>WBZO01004413.1_pt1 | contig 15243 bp, 15 predicted proteins | sample 5204261 | NCBI WGS metagenome assembly WBZO01 (sample SAMN12412400, study PRJNA552823) | activated sludge metagenome | isolation source: activated sludge from anammox sidestream of wastewater treatment plant... | place: USA: North Carolina | collected 2017-09 | reverse complement strand
TAATCGCTTGTCGTCAACGCGACACGCAATTGAAGAACGGGACGATTTATGTCGGATATCATTCACTTTCCTTATTTGTTCAAGCTATGCAACCCATCCCGCAATTGATATGCAAGATTCATCAACTCTGTCAATGAGGATTTACGTGATCCAGCCGTTTCCATTACAATTTGAACAACGGACGGTTATCTGCCTATAGGCTTTTGGGTATCCTGGCAATATGTCGGTCGGTCTGGAAATTTGCACCGATTGTTGTACCGACCCCGCGCCTCCACATACCCAGCATTTTCGTTTGGAGATGTGTTTATCAGCCCTTGGTTGAGCACCCATCCATTCGGAAAATATTTTGGTTTCCAGTGTTCTCGAGTGACGAAGCTGATCAGGACATTGATAGAGTATCCCATTGCCACTGCAAATTTCACAAGTACGATGAAAGAATAAGAAGAGTTTTGTCTCACCGCTTCCTTTGCAGTTATAACAGCGATAAGCCTGGAACTGCTTCCCACATATTTGACAAGAAAGGTAATCTGTCCCGACACCGGTCATATTCTCTCCTTTCATGGTGTTCGGCCATTGGCTGTTTCCAGCCAATGGCTGGGCCGCATTTACTGCGGGACTATTATCACGGAATACATACCGTAATTTCCCTCTACTCGGCAGTCTCCGTCAATATTACCGCCGAGCGTAATTGTCCCGGCTGGGTAATCCCTCGCGTATAGTGCATATCTCCCAGTTTCTGCTCCCGGTAAGTTTATATTTATACTTTCCTGGGTTAAAGTAAAATCTAACATCCACATGGGCTTTGTTGCATATCTATCGTCGTGAGCGATATAAATCGTAACTGGCCGGTTAACATCAAAGCGCAGGACGAACTTAGACGGATCGGGTAAACACTTGTCGTCATTCGCCGTTTTGATATAAGTTGCCCCCGCTAAAAAAGAAGGAACTTGAGTGAAGTAATAGCTGGTATTGTCTACAAAGGCAGATGCGCCTACTTTCAGTTCGCCTACTGTATACTCTCTCGAAGTGGTAACGTTAAGGTTGGAAACAATCGGCTGCGTCTGAGCGGATGGTCGAATTGATTTGCTGACAAAAACCAAGACCAGCCCCAGCAATGCAAGCACGATCTGGCGAGAAAGTGATTTTAGGGGTGGAAACTCAAACCCAACGGCTTTTAATCCACCTCCAACGATTGCGGCAACGATACAGGCAATGCCCAATAATAAAAGAGTAGTGTCCATTCATGCCAACCTTTCATTTTTCTAGTTCATCCCGCAATTGACTTGCGGAACGTGACAACTCTTCCAACTCGGATTCATTCAAGCACGACCACGGCTTGAAGAAAAGACGTTCCGTCTCCGCTTCGACCTCCGCCCGAACCTGTTTGCCCGCCGATGTGATTTGAATCTTCCCCGAAGCCTCGTCCACCCACCCGCGCCGCGCGAGTTCCCCCACATCCTCGGCGTGGACTTCGCGTGTCACGCCGCGACTACTAAGTTTTTCGTGCAGGTCGTCGAAGGTCAGCGCGTCGTTGTGCGAAAGATAATCAAGGACTTCCCACGCGTGACCTTGAACCTCGTGCGCGCTCCATGTTGCGATGTAACAATCGTCGCGATGTCCTTCCAGCAGCAGGCAGTGAGCAACAAAACCTTCGAGCAACGCAAATGTCCCCGTACGCTGGTAGAGGTCTCGCTTGGCTGTGACGAGAACATGCGCGGGCGGTTCGGGGAAATGGAGCGCTGCGTCTGAAATTCGCGCAAGGAGATCGCCAAGCCTCCGCAACGGCTCTTTGGGCATGAGAGTGAGAGCCGCCATGACCTCATTCCCCGCTTCGATGAGTCGAAGCGCGGCAGTTCTGCCCGATTCAGTTGCGCGATACGCTCCCTGACTGTCCGAAGTCAAAAATCCCTGTTGAACCGCCGAGTCCATGCGATCTTTATTTGCCTGCGCCAGCCCGTATGGAAAGTATTGCATGAATTGCGCGATGGTGAATGGCTTTATGTCGAACAGCCAAATTGCCATCACCCAGTTGTAGAAATTGGGCGGCAAGGCAAGTGCCTCTGCGGCTTTGTCTGCCGCAGGGTAGGCGAAATTGCCGAACAGGATTTCGGAGCTTTCTTCGAGGACAGACCAGATGGAAGTGAGATTCATGATCATGATACGGCTCATATTTCGTTCGTAATTGACGCGGAGAACGGCAATCGTTCTACGGCGCACACGGATCAGGTCTGAGTACAGGCGCAAGCGCGCCGTTGATCGCGCCGTCCTGCATCAGGGCGTTGAAGAAGTCGGGCTGTTCGCTCAAGTCCCACGTCCAGAAGAGCCAGCCGTCGAAGCCATACTTGCAGGATTCAACCTGCCAATCCACAAAAGCCTGCGCCGCCGAAAAGATGGAGGAAAAGCGGGATATTTCCCCGCCAAACTCACCCATCACAATCGGCTTCGCCTCCATGCCGTTGACCCCGAAGTTTTCGACATACTGTTTCAGGTTCAATTCAAAGCCGGGGTAGGCGTGCAGGTCAATGAAATCAAGTTGCGATTCCCAAATGGCTGGCGCGCTGACCGCGTAACGCGGGTCGCCAATTCGGGACGGGTGCGGCTCCTGCGGGTGAAAGAATCCCACGCTCACCAATACGGTCGGGTCTACTTCGAGGATGGCGGCGCGCACAGCATTCAACCAGAATACGTTGTTCTCTTCGATCATCTTCGTTTTATCGTCTGGGCTGGACATGTCGTATGTCTTTCCATTGGCGGTTGTCACCTTGCCAGTTGTAAAGGACAGCGGCGGTTGGTCCATGTCGTAGAACATTTCATTCCGTAATTGATATGAGAAGATGTATTCCGTCGGCGCGCCCTGTTTGATCAACTCCCTTGCAAAATCCTGGAAGAAGACCTGGTTCGCCTTCAACCCTGCAGGCGGAAGGAAATTGGCGTTCATCAATGCAAAGGTCTCACAGCAACCCGCGCTCAAAATCTGCCCCCACTTTCCGCCGGGGATCCAATCCAGCGTGAACATGACGTAGATTTGATTTGTCTTCGCGAGTTCCAAAAACCCGACGATATTCTTGATATACGCGGAAGAAAAGCCCCCACTCGCGGTTCCCATTGTGTCTGGGCTGAGAAATACGCGCACAACGTTGTATCCGTCATTGTGCATCTTCGCCAGATCGCCCGAAACCCGCAGGGAGTTATATTGTCCCGAGTCGAATAACGAATGTCCAAATGTGGACGAACCGTCCATTTTCGTTTGTGGAGCCAGCCTGACGTAGTTCATCCCACGCGGGATGAATTTCTCTCCCGTTTCACGGTTATAGAATTCGCCCACCTCGTTCACAATGCGGATGGCGATATGATGTTCAGGAAGAGGCGGCGAGTTGGTAGGCAGAACCTGCGTTGAGGGCGTGTTTGTATTCGCGGGCAGAGGAGTTGCAACTGCATCTTCCTGTGGCAGGTTGCAGGCGGAGAGCAGAATGACCAAAAGGGCGAAAAACAGCCATATTTTTTTCATCTCTTCACCTTTTTATTTGAAAATTAACCAGACTCCCGCTGTCAATGCGACTAGACCAACTGCGAGATTGACCAGCCCGCGCGCGCGGTAGCCGAAATCTGTCCACTCGCTTCTTTCTTCGGGACGGTGGGCGCTGCCTGCGATCAAGCGGATCAAACCGAACAGCAGGGTGAAAAAACCGAACGCGAGGAGCAAGATGCCCCAGCCGCGCGAAGAACCAACCAGCCCCGCCAAAAATTTTCCAGCCGCGCCAGGACTCGTCCATTCGTAGAAGGCATAGAATAGGACCAGCGTCCCAAAGAGCAGAATCATCACGCCGAACAACCGCGCAGGCAGACCTGTAAAGTTTTCCCTGCGGCTGTATAAGCGGTTGAACATTTCGATCTTTCCGCTGGCAATTGTTTCGATGCCCAGGACGATTCCGAACAGCCCGAAGAGACCCAGCGCCAGCGGAATGAGTTGCGGCATGTTAAACTTTTCAGCGGCGAAAACCATTCCGCCCGCGATGACGAACGCAAAGATGCCGAGTTTCCCGACAAAGTTCATGAGAGGTTCTCCTTGAACAATCGCTGGCTGGGCGGACCCAAAAGAGATTTGTCCATTGCAGGTTCCTCGCTGAATCCACTGAAACGATAGAATCACTATAGCAAACTGCGAGTGCGCGCTCCAATCCCCGCAACGTCCTACTTGGATAAGAATCGTCCGATATTATGTTAAGGCATAATCTCTTGGCGCGCCTATCACCGCGCCTTGAAACTCGCGAGAATCTGGCGTAGGCATTGCACGCTTCGCAGCCGCCCAAAGTTGATGAACGACGCGATGTGATACGATCATCTTGACCCTTTCTTGACGTCTTCTCCGCTGTTCTTAACCCCAAATTGACCTACAACTAAATACACTGTACCCAATGGAGGCACGCATGAACGATCTCATCTTTGTTGGGTTGACCGTTTTGTTTTTCGCGCTCACGTTTGGACTGGTTGTACTCTGCGAGCGATTGATGGAGAACAAACAATGAACGCGCTGTATTTGATTTCAGGCGCGGCGGCTGTGATTTTATTGGGCTACCTTGTATTGGCTTTGCTCAAGCCAGAGTGGTTTGGATAACATGGACCTGTACGATTGGCTTCAAATCATAATTTATCTGGCGGTCCTGTTTTCGCTGGTGAAACCGCTGGGAAGTTACATGACGCGCGTCTATCAGAACGAACGCGTCTTTCTCGACCCGATCCTTGCTCCTGTGGAACGATTCATTTATCGCGCCTCAGGCATTGACTCGAAATCCGAGATGAACTGGAAGACTTACGCCGTTGCGATGTTGTTGTTCAGTGCGGTCGGCTTGTTGTTTGTGTATCTCCTGCAGAGGGTTCAGGTTTTTCTGCCTTTAAATCCGCAGGGATTTGCGGCGGTCACGTCCGATTCATCGTGGAATACGGCGGTGAGTTTCGTCACCAACACGAACTGGCAGGGATACGGCGGCGAGACGACGATGAGTTATTTGTCTCAAATGCTCGGGCTGACGGTGCAGAACTTCGTCTCAGCCGCTACGGGCATGGCGGTTTTGGTCGCGTTGATTCGCGGCATTGTTCGGCACACTACGAATGAGATCGGCAACTTCTGGGCGGATTTGACGCGCTCGACGATTTACATCCTCGTACCGTTGTCGCTTGTGTTGGCGCTGGCTTTGGTGTCGCAGGGTGTTGTGCAAACGCTCGACCAATATCAAACGGTCTCCACGCTTCAATCTGGCGAGCGGATTTTGGCGGTGGGTCCAGCCGCTTCACAAATTGCGATCAAGCAACTCGGCACAAACGGCGGCGGATTCTTCAATACCAATTCGGCGCATCCGTTTGAGAACTCGACGCCGTTGTCAAACTTGCTGGAGATGCTGGCGCTTCTTTTGATTCCGACGTCGCTTTGTTACACCTACGGGAAAATGATCGGCGATACGCGCCAGGGATGGGCGTTGTTGATTGCGATGACGTTGATCTTCTCCGTTTTACTTGGCGTGGCGGTTGGGGCGGAGAAAACAGCCAACCCTGCGATCGAAGCGTTGGGCGTCATGGGCGGGAATATGGAAGGCAAGGAAGTCCGCTTTGGGATTGTCAATTCCGCATTGTGGGCGACGGCGACAACTGCCGTATCGAATGGTTCTGTTAATGCAATGCACGATTCATTTATGCCATTAGGCGGACTCGTGCCGATGTGGTTGATGCAATTGGGCGAAATTATTTACGGCGGCGTCGGCTCTGGCTTATACGGTATGTTGGCGTTTGTGATCATCGCCGTTTTTGTGGCGGGCTTGATGGTGGGACGCACGCCCGAATATCTGGGCAAAAAAATTGAAGCCTACGAAATGAAAATGGCGTCCATCGTGATTCTTGTGCCTGTGCTGGTTGTGCTGATCGGGACTGCGATTGCGGTCTCGAGCGAGGCGGGCACGGCGACAATCTATAACCCGTCGGCGCATGGATTCAGCGAAGTGCTGTACGCCTTTTCATCGGCGGCGAATAATAACGGTTCGGCGTTCGCTGGCCTGGGCGCGAACAATCCGTTTTATAACACGGCGCTGGGGTTTGCCATGTTGTTTGCGAGATTCTGGCTCGCCGTCCCGACGCTTGCCATAGCGGGCGCGTTGGCGGGTAAAAAGAAGGTCCCGGTCAGCGGCGGCACATTGCCCACGCATACGCCTTTGTTTGTTATCTGGCTTGTCGGAGTCATCGTCATCGTTGGCGCGTTGAGTTATTTGCCCGCGCTGGCGTTGGGTCCGATTGTCGAGCATTTGATGGTGTTTAGATAGCCATGTCATTGCGAGTGACGCGTCGCGTCACGAAGCAATCTCCAAATTTTGTTGGGGATTGCTTTGCCGCAAAGAACAAAGACGCGGCTCGCAACGACATTGGAAACGGAATGAAAAAATGACTACTCAAACAAAAAAACAATCTTCCTTTCGCGCAGAGATGTATCGCCGCGCAATCGTAGAATCGTTTCTCAAACTAACTCCGCGCTGGATGGTTCGCAACCCCGTCATGTTCGTGGTGGAAGTGGGGAGCGCGCTGACAACAATCTTGTGGGCGCAAGCCTTGTTCGGTCAGGGCGAAGCGCCGACGGGATTCATCGGGGCAATTGCGCTGTGGTTATGGTTCACGGTGTTATTTGCAAATTTCTCCGAAGCTGTTGCTGAGGGACGCGGTAAGGCGCAAGCCGAGTCGCTTCGTAAGGCAAGGCAGGATACGCCCGCAAAAAAAGTTGCAGGTTTGAATGTTGAAGAGTTGCAGGCGGAAGGCGCTAACGCGCAACATGAAATAGTTTCATCCACCTCGCTTCGCAAAGACGATTTGTACCTCGTCGTTACGGGAGATATTCTGCCAGCAGACGGCGAAATCGTGGCGGGCATCGCGTCAGTGGACGAAAGCGCCGTCACGGGCGAATCAGCCCCCGTCGTGAGAGAAGCGGGCGGCGACCGTTCCGCAGTAACGGGCGGCACGCGCTTGTTATCCGATTGGTTGATCGTCAAAGTCAGCGCCGATCCTGGTCAGGGATTTTTAGACCGCATGATCGGCATGGTCGAAGGCGCGAAGCGGCAAAAAACGCCCAACGAAATCGCGCTCAATATTTTGCTGGCTGGTTTCACGATCATCTTTTTGGTGGTGTGCGCCACGTTACTGCCCTATTCGATTTATAGCGTAAACGCGGCGGGACAAGGCGCCGCCATTACGATCACTGTTTTGATCGCGTTGTTAGTTTGTTTAATTCCAACCACGATTGGCGGTTTGCTTTCTGCCATCGGCATCGCGGGTATGGACAGGATGATTCAACGCAACGTGATCGCCATGTCTGGGCGCGCAGTGGAAGCGGCGGGCGATGTGGATGTGCTGTTGCTCGATAAAACGGGAACTATCACATTGGGCAATCGTCAGGCGGTTGAGTTCATCCCCGTTCAGGGCGTTGCGCCGCAGGAACTTGCCGAAGCCGCGCAACTTGCTTCGCTTGCCGATGAAACTCTCGAAGGTCGTTCGATCGTTGTGCTGGCGAAAGAAAAATTCGGCTTGCGCGGAAAAACAATGGAAGGGATGCACTTCGTCCCGTTCACCGCGCAAACGCGCATGAGCGGCGTGAATTTCAACGGGACTCATATTCGCAAAGGCGCGCCCGATACGATGATTGATTTGATCAAGTCCAATGGACAAAACCCCGCTTCCGACCTCAAGCCGACGGTTGATTCAATCGCCCGAACAGGCGGCACGCCTCTGGTGGTGACTCGCGACAACCGCGCCCTCGGCGTGATCCATTTGAAGGATATTGTCAAAGGCGGCATGAAGGAACGGTTCGCCCACCTGCGCAAGATGGGAATTAAAACGGTGATGATCACTGGGGATAATCCATTAACCGCCGCCGCCATCGCCGCCGAAGCGGGTGTGGATGATTTTCTGGCGCAAGCCACGCCCGAAGCCAAACTGAAATTGATCCGCGAGTATCAAACGGGCGGCAGGCTCGTGGCGATGACAGGCGACGGCACAAACGACGCGCCCGCGCTGGCGCAAGCCGATGTCGCGGTGGCAATGAACACAGGCACGCAACCCGCCCGCGAAGCCGCCAACATGGTGGATCTGGACAGCAACCCAACCAAGTTAATCGAGATCGTTGAAATCGGCAAACAACTCTTGATGACGCGCGGTTCGTTAACCACCTTCAGCCTGGCGAACGACGTAGCGAAGTACTTTGCCATTATCCCCGCCGCGTTTGCCACCACGTATCCGCAATTGCAGACGTTGAACTTTATGCGATTGACGACTCCCCAAAGCGCCATCCTGTCTGCGGTGATTTTCAACGCGCTGGTTATCGTCGCGCTGATCCCGCTGGCGTTGCGCGGCGTGCCGTATCGCGCGGTCGGCGCGGCGCAATTACTTCGTGACAATCTTCTGATTTATGGTCTTGGCGGTTTGCTTGCGCCGTTCATCGGAATCAAATTGATTGACATCTTGTTAACCGTGTTTGGACTCGCATAGGAGGCTGAGATGACCGTATATCCCTTGTTGCGACTGCAGGTTGAGCAAAGCGCAGAACGCCATCACCTTATTTCAATTCGAAAAGATATTTCAATGAAACCAAAAATAGATTTTACGATCATCAAACGCATTTTATTATTGGCAATCACAGTCGTGCTAATTATTGGCGCGGTTGCGCCTGACGTAATGAATGTCCCGCTCAGATGGCGGGCGTGGTGGTTCGTGACTTCTATCTTTTGGATTGTAACTTACACATCAGGAACATTAAACTCATGAACGCTCAACTTCGACCCGCTCTAATAATGTTCGCTTTACTTACCGTCGTCACAGGCGTGATCTATCCGCTGGCGGTGACGGGGATTGCCCAAGCGATATTTCCGCATCAAGCCAACGGCAGTCTCATTATTATTGATGGAAAAACGTATGGCTCGGAATTGATCGGTCAGCAATTTGACGACCCGAAATATTTTTGGGGACGCCTCTCCGCGACCAGCACAGTCCCATACAATGCGTTCGACGCCGAGACTCTCACCGCATCTTCTGGCTCGAACTACGGACCGTTGAATCCCGCCTTGATCGAAATGGTTCAGGCAAGAGTTGACGCCCTCAAAGCGGCTGACCCCGACAACACGCTTCCGATCCCCGTTGATCTGGTCACCGCTTCGGGGAGCGGACTCGACCCCCACATCAGCGTCGCCGCGGCGTTGTATCAGGTCCACCGCGTGGCAACAGCCCGAGGGTTGAGTGAAGCGGAAGTTGTCGCTCTGGTGAATCAATATACGGACGGTCGTCAATTTGGAATCCTTGGCGAGCCGCGCGTCAACGTCCTGTTATTGAATTTGGCTTTGGATGGAATAAAATAAGAACATGTCTCATCGTCCCGACCCTGATGAATTGCTGAAAAATATTCAAGCGGAAGAGCATGGCAAAGGAAAACTGAAAATTTTTCTTGGTTATGCGGCTGGCGTAGGGAAAACCTACGCCATGCTTGAATCTGCGCGTCAACGCAAATCGCAGGGGGTGGATGTGGTCGTGGGGTATGTCGAAACGCACAAACGTAAAGAGACCGATGAATTAGTGGAAGGGCTGGAGGTTTTGCCGCGCAAGCAGGTGGAATACCATAATGTTACCTTGCTCGAAATGGATGTAGATGCCGTGCTGGCGCGTAAGCCCGCGCTGGCGCTGGTGGATGAATTTGCGCATACGAACGCGCCAGGCTCGCGCCATCCGAAGCGCTTTCAGGATGTGGAAGAAATTTTGGATGCGGGCATTGACGTTTACACGACGTTGAACATCCAACATCTCGAAAGTTTGAACGATGTGGTTGCGCAGGTGACTGGCGTGGTCGTCAAAGAGACCGTGCCAGATTCTGTGATTGACAAAGCCTCCGAAATCGAAGTGATTGACCTGCCGCCCGATGAGTTGATGACCCGTTTGAAAGAAGGCAAGGTTTATATCCCCGAGCAAGCCAGCCGCGCCATTGACAAATTTTTCCGCAAGGGGAATCTGACCGCCCTGCGCGAAATGTCGTTGCGGCGCGCGGCGGAACGCGTGGAAGACCAAATGCACTCCTACATGCAGACGCGCGCCATCGCTGGTCCGTGGGCGGCGACGGAACGTTTGCTGGTATGTATCAGTCCCAGCCCGTTAAGTGAAAAACTTGTGCGAGCCGCGCGCAGACTTGCTGATGAGTTGAACGCCGAATGGATCACTTTGTTCGTTGAAAAACCGCAGTCCGCGGCAATGTCTGCAGATAAACATGAACGGGTTGCAAAAATCCTACAACTCTCGGAAGATCTCGGCGCAAGATCATACACAGTAAAGGCAGACGGTTCGATTGATTCCATTTCACATACAGTGATCGATTTTGCTCGTAAAAATAACATCACGAAAATTGTAGCAGGCAAACCGTTACGCCCGCGCTGGCAAGAGATTGTACGCGGCTCGTTAGTGGATCGTTTGATTCACAAAAGCGGGGACATTGATATATACGTCGTTACCAGTACCGATGTCCCTTCCTTCCCAAAAGATGAAAGCCCATGGAGGTTACATAGTCCGATCAGTCGTTATGCTTGGAGCATATTGCTGGTTGTGCTGGCTACCGTTGTTGGATTCCTAATCGGTGGACGACTTGAAACTACGAATCTCGTCATGTTGTATTTGTTGGCCGTGGTGATCGCGGCAATTTATCTGGGACGTGGACCAGCGATTCTAGCCTCCGTATTAGGAGTATTGACATTTGACTTTCTTTTTGTCCACCCATATTTTTCCTTTTCTATTTCAGATACGCAATATATCATTACTTTTATTGCCTTGTTTTTTGTGGGAATGATTGTCAGCCAATTAACGGCTCGGGCGAGCCAGCAAGCAGAGACTGCGCGTCAGCGCGAGGCGGAAACGGCGGAACTGTACGATTTGAGCCGCGATCTTGCATCCGCCGTTGATACGGATTCGATTCTCCGCCAATTTAAAAAACATTTGGAACAAACTTTTGACCGATCCGTTGTAGTCCTATTACCAAAAGATAGTCGGCTTGAAATTCGCGCCCGTAGCGACAACTTGAAATTAAGCGATGAAGAAATTGCAGTGGCAGATTGGGTCTATCGTCATGCCGAGCCCGCAGGCCGCCACACCAACACCTTACCTGCCGCGCAGTTGAGATATTTGCCGTTAAAAACAGCGCGTGGCGTTGTCGGCGTGCTAGGCGTTGGTCAGCCCAAGGCCTCCGAACCCGACCTTACCCCCACCCAACGCCGTCTGGTGGAATCGTTTGCCAATCAAGGCGCGCAAGCCATCGAGCGCGCACAACTCGAAGAACAAAACCGTCAGATCGCCTTGTTGCAATCTACCGAGAAATTGCAGAACGCGTTACTCAGCTCCGTTTCGCACGACTTGCGCACGCCGTTGGTTTCCATCACGGGCGCATTGAGCGCCTTGGAAGAAAATGAGTCGCTCGACGAATCGTCAAAACGCTCGCTTGTTGAAAATGCGCGCGGCGAAGCGGAACGATTGAATCGCCTGGTCGGAAATTTGTTGAACATGACTCGCGTCGAAAGCGGAGCGATTCGCCTGCATCTTGAACTGGAGGACGTTCGCGATGCAATCGGCACAGCGCTCGAACAATTGGGTCCGCGCGCCGCCAACCGCAAAATTCGAATTGACGCGCCTGAAAATCTGCCGCTCGTACCGATGGATTTTACGTTGATCGTGCAAGCGCTGGTCAACGTGCTGGAAAACGCCATCAAATATTCGCCCGCCGATTCGGAGATTATCGTCACAGCAAAAATTCAGGATGAAAAACTGCGCCTCACGATCGCGGACTTTGGGGTTGGCGTGCCAGCGGAGGATTTGAATCGCATCTTCGATAAATTCTACAGAGTACAACGCCCAGAGAGCGTCAGCGGCACGGGGTTGGGGCTTTCCATCAGCAAGGGGATCATTGAAGCGCATACTGGCGATATTCGTGCAATAAATCATCAGCCCAATGGCACGGTGATCGAAATTGAATTACCATTGAAACAATGACCGAATCAACCCCACGCGTGTTAGTTGTAGACGATGAAGCGCCCATCCGCAAATATTTGCGTGCCGCCTTGAGCGGGCAGGGCTTCAACGTCTACGAAGCCTCGAATGGGGAGGAGGCATTAAGCGCTGTGATTGCTCACCGCCCCGATATGATCATTTTAGATTTGGGCTTGCCCGACGTGGACGGCGTCGAAGTGACGCGGCGGTTAAGGGAATGGTCGCAAACGCCGATCATTATTCTATCTGTCCGCGAGGCTGAGAATGACAAAATCGCCGCGTTGGACGCGGGCGCGGACGATTACTTGACCAAACCCTTCGGCACGGGCGAGTTGCTGGCGCGTATGCGCGTCGCCATGCGCAGAAGCGCAAACAAAAGCGATGAACCCGTGATTCAAATCAATAAATTGAAAATGGACGTCTCCCGCCGTGTGGTCACGCTGGATGATAAAGAAATTTCATTAACCCCAACCGAATATGATATTTTGCGCCTGCTTATGCAGAACGCGGGCAAGGTGATAACTCATCATCACTTACTGCGCCAAGTGTGGGGAACGGCGTACGAAAGCGAAATACACTTGTTGCGGGTGAACATCAGCAATTTGAGACGCAAGATAGAACCTGACGCGGCGCGACCAACGTACCTCGTCACTGAAGCGGGGGTGGGGTATCGGTTGAGAGTGTAGGTAACAGGCGCCGCGCATCTGGCGGAGGCGTTGCACGCTTCGCAGCCGCCTGAAGTTACCTGATGGAACAAATTGAACCTAGGGCAATTTTTCCCACCCTGATTGCTAAGCCACTAAAGCGATCCTCTTGTTACTTCCCGGTATCGGAAAGAAATATTTTCTGTAATCTTTCCCACCCTTGTTTGATTTGGAATGACCGAAGTCTCCACGTGCCGACGATCCCAAATGGGATAAACAGAACGAACGCAACGTAGATCGCACCGGTGATGAAACTGGCGCTCTCGCCGATATATCTCCGTAATCCGAAATCGAGCAGGCGAAACACCAGCGCGCCGACCAGAATTGCCAGCGTTTGTTCAGCCCGAACAGGATCGCGGCGGCGATGACGCCGAGGATCATCACGATGGGCGAGCCGAACAGCAGGGTGAAAAAGCCGAACGCGAGGAGCAAGATGCCCCAGCCGCGCGAAGAACCGACCAGCCCCGCCAAAAATTTTCCAGCCGCGCCAGGACTCGTCCATTCGTAGAAGGCATAGAATAGGACCAGCGTCCCAAAGAGCAGAATCATCACGCCGAACAACCGCGCAGGCAGACCTGTAAAGTTTTCCCTGCGGCTGTATAAGCGGTTGAACATTTCGATCTTTCCGCTGGCAATTGTTTCGATGCCGAGGGCGATTCCGAACAACCCGAAGAGACCCAGCGCCAGCGGAATGAGTTGCGGCATGTTAAACTTTTCAGCGGCGAAAACCATTCCGCCCGCGATGACGAACGCAAAGATGCCCAGTTTCCCGGCAAAGTTCATGAGAGGTTCTCCTTGAACAATCGCTGGCTGGGCTGACCCAAAAGGGATTTGTCCATTGCAGGCTCCTCGCTGAATCCGCTGAAACGATAGAATCACTATAGCAAACTACGAATACGCGCTCCAATCCCCGCAACGTCCTACTTGGATATGAATTATCTGAATTGCTGGGAATCTTGCGCGGCGTCCTGCAAATATACGCCAACGGTTTTGGTGTGCGGCGCGACAAAGCCATTACCTCCATGCGCGCGAACATTGCATTATGCGAGCGCACCAAAAATCGCTGGGACATGGGCGCGGCGTATCGCTATCGCGGTCTTTCGGCGTTCGCGGCGGGTCAATGCGACAAAGCGCGTGCCCACCTCGAAAAGAGTCTCGAGATCTTCGGCGACTCCTATAAAGGCTGGGACATCCGCTCCGAACCGCTGATTCTCCAATCCCTCGCGGGACTCGCCTCTCTGAAACTTTGCTTCAATCCCGCCATTGCGGCTGAGCAGCTGACCCTCATCCTCTCTCACCCCTCAGCACTGCATAGCACTAAATCCCGTGCAAAAGAACTGACGGAAGGATTGCCAGTCTCCTCGCCTCCGACATTGGAATGCGCGGTGGATGAAGCGTTACAAAAATAACGTGTGTTCAAGCCGTCCATGCGGATGGAATGACGACCATAGCGTCAAGGAACAAGCCGCGATAAAATTAAAAGAGTTAATGGCAAGCATGACATCGGATTTTTCTCAGGCAGAGTCCGCGCCTCCATGCGCAGGTACCGCAAACCGTTAGCCCGCGGACATCAGTCATGACAAATAAAAGATTTTAGCGTTCTTGTAATAAAGGATCAGCATAATGTCAGAAGAACAACAAATGAGAAAAGTTATTTTTGCAATCAACATCGCGATCGACGGCTACTGTGGACACGAAGAGATGATAGGCGTCGACGACGAATTGCATGAGTACTTCACTGAGCTCTTGCAGGATTCGGGCGTTGAAATTCTCGGACGTAACACGTATCACTTGATGTATCCGTACTGGCACGATGTCGCCGTAAATCAATCGGAAACGAAAGCGATCAACGAATTCGCACGTACATTCGATTCCATGCCAAAGATCGTCTTTTCAACGACGTTGAAGAGCGTAGAGTGGAACAATACGACGCTTCTTCACTCAAATCTCCGAGAAGAGATTATGAAGTTAAGACAACAGCCAGGAAAGGATATTTTCATTGGTGGACTGAACATCGCATCGCAAGTTGCGCAATGGGATCTCATCGACGAGTATAACTTTGTCGTTCACCCAGTCATTGCGGGAAAAGGCCCCCGCTTGTTCGAATCGGTCAAAAACCTTACATTAAATCTTGTCGGCTCAAAAACGTTTCGTTCGGGAGTTGTTGCGTTACATTATAAGAAACAAAAATGAAAAGTGGGCTACTGACGAACAGTAGTGTCTAGGGACAAGCCGCAATAAAATCGAAAGAGCATGTAGCAAGCGCGGCCTTTAATTGAAAGCAGGAAAAAGTGTAAGGCGCGCAGAACAAAACAATTATTCACGCCACGGTTTAAATACTTGCTTATTCCTTTTGATATTCACGAAACAGCCCGTGGATATGATCCCAGCAACCGCAAGGTCAAGGCAAGTTCGCCCAAATGATCGAGGGCGCGGCGCACTTTTTCTTCCCGCACTGCGCCGATAAGATCAACGTAAAAGAGATATTCCCACGGCTTCC
>WBZO01003676.1_pt1 | contig 15246 bp, 10 predicted proteins | sample 5204261 | NCBI WGS metagenome assembly WBZO01 (sample SAMN12412400, study PRJNA552823) | activated sludge metagenome | isolation source: activated sludge from anammox sidestream of wastewater treatment plant... | place: USA: North Carolina | collected 2017-09 | reverse complement strand
GAATTCGCCTGAAAAGAAAAGGTATGGAGAATTTTAAAAAAGGAGAAACCTACATAGTGGTATGTAATCACAACACCCTGCTGGATATTCCTGTTTCCTCTCCCGGTATCCCCGGCCCCAACAAAACCATTGCAAAGATCGAAATGGCACGCATCCCGGTCTTTGGCACCATCTATAAATCAGGATCAGTACTGGTGGACCGGAAAAGTAATAAAAGCCGGAAAAACAGTTATCTCAAAATGAAAGAAGTGCTGCGCCAGGGTATTCACATGTGTATCTATCCCGAAGGGACGAGGAACAAAACCCGGGAGCCGCTACAGAAATTTCATGATGGCGCTTTCCGGCTTGCCGAGGAATCGAAACATGCTATAATACCTGCATTACTCTTTAATACGAAAAAGCTTTTCCCCAATAATAAAAAGTTTTATTTCCTGCCGGGAAAAGTTGAAATGCATTTTTTACCTGCTGTCGAACCGGGGTCGCAATCAGCAGAGCAATTAAAAGAAAAGGTTTTTTCTTTAATGTACGATTATTATACCCAACACCCGGATCACTGACTTGAAAAGTATCTGGAGCGATTGATCCGCAGGTCCTGAAGCACTGAAGCTTTAGGGCTGATCGTAAAACTAAAGAACCGGTACAACCCCACCGGAGTAACATTGATAGACATTTGCCAGCAATGCATATCTCTTGAAATGGACATCTGGAAAGTTTGTATCCGGTGAGATGAAAAATCATAATAACCATTGGTACTGAAATTCCATTTCGGCGTCAGGCTGAAACTCCCGTTGAAACTGACATTGGAGCTGATGGTCCTTGTAAATCCACTGTAGTCCGGTTTGAATTGCTGAGAAAAATATAGCGAATAGGAAAAACTTACCTGCCAGGGAATATTGAAATCAACAAACTCGGAAGGGTTTTGCTGCATATAATCAAGAAGCCTTTGCTGATCTGCAATCAGCGTCGGATCATTCAATCGCTGCTGCACCTGTTTTTTCCTCTCCTCGTCTTTCTTTGGGTCTTTGGGCTTGCTGCTGAAACTGGTACTCATGGAAATACTTCCCGTAGTGAGGCGTCCCAACGTGAATTTCTTTGCTCCCTGCCAGGCATATTTCCCGATATCTCTTCCCCTGGAATCTACCTGGTATGGATCCAGTGTAGTGTTAGCCGATATATTTATTTTATTGAACAGATTGGTGCGGAAATAAAATTGAATAGGTGTCAGTTTCATTGAATCCGCAAAAAAATTATAACTGGTAGAAAAACCATACCCATCCACCAGTGTCACTTTTTTGATACCACCATCTGCCGTATCTTTTTTTGATTTTACTTTCATCTCAAGGTTGTTATCCAGTTGAAAGGTCATTCCTCCATATTTTCCTTCGGAATAATGGCCGTACAGACTTCCTTCAAATTCTGAAAACCGCACTTTGTATCCCGTAGTGTCCACTTGTGTAGTATAAAAATGCTGCCTGGAAAAATCAGGCTTGTAGCTGAGCCCGATGGATGGCCGGATCACATGTCTTATTTTTTGGATTTTCGAATTTTTAAATTGATAAGTGCCATACAATGCAGTACTGAACGTCAACCCAAAAGCAGTGGACTGGTCCATAAATATCCCTTTGGAAATGCTGGTATCCACTTTATGTCCAGCATTGTTCCAGCTACGGCGGAATTTTTGTGCTATCCAGATCTGGCTGTAAGAAATGGAAGGAGAAATGATGATCGCACCGCCAAGGATTGGTGGCAGGGATAATGAGATCGGGAAGTTATGTTGCGCTCCCCACTGCATGGTGTCCAGCAATTGTTTGAAACGAAAAGCAGTGTCATAAAACGAAACCTGATTCCGGAATACTCCGTTGTAAGCCAATCCCAGTTTTTCATACCATTTCGGTGTTCCGGCCTGGTTTTTATTCTGGAAAGGATAAATAGTATTTACCGTAAAACCTATATTAGGCAGGCTCAAGTTAATAAGATGAGTAAAATTATTCTGACTGTGATTTGCACTCATCGTCAGATTAAAAGGTTTGTCTTTCCATGTTTTTGAAAAAGATATGGAAGACCCCAACTGGTTTTGAAAGTTTCGCTGGGGATCGTTTGGAATAAGTTGATTAAACCTGGTTGAACCCGCATTCACATTGGCCGAAAAGGTCGTTCCGGGCCTTGCTTTTCCATCTACTGCATGCGACCAGCTTATATTATAAGTATTCATTTTAAAATAATCCGGGTCGCCTTTGAAATTACTTTTTGTGCTCTGCATGCTAAAGGTAAAAGCTCCGCTGTAACGGTATCTTTTTCTGTAGGTCGGGTTCACATTCAACGACCACCCTCCATAAGAATAAATATTCCCATACAATTTTGCATCCCAATAGTCATTGATTACTTTGTAATAACCCAGCCCTTCCAAACCAAGCCCGTATTGTTCATTGGTGGCAAACTGAGGCGGCAATAAACCTGAATGCCTGCCCTGGCTCAACGGATAAAAACCAAAAGGGATATATATCGGTATGGGAACATCTTCAAACTCGGGGTGGGCGGGGCCTGAAACTGCAAGCTTTTTATTTACCACTTTCAGTTTATTGGTGATAAAAGCGAAATGCGGATCATCCAGGTTGCAGGTAGTGAACATTCCTTTACGGATATAGATAATACTGTCATTTTCTTTTTTTATATCCTGGCCGTGAACAAACAGTTCCCCTTGCTGTGTCACCGTGTTCTTTGTGATCCCCTTTTGTGTTTTGAAATTATACCAGATGGTATCGCTTCCGAATTCATTTTCGCCATCTTTAAAATGGGCATCTTCAAGCACCTCCCCGCTGCTGTCTTTACTGTTGACGGCAGTAACGATCTGTGTTTCCTGATCCAGCTCCACTTTCGGGGCGGTCAGCGTTGTGCTTTTATATTCAGTCTTTGTTTTGCCATATAAAATAATTTGTTTGCCTTTGATCAATACCACAACCGAATCAGCAGCGTTATATTTTACCGGGGCGTCCAGGGCATCTTTTGAAACCTTCAGTGAAAAGGTATCTATACGCAGGCCGGAGATTATGGTATCTTTTGAAGGAACCGTGTCAGCAGGCATTAAAATTCTTTTATTATTTCTGATCAATGCAGAATCAGAGGGGAGCGTATCGGTGCAGTTCGTTAAGATATTGTAAAAAATATTTGAAGAGATATACCGGGCTGCTGATTCCGATGTTAAAACACATGAAATCAGAACAGTCAATATTCCGCAAAACAGGTAATTTAGTTTAAATTTGCTCTGATATTTCATGAGGCAAGAAGCAAAAATAATTCTTTAGGAATTAAAGTATTTGTAAAGATTATTACAACCCATTAAAGAAATCCGGTATGATGAAAAGAGCACTTTTGATCTTATTCTCTATTTCTGTTTCAATATCCCTTTTGTCTTTCATACGTCGTCCTTTGCGGCAGCCACTACCCCAAACACAGATCAAGACAGTCATTATTGATCCGGGTCATGGTGGAGATTTTCCCGGAGCCAGAGGCTCGTTTTCCAAAGAAGCAGATGTAAGTCTGGCTGTAAGTAAAAAATTGGGGGCTGCATTGCAGGAAGCTTTCCCGGACTTAAAGATTATTTTCACCAGGACCACAGATGCCAATGCGGGAAATAAATCCAATTTGAAGGATGACCTTCGCTATCGTGCCGATCTTGCCAATTCTTCAGGAGGAGACCTGTTTATTTCCATCCATTGCAACTCCACGATCCCATTAAGGCATAGAAAACTTATCGGATATAAAACGGCAACCGTGTATGTAGGTAAGGGTAAGAAAAGAAAAAAAGTAACCCGGAAAGTTCCTCAATACCGCCATTGGACAACACCCAATCCTGCCAGAGGTACCGAAACTTATATATGGGCTGCCAATAAAGATGAGGACAAGATCAATTCTGTGTCCAAAAACAATGAGTATTATGGTGAAATTGATTCCACTTCAAATATCACCATGCCGGACCCAAACGATCCGGCTGAAAAAGCAAGAATGCTGGTCTATACTCAGAAATATTTCCGGAAAAGCATCATGTTTGCAGATCTCATTGAACAGGGTTTCCGTGCACAGGGAAGAGTGGATCGCGGCGGCGTGAAACAAAGAAATGATAAAGGGATATGGGTTTTGCAGGCTGCAGGCATGCCCAGTGTCCTGGTGGAGATCGGATTTATCTCAAATCCCGAAGAAGAGAAATACATTAATAGTGAAAAGGGACAAAACGAAATTGTCTCTAACATTGTAAACGCTTTTAAGATCTATAAGCAAAAAGTAGAGTCGAAAGGATCGGATTTACATACCAATTGATATTCACACCGCAGGGAACTATCAAAATAATTTTTTAATTTGGCAGCAAGTAACCGTAAATCCACGCAAGTGTTTCGTGTACCTGAATAACCGGAAAAACGGCACCAGAAAATCAAGAGAATGAAGATCAGCAATGAAACGAAAGTCGGCGTACTGACAGTAGTGTCCATCACCCTTCTGATTATCGGGTTTAACTTTTTAAAAGGCAAAGATGTTTTCAATAAACAAAAAAAGATCTATGCGATCTTTTCTGATCTGGGCTCGCTGGAAAAATCAAATGACGTTAAGATCAATGGCCTCCCTATCGGAAAGGTTTACGATTTCAATGCTAAAGATAAAGAAGTGAGCGGCATCGTGGTTACCATCACATTGACCAAAGACGTGAACATTCCTGATAATTCCCAGGCGTATATATCTGCGCCACTGATTGGCGCTTCCTATATCATTATAGAAAAAGGAAACTCTCATACCTCGCTGAAGCCCGGCGATACGCTGCAAACAAGGGTTGATTCAGGATTATTGGGAGATGTAAAAGCACAGATGAACCCGACTTTATTAAAAGTGCGTACCGCTATTGATTCCCTTACTTCTGTTTTTAGAAATATCAATAAGCTTTTAGACTCGGACACAAAAGGCAACCTGCAGGAAACAATCAGTAACCTGAAGGACCTGAGTGATTCTTTGAAGTCATTACTGGGGAGTAAGTCAAGCCCGCTGGTAAAATCGCTGAACAATATCAGCTCTATTACAGAAAATCTTAAGAATAATAATGACAGCATCACCGCCACCATCAGCAATACCAGGAAACTAACAGAGAAACTGTCAAATCTCGATCTGCAGCAAACGATAGATTCCATTCACACTGTTCTTACAGATCTGAAAGCTACCATGAACAAGATCACGAATGAGAATGGAACCCTGGGTGCATTGATGAGTAATAAAGAACTTTATAATAAGATCAATGATGCCGTTCTTTCCGCAGAAATATTAATGGACGACATAAGAGTGCATCCCAAACGTTATCTGGGCAATATGATTTTTAACAGAAAAGATAAAACAGGGCCCTTAACTTCACCGGCAGAAAAAGATACTCTTCCTTCAAAGAGTAATTAATGGATCGTAACAAGTTTTTTAAGTCATTGCCCCTTTGGAGTATCCTGTTTATTCCATTCATTTGCCTTGCACAGGCTTCAACGCAAAATGTAAATGGGGAAGGAAAAAGCAAAGGGGATTCCACAGAAGTCGTAGAAATATTGCCGGGCAGTAAAAAATTAGAGCTGCGCAGGGTGGACGATTCCACCACTTTGCAGATCCTGGCAGGAAACGTAAAATTAAAACAGGGAAAAACTTTATTTTTCTGCGACAGTTGTGTGATCAACAACCGTACCCGCATTTTCGAAGCATTCGGCCATGTTCACATCAACGATTCGGATACATCCGATGCATGGTCCGATTATTTGCAATATCTGTCCGATAAAAAAATTGCATATCTCAAAGGAAATGTAAAACTCACCAGCGGAAAAGGAGTGTTGACCACACCCGACTTGGAATATGATGTGGATACCAAGATCGCCATTTACACTCACGGAGGCAAACTGGTGAATGAAAACAAAACGGTCCTGACGAGCAAAGAAGGTTATTATTATACGGACCTTAAAGATGCTTATTTCAAAAAAGATGTGGTTCTCAAAGACCCGGGATTTGACCTGAGAACAGATTCACTTCTTTTCAATTCGGAAAATGAAACCGCCCGTTTCATTGCTTATACTTTCATTAAAGACAGTACCGGCCGGACCATTGAGACTACCGAAGGAACTTATAATATCAAGTCCGGAATTGCAAGCTTTGGTAATCATCCGAAAATCAGGGATGGCAATCTGTTTGTTACAGGTGGGCAGGTAGATAACAACGACAGTACCGGAGTGATTCTGATCACAGGCAAAGGATCCATGATAGATACGGTTGAAGGTCGTTCCGTTTTTGGAGATGAGATCACCATTAATAAGAAGACCAATACTTTTTTAGCAACAAAAAGACCATTAATGATTGTCAGGCAGGACAAAGATTCAATTTATATCACCGGCGACACTCTTTTCTCGGCACGTTTAAGCGATCTGCAAAAAAGGAACGATTCACTGCAAACAGATACCCTGCAGGGAATTAAGGTGATCAACATAAAAGATAGTACCGGCAGGGACAGCGCTAACCGTTATTTCGTGGCTTTTCACAATGTGAAGATATATTCCGATTCCATGCAAGCTGTTTGCGACAGTATGTTTTATTCTTTCCAGGACTCCGTTTTCCGGTTTTTCACCGGCCCGGTAGTGTGGTCCAAAGAAAGCCAGATCACCGGCGACACCATCTTATTGTTTACAAAAAATAAAAAAGCAGATCACCTAAAAGTGTTTGAAAACAGTTTACTGATCAATAAAGTACAACCAGAGATTTATAATCAGATCAGGTCTTCAAGAATGGATGGTTACTTTGTGGATGGTTCCATTGATTCGGTCCGGGCCAGCGGGTTTGCTGAATGCATTTACTACATTCAAAATGAAGACAGCTCTTTTACCGGCATCAACCAATCTCAATCGGATATGCTGGATATTTACTTCTTAAAATCGGAACTGGACAAAGTGGTTTTCAGAAGTGAAGTTACCGGGACCATCTGGCCAATGAATCAAAAAAAACCGGAAGAAATGCGGCTGGCAAATTTCAAATGGCTTGAATCCAAAAGACCAAAAAACAAAGAGGAACTAATAGAGAACTGAGATCATTCTCTTTAAAAAGGGCACACTACTCCCACCACCTGGTTTATTGTTATCTTCTGCCCTCGCTTTTATCTTGCCAGGCTGATAATGATTTTTTCATTCCCAAAACTGCCTTTCAAACACGGTGGCATCACAAAAAACGGAATGCACTTTTTCCATAAAAGGGCGCCAGTGCTGTACACAACTCATTTGTAGTTTATCCATATCCAACTGTCCGGAAAAAAAGCTGCGCCGGCTTCCGACAATATCTTTGTTCTTTATTTGTTCATTAGGCATTAACTACACCCCACAGGTCATCTGCATCTGCCAGTTACCATTGAGTTGCTCTATGAGCATAGCATCGCTGATGTGATAATAGGATTTTAATACCTGCAATGCAATACCCCCTTTACATCAAACCAGGGGCTGCAACCTTTACCGCTGATACGATGATTGAGCGCTTTGATGTCTTTAATAGGGGAATAAAAAGAAATGCCCGGTTTAATTGACCAAGAGGAATATTGTAAAAAGCGGTTAACTGTAAATCTTGGGAACACTCGACTAATAAATTTCGGTACATGTGAAAAGAGTTTAGCAGCCCCGTTTTGCGCATTTAATATGCCATTGCGGGATTTTTGTTACAACGAATTCTTCACAAACAAGCCACCAGTGTGAATTACAGATTTTCAGGGCGGTCTTACTTACAGCATCTCATGATCTGAAGAAAAATTATCCCACTTTCATCAATATGATCTTCAAAATAAATTTTATTAATTCCATTACTTAATTATCTTACTTTATAAATCAATCCTGCTTGTCAACAGAAAGCACTGAAGAAGGACTGAAACGGGTCATCGGCGTACCCGGGCTTACCCTTTCTATCATCAATGGCATCGTTGGTGCCGGCATCTTCGCCTTACCCGGTATTGTCGGCGGTTCCTTAGGAGCTTTCGGAATCTTTGCTTACGTCTTTTGTGGCATCATGCTCGCATCCATCATGCTTTGCTATGCAGCAATAGGAAGCAAGGCAACATCAAGCGGCGGTTCTTATTCTTATGTTGAAAATAGTTTGGGTGATTTTCCGGGATACCTCGTCAACTGGCTCTACTTCTTTGGCTGGGGCATAGTAGGCAGCGCTGCCCTGATGAATATTTTAGCTGATTCTCTTGCGGTCATGTTCCCTTTATTCAATGAAGCATTTTATCGTGGTCTTCTCTTTTTATTTCTTACCGGCCTGATGATCACCATCAATGTATTTGGTGCAAAACTATCAGTGGGTATCGTGAAGCTGATCACCATCATCAAACTGATCCCGCTTTTCGGGATCATTATTCTCGGCTTTAGTTATATTGACACTGCTAATCTTCACTGGGATCACTTGCCTTCAACCGCTGTATTCAGTAATACGGCTCTTGTTTTGTTTTTCGCTTTTGCCGGTTTTGAAACTTCACTCGGCGCCAGCGGCGAGATAAAAAATTCCAAACGCACCGTTCCGCTCAGTCTTCTGATGGGAGGGCTTTTCGTTTTGATCATTTATTTGCTTCTGCAAACCATAGCCCAGGGTATTCTGGGATCGCAGATGGCTCAATTCAAAGATGCTCCATTGGCCGCAGTGGCTGACAGGATCATAGGGCCTGCAGGAGCAACCATCCTTCTGGTATGTGTAGCCATTTCCTGTTTTGGCAACGTTACGTTAGACATTCTATGTACGCCACGCTCCTTGTTTGCCGGAGCCAACAACGGTTCCTTACCCAGATTCTTAGGTAAAGTGCATCCGAAATTTTCCACACCCTACTTTGCAGTGATCACTTATGGCACACTGATCTTTATCTTATCCATTTCCGGAGGATTCAGACAACTCGCCATCATGGCAAGCGCCTGCATCCTGATCGTCTATCTTGCAGTGATCCTGGCCACCATAAAATTGAAATTAAAAGAAGAAGAAAAAGGCAAAGGTTCTTTTAAGATCCCCGGAGGTATCGTTATTCCTTTGATAGGCGTAGCCTCAATAGTTTGGGTGTTGACAAGCCTGGGAAAACGTGAAATTCTTTCCACTCTTTTATTCATTCTGATCATAAGCTTCATGTACCTGCTTACCAAATGGACAAAGCCAAAGATCAAATCTTCTGCATTGCCCGAATAAAATTTTTAATCCCGGAATTATTCCCTGATCCTTGAAACCGGCTCATTCTCAGGCAATAATATCACCGTTCCGGCGTTTAATAGCGTGGAGAAAAGCTATAATTCTTCGCCTTTAGTTTGTAGTTTAGCATAACAAATTATCCTTGAAAACATTATATCAATAATTTTTGTATCCATGAATGCGGGAAAACCACTTATGAGATCGCTTTCATTAAGCCGGATCATTCTTCTTGTTCTGCTGCCTGCAATCCTTTTTTCATGTAATAAGCAAACGCTTGAAGATTTCCAGAATGAACCTTTAAGCGATTACATGCCATTGCAGGTTGGCAAATACATCACCTACCGGGTGGATTCGTTAATCTTTACCAATTTCGGACGTGATGAGGAAACACACAGTTACCTGATCAAACATGTAATAGATGCACAGATAACCGACAACCTGGGCAGGCCTGCATTCAGGGTCTTTCGTTATACCAATGATGTTGACGGCTCGGGCCGCTGGGAACCGACAGGCAGTTATTCCATCACTCCTTTGAAAGACAGGATCGAAGTAACGGAAGACAATCTCCGTTTTATCAAACTGCTTCTGCCCTTGTCCGACAAGACCACCTGGAAGGGTAATAAATTTCTTGGACCAAGTCCATACAGCACTCTTTTCAGCTTCAGCAATGATGATGATATGCAGGACTGGGATTACCAATACAACATGGATGATACTAACTTCAGTTACGAAGGAAAGAGCTATAGCGATGTCTGCACCGTAGAAGAGGCCGATGAATCTTTCAACGTGCCTATTAACAATCCCGCCGCTTACGCATCATACACTAAGGCTGAAGAAAAATATTCGAAAGGGATCGGTTTGATCTACCGTGATTATTCAATGTGGGAATACCAGCCCAATACCGGAAGCAGCGGAGGCTACCGTGTTGGCTTTGGCATCAAAATGTGGATGGTTGACCATAATTGATGACGGTGCATAATTACAATCCGGAATTACCCTATCTAAATGATTTAACAGCATAAATCCACACCGGGATGAAAAAAGTTCTATTCTTATCTTTTGTTGCATTGCTGTTACTCTCCGGTTCCTACGCACAACTTACCAGGTACGTCATAAATTTTAAAGACAAAGGCAATAACAGTTTCACTTTATCCAACCCCGGCGCTTTCTTATCGCAACGTGCCCTCGACAGAAGAGCCAGATACAATATAGCGATCGACAGCGCCGATCTGCCGGTATCACTTTCTTACATCATCCAGATAAAAAGCATACCCAATGTCACCTTCCTCAACGCTTCCAAGTGGCTGAATTCGGTGACCATTAAAACATCAGATGCTGCTGCGGTCTCTGCGATCAGCGCATTGCCATTTGTGAAAAGCATTAGCGGGATCGCTTCAAAACCTTTGCAAAAAGAGAACGATTATGAGGATAAGTTCGAAAATGAAAGCATCCAAGCCGGACCGCTTCCTGCAAACCGCATGGATCAGATAACCGACGATTACTATAATTACGGGGCCGCCTCCTTTGCAGAGGTCAATCTGCACAAAGCACAGTTCCTTCATGACATCGGTTTAAGAGGGCAGGGAATGCAGATCGCAGTAATTGATGCAGGCTTCACCAATTATGCAACACTGAAAGCGTTTGACAGTATCAATGCAAACGGTCAGATCCTCGACACCTGGGATTTTGTATCGGGCAATGCCGATGTAAATGATCATGCACATGGAATGGAATGCCTCTCTATCATCGGCGCCAACATGCCGGGCCAGTTCATCGGCAAGGCTCCGAAAGCAGGTTTTTATTTGTACCGCTCGGAAGACGGAGCTACAGAGTATCCTATTGAAGAACACAATTGGGCCTGCGCAGCAGAAAGAGCTGACAGTGCCGGAGCAGATGTGATCTCCACTTCGCTTGGTTATACACAATTTGATGATCCTTCCTTAAATCACACTTATGCTGACATGAATGGAAGAACCACCATGGCTGCGATTGCTGCAACCATGGCTGCAAGAAAAGGGATCCTGGTCTTTGCGGCTCTTGGCAATGACGGAAACAATCCATGGCACTATCTGGGCACACCGGCTGATGCTGACAGTATCCTTTCTGTCGGCGCTGTGAATGTTTCGGGTGTTATCGGAAGTTTTTCAAGCTACGGTCCTGCTTCTGATGGCAGAGTGAAACCCGATGTGGCTTCAATCGGAGTCAGTGCATTATTGCAGGCTCCTTCCAACAATATTGGTTATGGAAGCGGAACTTCCTTTGCATGTCCCAATATGGCCGGCATGGGTGCTTGCCTCTGGCAGGCTTTTCCGGAATTCAATAATATCAGGATCATCAAAACAATTCAGAAAGCCGGAAGTATTACTTTGACCCCCGATGACCGGATCGGTTATGGTATTCCCAATATGAAAACAGCTTTTGCTGATCTGCTTACCGGGTTCGCTACTTCGGAGGTTACCATCAATAATTGCACGGCCACTCTTAGCTGGACCAGCAAAGATGTAAGTTCAATGAAATACCAGGTAGAGAGAAAAACTCCTTCGGATACTTCTTTCCGTAAGATCGGTGAAATGGCTCCCCAGCCGGGATCCGTTCTTGCAAAACATTCTTATCAGTTCACAGACGACCTGACAAATGTTGCCAACGGCATCATTGAGTACAGGTTGAAACAAATAATTGACACATCTGTGTCAGGGTTAACTTCCATTTACATAAAAACTGCATCGGCCTCATTGATCTCAGATTGTTCTGCCGTCACTGAAAACAAGATCTACATCATTCCCAATCCCACATCTAATGGCCAGGCAAAGCTGGTTGTAGAAACGCTTTATCCTGTTGCAAACATGCCGATAGCGATTTACGATATGAAAGGAAGCTTACTGATCCGTATGAACAGTACAAAGCCGGAAGGAAGAACGGTCATTGATCTTCCGGTCAGTAACCTTGCAAAAGGGAAATACCTGATCAAAGTAATGAATGGCAACAAGCCGATCGGCACAGCCGGTTTACTCAACCTCTAAACTTTTCTGAATACGGCGATAAACATCGAATCAGCTTTCATTTCATAGCCTTTTAATAGTTCCATCTTTATCAACTTCAGGTTAAAATGCTCTTTAATAAATTCCGTCGTATCTTCATTCTCTTTCCTGAACACAGAGCAGGTAATATAAATGAAAAAGCTTTCATGTTTTAAGTGAGGAATGACGTTGGAAACGATCTTCTTCTGAAGGGAAGCATATTCATCTATCTTCTTTTCATTGAAATAATGTAGTTGCTCCGGAGTTCGGCTCCAGGCGCCACTGCCTGTACAAGGAACATCGGCAAGAATAAGATCAAAGTTTCCCTTTCTGAAATTCCCATTTTTTATGAGATCTGCCACAAAACTTTTGTACTTTTTAATCCCTCCTCTTTCAAAACGCTTTTTAAGATTGAAAAGAATATTTTCTCTTTTATCCGACACCGTAAGATGAACACCCGGAATAAGATCTGATAACATTATGGATTTTCCCCCGCTGCCTGAACAGCAATCCCAAGCTTCTAATGAAGTTGTGCCCGGATTACGAACATGCTGAAAATAATTTCCTGTCTGTTGCGAATTGTAGTCCTGGATGACCGCTTCCCTATCCAATTCAACGACAGCATCTATCTTTTCTGAATTGTTCAAAGCAAGGCAAGTATCCGTGATTGTCCGGTAAGATATACCTGCAGCATCCAACTTTCTGCAAACAATTTCTTCCTTTCCCGGCCTTAATCTTAAAAACAGATCTGGCTGCACCAGGAATGACTTGCAAAATTTTTCATGATCCATTCCATTGCTTAACTCATTTTTCCAGGGGAAGATTCCATTAAAAGAATTCTCTCCGGAAAGAAGCTTAAGTTTTTCTTCAACACTGAAATTCACTTTCTCATTCCATTCAGGTTTCAGCATCTGAAGGATTTCATTCCTTTCAGCGGAGCACAAAAATAAACCTCTCAATATTTCTTCTTCGATACCGGGACAACTCAATACGTTTTCCTCTTGGTAATGGGGAGCTGTCCTGAAATAACAATAACAAAGATGGGCGATCTGTTTCCGGTCTCTGGATCCGTACTTTTTGTTTTGAGAGAAATATAGTTTCAGAAAGATTGCAAAAGGTTCATCGCCACTATATGAAGATAAAATCTTCACAGCGGAATTAAGATATGAATGATAGCGGCTCACCACAAGAGCTTACAGTTCCAACAAAGTTTTTACAGGGTCTTTACCGATGAGTAATTGCTCAGGATTTTCCAGCAGTTCTTTCACTCTTACCAGGAAGCTTACCGATTCTCTTCCGTCAATGATCCTGTGATCGTAGCTCAATGCCAGATACATCATCGGCCTTGCCACGATCTGGCCATTGATGACCACCGGCCGTTCCTGAATCTTGTGCATGCCTAATATAGCGCTCTGAGGAAGGTTGATAATGGGGGTGCTCATCAGGGATCCGAACACTCCTCCGTTGGTGATGGTAAATGTTCCTCCCTGCAATTCTTCCAGTGTCAGTTTATTGTCTCTTGCTTTGGCAGCAAGCTCCACAACTTTCTTTTCAATATCCGCCATACTCAGGCTTTCCACATTACGTATCACGGGCACCGTCAATCCCCTCGGTGTGGAAACAGCAATGGAAATATCTACATAGTCATGAAATATCATTTGATCGCCGTCAATGTAAGCATTTACCGAATGCCATTCCTGCAAAGCAATGCAACAGGCTTTTGCAAAAAAACTCATGAACCCCAACCCTACTCCATGTGCCTCTTTAAATTTTTCCTTGTACCTGCTTCTGATCTCCAGGATCCGGCTCATATCTGCCTCGTTAAAGGTAGTCAGCATGGCAGTGGAGTTCTTTGATTCTACCAGCCGGCGTGAAATTGTCCTCCGCAGTTGGCTCATCTTTTCTTGCCTTTCCTCACGGCTGAACAATGGTTTCCCTGCGGTTACTTTACCCGGATTTGCCAAAGCAGCCAGCACATCTTCTTTCATGATCTTTCCTCCGATGCCGGACGGAGCGATGGAGGAAGTGTCCACATGCTGATCCATAATGATTGCAGATGCGACCGGAGTTGCTTTTACAGCTTGTTCCACAGTTGACGGCTGAGGTTTTTCTGCCACCGGCTCCGGAACTTTTTCGGGCTTCTTTTTCTTTTCTTCCTTTTTTACAACCGGAGGCGGAGTAGCTGCAGCCGGTTTTGGCGCCGTTTCATCAATGGTTGCCAATACATCGCCTATGTGCAGGGTGTCGCCTTCTTTTACTTTTGATCTCAGCACACCTGCTTCTTCCGCATTTACTTCAAAAGTTGCTTTCTCACTTTCTAACTCAGCGATTACTTCATCCCGTTCTACATATTCGCCATCTTTTTTCACCCATTGTAACAGGGTTACTTCGTTGATGGACTCTCCTACTGTCGGAACTTTAATGTCAATCATAGAACTTAATTCTTTGTATTTATCATTTCACTCTTTTTCAAACCCCGAAATTAAATAGTAAATGCTGTCTCAATGATCTCTGCCTGTTCCTGTGTGTGCACCTTCGCAAATCCTGTTGCCGTGGAAGCTGAGGGCTGACGGCTGATCACACCATAATTGATGCTTTTCAGGTTCATCTGCAAATAGGATGCAGCTCCCATATTCAATGGTTCTTCCTGTACCCAGAACCAGGTCGCTTTGTCATATTTTCTGTACAATTGCTCCAATTGCGTTAAAGGCAAAGGATATAATTGTTCCACCCTTATCAATGCAATATCATCCCTTTGATCACTCTCTTTACGCTTTTCAAGATCAAAATAAACTTTGCCGCTGCAGAACAAAACTTTTTTTACTTTGGCTGCATTTACAGAAGTGTCGTCTATCACTTCACGAAATCTTCCATTGGTAAATCCATCCATCAGTGAATAGGATCCCGGATGACGAAGATTGGCTTTGGGAGAAAAGTTGATCAATGGCTTTCTGAAAGGCCATGCCAGTTGCCTTCTCAACCCGTGGAAGAAATTGGACGAAGTAGTGATATTGGTCAACACAAT
>WBZO01004412.1_pt1 | contig 15249 bp, 11 predicted proteins | sample 5204261 | NCBI WGS metagenome assembly WBZO01 (sample SAMN12412400, study PRJNA552823) | activated sludge metagenome | isolation source: activated sludge from anammox sidestream of wastewater treatment plant... | place: USA: North Carolina | collected 2017-09 | reverse complement strand
CCTGGCGGATCGCCCCGTCGGCGGCGCCGTCCAGCGAGAGGCAGGTTTCGAGCGGCTTGCCGCAGCCCTCGCCCGCCAGTTGGCGCTCCTGGCGGCAAATGCACGGGGTGACCGCAAAGCGCGCGCCGCGGATTATAATCGTCTCGACGGGAAAAACCCACGTTTGGGAGTTGTGAATAAGTGGGCTAAAACTGGGATGTGGTTTAGCGCCGGATATGCCGCGGAACCAGGAACGACAAATGACCCTTCCCTTAATCGGGGTGTTGTGGTACGCTGGCTGTAGCGGCGAAATATGATGCAGATTATCAAAGCCGAAGTTGCCCCGGTGGACCTCAAGCTCGCCCGCATGGTGGAGATGGAGGGAACCCCGCATGCCTGTTGCATAAATAGTGTTTACCTGATTATCCCGCTCATACCTCTCAATTCATAAGCCTGATAATTAGCTACTTCCGGCTTTCGGTTATGGTCATGGAAGTCTCTCGCACAAACGGAAGGTAAGAATGAAAGAGCTAATAAGTGGTTTAAAAACATCTCTGGGTGTGGTTTTACTGGTTGCTCTACTTTATGTTACACTCCAATTCAAGCCTGACCTTTCATTAGGGCTTGATAGCACCGGAGCGCCTTTACCAACAAAACCAACATCCCAGGCATATCCCTCGCCTCCAGAAAATGTTTTTCCTGTTCAAACAGAAACAATCGACAATCCATACCCCATGCCTGGAGAGTTTGTCAATTTGCCTCCAACGAACGATTGTACAAAGGCAGGAACATGGGCTGAATTTATTAACAAAGAGGCGAGTTTTTCTTTTGAGTACCCCGCTGAGGCGGATATTTCCGAATACGTAGATAACAATGGCTATCCTAGTGTTACCTTGTTCATAAAACCCTACTGTTATATCAAAGAATGCTGGGGTCCCCAACATGTAGATATAGTGGTACTTATGAATCCCGACAAGCTCTCTCTGGAAGAATTTGTCGTAAAACAATTTATCTTTGATGCATCAACGGACCCATTAGCTCTTTCGCGAGAACTGGCAAGCTTTTCAACAATGATTTCTGTAGATAATACTTCAGCTTTGTACGTAAACGGAACGATAACAAGAGAAGCGCCTCGCGTTTACATTCCGCACAACAACTTTGTTGTTTTCGTGGGTTTAACAGAGCATACTTTTATGCCACCCTTTGAACCCGCCTGTCCTACTATATTGGATTTGTACAATAGAATTCTTTCTTCTTTTAAATTTCTGAACAACTAGCTGATAGAGGAGGAAAACTATACACAATCGGAGCTTGAGAATTATTCTCCTTGTCTGGCTTATTCTTTCCCCATTAGTTATGATGGGCAAGAAAATTGTCATTGCTTTTAAGGTTCCAGCAATAGAGAACAAACTTCGTTTGGATCGCGGCGCGCTCCTGAGATTTGAGCAGTAAAGATAGGTAATTTAACATATAAGTGCAGGGGATTACAGAAAAGGAACGGTGTAAACGCCGTTCCTTTTCGTTTTGAGCCAATTCCCCAGCCTCCCCCTCACTTTGCGCGCAGGCGGTCGATGCCCGACTGCAGGGCGGTGCGGGCGATTTCGCTCGGACCGAGCACGCCGCGCGCCCGCGCCAGCTGCAGGTACATCATCAGGCTGTTGTCCGGCACGTGCGGCAGTTCGGCGGCGGATTTGCGCTCCAGGCGCAGCGCGCCGCTGGGGCAGGTCGTCACGCACAGCCCGCAGCCGATGCAGCGCTCCCGGTCGACCGCCGCCCAGCCCTCGGCGAGCGAGATGGCGTCCATCTGGCAGCGCTCGAGGCACTCGCCGCAGCCGCTGCACAGCGCCGCCGCGCTGACGGCGTAGAAAGCGGAAGAGATCAGCCGCCCGGGCTGCGGGTGGCGCTTGACGTTGCGCAGCACCCCGCAGCAATCGCCGCAGCAGCAGCAGAAATATTGGGCGTCCTTCGAGTTGCCCGGCTGGAGCACCAGCCCGGCGCAGTTGGCGCTCTGCAAGATGTGCAGCGCCTCTTCGAGCGTGATGGCGCGCCCGCGCCCCTGGCGGATCGCCCCGTCGGCGGCGCCGTCCAGCGAGAGGCAGGTTTCGAGCGGCTTGCCGCAGCCCTCGCCCGCCAGTTGGCGCTCCTGGCGGCAAATGCACGGGGTGACCGCAAAGCGCGCGCCCCGGCGCAGCATCGCCTCGGCGTTCTCGTACAGCAGCACCTCCGAGGGGGCGGCGAGCGCCTCGCCGACCGGGATGGTGCGCAGTTGCGGCGCTTTTTGCCAGATCTGCGGGTCGAACAGCGTGGCGAAGTACTCGTCCACGTCGCGCACCAGCTCGGGCGTCAGCCGGTTGACCTGGAACTCCCAGATCCCCACCACGAAATGCAGCGCCATGAAGCGCGGCGGACGCCCAGGACGGCTGGTTTCGAGGATCAGCCCCTTGAGCGCCATCTCGCTGAGCATGGCGAGCGCCTGCGCTTCGTCCATGCCCGCCCGCCGGGCGACCACCGCGGCGCGTTCGGGGATCAGCGTGAGGCGCAGCGCCAGTTCCGCCTCGGCGGGGGTGAACAGCCGCTCCAGGATGCGCAGCTCCACCCCGGTTTGGGTGGGGGGAAACCCGCCGGGCAGTTGATCGAGGTGGCGCGCCAGCCGTTGATAGACGTCCGCCGTCATAAACACCTCCGTTTGCAGATGACGAAACAAGCCCCCGGCGACCGCCAGGGGCAGCCCTTTACCCGGCTTCGAGCCGGATGCGGATCGACGCCGGGTCGTGGATGACGAACGCGCCGTCGCCGCGCTCCAGCGGCAAGCCGGCGTCGGCGAGGTACGCCGCCAGGCGCTCCAGGTCGGCGGGGGCGGGCAGCCGCAGGCTGAACTCGCGCATCCCGCAGCAAGGCTGCGCTGGAGGAGAAGCGCCGCGGGTCTGCCAGACGTTCATGCCCAGGTGGTGGTGATAACCGCCGGCGGAGACGAACAGCGCCCCGCCCAGGCGCGCTTGCAGATCGAAGCCGAGCAGGTCGCAGTAGAAGCGCTGCGAGGCGTCCAAGTCGGCGACGCGCAGATGCATGTGACCGATGCGGGTGGCGGCGGGCGCGGCGAAGCTCAGCGCGGCGGGGTCGTCTTCGCCCAGTTCGGCGAAGAACCCCTCGAGGTCGATCGGGTCGGTGCCCATCTGCACCGCCGCGCCGGAATATTGCCACTCGCTGCGCGGGCGGTCGCGGTACAGCTCGACCCCGTTGCCGTCCGGGTCGTCGAGATAGAACGCCTCGCTGACCCAATGGTCGCCCTGCCCGAGGGGGATCTGCTGCTGGGCGAGCTGCCCGATCTTGACCGCCAGCGAGCGGCGGTCGGGGAAGCGGATGGCGGTGTGATAAAGCCCGGTGGTGTTGGGCGGCTGGGGCGCCGCGCCGCGCAGCTCCTCCAGGCGCAGAAAGGCGGTTCCACCCGCGCCGAGGTTGGCGCGCGCGTCCGCCAGGCGGATCGCCTCGAGCCCGATCAGGTCGCGGTAGAACGCCAGCGCGGCTGCCAGGTCGGACACCTGCAGGGTGACGCCGCCGATGGCGGTTTGAGCGGGGAGAGTTAATTTTTGGGTCATATTTGGATACCTGTAATGGATCGGGTTAACTTTTAATCACCACGAGCGTGCCGTCTTCGAGCTGTTCGACCGTCAGCGCGGCGAGCGGTTCGACCGCCGGTCCCTTGACCAGCCGTCCCTGGGCGTCGAAGCGCGAGCCGTGGCAGGGGCATTCGAACGCCTCGGCTTTGTATTCCAGCGTGCAGCCCAGGTGCGGGCAGACCATGCTGAGCGCTTGAAAGCCGGCGTCGGTGCGCGTCAGCAGCGCCGGCACCTCCGCCAGGACGGTGCGCGAACCGGGCGGGTACTGCGCCGCAGCGCCGATCTCGTAGCGGCGCGGCGGCGGGGGCGGCGGCTGGTAGCTCAAGTAGCGCGCCAGCCCGCCCAACCCGAGCAGCCCGCTCAGCCAGAGCAGGGCTTTGGTCGTCAGGTTGAGAAAATCGCGGCGGTTGATCATCGTTTCAGGGGCTATTCTAACCCCAAATGGGCGCGCGGCAAAGCGGCGCACGCGGTTATTGCAGCGCCTCCAGGACGGTCAGGATCAGCGCGCATAAGACCATGCCCCCCGCCAGCAGCGCCGCCAGCCGCCTGCCGGGCGCAAACCAGCGCCCCGCCTGGTCGGACGGCTGACGGGCGCAGACGAACGGCAGCGCCGCCAGCACGCCCAGCGCCGCCAGCGGCAGCGCCACGCCCATCCAGAACGCATCGCCCAGGCGCAGCAGGTGCTGGACCCACAGGAAGAACCACGGCGCGCGGCTCTCGGTGAGCAGCGCCGCCGGCGAATCCTGGATCGAGGGGGCGATGGGCGGCGCAACCCGCGCCGCAATCAGCGCCAGCAGCGCCGCGGCGGCAAGCAGCGCCAGGGTTTCGCGGCGCACCAGCTCGTCGCGGCTGATGCGCGGGGCGGCGCGCTCCGCCGCGGGGGCGGCGATCCCGCCGTCGCGCCGCACGCGGAAGATGTGCCACGCGCCGAAAACCGCCATGGCGAGCGCCAGCCCGAAGATGTGCCAGGCGTAGAAGCGTTGCAGCGCCGGCGCGCCGACCGCCTCGCCGCCGATCACAAAGCGGTAGAGCGCCGGACCGACCCACGGGATCGCGTCGATCAGGTTGGTGCCGACCAGCAGCGCCCAGCGGATGCCCTCGTCCCAGCGCAGCACGTAGCCGGTGAAGTCGAGCAGCAGCGTGAGCACCAGCAGCGCCAGCCCGATCAGGTAGTTCAGCCGGCGCGGCGGCGCAAACGCGCCGCTGAAGATCACCCGCAGCAGGTGCAGCAGGACGACCGCTGCCAGCGCCTGACCCGCCCAGAAGTGCGCCCCGCGCACCAGCCCGCCGTACGGAGCGAGAAAGGTGATCGTCTGCACCGATTGGGCGGCGTCCTCCGGGGTAGGGATGTAGAAGAACAGCTCCAGCACGCCGGTGAGCGTCAGCGTCAGCGCCAGGAAGACCGCCAGCCCGCCCAAGCCAAAGGTGTGCGTCCAGCGCGCCTGCGCCGCGGGGATGGTCGGCGGGTGCAGGTGATGGAAGAAGGAGGGGCGCGGGCGGCTCGGCGACCCCGCGCTCGGCGACACTCCGGCGTGCGCCCGCCGGCGCTGCAGCGCTAGCCCAACCGCCGCCAGCCCGATCAGCCCGCCGAAGATCAGCCCCCAGCCGCGCTCGCCCGTCAGCGGGCGGATCGGCAGGTGCACCGGCGCGAGCCCGGCGCTGCGCGCGGTGATCGCCGCGCCCGCCGGCAGCGCGCCGTGGCGCAGCAGCACGAAGTTTGCCAGCTCCAGCGCCTCCGCCGGCGAGAGCGAGCCTGGGTTCCACCAGGGCATGGATTCGTACAGGTAGGCTTGCAATTCGTCGGCGGTCACGAAGCGTTTGAGCGTGCCGCCCCCCCAAGCGGGCGGGACGATGCGCGGGAAGACGAAGCCCTCGGGCGGGTGGTTGGGACCGTGGCACTTGGACTCCCAGCAGTTGCGGTCTTCGCCAAACGCAACCAGCCGCCATTCGTCGGTGAGCCCCTGACCGGCGTCGCCGTGGCACGCCATGCACACGCCCCACCAGGTCTGCGCGCCCAGGTCTGCCGGGCTGGGCTGCGGCGGCAGGTCGGGCTGGTTCAGGCGCGGGTCGATGAACGAGCCGGGCAGCGCGCCGAAGGGGGTGCTGGTGGGCTGCGGTCCGGGCGGGTCTTCGGGGGCGGCGCGGGCGAGGCGCGCGCCCGCAGCAGCCGTCAGCAGGCACAGCGCCAGCGCCAGGGCGGCGCTGCGCGCGGGTGGGCGGCGCAGGGAGCGGGCGCGCAACGCCCCGAAGCGGTGAAGAGCGAGGCGGGGATTCATCGATGTTTTACGTCTATATTTTACATTCCGGCGGGCGGCGGCGTTCAACCGCCCGCCTGCTATCCGATTATTCCAGAACTGGCGCGTTTTGTCAGGTGATGAACGTCATATTGTGCGCCGCGGGCGCAGGGAGGGGGAGGGGTCGTCCGCCGGGGAGCGGCGCTCTGCGGGAGCGGGCTGCAGGTGTAGGGCTGGCTGGGGTCTGAATTTAGGCCCAAAATTTCGCCGCTCCCCTGCGCCGATGCCCGCGCCAAAGCCGCACATTTATGATATAAAAAGAAATAGAATTTGCGCCGCACGAAGGCAGACGGGGCGCCGCGCGCGCGCCTGTCCCAACCCGCGTTTCACACGCATCTGCAAAGCAAGAAGAGAAGAGGAGGAATGCCATGATCTACGCTGCACGCCGGTTTTCGCTTTTCGATTCCAGGGGCGCGGCTGCCCGCATTGCGCTCGCCCTGATCCTGATCCTCCTGGTCACTGCCTGCCAGCCCGCGCCCACCAGCGCGCCTACCAGCGCCCCGCCCAGCGCCACGGCTGCGCCGCCGACCGCCACGAGCGTCCCCCCCAGCCCGACCGCGCTGCTGCCCACTCCAACCTCCCCGCCGCCGCCGACCGAGCCGCCCGCGCCGCCCGTCAAGGACACTGCCGCGCTCTTGGAGAGCCTCGACGGCTACCCCTGCCCCGACAGCGATTTCACCTGCGTGGACGTGGCTGTCCCGCTGGATCATGATAATCCGCAGGACGGGCGCGCGACCACGGTCGTCTTTGGCGTGCTGCCCGCCAGCGGAGCGCGCCAGGGGACGTTGGTCGTGGTCACCGGTGGACCGGGCACCTCCGGCTTGCTCAGCGCGGACGCGTACGTCGCCTCGTACGACCCCAGCATCCCCGAACACTTCGACATCGTGTTCTTCGATCAGCGCGGCGTGGGGCTTTCGGGCGGGCTGCAATGCACCGAGGCGGCGGCGGTTTTTTACCGCTCCGATTGGGACGCCTCGACGCCCGCCAAGGCGGAGGAGCTGCTCGACACCGCGCAGACGTTCGCCGAATCCTGCGTGGCAGAGATGGGCGACCCCGAAATCCTGCCTTACATGGGCACCCGCCAGGCGGTGGAAGACCTGGAAGCCTTCCGCCAGCTGCTCGACGAAGACCAGATCTGGCTGTACGGTGAGAGCTACGGCACGCAGTACGCCCAGACCTACGCCGCCGCCCACCCCGACCGCCTGGCAGGCTTGATGCTGGACGGCACGGTGGATTTGACCCTCTCCGGGCTGGACTTCTTGAACGGGCAGGCGCGCGCGTTCGACCAGGTGTTGACCGAGACACTGGCGGCGTGCGGCGAAGATGAAGCCTGCGCGGCGGACCTGGGCGAGACCCAGGCAGCCGGCGCCCAGGCGGTGTACGACGGGCTGGCGGTGCGTTTGCGCCAGGCGCCCATGACGTTCGATTTTCCCCTGCCGTCGGGCGGGTTCGAGCCGCGCCAGATCTCTTTTTCCGATCTGGAGACCGCCGCCTCGGGTTTCCTTTACTCTCAGACCGCCCGCATGATCTTCCAGCGCGCCCTGGCGGCGTACGCCCGCGACGGCAGCCTGGTTCCGCTGGCGCGCACGCTCTACAACGCGCTGGTGCTCGACCCCGAGACCCAAGAGCCGGTCGTTGACCCGTCCTACTCCGACGCGGTCTATTACGCGGTGCAATGTCAGGACTACGCCTACGTGGAGGGCACGGTGGAAGAAAGCGCCCAGGCTTATCTGCGCTACGGCAGCCAGTTCGTCAGCGACCTGCCGCGCTTCAGCTCGGTCTTTTACGGCGACCTGCCGTGCGTATTCTGGCGCAACGCCCAACAGGACCCAACCCGCCCCGCCGCGCTGACCGCCAAAGGGCTGCCAACGCTGGTGCTCAACTCTTTGAGCGACCCAGCCACGCCCTTCTCGAACGCCCAGGCGGTCTTTGACGCGCTGGACGACGGCTACCTGATCACGCAGAGCGGCGGTCCGCACATCCTGTTCGCCTGGGGCGAGGCGTGCGTGGACGACCTGGTGACCGCCTACCTGGTTGACGGTCAAGTTCCGGCGCAGCGCGAGACCAACTGCCCGGGCGAGGTCGCGACCGCGTTCGTCCCGCTGGCGTACGCCGACGCCGCTGAATACGAAGACCCGCTGCAAGCGCTGGCGATGATCGACGACGAAATCTATTTCCTGCCCGAGTATTATTACTGGGATGGCGCGACGCCCACCTCGGTTGGCTGCCCGTTTGGCGGCGTGCTGAGCTTCGAAGCGGTGGACGCGGGCGAGGCGTTTACGTTCGACGGGTGCGCCTTCTCAAAGGGTTTGGTGATGACCGGCAGCGGTTTGTACAACTACGACGCGGAGACGTTCAGCCTGCAGCTCAGCGTCAGCGGGCTGGCGGACGGGCAGTTGGAGTATATGCGCCTCGCCGACGATTCGCGCCAACTCAGCGGCGAATACGCCGGGCAGGTCGTGGAACTGAGCCAATAGCGTGTGAACCCTTGAGGCGCAGAAACCACAAAGCCATTCTCATGTCTGCGCGACCAATTTCCCCTAATGGGGTTATACTTGTGAATGGAAGCATCTAAATCCTATCTCATCTTAATTATCTGGAGGAAGTATTATGACGGCTGAAGTAATCGCACTAAAAACCAAACAAAGCCCCTGGTGGCTGCACCTGATCAGCGGCGCCTTGAACATCGTGATCGGTATTTTGCTGCTGTCCACGCCCGCCAAGACGGTGGTGCTGCTGGTGCTGGCGCTGGGCATCTACTGGCTGATCCACGGTCTCGTCACGCTGGTATCGATGTTCATTGACCACAGCGCCTGGTTTTGGAAGCTGCTCATCGGCGTGATCAGCATCGCGGCGGGGATCATCGTCTTGCGCCACCCGCTCATTGGCGCGCTGGTCATCCCAGCGATCATCATCCTGTTCCTGGGCATCCAGGGGTTGATCACCGGCGTGCTGTCGCTGATCATGGCTTTTCAAGGCGGCGGATTTGGCGCGGCGATCCTGGGCGTGCTGAACATCATCTTTGGCGTCATCCTGGTCGCCAACTACTCCAATCTTGTTGCGATCGCCTCGCTGGTGTTGGTGGCGGGGATCTTTGCGATCATCGGCGGTCTTTTACAGATCGCCCGGGCGTTCACGCAGCGCAACGTCTGAGGCAGTCCGCCGCCTCGAGCGGCAAAACATCCCATCGAACCGGATCAGGCGCCCCCTGGTCCGGTTTTTGCAACCTAATCCCTTGGACGCCGGGCAACTGCCGGTGGAACGCTGCTTACATTGCTGTAAGTTTACCCGCGCCGGCGCTAAGATATAATTGTCTGTACAAAGACCCTCGAAGATCGACCGATGTCACGCCTGAAATTATCTTTTCCTCTGCAGATGGCAATTTTTACTGCCGTCCTGGGCATTGCGTGGATCGTGTTGTCCGACCGGCTGGCGCTGTGGTTGTTCACCGACCCCGCCGCGTTGACGGCGTTCCACACGCTCAAGGGCGTGGGTTTTATCGTCGCAGCCAGCCTGACGCTTTATCTCCTGCTGCGGCGTGAAGCCCGCATCCGCGCGCAGATCTCGCAAGATTACGAAAACACCATCCAGAATGCGGTGGTGGGGATTTTTCAGTCCACCCCGGAGGGTCGTTACATCAGCGTGAACCGCGAAATGGCGCGCATCTATGGCTACGACACCCCCGAACAGATGGTGAGCGAGGTGCAAGATATCGGCAGCCAGCTTTTTGTCGACCCGGAGGAACGCAGAGCGCTGCTCGAGAAAATCGAAATCGATGGCATGATTATGAATTTCGAGAGCCGCCGGCGGCGGCGTGACGGGCAGGAGATCGACACGACCGAAACGGCGCGGGCGGTGCGCGGCGCTTCCGGCAAGACGCTCTATTACGAAGGTTTCATCCAGGATATGACCCAGCGCGAGCACGCCGCCCGCGTCGAAGACGCCATGTACGAGATCGCCAAAGAGGTGAATTCGACCCGTTCGCTGGGCGAGCTGTACGCCTTCATCCACCAAACCCTGGCGGGGATCCTGCCGGCGGAAAACTTCTACATTGCGCTGTACGACCGCGAGAACAACCAGGTATCTTTCCCTTATTTTGTGGACCAGTACGACGAGCCCTTGCCGGCAAAGCCGTTTGGACGGGGCTTGACCGAATATGTGCTGCGCAGCGAAGCGCCGCTGCTGGCTTCGCCGGAGGTCTTCCGCGGCTTGGTGGCGCGCGGGGAAGTCGAGATCGTGGGGGTGGATTCGCTCGATTGGCTGGGTGTGCCGCTGCGCATCGAAGAGCGCGTGATCGGCGTGATGGCGGTGCAGTCCTACAGTGAAGAAACGCGCTACGGGGCGGCTGACTTGAGCATCCTGAGCTTTATCTCCACCCAGGTTGCGCTGGCAATCGAGCGCAAACGCGCCCAAACCGCCTTGCAGGAGAGCGAAGCGCGCTACCGCAGCCTGGTGGACAACTCGCCGATTGGGATCATGGTACAGTGCGACAACCGGATCGTGTTCGTCAACGCCTCGCTCTGCGAAAAGTTTAACGTGAAGAACCCGGAGCAGCTCCTGGGGCGCCTGATCACCGATTTCATCCATCCCGACGACGCCCCGGCAGTGCTGGAGCGGGTCAACCGGCTGCTTAGTGGAGAGACGCCGCATTACCCCGCGGAAGTGACCTACTTACAGTTCGATGGAAGCCCGCTGCCAACCGAAGCGGTGGGGGTGCGAACCACTTATCAGGGGCGCCCGGCGGTGCAGGTGATGATCACCGATCTGCGCGAGCGCCGGTCCGCCCAGCAGGCGTTGCAGCGCCAGATCCGCGAGATGGGCATGCTCAACGCGGTGAGCGGCGCCTGCGCCAGCGCGACCGACCTGGACGACCTGTTCACCCGCATCACCCAGATCATCGCCAAGGCGCTCTACTCCGATAACTGCGGGGTGCTGCTGGCAAATCCGCAGGACGGTGTCTGGCGCGCCCACCCCTCGTACCACGGCGCCGATCCGGGGACGGTGTTCGTACCCCATCCGCTCGACGAGGGGGTCGTCGGTCGGGTGATCTCCACCCGCCGTGCGGTGCGCGTCGCCGACATCCGCGCCGTGCCGGAGTTTGTCGCCACCACGTCGGGGGTGCTGGCGGAGCTGGCGGCGCCGATCCTGATCGATGGCGCGGTCTTCGGGGTGATCAACGCCGAGAGCCGCCAGCCGGAGGCGTTCAGCGAGCACGACGAGCGCCTGCTGACCACGGTCGCCGACAGCCTGGCGACTGCCATTCAGAAAATTCAACTGCTGCAGCACGAAAAGACGAGCCGCCGCCAGGCGGAGCTGCTGGGCGAGGCGGCGCTGGCGCTCAGCGGTCCGCTCGACCTGAAAACGCGCCTGAACGTGATCCTGGAAAATCTGAGCCTGCTGGCGCCGTTCGACGCCGCTGCGGTCGTCCTGGAGGACCTGGAGGAGATGCTGGTTGCGGCGGCGCGCGGCTTCTCGCCCGCGCAGGAGGTTGTGGGCAAACGGCTGGATTACACCGCCGATTGGCTGGAGCTGATCGAGGCGCAGCAGCCGATCATTTTTGCCGACCTGCAGGCGGACCCGCGCTTTGCGGGCATCCCGGGCGCCGAAAACGCCCGCGGCTGGATGAGCGTGCCGCTGGTCGCCTACAAACGGGCGATCGGGTTTATCAACCTGGAAAGCCTCCAGCCGAATGTTTATAATGAAGAGCAAGCCGCGCTGGTGCAGACCTTTGCCGACCAGGCTGCCATCGCCATCGAAAACGCCCGCCTGTACGAAGCGGAACAACAGCGGCGCAAAGACAACGCCCGCCTGTTGGACGAGCTGCAAGTCAGCACTTTCGAACTCTCGCTGGCGTACGACAAGACGCTGGAAGGCTGGGCGCGGGCGCTCGAAATCCGCGACCGCGAGACTTCGGGGCATACCCGGCGGGTGACCGAACTCACGATCCGGCTGGCAAGGCGGTTTGGCATCCCCGACGAGGAAATCCCGAACCTGCGGCGCGGGGTGCTGCTGCACGACATTGGCAAAATGGGCATCCCCGACCACATCCTGAAGAAGACCGGACCGCTCACCAGCGAAGAGTGGCAGGAGATGCGCATGCACCCGCAGTACGCCTTCGACCTGCTGCACCCCATCGCCTATCTGCGCCCGGCGCTGGACATCCCCTTTTGCCACCACGAGAAATGGGACGGCAGCGGCTATCCGCGCGGCTTGGCGGGCGAGGATATTCCGTTAGCGGCGCGCATCTTTGCGGTGGTGGACGTGTGGGACGCGCTGCTGCACGAGCGCCCCTACCGCAAAGCCTGGAGCCTGAGCGAGACGCTGGCGCACATCCGCCGCCAGAGCGGGCTGGCGTTTGATCCGGCGGTGGTCACAGTTTTCCTGGAAATGGTCGAAGAATTTAGTTGAACCGGCGGGCGGTTATTAGCCGCTGACTGCGTCTGTCTCCCCCCGTGTGCTGCAACCGGTGAATTCTCAAATCGGCTGGCGCGGCGCTGCCCGCGCCAGCTATTTCTGACAGTCTGCCCCTTTGAGACCGTGACACAGCAGCAAATAGAACGCAATTGCCACGCCCGCGACGAGCGCGATCAGCGCTGGGATCAGGATCAGCACGATAAACGCCATCGAAAGTAAGCCAATAGCACTCATAACCGTTTCCTGGTTGGATAACCGCTAAACCTTGCCGCAGCCAACGCGTGCAGGCGATTATACCGCCAAAATTGGCTGTCGCAGAGCCCTGCCATAGCGCGGGAGAGGTATAAAAGGCCGCCCCTCCCCAATTCCTCCCCAAATCGAGCGAGCAAAATCCGCTCGATTTGGGGAGGGTGACTGGCTTTCCCATTTTTCTGCAGTTTGTTCGTTTTTCTTCCCCCCAAATCCAGGCGGGGGAAGCCCGGGTGGATTTGGGGGGACCGAGGGGGTCAAAGCGGGGGACCGAGGGGGGTGAGGCGGGCTGGGGTGGGGTAAATTCATCTGTTCGATTTTGGGGAGGGTCACGGCAGGGGCGGCGGGCTGTCCTGGCGGAAGGCGGCAATGCGGGCTTCGGCGAGCGCCGCGTAGCCCGGGTCGACCTCGAAGCCAACGTACTTGCGCCCCGCCTTGAGCGCGGCGATGGCGGTCGAGCCGCTGCCCATGAACGGGTCGAGCACCACCTCGTCCTTGAAGGTGTAAAGCTGCATCAGGCGGTAGGGCAGCTCGACCGGGAAGGGCGCCGGGTGCCCCACCTTGCGCGCCGATTCGGGGTTGAAGCTCCAGACCGATTTGGTCCACCCCATGAATTGTTCTCTGGTGATGGTGTTCTCCTTGCCATCGGCGCGGCGGCGTCCGAACCCGCCCTTCGAAAACACCAGGATGTACTCGTGCACGTCGCGCAGCACCGGGTTGGCGGCGGAGCGCCAGCTCCCCCACGCCATCGAGACGCCCGCCCCGGCGCCCTTGTTCCACACGATCTCGCCGCGCATCAGAAACCCGATCTCGCTCATCAGGCGTGAGATGTGCGCCGAAAGCGGAATGTACGGCTTGCGCCCCAGGTTGGCGACGTTGACGCAGGCGCGCCCGCCGTGCACTAGGGCGCGGTAGGTCTCGCTGAAGACCCGCCGCAGCGTCTCCAGGTACTCCGCCAGGGTCAGGTCGTCGTCGTATTCTTTGGCAACGTTGTAGGGCGGCGAGGTCGCCATCAGGTGCAGCGAATTATCGGGGATCTGGCGCATGTCCTCCGAACTGGCGCAGATGAGCGTGTTTTCCAGCGCGGCGGGGAACGGCTGATCTGCCGCCGGGTCGGAGGCGGGCTGCGCTGCCAGGTCGGCGTACAGGCGGGTGCGGTAGTACGCCGATGAGTCGTGGCTGATGCGCGGGGTGACGCCGAATTTGCTGGTCTTAGAGCCTTTTTTCACCGCTCCGTCCTGGCTGGGGGTCTTCCGCCGGGCTGCCGCCGGGGGAGGTCGGTTCGATTTTACCATGCGGGTCTTGAACGAAGCGCGCGTCCGAGCGCGTCTGGGCGATTTTGCCGCGCGCCCCCTCCAGCCAGCCGATGCGAACCTGCGCCTGATCGCTGAACTCGGGCACGTAGGGTTTGAGATCCAGCAGGGGGGTGCCGTCCAGCACGTCCAGCCGGTCGACGTACAGCCGGTTGGCTTCGATCTTCTCCAGCGGCACGACCGACAGCCCGATGGGGTTGGGGCGCAGCGGGGCGCGGGTGGCAAAGACGCCGCGCGCTTCGGTGTCCAGGAAGGGGGTCACGATCAGCTCCACGCGGCTGACCTGGTGCAGGTGGTACAAAAGGATGACGTGCGAGAAACCCTCCAGGTCTTTGAGCCCCGCGGCAAAGCGGGGGAAGATTTCCACTACGCCGGGGGCGCTGGCGGCGCTGCTGGGCTGAATCGGCATCGCGCTCAGGTCGTGGAACGGGCTGTGGATCACGCCGATGGGGGTGAAACTGATTTTCAGGTTTTCCATTGGGTTTTTTCCGGTTTGGCGGCGCGGCGCGCCGCGCGGGTTAAGGATATTATCTCACGTCTGAGACCACTCAAGCCAGATTTAAATGGCATCTTTCAGCGCGCCCCGATCCGCGCGGGCAGGGCGGATGCATTTGGCGTAAACCGCGCGGCGAATGCGCCGGGTATTGAATTTCTTAAATATCAGTATATAATGAGAAAAAGGGAGAACCACAACACACTTTCACTGAAAAAGGAGTCGAAAATGAAACCTCATAAGGGCGGTCTGTTCAGTTTGGGAAGATGCAGCCATTGGTTGACCCTGCTGGCGCTGCTGCTGTTGAGCGCGCTGCCCGCCCCGCTGGCGGCGGGCGCCGCGCCAGCCGCGGCGAGCATCCCGACGGGTCAGAGCCAGCGCATCGCAGCCGGGCAGACCCCTGCCGGGCTCAGCGCTGCCGACTGGCTCAGCATCCAGGCGCAAATCGAAGCCGGTCCCTATCTCAAAGCCTCTAACACCGATGCGGACGACGGGTTTGGTTACAGCGTGGCGATCTCCGGCGATACGCTGGTGGTTGGGGCGCCTGGTGAAGCCAGCAGCGCCACCGGGGTGAACGGCGACGGGAACAACAACTCGGCTGAGAATGCCGGGGCGGCGTACGTCTTCGGGCGCAGCGGCGGCGTTTGGAGCCAGCAGGCGTATCTCAAAGCCTCCAACACTGGGGCGTATGACCAGTTTGGCTGGGGCGTGGCAATCTCTGGCGACACCGTGGTGGTCGGGGCGTCTGGTGAAGACAGCAGCGCCACCGGGGTGAACGGCGACGGGAGCAACAACTCGGCTGCCAGCGCCGGGGCGGCGTACGTCTTCGGGCGCAGCGGCGGCGTTTGGAGCCAGCAGGCGTATCTCAAAGCCTCTAACACCAATGCGAG
>WBZO01004411.1_pt1 | contig 15251 bp, 8 predicted proteins | sample 5204261 | NCBI WGS metagenome assembly WBZO01 (sample SAMN12412400, study PRJNA552823) | activated sludge metagenome | isolation source: activated sludge from anammox sidestream of wastewater treatment plant... | place: USA: North Carolina | collected 2017-09 | reverse complement strand
GCCGCAAAATTCGGGGAAGGCAGCATGGCCCTGGGCGGGAATAAACTGATGGGATTTAGCGGCGAGATCGCCTCGTCACCCCTGGCCGGAGAAATTTCCCAAATGACCATTTCCCTCTGGGTCATGGCGCGGAACGGCGATTCCACGACCTCCCCCATTTTCTTTCTGCAGAGATTGAACGGATCCACGGGAGGAGGACATTTCACATTCAACTACGACGAAATCGGAAAGTTTTCCTTCTATGCCGAAGATCTCAGTGAAAGCAATGCGGAGGGCGGAAAAATTGTCAGGATCTATTCCGATCCAATACCCCCATTCCCCGGAGGCGAGTGGACCCATGTGGCCATGACTTTTGACCGTGGAGAAGTCGTCTTCTACCTGAATGGCCAGCCCGTGGGGGATCCCCACGGATTGCCGGAAGGACAGGATGCCATTCGGGACATTGTCGGATCGGATGTCGGAGTCTTCCGCGGCATGGTCTCCTCTCCGGGCATTCAATACGTGGATGATTTCGGATTTTTTGGCAATGTGGCCCTGTCCCCGGAGGACATTCAGAGCCTCTACGAAAAGGGACTCAAGGCATTCGCAAATTCCATGAAATAATGCCGTGTCATGCCCGATTCCGGGCGTTTTTTGACCGTACTGTTCAAGCAAAATGAACGAAATTTTCCATTCGCGCGTTTTCTCATGCCCGGATACCCTGCCACCATATGAAAAAATCCATGCGCATCCTCTCGGTTCGTCCCTTTGTCCAAGTCACTTTGGGCATCTATTCATTGCTATTGATAACGGCTTCGGCGCAAAACTGGAATGCCGCTGATGGGAATTGGAATGACAACACCAAGTGGTCGGGCGGCAATGTGCCCGTTCCCGGGAATCTGGTTTATATTAACAATGCTTTGGAAGGAACCGTCAGCATAACCGATGAACAATTTGGAGGGATCTTGTACGTGGGTTATACAAATGGCGCGTCCGGCGGTTTTATTAATCGGCTGACCATTGACGCAGGCGGAACATTGACGACAAATCGTACTGACATCGCGCCCGACAACGTTCTTGGTTATGAGTCGCAAACGCATGGCCTTGTCACCGTCAATGGCGCTTGGGAAAACGCGGGAGCCATACAGGTGGGATACGCAGGTCAGGGGGAACTCATTATTGGTTCGGGGGGAACGGTGACAAGCGTGGGGATTACCGCGTTGGGATACTATGGCGGTTCCGTTGGAACCGCGTTGGTGCGGGGAACATTAAGCAACACAGGCGACGTGAATAGTGGGTACTTCCGAATTGGTCGCGAAGGATCGGGCATGTTGACCATTGGCGAGGGAGGGGTGGTGAATGTGCGGGAAGGCGATGGGCCGGTTTACCTGGCCCATTCCAGCGACACCGCCTCGGGCGTTCTGAACATCGGCGGCGTGGTCAATGGCCAGACTCCGGGAACGGCGGAAGGCGCCGGTGTCCTCAATGCCGCGCAGGTCATCGGGCGCGCCAGTGGCGGAACCTCGACAATAAATTTTAATCACACCAACGCGGATTATTACTTTACAAAGAATGGCACATCGTCGGGCACAAGCATCCTGATTTCCGGAGTAACTACAACAGTGCATTCCTATGCCGGACAAACGACCTTCCTGGCCAAAAACACCTACGGAGGAGGCACGGTTCTTCATGGCGGAACCCTCGTCATCGAGCATGGAGAGGCAGCAGGAACGGGCGCTCTGACGCTGGAGGGAGGAACGCTGCATGTGAATGTCAGCGGCGGCAGCGGGGCATTGGCCAACGTCGGCAATACGGTCACCTTTACGGGGAATTCCGCCGTTTACATTCTGGAGAGGGCCAACGGGGCGGGTTATTCCGCATATTCCGCGTCGAGCCACATGACGGGAGGCGAGGACACAGTGGCATCCCTGCTCGGCGGCGCGGCTGGGGACGCCCGTTCCCTGACGACTTCCTTTGATACCGCCCCCTCGGTGGAAGCCGTCAATGATGGCCTCCGCGGCAGCGATGTCTTTTCCCTGACCGGGACAGCAACGGATATTTTTGTTCTGCAGTTGGGGATTGACAGCGTCAGCAGCGGTTATGCTCTGGGATGGCTCAATGGCTCGGACACCTGGGTGAATGCCGTGGAGGGCAATTCCGCCACGGGGGGAAGCGCGATTGCGGGATACGCGGGAAGTTTTGCGTCCTCCGGCGCCGCGGCCACTGCGGACTACCTCGGCTCATGGGGATATGACGCAACCGCAAATACGGTGTGGGCCGTATTGGATCACAACAGCGAATTCGCGGTTCTCGTGCCTGAGCCTTCCACATGCGCCCTGCTCGGGCTCGCCCTGGGCTTGTCCGCCTTCCGGCGGCGCGGGCGAAGAATTGAGAAGTGAGAGTTTAGAAGTGAGAAAAGGGAAGGGACTCGCGCTCCGCGCTCCGCATTAAAACGAAACCCGCGGATTCCCGAACAAGAAGACACATCCATCCCGAGCCGGAGCGGAGACAGCCAGCCGCCAGGCTGTCCCGAAGGGGCGAGCGCAGCGAGGCAACGGATTGTAGCCGCACGCCCTGCTGCGATCCCTCCGGGATCGGGAGTGCGTTACAAAACCGTATTCCGGGGGTGCAGGCACCCCCGGCTGCGTTGCTGAAGATGCCTCCGGCATCACCTCCAAAATGTCCAAACTCCAGAGCACGCCGGAGGCGTTGCAAGCCCTACGGGGGTTGAGCGCAGCGACACCCCCGGATTCCCGCAAAAGAAGACATATCGATCCCAAAGGGATCGTAGCCGCACGCCCTGCTGCGATCCCTCCGGGATCGGGAGTGCGTTACGAAACCGTATTCCGGGGGTGCAGGCACCCCCGGCTGCGTTGCTGAAGATGCCTCCGGCATCGCCTCCAAAATGTCCAAACTCCAGAGCACGCCGGAGGCGTTGCAAGCCCTGCAGCCGGGGGTTGAGCGCAGCGACACCCCCGGATTCCCGCAGAAGAAGACATATCGATCCCGAAGGGATCGCAGCGACACGCGATTGTGGCTGTGATCGCCACTTCGACCTTCCTCCTTTACACACCCTCCTTCTGATGGCCCGGGTCTTCTCTGTGAAAGAAAAATGAACACTCGCGGGATGTTTACTTCGTCGGTTTGGAACTTAGATTGATGGCATGAGCGCGATCCTGTCACCTTCACCCCTTGCATTCACAATTCCGGATATACCCACTCCTCCGTTGGCCATTTTGGGAGGACCGAAAACTTTCTCCGAGACCCCTCGCGAAACATGGAGGAAAATTGACGCGAATGTCAAAGCGGCGGTGAATCGCCTGATGGACCAAGATATTAGTACATTTCCCAAGGGGGACGGTGTCATCCATGAGTTTGAGACAGCCTTTGCCGCGCTGGCTGACAGAAAACATGCTCTTGCAATGAATAGTGGCACTTCGACCCTACACAGCGCCTATTTTGCCATCGGAATCGGTCCGGGCGACGAAGTGTTGGTTCCAAGCTACACCTGGCACGCGACCATTACACCTATTCTACATTGTGCCGCGACACCCGTCTTTTGTGATATTGATCCGCGGACACTGACCATTTCTCCGGAGGACATTGAGCGCAAGATTTCTCCTCGAACCAAAGCAATTGCCATTGTCCATACATGGGGAAATGTGTGTGACATGGATCGTATCCTCGCCATTGCCGCGCGCCACAATCTCGTGGTGATTGAAGATTGCAGCCATGCGCATGGGGCCTCTTGGAAGGGGCGCAAGGTTGGCAGCATGGGTGCCATAGGGTGTTTCAGTTGTCAGGGCGCCAAGTCTGTCAGTGGCGGTGAGTTGGGTGTGGCTGTAACCGATGATCCAGAACTCTACGATCGAATGGTTCTCCTTGGACATTTCGGGCGCGATATGGTCGGCTCGGATAAAGCTTTGCGGTCCGTGGGCGCCATGAGTCTCGGCACGAAATACCGGGCACACGCCTGGGCGGTCGCCATGGCCAACGAGGATTTGAAACGCCTGCCGAAGCTGAATGCCCTGCGGACGCGAAATTATGGCATCCTCAATGATGGTCTTCGGGATTGCCCAGGCATCAGGACCATCGAGGCTCTTCCGGGGGCGGAACGGGCTGGCTACTTGGAGTACAAGTTCCTATTGACCGATGAAGCGCTGGCCATCGCGGGCAGGGACCGGATTGTGGAGGCAGTCCAAGCGGAGGGAATCCCCCTGGTGGCGGATCGCTACAGCAGTTTTAATTACACTTACGGCCTGCTGCACACGGCGCCGCTCTTTACTTCGTTTGACCTCCATTCCGTTGGAGGATGCTTTTACAATCCTCAACAAGCGGCTGGACCATCAGCCGCCCCGTCGCTGCCTCACTCCGAGGACGTGGCGGGACGCCTGATCGGCATGGAAGCCTACATCGGACTGGAACCCGAAACCATGCGCAAGATGGCTGCCGGAATCCGGAAGGTCATGGACAATCTGGATCTCCTTGCGGTGTAAGGGATCTGCATGGCATTCGACGCCAATGTGAGATTGGGTCGGCTCGCCGGGAGCCGGGGCCACGCGTTTGACACAGCCGAAGAACTCCTCGATGTCATGGACGCATTGGGCATTGCGCGCGCCCTGGTTTACGCGGCCTTGGCGCGCGAGTCAGACTGCGCGCGCGGGAATCAGCTCCTCCAAGAGAAAATCTCGGGACATCCCCGCCTGACTCCGTGCTGGGTGGGCATTCCCCACCGGGAATCGCCGGGACGTCTGGTGGAGCAGATGAACGCCTGCAAGGTCCCGGCGATGAGGGTATTTCCCAACACCGGGCATTTCTCCATCCGCCCGTGGTGCCTGGGGCCGCTTGCGCGCGCGTTGGCCGACGCAAAAAAGGCGCTGCTCCTGGATTTCGAGGGTCCCGCTTGGACGGATGACCGGATTGATTGGGAGGGGGTGCGTCAATTGTGCGTGGACTGCCCCCATTTGCCCGTCGTTGTCTGTGGGATCACAATAGCCAGTCCAAGCAACTATCGAGGACTTTTGCGAGAGTGCAAAAACCTCCATTTGGAAATCAGCCAGTTGGCATGCCCTGGTGAAACCCGACGGCTGGCGGGCGAGGGATTTGCGGATCGGCTAATTTTTGGCTCGGACCTTCCGAGTCGTCATGCAGGGGCGCCATTGACTCTGGTGGGACTGGAATCCCTGGATGAGGGCAGCCGGAGAATGATCCTCCATGACAACCTGGCCGGACTGCTGACCCCATCGGGCATCGCCGTGGAGAGTCCCCAGCCGCGCGCCATTCCGCGCTGTTCTCCCATCATTGACGCGCATGTCCATCTCGGCGGTTGGAATCATTCCTTCGCGGATACCGGACGGGCGGAGGATGCCCTCCGCGAAATGGACCGCTGTGGCATCAGCGCGATCATCGCCACCTCACTCTGGGCCTGCTTCGGCGAAGTCGCCCTGGGAAACGCGGATATTGCGGCAGCCTGCAGCGCCTCCCCGAAGCGGATCCATGGATACCTGACACTCGATCCCAAATACCCGGCGGATGCGCGCCAGCAAATCAAACAATACGGCCAGAATACCCACTTCCGGGGCGTCAAACTGCATTGTCAGACACACGGCGTGGATATTTCCGACTCTCGCTGCGCCGGGATCCTGGCTTACGCCAATGAGCGACAAATGCCCGTATTGGTGCATCAGACGCAAATTTCTCCAAGGCCCTGGAAAGACATTTGCCAACGGTATCCACACGCCCATTTCATTGTCGCCCATGTTGGCGGTTGTGGGCCGGACAACGGAGACGCCCTGGAGTTGGTCCGACTCGCCGCGCAAACGGAGAATCTTTACTTCGACATCGCGGCAACCCGGAATCATTTCGGGTTTATCGAGGATCTTGTCGCCCACGCCGGCGCGAAAAAGATTCTCTTTGGATCGGATTATCCCTTGATGGATTTCGGGTTTGAATTGGGGCAGGTCTTATTCAGTCGAATAAATCCGCAGGATAAGGCCCTTATTCTCTCTGGCAATGCCCGTCGAATCTTCCAGCTGTCCGACAATGACTTGAGACTCACATAGCCCTGTCCAGGGTTCCGTACAAACAAATTGAACGGAACTTGCGTGTTTTCTTCCTGGCTTTGGTTTGCAATAGCTCTCGACACCCATACATTGTTTTGAAAACGCCTCTCGCTCATTTGTTGCTGGCCGTCCTTGCCGGAACGGGAATTCTCTTCGCGCAGGAACAGCCCTGGCCGATGCCGGCGTCCCTGCCTCCGGTTCCCGATGTCACGGAAACCACCAGACCCGTCCCGCGCATCGAATGGCTTCAGCAGGTGAAGTCATTTTTTGAAAATGCCCGGAAGGAAGCCTCATCCATCCGTCTCGTCTTCGACGGCGACTCCATCACGCGCGGCTGGATGGGAAATGGAAAATCCGTCTGGCTCGAGCATTATGCACCGCTTGGGGCCTTCAACTTTGCCATTGGCGGCGATGGCACACAGCACGTGCTCTGGCGCCTGTCGCAGGGTCAGCTCAAGGGGATTCATCCCAGACTGGTTGTACTGATGATCGGCACCAATAACACAAGGCAGAACACCCCGGAAAAAATTGCTGAAGGGGTGACTGCGGTTGTGACGGAGTACCGCAAACACTGCCCGGAGGCGGTGATCCTTCTGTTGGGCATCCTGCCGCGCGGAGAAAAGCCATCCGACCCGTTGCGCGAAAAAATTGCGTCCATAAACCAGATCCTCGCCAAATTGGATGACGGAGAAAAAATCTTCTTTCGGGATATCGGCTCCAAATTCCTGGAGCCCGACGGGAGCATCAGCAAAAAGGTCATGCCCGATTTCCTGCATCTCGCCCCGGAGAGCTACAAACTCTGGGCCGAAGCCATTCAACCGGTGATAAATCGTTATTTCCCCGCCGACAAATGAGCAAATTCAAAGCGGCCATCCACATGCACAATGGGGTTCCGACGGTCTTTGTGAATGATCGCCCAAAATTTCTTGCAGCACCCTACCCCAAGGGGGAATTCCCCTATGCGGGCGGCAGAAAAACCGACCATGCCATTCCTTCTGATGTCTATTGCATCCGGATCGAAGGCTCTGACAGGGGGAGTCCCCAAGGATCCGATCCCACAGAACTTGAATCACTTCCCCTGAATCGCGACGGCTCTGCCGATATCACGATTGTCAGCGATGTGGTGGATCGTTTTCTCGCATGGAAGCCGGATTCCCTGTTTATCCTGCGCACTTATAATCGCGCCCCTGTCTGGTGGTTGGATGAGCATCCCGAGGAAGAAATGCGCTTTGACAAGGAAGTGCGGCATCTTCCTGGGTATGAGGATTATCGCGAAGTCTCCGTCGCATCAAACAAGTGGCGGGATGCCGTCTGCAAATTCTATGAGGATTTTTGCGCGAAGCTACGCAAGAAATACGAGGGTCGGATCATCGAATATCAATTTGCCGCGGGGAGCCAGGGCGAGAATGGCCCGATTGGGAGCCCCACGAATGACTCCCGATGGTTTTGCAATGATTTTAGTCCTGCGATGCAGGCTTATTTTCGCAAATGGTTGAGAATCAAATATCAGACCATCCCGGCGCTCCGTCACGCGTGGAGCGACGCAAGCGTGGATTTTGAGACAGCCACCATACCGGATCGCGTGGAACGGATGCGCTCCGAATGGTTCACCTTCCGCTCCCCGCTCCGCGCCCAAACCGCCGATTTTTATAATGCTTACGCCGAGAAGGTTGAGGAAAATGTGATAGCCATTTGCTCGGCGATCAAGAGGGCGACCCATCGCGAATCATTGGCGGGAAGTCACCTCGGCGCGATCATGGATCAGGGCCTACACGCGTATCTTTTGCATCAGGCAATGATTTCCAGTTTTTTGAAGGCTGCGGATCATCCGGATGTGGACACATTTACGACCCCCTCCTCCTATGTGAATCGAGGGCCCGGGGGGGACTGTACGCCCATGGTCCCGCTGGGTTCGCTCCAACTCCGAGGAAAGTACCGCCTTCAGGATCAGGACACCATCATGAGCACAGTGTTCTCCCACGGAGAAATGACGCGGGAGCAGGAAATGCTCTATTACGCCTATTACAAGCTTCCCAGGAACATCCCTGAATCCATCGATCTCCTGAAACGCGATTTCGGACACGCCATCATTCGCGGGTATGGCATGTGGATTCATCCGTTGCGTCCGGGACTCTATGATCATCCCGACGTGGCGGATGCCATAAACAAATTAAAAACGCTTGGAGAGAAGAGCCTGAATTTTCCCATGGGGATCCACGCCCAAATGGCAGTTATTACTGATTCCCGGAGCGCTGCCCACCAACAATGCGCAAATCGCCTGTCTTATCCTCTCATGTACCATCAGCGCCAACATTTCTGGAGTAGGACGGGCGCAGGGTGGGATGTCTTCGTCCATGAGGATCTCGGGCATCCCTCCATGAGACATTACCCGGTCTATCTGTTCCTCAACACATTCTACCTTACGGATGAGGATGTGCGGCGGATTGAAAAGTCCATACGGGGGAGCAATGCGACGGTCATCTGGACCTATGCGCCGGGTATCCAATCCCCCTCTGGATTTGATCTCAAGCGAGTGGAACGACTTACAGGATTTCATGTTAGAGCCATAGATATTGAAGCTCTGCCTCGTATTACGATTACCAACTACGAGCACCCATATACCCGAGGACTTGGAAGTGGGACAGCCTCCCAAGGGAGCGCGTTCTCATTTGGTATCATTGCACATATCGGAAGTCCTGATATTTCAACAAATGATGAGCGCGATGGGATTATGGGACCGATAATCTATGTTGATGATCCAGAAGCCATAGTACTGGGAGAATTGGATTGCCTCCGTGAGCCAGGGTTTTGCGTCAAACCCATGGACGGCTGGACTTCCGTCTACGTCTCGGCTCCCATGCTCACGGCACAAATTCTGCGCAATATTCTCCAAGCATCCGGCGCGCACCTTTACACGTCGACGGATGATGTCTTCTACCCAGGAAAAAGCTTTTTGATGATGCACACCCATCGCGCTGGACAAAAGGAATTCCATCTTCCTCATACAACAGATGTCTATGACTGTTGGAATGATCGCATTATTGGGCGAAATATTGATCATTTCACCGAAGAGCTTCCCGAAATGAGCACCGCATTGTATTATGTGGGGGGCATGAACAAATGGTAAATTTCCGGATATGACTTGGAGGGCAGGCTTTGGAAAGAGGGATATCACGCCGCGGAATCCCATTTGGCTAAGCGGATATTCATCAAGGGATCGTCCGAGCGAAGGTGTTTTGTGTCCCATTTACGCCAAGGCGCTGGCGCTCATGGACCCTTCCGGAGAGCGGGTTGTCTTGGTCAGCGCCGACGCCCTGGGCTTCTCAACCTCCCTCTCCGATAAAATTTCCGCCCAGATCAGCAGGCGGTACGGCATTCCCAGGGATCGTATCTTTCTCAGCGCGACACACTCCCACGCCGCGCCTGTCATGGAAGGAGTCCTCCCTCTGATTTACAAACTTCCGCGCTCGCAGCGCGGGGCGGTCAGGGCCTACACGGCGGATTTTATCGAGGCTGTCCAGGAAGCCGCCGCTGAGGCGCTGGAGCGCACGCGCCCTGCGTCATTGGAATTTCGTCAGGGCGTGGTTGGGATGGGAGTCAACCGACGGCGTTGCGCTCCCGGCTCGCGCCATCTTCCCGGTCCGGTGGATCCTGACGTACCCGTCCTGTCCATCCGGGACTCTGACAAGAGACTTCGAGGCGTTCTTTTTGGATATGCCTGCCATGCCACGGCGCTTGCGGATTACCAAATCAGCGGGGATTACGCAGGTTTTGCCTGCCATGACATCGAAATGGCGCACCCTGGCGCAATGGCGCTCTTTTTTCCAGGTTGCGGCGGCGACATCAATCCCCTGCCGCGGAGAACGGTCGCGCGCGCAAAAATGTATGGGAGCCTCCTCTCCGAGGCCGTGCTGGATCAACTCTCCCAACAGGGACGCACTCTCAGGGGGCCATTGCGCGCGCGACAAGAGACCATCGCTCTTTCCTATGATCGAGCGCCCACACTCGCTCGATTGAAGAGACAACTGGCTTCGAGAGAATCTGCCGACAAATGGATGCGCAGGGTGACCGAGCAGGTGCCTCCCGAGCAACGTTTGGCACCTGAACACGCCCAGGCCATCGCGGAGGCAGGACTGAAAGAGCGTCGCGAGCGCATCCAACGACACATCCGACGCATCACCCAGGGGCACTCGCTCCCAAAGTATTACCAACTTCCTCTGGGCATCCTGGACTTTGGCCCGGAGCTGCGCTGGATTCACATCGGTGGAGAGCCCGTTGTGGATTATAGTCTGATCCTCAAGGAACGATGGGGATGGGAAACGACTTGGGTCTCCGGCTATTTGCGTGACCTTGGCGCCTACATCCCCTCCCTGCGCGTCCTGCGGGAGGGAGGATACGAGGGCGAGGACGCCATGTGGGAATATGGGCATCCTTCCCGGTTCGGAGAGGGGACCGAGGACAGCATCCTCACAAAAATCCAGCATCTCCTGCGAAATAGGCAGATCAGCTCGTAATGGGAACCTCCATGCGGAGGATATTTCGAGAGATCCGGCTCAATCCGTGGCCACGAAGCGACGGAATTCCGCAACACGGGAGGCAAGGTCCTCAGGGGTCACGGATTTCAGGCGGTCAAGGCTGAAAGCCTCGACATTAAAGCTGGCGAGGGCGCTTCCGTGGACGACGGCATGACGCAGGTCATCAAATGTGATTTCCGTACCGCCCCGTCCGGCGAGGAACCCGGCAAGCCCTCCCGCAAAGGTGTCCCCGGCGCCGGTGGGATCGTGGATGTCCTCGAGCGGATAGGCCGGACAGGAAAAGAATTGCCCTTTGTCGCCAAAGAGGAGGCAGCCATGCTCGCCCTTTTTGACGGCCACATAGCGCGGGCCCAACTCACGGAGCTTGCGCCCCGCGCGAATAAGGCTCGTTTCCCCGGTGAGCTGGCGCGCCTCGCCGTCATTGAGGATGAGCATGTGGACGCGGGCCAGGAGTTCGAGGAGGCGTTCCTTGGCGATGTTGATCCACAGATCCATTGTGTCGGCAATGACAAACCGCGGCTGACGCGCCTGATCCAGAACCCGATGCTGGAGGTCCGGGGCGATGTTGGCGAGGAGAATGATCGGCGCGGAACGATAGGCCTCCGGCAATTCAGGGCGGAAGGTCTCAAAGACATTCAATGCAACCGAGCGCGTCTCGCGCGTGTTCAGATCCCAGAGGTATTCCCCCGACCAGCGGAAGGTCTTTCCCTCCGCAATTTGCAGCCCAGCAAGATCAATGCCCCGGGATTTCAGGAGGTCCACATGGGCCTGCGGAAAATCCCTGCCCACAATCCCCACAAGATTGACAGGACCAAAAAAACTCGCCGCAAACGCGGCATAGGAGGCCGAGCCGCCCAGCAGCGCCTTCTGCTCCGCAAGCGGCGTCTTGACATCATCCAAGGCAATGGAACCAACAACGAGAACGGACATAAGCCGGAAAGAATGCGCGGATCTCCGCCTTCCCGCGAGAAAAAAATCCCCTCGGGGAGGATGCGCACAGGGCAACACTTGTGAGCGTCTCGTCCCCTGCAAAGACAGTTCTCGCGGTGGATGCCGGTTTTCGGAACGCCAGCCCCCTGTCGCCAGCCTTAGCGCTGTCAATAAGGTTTACATCCCGCCTTGTTCTTGCGCGCGGATTTGGGCGACCCCAAGGCCGCCATGATCGCGGAAAATGCCGCTTTTTGGATGGGCTACAAACGTGTATTAATCCAGCGCCCATGATGACCCTTCATGATCTGACTCCCGGAATGAATTTGAGTGGCATCGAGCCGGCTCTTGTTGTCTCCGTTGTCGCGGTGGTCCCCCTATCGGCGGAGTCGGTCCAGCTCATCTACAAACTCCCGGATGGAACCCTCCGGGATCGTCTGATTGGCCCCTCGGATTTGGAGGGCATCGCCACCGCCGAGCGTCCGTGGTCGTTCGACGGCGACGGCGAGGCTCTCAAGCTGGCCGTCGAGGCGAAGCGCATTGACCTGGCGTTTCTGTTCGACCCCATGATGGCCGTCCACACCTCGAATGTGGAGCCGCTTCCGCATCAGATCACGGCGGTCTATGAATCCATGTTGCCCCGGCAGCCGCTCCGATTTGTTCTGGCCGACGACCCCGGCGCGGGAAAGACCATCATGGCTGGGCTTTATATTCAGGAACTCATCATGCGCGCCGATTCGCGGCGCGTCCTGGTGGTGGCGCCCGGCAGCCTTGTCGAGCAATGGCGCGACGAATTGTTCGAGAAATTTGGCCTCCCATTCCATGTCTTTTCCACCGCCCTCGAGGTGGCAACCCCGACCGGAAATCCTTTCGAGGACTTGGACCATCTCATTGTCCGCCTCGACCAGATGGCCCGCAACGAGGAGCTTCAGGAAAAACTTCTCGCGGCCTCGTGGGACTTGGTGATTTTTGACGAGGCGCACAAACTTTCCGCCCATTTCTTTGGCAACGAGATCAAACGCACGAGCCGTTTCAGCCTGGCGGAGAAACTGGGGGCGCGCGCGCGCCATCTCCTGTTGATGAGCGCCACCCCGCACAATGGCAAGGATGAGGACTTCCAGCTTTTCCTCTCGCTGTTGGACTCTGACCGCTTCTATGGCCGCCCGCGCGATGGCAGCCACAAGGTGGACGCCTCCGACCTGATGCGCCGCATGGTGAAGGAGGATATGGTGCGTTTCGATGGTACGCGCCTTTTTCCCGAGCGCCGAGCCCACACGGCCAATTACAGGCTGTCCGACATCGAGGCCGCCCTTTACGAAGCCGTCACGTCCTATGTGAAAACCGAGATGGGCAAGGCCGACGCCCTGCAGGGTCCGCAAAAGGGCTCGGTGGGCTTTGCGCTCACCGCCCTGCAACGCCGCCTCGCGTCCAGCCCCGAGGCCATCTTTCAATCCCTCCGACGCCGCCACGAACGGCTGGAGCGTCGCCTGCGGGAGGAAAGAGCCTTCGCGCGAGGCCGTCAATTCCAGGCTCAGCAGTCGGAGGCGCCTCCCGAGGATGACGACGATCTCAGCGCGGAGGAGCAGGAGGAACTCGAGGAAAAACTCACTGACACAGCGACGGCCGCCGCGAGCATCGCCGAGTTGGAATCGGAAATTGCCGTGCTCGCCCATCTCGTCGAGCAGGCCCGCGGCGTCGTGGATTCCGGGCAAGACCGCAAATGGGACGAACTTTCCGCGATCCTCCAGAATGACCCCCAAATGCGCGATGCCGACGGCCGCCAGCGCAAGCTCATCATCTTCACCGAGCACCGGGACACGCTGAATTATCTGGAGCAAAAAATCGCGGGCGTCCTCGGGAATCCGGAGGCCATCACCACCATTCATGGCGGCACGCTCCGCGACGAGCGGCGCAAACGCCAGGCGCTTTTTCGCTCCGACCCGGAGGTGCGCATCCTTCTGGCCACCGACGCCGCCGGGGAAGGCGTGAACCTCCAGAATGCCAATCTCATGGTCAACTACGACCTGCCGTGGAACCCGAACCGGCTGGAGCAGCGTTTCGGGCGCATCCACCGCATCGGCCAGCAGGAGGTCTGCCACCTCTGGAATCTCGTCGCCAACGAGACCCGCGAGGGCGAAGTCTATCATCGGCTCCTGACCAAGCTCGAAACCATCAGCGACGCCTTTCGCGGGCGCGTCTTCGACATTCTCGGCGAAGTCTTCGAGGAAAAAAGCCTTAAAGACCTTCTTCTCGACGCCATTCGTTACAATGATCGGCCCGAGGTGCGCTCCCGCCTCACGCAGACCATTGACCATGTGTTCGATCAGGATCGCATTCGCGAGCTTCTGGACCGCAACGCGCTGGCGCAGGAGAGCATGAGTCCCGAGCGGCTCTTTGCCGTGAAGGAGCAAATGGAAATCGCCGAGGCCCGGCGGCTCCAGCCCTACTTTGTCCGCTCCTTTTTTGCCAAGGCGTTCGAGAGTCTGGGCGGCGCCATGCATCCTCGCGAGCCGGGTCGTTTCGAGATCACCCACGTCCCCGCCCTCATCCGCGAGCGCGACCGCCGGATCAGCGGACGGAACCGCCGCGAGCTTGCGCCCGTCCTGAAGCGCTACGAGCGCGTTTGCTTCACGAAAGAATGCGTCCGCCCGCTCGACCGTCCCCATGCTGCCTTCGCCCAGATCATCCATCCCGGCCACCCCTTGATGCTCGCCGTGAGCGACATCATTCTCGAGCGGCACGGCAATTTGCTCCGTCAGGGCGCCCTCCTCGTGGATCCTGCGGATGACGGCGAGGAAGCCTCCCTCCTGTTCCTGATCACCCACGAGATCAAATCCGGCGACAACAGCGTCCTTTCCAAGCGCCTTCAGTTCGTACGGGTCGGTCCCGATGGCGCCGCCGCCTTTGCCGGTTGGGCGCCGCACCTCGACTACGAGCCCCTCGCCGCCGCCGACCGCCCATTGTTGGAAAACCTGCTTCGCTCGGACTGGATTCGCGCCGATCTCGAGCAAAAGGCTCTCGCCCTCGCGGCGTCCACCCTTGTTCCCGAGCATTACAACGAAGCCGCCGTCCGCCGCATCGCCCACGTGGACAAGACCCTCGCTGCCGTCAATGAGCGGCTGACGAAGGAAATTGCCTACTGGTCCGACCGCTGGATGAGACTCAAGGAAGACCAGGAAGCCGGGAAGGATGCGCGCCTGAATCTGGACAACATCCAGCGCACGATCAACGACCTCGGGGGCCGTCTGGAGAACCGGAAAAAGGAACTCCAAGCCATGCGCCACGTCGTCAATGGAACCCCCGTTGCGCTCGGCGGCGCGCTCGTCATCCCGGCGGGCCTGCTGCGCAAGCTGCGCGGCGAACCATCGGAAACCCCATTCTCCGCCGACCCGGCGGCCCGAAGCAGGATCGAGCGTCTCGCGATGGAAGCCGTCCGACGGGCGGAGGAAGCCCGCGGCTGCGCTGTGTCGGACGTTTCCGCCCTCAAATGCGGCTGGGACATCACCTCCCATCCCCCCGCCGCGAAGGGGGGCGCCCCCCGCCATATCGAGGTCAAGGGCCGGGTGAAGGGCGCCACGACCGTCACCATCACCCGCAACGAAATGCTCTACGCCTTGAATCAGGCCGACAAATTCCACCTCGCCATTGTCCTTGTCGGCGAGGATGATTCCGTGGATGGACCACACTACATCCAGAATCCATTCGACACCGAGCCGGGGTGGGGAGTTTCCTCGATCAATTTCGATCT
>WBZO01004410.1_pt1 | contig 15252 bp, 39 predicted proteins | sample 5204261 | NCBI WGS metagenome assembly WBZO01 (sample SAMN12412400, study PRJNA552823) | activated sludge metagenome | isolation source: activated sludge from anammox sidestream of wastewater treatment plant... | place: USA: North Carolina | collected 2017-09 | reverse complement strand
GCATGAGCCTCATCGATAGATCAGGTCAGGTGTGGCGTACACGCACATGTTTCAAGACGATGTACCATCCGTCGGGCGTCAACAAGCTGAAGAGGTACTCGTATTACGTCATCGTCAGTTCCAAGACATGCTCTTGGGATAAGACGCAGACGACTCATCATTCCATTCTTATCACCCGTAGTGATGGGGAAGTGTGGCCCTGCACAATTCTCGAGTCAGACGAAAAGTCGTTGGAGCAGCGTTTCGAATTCATGGGAAAGAGAGTCTCGTGAATCCGCTGACGTACAACGATCTTCGTCCCGGAGATATGCTATACGTCCCTCCTGATGCTCTTCACGGATATCTCATATTCGTCGAAAGTCGAATGGACTACTTCCTATTCATACAAGTGTGGAGTAAGCAGATAGGTTATCCTCATGCGGCCTCGAGACGAAAGATTCCTAAGGAATCTGTCGGAGAGGGAGATCTTCTTATCGAAGATTCGGGATGGAGCGTTTATCGACCGTGAAAAGGAAGCTGCACGCTCTTGTCAAAGTCGTCCTGCTTGACGATGATGGAGAACCTCTCACGTTTTCTCCCATGGGTTACGCTTCTGTCGATCGAAACCTCTGGATCGGAGCCTGCGCGGTACGCATCGCCGAGCATCGAGTCATCATTCGAATGGGAGATGGCAGCATAGAGTTCATGCGTCTAGACAAGGTGCACGACGATTCCTACGTGGTGTCCAATCATGCTCTCAAGGAATGAAGCCAAGAGGATCTGGGACCTGAAGGAAGGAGATCTCATCTCCTACTGGCCGGGATCCGGCTAACACGATCGGATCGTAACGGGGCAGGAAAAGGGTCGTCTCCTCAAAGATCGTCGTCGTGAGACCCTGGTGTTCAAAGACGGTTTAACCGTCTTAGGCTATTGATCATGGATTTAAGTATCGTCGATGCAACTCCAAATTTGTCATCGAAAGCTGACCTGTGATATGATAGTAGCATGGACATTAAGAAGCTCGGGACGACGCTCAAAAAGCTGCGCCGCCCTCTCATCATCAATCACCTGATCCTTCTCACGCAGATCTGGATGATGAGCTGGCAGCGCACTACGTTCTCCGTCGTCTGCACCGTCATCACGGCATTCGCTTGTTCCGTCGTCTGGTTCGCCGTTTATCGACGCTACAATCAGCTGTGAAAGACTTCACCGATAAACGTCTCGGAGTCTGGTACCCGAAGAAGGCCTTCGCGTTCGAGGGATACGACATCGTCGTCAAGAAGTGGGTACGTTTCATCCTTCATCCCAACGATCATTTGGTCTTCCTCGAAGACCGGTGCGAAGGCGATCGTAATCCGGGACACATCTTCTACGTCAACAGCCAAGTCTGCTGGCATCACCGCATCAATCAAGCCCGTTGGAATAAGAAATTCGAACGATGAAGCTCGATCGCAAAGGACAAGTTTGGCAGATATCCAGCGACCGCGATGAGGGCATCGCGATGCGCGATCGTCATCGCCAAGTTACGTGGAAGACCTTCACGATCGTCTCCACTTCTGAAGAGAAGTACGAGACCATCTCCGGTGAAGAGCGCACCTATGTCAAGCACAAGGTCGTTGTCTCCGAATCGGGAGTCGTCGTCGAGCTCAATGAAGACGTATCGATCCCGTGGGAAGATTGCGTAGAAGAGTACCGGAGGGTGGCTTAATGCAGTTTCCGTGGCGAGTGCGTCCTGAGACGAAGCCGGGTACGTTGGTCACCATCTCGCCCGCCGGTCCAGGCATGGAGGTCTCCTATTGGACTTCGTCGAGTCTGGGCGGCACCGGTCGCACCAGAGATCCGGGTCCGTACATCCTGATCGAAATCAAGCCACCGACAGCGAATCGCAACGCCTGGCGACCCGCCAAGTGCATTACCATGCACGGCGAGGAACGCTACTTTTCTCACTTCGATCTCGACATCTGGGATTACCCGAATCAGATGAACGATGAATCACCCTAACAACATCTTTCCGGGCGATCTTGTCTTCATCCAGTGCCATCATTGGGATGTCTACTTCGATCGTTCGAATGTCGGACGGGTGTACGAGGAAGATCGAGTCCCTGAGGGACTGGCGGTCATCGTCCTAGACAAACGTCCACGCATGGAAGATGAAAATGTGCCATGTCACATTCCTGTCTTCGTAGTGACGACAGGCTTCAAAACATTTTGGATGGTGTCGAAATGAGCGACAAGAGATTCTACGCGCTGGATCAAAACGGCAACAAGCTCTTCAAGGGAGACACCGTCTTCTACAAGCCTAAAAACAAGAGGCAGAGCGACGTCAAGTATCCGCCAGCGAACATGTTCTTCGTCGTCTCCAACATCGAACCCGATTACGAGATCAAACAAGGACACCGCTACGAGCGCAAAGTGATGCCCGACGGTGGATTGTGTACGTATATCTCCGTCGACGGTCCCGAAGGCGACTATCCGAAGTGGGGAGCCTGGCATGCCGACGACTTCATCTTCTCCTGTCGAGGAGAGTGATGACAGCGCACTACGGCAGCTTGCAGGCCATTCGACGGCACAACAGACCCTATCGTGGTCTCTGGTATCTCAAACTCCAGACCGAGGGAGGGATATCGTTCGAACTCTCTCACAAGAAGCGCTACTGGGTATCCGATCCGATCTTTCAATCGGGAGACAAACTCGTCATTCTCGAAGTCAAAGAGAGCAGCAATTCGACTTTGCCCGGGCGTCTGGGATGGGAAGTCAAGGCTCTCGATCAACATCTCAATTCTTTCGAATTCTTTTGGGACGATGAAACAGCCTTCCGATCCATCTGGGAAAGATAAGAAGCAATTCTATCCGTTCAACGAACTGGGAGAGTCGTGGGTGCTTGGTCCTGAGCATCTGATTCGTCCCAATTCCACGTGGCGTATGCATCGCGTACCGTACAAATACGAGTACAGCTATCACACGTATACGGAATCGCTGTCCGAAGACATTCGAGATCTCAAGCAGGACGACGTGCTGATCGTCAAATCAGGGCGATTGATCGAAGTCGAGCGAAATGTCAACTACGGAGCCGCTCGTCATCACTTTCCTGACGGGCGCCCTAAAGAGCGTGAGGGGCTGCACGACCCGTACATGTATCATCACATGCTCAGCGCTCAGAGCAAGTATCTGTTGCGCATCGAGGCGGCTGTCGAGTCTCATTTCTTTGCCGTCCGCACCTTTGATCGGACGGTCAATCTCAAGTTTGAAAACCGAGCCATGATCGATGGCAATACAAGAGAAGTCCTCCGCAACGAAGCGATGCTGCAAGCCTGGCAAAGAGATTTCAGTCAGATCTACGGCGGGGATCGAACGTAATATTTAAGAGCATGAGCTCTGCGTCTTTTTTCCAAGCTGTCCAACAGCATGCGAATCAGCACGCTGCTGCTCCGATCCCGAACGATATCCCGTGGTACTACATCGCTGTAGCTATCCTCATCGGCTCTGCCCTCGTCACGTACGGCGCAGGGGCCACCGCTGAGAACTGGGAAAAGGACGCTGGATTACCGAGCTGGTTCTCGGTCGTTGGTGGCATCGTCGGAATCGTACTTGCCTCTCTCGGTGGAGCCATCGTGGGTTACCTGGTCTGGCAGTGGACTCTCGGTCTGCTGTGCGGAGTCGCAGGAGCCTAGGCTTCTCCGTGGATTCTCAGGCTCATCTGGTCTCGATTTGGTAAGGGCGAGCCGCCCGCCGATCCTCCCTCACCTCTCGCTTGAGGTGTAAATTCGAGGGCATCGTGTTACGATGCCCGTGTGGTCCCGAAATTTCGAGCCGGAGATCTGGTTCGTTACAATCACACGAAAGGCTACGCCGGCTTCAAGTTGGGCCGTGGCTGGGAAAGTACCAATTCGCACATTCGTGATAATGAGATTTTTCTCATCATTACGGCCGATCCCAACAAGATCGTATACTTTAGCGACGTCGGGCATCCCAGGTACGCTTACACTATCATGATGGTCTCTGTCATCAACACGGTCGGCGATCGACAGCGAAAAAAGCTATTAGCGGGTCAGATATTCGATGTCGTCTTAGATGACTGCGACGGCGATGAATATCTGACCATTCTTGCGTCGGCTTGAATACATTTCTATTAGAGGCTCTCACAACATGGATAGATGGAAAGGTATCGTTCGTCCCTACACCGCTGCAGATGTCGACAAGATCAGAGGTCGCACTCGCGTCTCTCACACGCTAGCTGATTTGGGTTCCCGTCGCTTGTGGGAGCTGATGACTGAGAAGTCGGAGGACGTGCCGTATGTCAACGCGCTCGGCGCCCAGACAGGCAATCAGGCTGTCCAGCAAGTCAAAGCGGGTCTTAAGGCGATCTATTGCAGCGGTTGGCAGACGGCGGCCGACGCTAACACGGCCGGGCAGACGTACCCTGATCAGAGTCTATATCCTGTCGACAGCGTGCCGGCTCTTGTGGGTCGCATCAACAAGGCGTTGCTCCGAGCCGAGCAGATCGACGTGCTCGAGGGTAAGACGGACACCGAGTGGATGGCTCCCATCGTCGCCGATGCCGAAGCGGGTTTCGGAGGGCATCTCAATGCTTTCGAACTCATGAAAAGCATGATCGAGGCAGGAGCGGCCGGAGTCCACTTCGAGGATCAGCTAGCTTCGGAAAAGAAGTGCGGTCATCTCGGCGGCAAGGTGCTGGTGCCGACGGCCCAGTTCGTCAAGACTTTGATCGCTGCTCGTCTGGCAGCCGATGTGTGCAATGTGCCCACGGTCATCATCGCTCGAACGGACGCTCTGAGCGCCCAGCTGATCACGTCGGATATCGACCCTGCCGATGCTCTTTTCATCAGCGACCAACGAACCCCCGAAGGCTTCTACCGTCTGAAAGGCGACGATATGGAGAGGACGATCGCTCGCGGTCTAGCCTACGCTCCTTACGCCGACGTCCTATGGTTTGAGACCTCGGAGCCCGACATCGAGCAGGCCCGACAGTTCGCCGCCGCAATTCATGCTAAGCATCCAGGAAAGCTGTTGTCTTACAACTGCTCGCCCTCCTTCAATTGGAAGAAGAAGCTCGATACACGCCAGATCGGAAAGTTCCAAGAGCAGCTCGGAGCGATGGGCTATGCTTTTCAATTCATCACGCTCGCCGGCTTCCACTCGATTTCTCTCAGCATGTTCAAGCTCGCGTACATGTATTCCCTCTGCGGTATGACAGCATATGCCGATCTGCAAGACGAGGAATTCCATGCTGAGGAGAACGGCTATACGGCCACTCGCCACCAACGAGAAGTCGGCACCGGCTATTTCGATGCCATTTCTCAGATCATCAGTTCGGGTAAGTCCTCGACGCTAGCGTTGGAAGGATCGACCGAGCAGGATCAGTTTAAGGATGAGGACAGAGAGCATCAGGGATTCTAAACGCTTAGCCCCGGGTCAGGTGTGGATGTCATTTCGATTCAATGGAAGAGCGACTGTCTCGCACACCACTCTTCTCATTGGCTTGAAAGACGATAACTTCACTTGGCTCGTGCTAAGAACCACCGACAAGGGTCGTATGTTTACGCATACGCCGGCTCTTCATTTTCTCGGTAATGAACTAGATGAAGATGATGAAGAGGTAACATTCGTGCGAGTCGCCTGAGTGTAATCCCTCCGTCTTTTGCGATAGGATGTGGCATGCCCAGCAGTTCGATCTGGGAGACGGATACCGATTGGGATAATCTCGAAGCCGGGACGATGATTCGCGTCATTTCGAGACAGTCCTTTTCTCTGCAAAGAAGACGAGACATCGGGCTGTTCAATATCAGCATGAAACGAGGCGACATCGCCATCGTTTTGGGTTACGATAGAAAGCGCAATTGGCCCGGAGAGCAGGGCCAGCGTCACATTCGACTTTACGCGCGCGGCGAGATCGGGTGGTACGATACGAGAGCTCTCGATAGCATGTTTAGAGTATTGAGATCGCTATGACCTTACCGCTTTCCCAGCTTTCCTTCCGCGAACCCGAGCCCGGTCTTTGGATCTGCAAGAAGGAGATGGTCTTCTCTCGAGAGGGCGGAGGGGTTTACATCGTCAAGGTGGGACAGCCTGTTGTCGTCGTCGATTTCCGAAAGAAAGGCTACCAGATCGCCTGGAAGCTCGTCATGCCTGATGGCAGCTCGTGCTGGTGCGAGTGGCAGTACCAGATCAACGGACGTTGGTCCAAGAAATTCGCATTGGAATCAGGATGATACCCGTCGGCAGCATGTGGAGGATTCGGCCCGGCGTCAGAGACCTATGGGACATCGCCCTCAACACTCCCGTCCAATTCAACAAGAACGGTGGAAACATCGATGTGGCCACTCTCGTCCCGGGATTCGTGATAATCGATGTGCAAGACGCTGTCAGAAACGATGGTACTTTCTGCTTTTTGATGTCGGTCCTGCGTCTGCCTACTGATGTCGATCCTCCTTACAGAGGAAAGATCTCCTTCCCCGGAAGAGGAGTCTACTGGCGCACATCGGCGAGGTACCTCACCGAATGGCTCTATTACTTTGAGAGGTTAGATTGAAGTTCGCCGACCGCATACCTCCTCCAGGCTCTCTGTGGCGGGCCAAATTTCACGCCGTATTGCGTCACCCGACGCTAGCTGATCCGGCGTCAAGCGGAGTCTTCAACTTGAAGCCGAACGACAGGTTGATCGTCGTCTCTTGCCGTTTCGATGAGCTCTTCAAGAGGCAGGCCGATTTCTCAGTCCTTGACGCCGTATCATCAACGAGAGCTCCCGATCAGATCTGGCAGTATTCATTTCAGATGTCAGTCGTCATCAATTCAGATCCCAAAAGTCACCAGATCTCCTGGAACACCGAATCGATCGAGAAGATCCAGAGAGCATATGACGATATGATGCCGCTGACGTGTCTGTACGAACTGCTGTCAAAGTGGTACAAGTATTTCGAGAGGCTCGAATGAACATCGATGACGAGCTCGACAAGGTCTTCCTGAATTTCGCTGTCAAGGTGGAAAAGTCGGTCGACGTCGACACGGGCCGCAAGCTGGCGGGAGCTCGAGGAGCGCTGCTGCACACGCTGCAGACGAGAGTCGATCAGCAGAAGCATCAGATAAAGGAAGAGACGCTCAACGACATCTACAAGCCCTTCAAGCCCGGGCTCTGGTACGCTACTAAGGAGTGCCATCTCGATTGCGTCTATCCGACGCGCTGGCACCGAGCCGTCTTTCCGAAGGGAGACCATATCCTCATCCTGCGCTGCGCCGGCTGGAACCGAAGCATCGGGTCATGGTGGTGGCTCGTCGATTCCAGCGGCATGAAACTCAAAGTGCTGTGGAGATATCAAACGCCCTTCAAGCTCGATTGGGAGTTCGAATGTCCGTTGCCACCAGAATAATCGAGTACGCCTGCCTTGTGGCTCTAATAATGCAAGGCAAAGAATTATCTCTGACCATTCTGGCTTGGTTTACGAACTGGTTAAAGGACGGCGTACTGCCTGTCGATCTGCCCCCTTCCGGATCCTTGTGGCTGCAAAACAGTGTGGGCATGAGCTGGGGTACGACAGGTTATTACGAGGACGAGCTCGACCCTTTTGCAAAGAACCCATGCACGTACGAGATCTGGTTTCGTCCGGGCACTCGCTGGCTCGTCATCGATTGCGGAGAATCCACCCGACTCGATTTCTGGTGGATCGATGTCATGAAGCTCAAGGAAAAGGAAGACGACATCCCGACGGGCAAGGTCCGAATATTCGCCAATCGCCACGCCATGCAGGAGTGGCGTCGCAGCGGTCGAGGCCGCATGCTGAGGATCGATGAGTAAAGTTCGATTGGATGAAGCTGTTCCGGGCTCCGTCTGGTTGCGAGATCCGACCGTGCATCCGACGACCGTACCCTTTAGTTGCGAGATGGAACTGTCGTGCGTCGGTAACAAGCGGCGCGATACGAATACTAAACCTATCACCGGTCCATGGCTCGTAATGCAGTGTTATGCCATGGTGACAGGATGGTGGGACGAGCCAATCCAGAAAAATGATTACGGCCGAGTACAAGAAAACAGGGACCGCGGCTTCTGTCGCTGGTACTATCTCGTCAATTACGGCTGGATTCACGAGTCCAACCTCTTTGGATTCTTTAAACGCGTCGTATGAAAAACACTCATACGCATCCACCCGGGTCGCTGTGGGCCTTCGACGCTCGTGTCATTTGGCCTAGCTCGGCTCGTCCCATGATCTGCGATGAAGAGGGCTTAATCATTCGTCATGTCGAACCTGGAGAGTTCTTCGTCGTTCTCAAATTTGGCGATCCCAGATGGTCTCGAGTGATCTGCCGGCAGACTCTCGGTTTCATCTCGACTAACGACATGAAAGCCTGCAAGCGGCTAGTGTAATCGAGCCGCTTCGAATGGTATGATGGTGGCATGAAGGCATCCATCGCTCTCGCCTGCACTACCGCCCGCGGCTTTTATTTCTGCTCGAAGTGTCGAGGCGCGGGTTACATCGACGATCGCGGTTGGCCTTGCATGGGTCAACCCTTCTTCTCGTGCGACGACTGTCCTGAATGTCACGCCGCCTACGAGATGCTGACGATCCGGGCCGACGAGCACTCTCGGGGCTTCTACCTGCGCGGCACTTTCGATGTCTACGCCTGGGCCGAATCGGAAACCGCCATCGAAGCGTGCGCTTTTGCAGTCGTGGAACAAAACAAGATGAGGCATCCCCTTGGACCGGACTGGCCAGCTGTGGGCTTCGAACAAGAAGGCTGAGAGCGTTAACCTCTACGTCATCGTTGCAAGCCAGCAGATGGACGATCATTACGATCACACCGTCGCCGTCTTCACGAACGGTAAGCTACTTCGAAAAGACATGCACGTCAAGGAGACGAAAGCATGGGAAACGTATATCAAACTAGTGCGCGTGGCATGAAGGATCGAGTCGGCGAATGTTGGTTCATGCCGGCGATGGCGTCGGACTCAGTCGACAAAGCTCAATTGACCGACCGGTTTCTTGTCATCGTCGACAGCGTGTGCAAGGGCAAGTATTTCGTGCACACCTTCATCAGCACACATTCCACCGGCAAATTTGAATTCAAGACGATGAGGGAGTGGCCCATGATTCCGCTCGAGACCTCCATCTATAAGAGGGTGGGATGATCGATCGCACCGGCCAGGTCTGGATCTTTGACGTGGGCGGCGACGAGCGGGAGCTCATCTTTGTGCAGCCGCCGTCGCAGCATCCGATGTGGGTCGGCGTCCAGTTCCAGCACAAAGCGATCATGCGCTACGCTAAGGATCCTGCCATCATCATCCAGATCGATTGGAGCGAGCCTTTCGACGCTCCCTTCGAACGCAATCCCACGTACGCGAGGGTTCTATGAGAGATCGCACGGGTCAAGTCTGGCGTAAGGGCCCGGCTCGAGTCTCCGACATCGTCGTCGTCTCCTCCTCAGAAGAGGCTCGACAGCTGGACCGTCGGACGGGAGAGGCGCTGACAAAAGGCACCAATCATCTCATCGTCAGGTTCTTCTTCAAGAATCGCTCATTCGAGCAGGAATCGTGGTACGAGCCCGACTCCGATCGGTGGGAGGACAAGATCGACTTCACGAGGACAGCGTGAATAATCGTGTGGGTCAGATGTGGGACCTCGGAGAGAAGATCGATTGGGGTCACATCGCTTTGAAAAAGCCTGTCTCTCGTCATCGGATCCGAGGACAAGGGCAACGGTCGCACTCTGCAGAAGTTTTATCACATTCGTAGCGACGGTCAAAAGGACGCTTACGGAGAGGACATCGAATACTACGATCTGCCCTGGGAGCTTCGAAAAGAGAGGACGAGAGTGGCGTGACGTACTTATGTCATCGCTACTCGCAAGAAATTCAAATTCGTCGATAGGACGGGCCAGCTTTGGTTTCTCGACCGGACGCGTCCCGGACCCTTCTTTGAAAGGCCGACGATCCTATTAGTTATCGAGTCACGTATCCAGAATGACGAACGCAGTGTAGTAATGCATCGGATCGTTCGCTTAGAAAAGGGCCGAATCGACCCTGAAAGCTACCGAGCATTCGAGCAACAGACGCGCAATCCCTGGGAAGACGACTCCGAGATGCATCGAATAGCATGAAGACTGTCAGATACGAGTCTCTCACTAATCTACCGGAAATCGGATCGATGTGGGTGGCTAACGCGGGTATTAATTTCCAAGGCATCGTCATGAATCGAGCCAATCGCATTCACCAGTATGACGACCTCGGCGTCATGTTCATGAATGGCACATACTGCACCGTTCTCGAATCGTGGCATGCTGATCGACGTCACAACATGATCACCATCATCCTGCCCAAGAGCCTCCTGAAGTTTACGTTGGAGTACGAGGGCAGCTGGGAGAGTCGCGGATGGGAAAGAGTGTAGATTTCGAGCCCTCGGGCGGCGGGGACTTACATGACGACGGCAAATCCGTCGCTCACCACTACTTCAATAGTCGCATCGGCTCCCTTTGGTTCCCGCGAAAGGAATACGTCGGTTCCAAGATTCACGGCTTTCTCGTCGATCATCGAGGCTGGCACATCCCGGGCGCTTTTCGCCTCGAAAAGGACATGACATGGGTGCTGCTCAGCTGCTTCACTTCGATCTCCATGACGGAGCTGACGTTTATCGTCAATGAAGATACCCGAGCATGCATCCGCATCGGGGCAGGTGACTTGTCCAAGTGGGTCTTCAAGTTTTACGAGTGCAAAGAGGACACGAAGTGAACAAGCTCGTTCCGGGATCGATCTGGAGGTGCCGAGCCGTCATGGGTTTGCAACCTCTGTACTATAACGAGGACCTATCGCTATGGGTCCAACGAGCGCCCGGGATCGACGCGATCGCTAACTTCAAAAAGGACGATCTCATCCAATTCCTCGATCATCGCATGCGGCAAGTTCTCAACGAGCGTGTCAATTTCAAAGATGTCGAACCCATCGTTAGCTTCCTAGAGCTCAAGAGCATGCGTAAGATGACGATCGGCATCAAAACAACGACATATTGGGAGAACTGGTGGCACCAGACCTTCGAACTAGTCTCGAAGTGAACGACGTGATCCCACGCGGATCCTTATGGGCATTCCAGCGGCCGTTTTCGTATAGCGCGCGCCACGAGAACAAGCCCGTCGTCTTCATGCAGGCCTATTGGACTCGCTCTGGAGACATAGCTCGTTACGCCGGCGGCAATATCGAAGGCTACGTCACCGTCTGTTACATGACGCTCGGCGACGAGAATCTCCAAGAGTTTCGCTATTGTGAGATACCTATGCCATCCACGCTGAGTGAAGTACGAGAAAGTTTTCTTGGTATTTGGCACCAAGAGTGGTATAGGATAGACGATCATGAGCTCGAACGCCCGTCGGTACTCCAAGTCGGAGGACGATCAAAAGTTGCTGGCAGAGCCCAAACGAAGGGCTCGCTCTAAGAAGCCTCTCGTCCTGTGTCGAGTGCCCGGTCCGGGCCGCGGCACCGTCATGAAGGTCCCTGTCGTGGGAGAGCTCGTCTACGGGCTCGTCGAAAAGTACACGTTGGGTAGCTACCCGGCGATGTATGTGGGCAAAGCGTGGGAATCGATCCCGTGCACCATTCTAGCCATCAGAGACACCGATGTTCTCATTTCTCTTTACATCCCGGAAGAGCTCGACACTCAACACGGCAAGCCGCCCAGCGGACCCGCTGTCATGTTGACTCCTAGAGTCGACAACAACTGCGAAGAAAAAGAGAATGACGACCCCTACTACCTCGCTCGACAATACCCCCGACGCTAACTTCGATCGAGAAGTGGGAAATCTCCTGTTCCTTTGGAACAAGGAAAGTCACGTTGCCGCGAGTTGGACTAGCGTCTATTCCGAACCCGGTCCCACCCGCGTGGTCGATGTCGAAGCCACCATGGAGGGTGCCTCAGGCATTTTTCTCGAATTCGTCCAGGACAAGAAGAAGGGCAAGCACCTGTGGAAGATGCTCGTCACCCTGCGTAATGGGCACGTCGTCATCTGGACCCTCAATGCTAAGCTCTTCAAGCGCGGCTGGATGTCCGATCTGGACGATCCTGTAATCAACGGCCCGAGCAGGGTAGAATAAGCCTATGATGAATCCGGATCCGAAAGACGTCAAACGCTTTCAGAAGTTGATGGTCACGCGCATGAAGCTGGCCCTCTACATCAACATGGGATGGGGCCTCGTCGCTCTGTTTCTGATGGTTGGGCTCTTCGTCAACAGAGAGGCGGCCGTCATGGGTATGATGCTACTAGCCGTCGTCTGGGTTCAGCTCGAATTGCTGGCTCGAGGACTGTCTTCGTGGCAGGCGCTCAAGGGTCTCAATGAGATGACCCAGGAGCCCCCGCTGCCGGGCCAGGATGCCCCAGAAAATGACAGTGAGGAGGACAAATGATTTTCCACACTCGGAACTCCTCGTACGAGGTCGACCCGGATCGCAAGCGCATCCGTCGCCTCAGCGGGCACGAGAATCCGACCCCTCGACAGGGGGTCGACGGTTCGTGGAAGGACTTCGAACGCATCACTGATATCGTGCAAGGCACCAGCGTGCTGGTCGTCTGGTCCGAGGAGGGCGCGATTCCGTCGACCCTCACTAGTCCCGTTATCAAGGTCATCGAAAAGGACGTTGAACCTTCCAACTAGAGCGGCTCACATCGAGATCGGTAGCCTGTGGTATTGCCACGGGAGCCCTGTCAAGTCATTTCGACGACAGTACGTCATCATCATCGCTCCTATGGACGAGGATTCGCAAGGCAACCCGTGCTGGCAGGTCTACGTGACTCCGAGGATGATCCTCGCCTCTCTTTACGAAGTCAATCTCGATAATCATTTTGTGAGGGTCGATTGAAGAACGCTCCCATCGGTAGCTGTTGGATGTATGCGGAGCCCGACCGCTCGATGTATCGAGATCAGATCGTTATCATCATCAGCTCCCATCGAGACGCCTTAGGAGATTATGACTACGACGGTTGGTTCTCACCGCTCAATCGGGTGTATCCAGTGTCCGACGTCGATCTGGCGGCGCGCTTCAAGTGTATTTCGCTAAACGAGGAGATATGATATGGGGATGGATAGAGCAGGTTTCGATTCGAATTCGATTCTGAGGGAATACGCCCGAAAGGTCGTCAAGTCGGAACTTCCCATTCCGTCGTCGCTGAAGATGGACTTTGTGCCCGTCGATAGCGAGAATGTCCTGACTCCGCTCGACTTGCAGCGCATGATGAGGTGCGACACCGAGGGGTTCAGAACCTCCAAAGAGGCGAATTAAATGCCATCATTTGTGTATCAGATTATTAATCTTTCTAATGGAAAGAAGTATATCGGGAAAACGAATGATCCCACCAAACGATGGTCTGCGCATAAAGATCACGCCAAAGGGAAAAAGAAGCATCCGCTCTACGATTCGATGCGCCATCATGGAATCGAAAACTTCAAATTTGAAGTCATTGAAGAATTCATCACAGAAGATTTGGCTTTAGCGGAAGAAAAGAATCTCATTTCTTTAAATCGTTCGAACGATCCGAATTTTGGATTCAATCTTACAGACGGAGGAGAAGGGATCTCTGGATTTAGATTCTCCGACGAACAAAGAAAAAAGCTGAGTCAGATTCAACGAGAAATTAATTCTCGTCCCGAAGTAAAATCTAAAATTTCTGCGTCCTTGAAAAGGACGATGTCTGATCCGATTCGTCGACAAAAGAAAAATGAATCGATAAGCAAAACATGCCAGACTCTCGAAGGTAGTCTTAGAAAAGTAGCATTCTGGACACCTGAGCGTCGACGATTACGATCATTATCATATCGATTTAAGTGGCATCACATTTCTTTCTTAAAGAGGATCGACTGATGCCTGAAGTCCCGCTGTGGAAGATCAAGATCGACGGGCAGGAATATCCCCCTCCTCAGGAGGGGGACGAGACCGAGACTCAGCCCGTCACTCAGCCCGAAGAGGAGTTTCCTTTCGTCGAGGCTGATATCCAGTCTTGGTACGAGCTCAAGAAGAAGGAATACGAGGAGTTTTTGAAGACTTCCGATTCTTCCCTCTTGTCAGTCGTCATCGAAAAACTTCTGACAGAAGTCAACCATCAGGACCTGGGAACGCTGAGAAAGATCAAAGGAGGCCCGGCCGCCTGGCAGATCCTGAGGGCGTTCTTCGATAAGTGCAAAGATTCGACCCTCGTCGATCAGGTCGCCGCCGAGCTATGGAAGCCGGCCATCGATTGGATCTTGCACGAAAAGCACCGCAAGATCACGATGGTCGAACTCAATGACATCTGGCGTCATCTCGAAGAATCCAATCGAGAGCCCGCTCCCGAACCCGTTTCCGAGGAACCCGAGGTCGAGCCTGAATTTGACGACGATTACCGATTCATCGGCAAGGGAGACGAGTGATGTCTTCGTTGTTTCGCCTGTTCTACGATTGTTTCAGGCCGAGCATGAAGCTCGAAGTGGGCGATCTTGTGAGAGTGACTGAGAGGCTCAGCGGCTTCGAAACCGACACTCCGCTCATCATCCTCGGCTTCACGTATCCCACAAACTCGTGGACGATCGCCGAAGTCATCAAGCCCGGATCATCCAATCCAGAGGCCATCGACGCGGCGTGGCTCCAAAAGTGGGATGATGGCCAGAGCTAAAGTTCGGTCGAAGGTCATCAGGAGCGTGTCTGATGTGCGCCTCGGCGACATCATTTTCTCCGCGAAAGATCCGACGCAGTTGCTTTTAGTTGCTCGCATGTACGAGGTGCAGCTCCCAGACAAGATCGTGACTTGCTTTGCGATGGTGTCTTCCGGAACGGGCAAAGTGTACGACGTATCCGAATCCATAGTAGGATTGCTGGACATGCGAAAGATCGAGCTATGATCGAGCACGGAATCGGCATCGGAGATCTGATCTCTTTGGATGGCAGCGTCTATGGTGCGCAAGCTGGAGTCGTCACCGAACTCTTGGGGCCCGAAGTGAGAATTGTCTACACAGCGGAAGATGGCAGCATCAATCGTATCCGTCGTCGTGCCGATTCAATCATCGTCGTTCGAAAACAAAATGAGAAAGAGTGATATATTTACTCCTTACTCATGCGTCCGGGAGACCTTGTCCAATTCAAGGTCCGCGGGGTTGTTTTCGAACTCGGCGGGCACCGAAATCTCGATCAAAAGAGGTATTGGTGGATCTCGCCCAAGTATCAAGAAATGAATCTCGATGAAGTGTACGTCGTCATCGAAAACAATCCAAAACTTTATGGACCCGAGGCCGATCGTCTCAAAGAGGAACGAT
>WBZO01004408.1_pt1 | contig 15254 bp, 11 predicted proteins | sample 5204261 | NCBI WGS metagenome assembly WBZO01 (sample SAMN12412400, study PRJNA552823) | activated sludge metagenome | isolation source: activated sludge from anammox sidestream of wastewater treatment plant... | place: USA: North Carolina | collected 2017-09 | reverse complement strand
CCCCTTCAGCGATCGCGGATCGACGGTGCGCGCCCAGAACGCGTGGAGCTCGTCCTCCTCGAGCGTGTAGACCACCGCGAGCACGAACCCCATCACGAGATGCACGAGGAAGTGGCCGATGGCCGCGGCCGCGCCGAGCGCGCTCCCGGCATAGTGCTTCGCGCTCTCGACGATCTTCTCCGTCCCGCCGATCTGGTCCTCGATCTTCGCGACGAGGGGGTGCTCGCGGAGCTCGGCGAGCCGCTCGGGGAACGTCTGCTGCATGGCGGCGAACGTGCGGATCGACTTGCCGATGCCGAACCACGCCGCCGCCGCGAGGAGGAGGGCGATGACGAGCAGGACGACGAGGAGCGCCTGCTTCTTCGTCAGCTTCCCGCCGCTCCGGGCCGCGAGCTGCTTCGAGAGGAACCCGAGCGCCCGCTCGAAGGTCACGAAGAAGAGGAGGAGGATCGCGAGGTGGCGGAAGACGTAGAGCAGCGAGACGAACGCGACGAGCGCCGTCGCCCGGCGGATCGACCTCTGCCCGAAGAATTCGCCGACGCGGTCCATCCGGACCGAAGGGTAAGGGCTACTTGCCGAGCGCGTCGAGCATCGCGAGGAGGTTCGTCGCGTTCTGGGCCATCTCGGCCGTCGACATCGTCTGATCCTTCACCTCGATCTCCTCGACGAGGTCGGCAGGGATGTCCGAGAGGAAGCGGCAGGGCGTCCGCGGCACGGGCTTGCCGCGCATCACCCGGTGCTTGCACCGCGTGAGCGTCAGGCGCTGCCTCGCGCGGGTGACGCCGACGTAGAAGAGCCGGCGCTCCTCCTCCACGTCCTGCACCGTCGCGTCGCTCGCCTTCTCCTCGAGCGTGCGCTGGTGCGGGATGAGCCCTTCCTCGCAGCCGATGAGGAAGACGACGTCGAACTCGAGGCCCTTCGAGCCGTGGAGCGTCGAGAGGGTGACCACGTTGCCCGGATCCTCCTCCTCGTCCGACATCTGCAGGGTGAGCGAGTGGAGGAAGGCCATGAGCTCGCGCTCGGCGGTGTCGTCCTCCCCCTTCGCGGTGACGCGCTGCTCACGCCGCTGCAGGATCCCGAAGAGGCCCTCGGCGTTGGCCCATCGACGCGCTGCCGCATTCGGTGAAGGGGACGTCGCGTCGATGTCCTTCTTCATGCCGATGGTGTCGGCGAGCTCGCGCGCGACGACGCTCGCCTTCGTGCGCTGGATCATCAGCTTCTTGCGCATGTCGGCGACGACGCGCTCGAGCTCCTTGCAGCCCTCGCGCGCATTGCTCGAGATGCCGTCGAGCGCATCGACGCGCTCGACCGCCTGCCAGAGCGACCAGCCCTTCGCGAGGGCGTGCTGGCCGAGGCGCTCGACGCTCGTGTCGCCGATGCCGCGCGGCGGATAGTTGATGACGCGGCGCAGGCTGATCTCGTCGGAGCGGTTCAGCGCGAGCTTCAGGTACGCGAGGATGTCCTTCACTTCCTTGCGCTCGAAGAACTGCTGACCGCCGATCATGCGGTACGGCACCCCTTGCTCGCGGAGCTGCTCCTCGAGGACCTTGGCCTGGCCGTTCGAGCGATAGAGGATCGCGCAGTCCTTCGGCTTGCGGTTCTCCTCGCGGATGACGCGCCGGAGCTCCCGCGCCACGTACATCGCCTCGGCCTCCGGGGAAGCGGCGACCCCGAGCCTCACCTTCTCGCCGCCCGGCTTGTCGGTGAAGAGCGTCTTCTTGTACTTCGAGTCGGTGCGCTTCAGGATGACGGCGTTCGCGACCGCGAGGATCGGCGCGGACGAGCGGTAGTTCTGTTCGAGCTTGATGACCTTCGCGCCTGCGAAGTGCTCCTCGAAGTCGAGGATGTTGCGCACGTCGGCGCCGCGCCACGCGTAGATGGACTGATCGTCGTCGCCGACGACGCAGATGTTCTTGTGCCGATCGGCGAGCAGGCGCAGGACCTCGAGCTGCGAGCGGTTCGTGTCCTGGTACTCGTCGACCAGGATGTAGAGGTACTCCTTCTGCCAGCGATCGCGGATGTCGTCTCGAGACTGGAAGAGGCGCGCCACCTCGACGACGAGATCGTCGAAGTCGAACGCCTTGAAGCTGCGGAGCGCGCTCTGGTACTTCGGGTAGACCACCTTCGTGATCTCGTCGTAGTCGTCGCCCGGGCGCTCCCTGAGCTCCTCCGGAGTGAGGAACGCGTTCTTCGCGTTCGAGATGCGCGCCATGATCGCCGAGGCGTCGAACGCGCGTCCGGCATCGGTGCGCGAGAGCAGGTCCTTCACGAGCGAGAGGCAGTCGCCCTGATCGAAGATGGTGAACGTCCCGCCGAGCGACTTGCGCTCGCGGCCGAGCACCATGAGCCCGAAGGAGTGGAACGTCGAGATGACGAGGCCCCTGGCGCCGTCCTTCCCGCCGAGCCGCTGCTCCCGGATGATGTGATGGACGCGCTCGGCCATCTCGCCGGCGGCCTTGTTGGTGAAGGTGAGCGCACAGATCATGTGCGCCGGTACGCCTCGCTCCATGAGGCGCGCGATGCGATGCGTGATGACGCGCGTCTTGCCCGAGCCCGCGCCCGCGAGGACGAGGAGGGGCCCGTTCTGGTGCTCGACCGCCTCTTGCTGGGCGGGATTCATCTTGGGGACTGACACGACGAAGCCCGACTGTGAAAGCACGTCTCCGTCCGCGATGAAAGATTGACAGGACCCGGATATGCTCGCTCGACGATGATCGTTCGGCTCCCCCGACTGCCTGCGCTCTCGCTCTTTGCGTTCGGCACGCTCGCTGCGTGCGGCGGAGGCAGCCCGCCGCCCGCTCCGACGACGCCGGCGCCGCTCCCCGTCGCGACGGGCCAGGCGTCGACCCCCAAGATCGACGTCTCGCCCGTGCCGGAGCCGGAAGGCCTCGTCGCGATCGGGCGCGTCGCCAAGCCGGAGGCGATCGTGAAGACGGTGGGCACGTGGACGCGCCTGCCGCTGCCCGGCGGGAGCGAGCTCGTGCGATCGATCACCGACGACGCCGTCGGCAGCGCGGTCGATCTGTCGCAGCCGGTCGACGCCGCCGTCGTCCTCGCGGGCGGCCGCGGCAGCCCGAAGCCGCTCTGGGCGTTCTCCGTCGCGGTCCGCTCGTTCGACGACGCGAAGAGCAAGCTCTCGTCGCGCCACCGGCTCACGCCGCGCGCGAACGGGGCGTTCGAGATCGAGGGGATCGGCCGGGACGACGCGATCGGCGGCGACCGCGGCGGAGGCGAAGAGGACGACGGCGACGAGAACGGCTGCGTCCTCGCGCACGCGTCGAGCGGTGCGCGCATCGTCTGCGGCGAGCCCGCGGCCGTCGAGTCCCTGACCCCCTATCTCACGCGCACGCTGCCGCGTCAGAGCTTCCCGGACGATCTCCACCTCGAGCTGCGCTTCGGTCCGGTGCGCCAGCCGGTGGCCGATCTCCGCGCGCAGCTCCCGATCCTGGCGCGCGGGCTGCTCGGCTCGCAGAGCCAGGCGGTGCGCGAGCTCGTCGACGCGGCCATCGGCGAGATCGCCGACATCGTGGCGGACACGAACCGGATCCAGTTCGACGGGCGCATCGAGGACGCGGGCATCACCGCGAACACGCGCATCGAGTACGGCGGGGCGAAGAGCCTCCTCACGCAGCTCGCGATCGCCAACGCCGACAAGGCGGGCGCCCCGCCGCCCGCGTTCTGGCACCTGCCGCAGGAGACGGACGTGGCGTTCTTCGGCAAGGGCTCGGATCCGAAGATGACGCAGCACGCGCGCGAGCTGCTCGCCAACCTCCTGCTCGAGACGTTCGCCGAGGGCGGCATGCCCGACGCGGAGCGCAAGACGGTCAAGGACCTCGTCACCGCGCGCATGCTGCCCCTCTTCACCGGGCCTGCGGTCTACGCCAAGGGCTACGACCAGGCCGCCGTGGAGAAGGCGATGGCCGCGCGCAAGACCGTCAAGCCGTCGGACGTCTCTGCGGTCGACGAGGCCGATCGCGCGCTCGGCGAGCAGATCGTCGGCTGGCACCTGCTCCAGGTGAGCGAGCCGGTGGCGAACGTCGGGCCGATCCTCAAGGACTGGTCCTCGCTGTGGGCGCGTCCGGGCTTCACCACGTGGGCGAAGAAGCACGCCTCGGCGAAGATGCTCGCGCGCCTGCGCGTCGCGCCTCCGCCGGCGGGCGTGACCCTCCCGAAGGAGACGGTCCATCTCGAGATCACGATCCCTCGCGAGGACCTCGAGCAGCACGGCCCGGTCAACCCCGGGGCCAAGCAGGCGAAGCCGAAGAAGATCGCGCGCAAGCCGCTCGTCGCGCACGTGCTCGCGGTGCCGGACGCGGGCTCGACGTGGATCGCGTTCGGCCTCGACGGCAAGCTCGTCGCGCAGAAGGCGGCCGCCGCGCTCTCGAGCGCGCCCGAACAGGCCACGCTCGGCAAGTCCGCGGGCTACGAGGCGCTCCGTGACGCCAAGATCACCGGCGCGCTCACCCTCGCGCTGCGCGGCCTCCTCGTCTTCACCGCGGTCGACCGCAACAATTCGCCCTTCAACATGGTCTCGTCGCTCCCCAACAAGGGCGGGACGCCGGTGACGATGACCTTCGCGGCCGAGAAGGGCTCGGGCGGCGCGCAGGCCGGCGCGGCCACGTCGACGCTGCGCATCCCGCGCGGCACCATCGAGGACGTGGTGCGCCTCGTCATGTCGTCGCACTGACGCTTCAGGGAAGCCGGTACTCCGCGCGCGTCGGATCGTGGTCGCTCGTCGTGGTGATGTAGCCGCTCGGGATGATCGTGTCGCCGTTGACGACCTTCGCGCTGCCCTCGACGTAGCCGGCGAGCAGATCGTCGGTCACGAGCTGGTGGTCGATCACCCGCGGGTAGCGGGATGACGTGAGGCCCTTGGTGGTGAATGCGTACGCCGGGTCGGACAGGAGCACGGTGAACGGCGTCTCCGACTTCTGGTAGCTCGACTGATCGAGGCCGTCGTTGAAGTCGCCCGCGACGAGCACGCGTGTGCCCGCGGGCTTGCCGTCGAGGTGGGCCTTGAGGAGCTGCGCCTCGAGCTTGCGCTTCTCGTAGCTCGCGACGTCGGTGCCGGCGGCGAGGTGCACGACGATGAACGTGAGCGGCCGGCCGTCGGGGCGGAGCGCGAGATCGATCTCGAGCGGCGGCCGGAAGTTGAAGTCCGCCTCCTTGTCCTTCAGGACGACGCGCGACCCGACGATGTCGAACCGATCGCGGCGCACCAGCGCAGCGAGCTTCTGGCCGCCGCCGTCGCCGAGCACGACCTCGAAGTTGCCGAGGTCCGTCGCGACGGCGCGGAGCTGGGGCTCGGAGGTGATCTCCTGCACGGACCAGAGCTGCGCGTCGATCGTGCGCATCACGGTGGTGACGTTCTTCTGCTGCAGCGCCTCGTCGGTCGGTCCCTCGGCGGTCGAGCCGAACCACTCGAGGTTCCAGTTCGCGACCACGAACGGGGCGCTCGGTCCGGCGGCGTCTCCGCTCGCCGCGTCGTCACCGGCCAGCGTCGGCAGCGGGGTGGTCTTGGGCGAGGACTCGCACGCCGCGCAGATCAGCGCGAGAAAAAGGGCCGATCGCATGTCCCTGCAGACTATCTGGATCCGTTGATTTGGCATCCAGGAACGATGTAGGTAACTGTAGTTTCGTGCGCCGCATCGCGACGTCCGCCGCTTCCTTCGCTTTCGTCTGCCTCGTCGGGACGACCGCTCGTGCGGGCGGCTGGCAGGAGGTCCACCAGACCTCGGACGACCTCCGCATCGCCGTCGCGCCCGACGGGATCGCGACCTTCGAGCACACGCTCCGCTACCGGATCGTCGCCGGCAAGCTCAAGACGCTCGACGTCTCGTCGATCGATCCCCGGGGCGAGCTCGCGCCCGAGACCACGGTCGTCGCCGAGAAGGGCGGAGAGATCGCTGCGCGCGTGGAGCCGAACCCGAAGAGCCCGGGCACCGCGCGGATCGTCATCGACGACCCGAAGGGGCTCGGTCGCGGCGTGTACGTCGCGAGCGTGAAGTACAAGCTCGATCTCGTCGCGACCAAGATCCTCGCCCGAGACGGCGCGATGTGGCGCCTCGCGTGGACCGCGCCCGCCGCCACCGAAGGGCGCGACGGCGCACGCGTCGTCTTCGAGCTCCCGCCTGCTCCGACCGAGCCGCGCCTGCCCGCGGCGGACGCCGCGCAGACGACGCTCGCGACGTTCCATCGCCTCGCGGACAAGGACGAGCTCGAGCTCGTGCGCCCGCACGTGCCGCGCGGCGAGGCGGTGACGTGGGCGGCGCGCGTCGATCCGAAGGCGCTCCCCGCCGTGAATGCGCCCGAGCTCCGGCCTCCGCCGGCGCCTCCTCCTCCGTCGACGATCCCGGGGCGCGCACCCGCGATCCTCGCGGCCGCGGTCCTCTCGGCGATCGCGGGCGCCCTCGCGTTCGCGCTGCGGAGGAAGCGCGCGCTCGTGGAAGCGGCATGCGCCGCGCGCAGCGTCGTGCCTCGTCCGCTCGTCGCGGTCCCGCCGCGCTTCGCCCCTCTCGTGCCGTTCGCGTACGGCGCAGCGGGCGCAGGCGCGTTCGCCTCTTTCGCCTGGGCGAGCCCGAGCGCGGGCGCCGTGCTCGTCGTCCTCGCGCTGCTCCTCGGGACGTTCCGCGCGCCGACACCGATCACCAAGCCGCGCGGCCCCGGCGCGTGGCGCGACGTCCCCGACGAGGACGTGCTCGTCCCGAAGCGTCCGGAGCCGATGCCCGGCGACACGCTCGATCTCGCCACGACGCGCGGCAAGCTCCTGCTCGCGGGCATCGCGGCCGTCGTCGCGATGCTCGCGTGGGTCCTCGCGACACGCATCGCCGGCGTCGCCGTCGCGCTGCCGCTCACCGCCGTCGCCCTCGTCCCGGTGTTCGCGACGGGATCGCGCGCGCAGCTCCCGGCGCGGCCGGCCGAGCTCGCTTCGCGCATGCTGCGGCCTGCGCGTGATGCGCTCGCGCGGAAGATCGACCTCTCGCACGTCGACCTGCGCGTCGTCGCCCGCTTCCTCTCCGGATCGATCGACGCGTTCGACGAGGTCCGCATCGTCTGCGCGCCGATCGATCGGACGCCTGGCCTGCGCGCGCTCGAGCTCGCGCTCGCCGTCGCCGCGCCCGGTCCTCACGGCGCGGTCCCCGAGGTGCTCGTTCGCTACGACGACGGCTCGCCCGCCGCGGTGCGCATCGCCGCGTTCGCGCCGAATGCGCGCGTCGTCCCGGGACGCAGCGCCGAGGAGAAGGTGGCGCGGATCGTCCCCGCCGACCCGACGGCGGATGCGGCCGCCAAGCTCCTCGCGGCGCTGCTCGCCGAGCTCGAGGGGCGTCGCGTGACGGATCGCGCGCAGCCGCCGGCATCGACGCGGTCGAAGCGCTACGCGGGGCCGGAGAGGCGCGTGCGCCGTTGGCCGGCGCTCGCTGCGGTCACGGTCTGAGCACGAGGTTCCACACGACGCCCGCCGTCGCGAGGACGATCACCAGAAAGACGACGAGCGATGCCGCGCCGCGTCGCCTCTTGGTCGACGCAGGCCCCGGATCGGCGAGCTCCCCGATGGGCTCGTCGATCGACGTCGCCTTCATCACGGCGAAGGCCGCGGGGACGGTCGCCCTCGAGAGCTCGTTCGGTTTGCTCGGCGGTTTCGACGGCGGCGCCGGGATCGTGGGCAGGGGCTGCGGGATCACGAGGACCTCCGCGCTGCTCTCGATCTCCTTCACCCGCTTCGCGCGGTGGACCAGCGTCGCGCCGGCGATCGACTCGACGATCTCGCCGATCTCCGTCAGCGGCGCGGTCGGCATCGCGCGCTCGAGCGCGGTCGCGAAATCGCGGGCGGTCGGCCAGCGCTTCGAGGGATCCTTCTCCAGGCCGCGCATGACGGCCTCGTCGAGCGTCGAGCGAAGCCCGGCGACCTTCGCGCTGGGAGGCGCGACGGGTTCGTCGATGATCTTGCGTACGATGCGGCCGTGGTTGTCGCCGTCGAAGAGCCGCTCTCCCGTGAGCGCCTCCCAGAGCACGACGGCGCACGCGTAGACGTCCGCGCGCCGATCGACCTGCTCCCCGAGAAGCTGCTCCGGGGCCATGTAGCCGATCTTGCCCTTCACCGTGCCCTCGCGCGTCGTCTGCGCGCGGTGCGCGGCCTTGGCGACGCCGAAGTCGAGGACGCGGGCGACGCCGTCGGTGCCGACCATCACGTTCTGCGGGGACACGTCGCGATGGACGATGGCGAGCGGCTCGCCGTGCTCGGTGGTCGCCTCGTGCGCGGCATGGAGCCCGTGCAGGACGCCGGCAACGATCGTCGTCGTGATCCTCGGGGGCATGACGCCCGGACGGACCGCGCGGACCAGCCGCGAGAGCGACTCGCCCTGGACGTATTCCATGACGAGGAAGAGCTCGCCGTGCTCCTTCACCACGTCGAGGACGCTCACGACGTTGGGGTGGCGGATCCGCGCGGCGAGCCGGGCCTCGTCCATGAACATCCCGGTGAAGTCCTCGTCGCGCGAGAGCTGCACGTGCAGACGCTTGATCGCGACCGTGCGCGAGAACCCTGCCGCGCCGAGCAGGCGTCCGAGGTGCACCGTCGCCATCCCTCCGGCGGCGATCTCGTCGTACAAGACGTATCGCCCGATGGTCTTGCCCCCCATCCTCGATCCAACCCCCGTCGATTCGAGCCACTTTACCGCCTAACCGGGCATTGGCCCACTGTGGTATGAGAGCGCTCGCGATGACCGTTGGTTCCGGCGCCGAGCGCGACACCGTGGAGAGCTCCGTGGTTGCGGACGCATCCGTCGTCGCCGCGCTCTCGGTGTACCTCGAGCCGCTCGCGAACGACGCGCGCGTCCTCGTCGTGGGAGACGCGGAGGGCGAGCTCGCGATGCGGCTCGAAGAGCTCGGTGCTCGTTCGGTCCAAGCGTTCGATCCGAGCGGCCGCGACAGGTCGCTCGACGTCCGTGACGGCGCGTTCGACCTCGCCGTCGTTCCGGACATCGGTGCGCTCGATGACGTCACGGGCACGCTCGCGCGTCTCCAGCGTGTGGTCGACGGCCGCGGCGCCGTGGTGGCGATGGGACGCGCTCGCGCCGATGCGCGCGCCGACGGAGTGATCGAGGCGTTCCCCGAGCTCGCCCCGGCGTCACTGGGCTACGCCGAGCTCTACGATCTCTTCGCCGTTCGCTTCGAGCATGTCTCGATGACCGGCGTCGTCCCGTTCCGCGGCGTCGTCTTCGCCGAGCTCGGCCACGAGGACGCGGACGTCGGGGTGAGCGTCGACACGCGCCTCGCCGACGCGCCTCCTCCGAGCGTGTTCGTCGTCGTGGCGAGCCGCGAGCCGTGCCCGCTCGAGCCGTATGCGATCGTGCAGGTCGGCAGCGAGACGCTGCCTCGCCGCGATCTCGAGGCCGAGGCGGCGTTTGCGGCGATGCACCTCAAGGCGGAGCTGCTCGCCGCACAGCTCGACGAGCAGCGCGCGCGGCTGGCCGCGGCAGAGGCGCGCTCGAGCGACGTCGGGCCGCGGCTCGAGCGCATCGTCGCCGAACGCGATGCGGCGGTCACGCGCGCGGCGGAGCTCGAGACGATCGTCGCGGCGACGCAGGAGGCAATGGCTGCCCTCGAACGGCGGCTCCTCTCGGCGGAGCAGGGGATGCTCGAACGCGACGACCGCATCGCCGCGCTCCACGCCGAGCTCGACGCCCGCCTGGAAGGCGCCGCGGATGCGGAGGAGGTCGCCGAGCTCGTCGCGCGCGCGGAGCGCGCCGAGGCGGCGCTCGCGTTGAACGTCGCGGATCTCGCGCACGTCGCCGAGGCGCACGCGCTGGAGACGGCGACCCTCGAGGCGCAGCTGCGCGAGCGCGCCAAGGTGATCGGAGCGCTCGAGAAGGAGCTCCTCCGGCGCGAGCAGATGGTGCGCGAGCTCGTGACGTCGCTCGAAGAGGCCGGCGAGCCAGGAACGAACGGCGCGGTGTTCGCGGCGCCCCCGCCGTCGCTCACCGCCGAGCCCTCCCCCGAGCTCCGCGACGAGAACGCGCGCCTGAAGAAGAAGCTCGACGAGCTCGCGATGGAGGTCGCGCGACGCGAGGGCGAGCTGCGTGCCCGCGCGTGGCGGATCACCGAGCTGGAGAATGCCCGGCCGAAGGGCGGAGTCGAGAATGGCGACGGCACCCGCGCGGCCGAGCTCGAACGGGAGCTCGCTCGGACGCGCGAGGAGCTCGACGCGCTACGTCAGGCGCTCCGCCAGGAGCATGCCCTCGTCGAACGGCTCAAGTCGGGCGAGCTCGGCCGTGGCGGTTGACACCCCGGGGTGCCGCCTTACCTTGCCGCGGCAGGCCAGGTCTCCCTCCATTTCTCGCCTGGACTTCGTAGAGATGACCCTCGTTTGCCCCTGGACGGCGTAGGCTTGGCGGACCGGACGCATGTCGGAGAAACGCGATTACTACGAGGTACTGGGCGTGGAGCGGAGCGCCGGTGCCGACGAGATTCGGAAGGCCTACAAGCGCGAGGCCCTGAAGCACCATCCCGATCGCAACCCGGGTGACCCGGCGGCCGAGGCGAAGTTCAAGGAGTGCAACGAGGCCTATCAGGTCCTCTCCGACGACGAGAAGCGGCGCGCGTACGACCAGTTCGGCCATGCCGCATTCGAGGCGGGCGGCGGCGGCTTCGAAGGCGTGGGCGACGTCTTCGCGCACATGCAGGACCTGTTCGCGGAGATGTTCTCCGGCGGCTTCGGATTCGGCGGCGGGGGCAGGCGGCAGGCCCGCCGCGGCGGAGACCTGCGGGTGCAGGCGCGGCTCTCGCTCCGGGAAGCGGCATTCGGCGTCAAGCGCGAGATCACCGTTCACGCTCCCGCTCGCTGCGACGACTGCGCCGGCAGCGGCGCGAAGGCGGGCACGAAGCCCGAGGTGTGCGGGCACTGTCGCGGCACCGGCCACGTCTCGAACGCCCGCGGCTTCGTCATGTTCACGACGCCGTGCCCCAAGTGTCAGGGCCAGGGGGCGGTGATCAAGCACCCCTGCAAGACGTGCGAGGGACGCGGTCTCGTCGAGCGCTCGCGCAAGGTGGTCGTGAGCTTCCCCGCGGGGATCGACTCCGGACAGAAGCTCCGCGTGCCCGGCCAGGGCTTGCCCGGCCCGCCGAACGCGCCGGCCGGCGATCTCTACGTCGAGATCGAGGTCGAGGAAGATCCGCGGTTCGAGCGTGACGGCGCCGATCTCGTGACGCGCGTCCATGTCTCGTTCGTCGAGGCCGCGCTCGGCGCCGAGGTGCCGGCCCCGGCGCTGGGAGAGCCCGAAGACGAGAGCGAATCGCCCACGGTGCCCCTCCGAATCCCTGCCGGCACGCAGTCCGGATCCGTCATCACCCTGAAGGGCCAGGGCGTCCCGCGGCTCGACGGCCGCGGTCGCGGCTCGCTCGTCGCGGTCGTACAGGTCGACGTCCCCACGGCCCTCACCGAGCGCGCGAAGAAGCTGCTCGCCGAGCTCGAAGAGGAGCTGAAGGGGCCGGCGGAGAGCGCCGGGAAGGCGCGCGTCGCCGCCGCGAAGTGATTCTGCAGCGATGAACTGAGCTACGCTCGCGGCGTGGGGTCCTCGCTCGAGGCGCTGAAGGCGAAGCTCGCGGCCACCGCCGCCCTCCGTCCGTCGGGTCGCGTGATCGCGGTGACCGGGCTCTCGCTGCGCTTCAGCATGCCGGGCGTCCGCGTCGGCGATGTCGTGCTGGTGAAGCGCAAGGGCGAGCCGCTCGCGTGCGAGGTCGTCGGCTTCGACCGCGGCGAGGCGGTCGGGATGCCGCTCGGCGCGATCGTGGGCGTCGGACCCGACGACGAGGTCGAGTCGACCGGCGGCGGATTCGCCGTCCGCGCGTCGGAGGCGCTGCTCGGCCGTGTGGTCGACGGGCTCGGTCGCCCCATCGACGGCGGCCCGTCGATCGAGGGCGGGACGATCGTTCCGGTCGATCGCGATCCGCCGACCCCGATGGAGCGCCGCCCGGTCTCGCGTCCGATCGCCACGGGCGTACGCGTGCTCGACGGGCTGCTCACCCTCGGCGAGGGGCAGCGCATGGGCCTGTTCGCCGGCTCCGGCGTCGGCAAGAGCACGCTGCTCGGCGCCATCGCCCGCGGGACCGCCGCCGACGTCGTGGTCGTCGCGCTCGTCGGCGAGCGTGGCCGCGAGGTCGGCGAGTTCCTCGACCACGCGCTCGGCGAGGAGGGGCGAAAGCGCAGCGTCGTCGTCGTCGCGACGAGCGATGTCGCCGCGCTCGAGCGTCTCCGCGCGGCGCAGGTCGCGACCGCCTATGCCGAGCACTTCCGCGACGAGGGCCGGAGCGTGATGCTGCTCGTGGACTCGGTGACCCGCTTTGCGCGCGCGCAGCGCGAGGTCGGCCTCGCCGCCGGGGAGCCGCCCGCGCGTCGTGGCTATCCGCCGAGCGTGTTCGCGATGCTCCCGCGGCTGCTCGAGCGATCGGGGCAGGGCCCGCGCGGCTCGATCACCGCGCTCTACACCGTCCTCGTCGAGGGCGGCGACATGGACGAGCCGATCGCCGACGAGGTGCGCGGCATCCTCGACGGACACGTGGTGATGGATCGAGCGCTCGCGGCGCGCGGCCGCTACCCGGCGGTCGATCCATCCGTGTCGCTCTCGCGCGTCATGGACGGCATCGTCTCGCCGTCGCATCGCGACGCCGCGCGACGGCTCCGGGCGCTGGTGTCGACGTACGAGCAGAAGCGCGACCTCGTCGTGCTCGGTGCGTACGCGAAGGGGAGCGACAAGGACCTCGACGACGCGCTCGCACGCATGCCGAAGATCGAGCAGTTCTTGCGTCAATCGCCGGTCGATCGCGTCTCGTTCGAGGACACCGTCGCGATGCTCGAACGCGTCGTCGCCTGAACGCGGGCAACGACGCAGGTGATGTTGTCGGGCCCGCCTGCGTCGTTCGCACGCGCGACGAGCGCGTCGCACGCGGCCTGCGGAGCCTCGATCGTCGCCAGGATGCTGGCGATGTCGCGGTCGGAGACGACGCCGCACAGCCCGTCCGAGCAGAGGAGCACGACGTCGCCGGGCTCGATCGGCGTGCGCGTCACCACCACGTCGAGGCGCTCCGAGCTGCCGACCGCCTGGAGGATCACGTTCGAGGGGACGTCCTCTCCGAGCGCCACGCCTCGTGAGCGCAGGAGCTCGACCATCGTCTGATCGCGCGTGATCTGCGCGAGGCGTCCGCGCCGGAGCAGGTACGCGCGGCTGTCGCCGACCTGCGCGCAGACGAGCTGCCCCGACGCGAACGCCGCGAGCGTCGCCGTCGTGCCCATGCGCGCGAAGCGTGGCTCCGCGCGGGCGACGGCGCGCACGCGCTCGCCGGCCTCGACGATGCTCGAGACCAGCACCGCCTCGACGTCCTGCCACGGCCACGCCCACTCGACCGCGGCCGCTATCCAGTCGCTCGCGATGCTGCTGGCGACCTCGCCCCCGGCCTCGCCTCCCATCCCGTCACAGACCAGCGCGAACGGCGCGGCGGTACCCACGACCGCGCGGTCCTCGTTCCTGGGGCGCTCGCGGCCTCGATCCGTGCGCACCGCGAGCTCCACGCGGAGGGAGGGGAAGGGGTCGGGCTCGGTCCAGCGAAAACAGCTCATGATGACAACCTTGAAACAGAAACTATAGTTGTCAACTGATGTGGCTGGTTCCGGTGACGGGCCCGGGCTTCCGGGTTAGAGTCGAAGAGATGGCACGCCGCGAGCGCGAGACTTCGGCCGTCGAGGCGGGCGAGGGCGACTGGCAGACGCGGCTCGCCGAGGCGATGGACGCACGCGGCGTCAGCGGCGGCGAGCTCGCGCGGCGCGCCGGCTTCACCGCGCAGTACGTCAACTCGCTCCGCGCGGGCGACCGCGGCGCCCGTCTCCCCCTCGAGACGGCGCGAAAGCTCGCGCACGCGCTCGGCGTGTCCGTGGACTGGCTCACGCGCGGGGAGGGGCCGCGCGAGCGCCTGAGCGACGTGTTCGTCGTCGGCGCCCACCGGCCGCCCGCGCCGAGCGATCTCTACCCGAGCCGCGGAGAGGCGATCGCCCTGCTCGCGAGCACCGCGCCGCGCGAGGTGATCGACGCGCTCCGTGCGGTGGTGCCGGAAGGCGGCGTCGATCCGGGACGCGAGTGGTGGATCGCGTATGCGAAGGATCTGGCGCGCGACCTCCGGCGGATCCAGGCCGACCCCGACCTCAACGCCACGCGCGACGCGCCCCCGAAGTCGGCGTACGTGCCCACGAAGAAGAAGGCATGAGCGTGCGCCGCGCCGCCGTTCTCACTGCGCTCGCGGCGCTCGCCTCGGTCGCGTGCGGACAGCTCCTCGGTCTCGGCGACGGCGACGACGAGCCCGATCCCGGCAGCACCGTGAAGACCGGCGACGCGGGCGACGCGACCACGGAGGGCGACACCACGGTGCCCGTCGGGGACGTCGACGCAGGAGCCGACGCGGCGGACGCCGCGCGCCGGCCGCGCGTCGTGTTCGTGACGCGCCAGACGACGACCGGAGCGTTCGGCGGCCTCGCCGGCGGCGACGCCATCTGCAACGCGGAGGCGCTCGACGCCGGCCTCGCCGGCGACGGGTTCGTGGCGTGGCTCTCGAACGTGACGGGCGGCGCGCCGGTCGATGCGATCGACCGCCTGACGACACCGGACGGCGGCTGGTTCCGCGTGGACGGCCAGCAGGTCTTCGACGGCAAGCAGAGCATCGCCGCGGAAGGCAACCCCAAGGTCGCGATCGAGCTCGACGCCTGGGGCGTGGCGGTCGTGGCGCCGCTCGAGGCGTTCACCGCGACGTACGAGGACGGTCGCGGGCACACGAACCCCGACTGCGCGAGCTGGACGCTCTTAGGCGAGCTCGGCGTCAGGGGCATCGTCGGCGCGACCGACAAGAAGTGGACGAACGGCGTCAACGATTCCTGCGCCAAGCCGGGCCATCTCATCTGCTTCGAGAGGTGATCTGATCTATAGAGAGCCGCGTGACGGTGCTCCAGGTCGCCGATCTGCGGTTCGGCTATGCGGGGGACACGCTCTTCGAGGGCGTGACCTTCAGTCTCGCGCTCGGCGAGCGCGTCGCGCTGGTAGCGCCCAACGGTGCCGGGAAGTCGACGCTCCTGCGCCTCGTCGCGAAGGAGAGCGAGCCGGACGGCGGCTCGGTGGTGATCAAGAAGGACGTCTCCTTCGGCTATTACAGGCAGTCGCACGAGCTCGACGCGCGCGGTGACGTGCTCTCCGCCTTCCTCTCCGGCTTCCAGGAGA
>WBZO01004404.1_pt1 | contig 15272 bp, 16 predicted proteins | sample 5204261 | NCBI WGS metagenome assembly WBZO01 (sample SAMN12412400, study PRJNA552823) | activated sludge metagenome | isolation source: activated sludge from anammox sidestream of wastewater treatment plant... | place: USA: North Carolina | collected 2017-09 | reverse complement strand
TATATCTGGAAAATCACCAAAAATAATCTACTAACTAGCATATTAGTGATTGCTGCTATGCTATCCTCGTTCTGGGGACTACCCAAAGCTGATTATATAAACTGGCAGGTTATTGCATTATTATTTAATCTAATGATTGTTGTTGCTGTTTTTCAACGCTATAAACTACTGGATCTGATTGCAGTAAAAATCCTAAACCTTGCCAACAATGAAAAAAATCTTACTAGAATAATGTTAGTTCTATCTGCAATCAGTGCTATGCTTATCACCAATGATGTTGCCCTGATCACATTTGTACCGATAACACTATTAATCGGCTTAAAAATAAATATTAATACCATCCGAATAATTGTCCTACAGACAATTGCAGCTAATCTCGGTAGTAGCCTCACCCCACTTGGCAATCCACAGAATCTATTCCTCTATGCTTACTATCATTATTCATGGTGGACATTTGTTGGGCAAATGTTTATCCTTCAGCTATTAGCTGTGGCGCTCTTATGGTGGCTAACCAAAAACATTGAGACTATAAAATTTGAACTAAAATTAGAACCGCCACAGCTAAAGCGACCACTAATAGTTATAATCTTTATTTTCCTATTTATAGCAATTTTATTGAGTGTTGGGCAAATCTTTAACTACCAGAATATAACTATACTCATTATTGCAATATCGCTTATTACCGTACCTAAAATTATTCGGGAAGTTGATTACTCGCTATTGCTTACTTTTATACTATTTTTTATCGTAATTGGCAATATTTCGCACATCTCGGAAGTTGCAGAATATCTGCATGTATTCCTAAAAGGTTCGCTAGCAACGTTCTTAACTGCAACTATTTTGAGTCAGTTCATTAGTAACGTACCTACTGCAATTATGCTATCACCATTTACTAGTGAAAAAATGGCATTACTCTGGGGTGTAAATATTGGGGGAATGGGGACAATGATTGCATCAATGGCAAGCCTAATTAGTTACCGGATATATTTGCGCCATTTCCCGCTTTACTCCGGCAACTACATTCAAACTTACATTAAATATAACCTTAGTGGCTTGATGCTCTTTTTACCAATAAGTAGTTTATTACTACTGATATTTAATTGATACTAAAATATTCAATTGGTTCAATAAACAAGGTTACTATTTTATATTTAGCCTATATAACTGCACTTCAAACCTCCCTGCCTGAGCCATTGTAGTTACAATTAATGAGATCACTCTAAAAAACTTTCTCATGATATACCTTTCTATACTTATAATCTAACAGCCGCCTACAATAGAAACCCAGCCTACTTTACCGAAGCATTATTTGCTAATTGAGTTATGATTCTTTTGGCAATATACTCTTTTTCGAAGTAGGTAGTACACTTATCTTCAACATCATGAATATTGTGTACCACAAGAGTAATTGCTGATTCATCATTCAAGTTAGCAACAGTATGTAATACTCCGTTTGGAACATGAACATAACTACCCGCTTTTTGCACAGATACATGTTCAAGATTTTCACCAGAAATTGAAATTATCTCTCCAGATAAGACATAATATAATGTCTCATAGTGATGTTTATGTGGGATCCCAACAGAATTAGGCAATACTTTCTTATGATGCATTTCCATGCTCTCACTTTTTATTACTGCCAAATGCTCTACACCCCAATCACGATTTTCCCATGTGAAATTTTTATTATCATCAATTGTAATAACGCGATCAAATTGTGCTTGCTTCATCATAATCAGTGCTCCTATAAGTTTTATCTGATAACGCTATTTTAGCTCTCAGATAAAATATCTACAATCATCACTTTTGTTGATAGACAACCCAAGAATCGACTATTTCGTAACTATTATTTTACATTTAGACTAGAAATAAGGACTTTGAAACTGGAGCAGACAAGAGTCTTGAGTATCACAGAAATCTTATGACAAGGTGTAAGGGTTGAAGAAGATTAGAAAAAAGAACTATTTAACAATTTGCAGTATTCATAATTACTAAATGATATCGCTAGCTTTACTTGAGTTGGAGCAGGAATTAGTTGTAACTAATGTATTTGATTTCTCCACTTTTGGTAAGTGTCATTACGGCAGCTGGTTGCCAATATTTTTGATAGGCAGAGAAAACAAGATTTGGATAGGTTGGCTGTCCACGGCTTCCATTATAGCGCCCAAGTGCATAATAAACATCCCCATGCTCAAGCTGCATATAATGACGTAAAATCGTACAACCAAAACGAATATTGGTCTGCACCTGCAATAAATCCTGCCCGTTAGCACCGATTTGTCGCACCCAAAAAGGCATAACCTGCATTATCCCCATTGCCCCAGCACTGGAAATCGCATATTTATTAAAGCGGCTTTCAACAGTAATTACACTTAGCACTAACTGAGGATCAAGCCCTGCCCTTATTGATTCATACTGAATGATAGTTAATAAGCGATTACGCATAAAATCATCCGGAACCCATTTTTTTAGCCGATTTGACATATCACTTAACCAAGCATCGGCTTGTTCTTTTGTTGGAAAAATCAGTCGCGGCTGAATTGGATTAATAATCGAGGAGTGCAGGCTTGCCTGAACATCAGCCGAGAGTTTTTCTTCCTGCTGATTCCCAGCATAAGCAGTTTGACAAAAAAAGGCGCCTGAGATAAGCGCCATTATTATTTTAGCTACGTTCATTCTCTATTTGTCTTACAAGGTTTTGAATAACTGTATCAAGCTCTACCAGCTCTGTTTCTCTGGTCTTGCGATTATATAGTTCAACTTTACCCTCCAGAAGTGTTTTTTCCCCAACAACTATCCGGTGTGGAATCCCAAGTAATTCACTATCAGCAAGCAAAAAGCCAATTCGTTCGTTACGATCATCTAAAATTACATCAATCCCTGCTACTTTAAATTTGTCATAAAGCCGATCTGCTTCCAAACGTACCACTTCACTTTTATTATAATTTGCAGGAGTAATAATTAACTCAAAAGGTGCCATATTTAATGGGAAAACAATTCCATTTTCATCATTATTCTGTTCAATTGATGCACCAAGAATACGGGTAACTCCGATACCATAGCACCCCATCTCCATTAACTGTGATTTACCGTTCTGGTCAAGATAAGTTACATTCATTGCCTCTGAGTATTTGGTACGCAGTTGGAAAACATGACCAACCTCAATCCCGCGACATAGCTTGATCTTGCCTTTACCGTCCGGAGTGGTATCTCCAGCTTGGACGTTACGAATATCTGCAATCACAGGTTCTTTACAATCAGTACCAAAATTAACGCCAGTCAGATGGTAACCATCTTCATTCGCACCACAGACAAAATCAGCCAGTAAGCCAACTTCACGATCGGCAATTACTATTCCATCAAAACCAACAGGTCCAATAAAACCAGGCTGACAATTAAATGCTTCCTTAATCATCTCTTGACTTGCAAATTCAAGCGGTTCTTTTAGTTCTTTTAATTTACCAGCTTTAATTTCATTAAGAGTATCGTTACCACGAATCAACAATAATACGGGCTTATTATCCACGCCCACAAACACTAGCGACTTAACTGAGCTAGCAAGATCAACTCCAAGCATTTCTGTCACTTCTTCGCAGGTTTTCTGAGTTGGTGTAGCCACTTTTACCATTGAGGATTTAGCTTGAGGTCGCTCTTTGCGGCTAGGCTGGCTTTCAGCCAATTCAAGATTAGCCGCATAATCACATTCATCGCTGTAAACAACGATATCCTCACCACTATCAGCAAGCACCTGAAATTCGTGTGAACCAGTCCCACCGATTGACCCGGTATCTGCGGCAACAGGTCTGAATTTAAGCCCTAAACGGTTAAATATATTACAGTAAGCCTGATACATCTGATTATAATGAACCACTAATGAATCATAATTAGCATGAAAAGAATAAGCGTCTTTCATAACAAATTCCCGCGCGCGCATCACACCAAAGCGTGGACGGACTTCATCCCTGAATTTGGTCTGAATCTGATAAACACTCAAAGGCAGCTGCTTGTAACTTTTGATATCCTTACGAATAGTATCGGTTACCACTTCCTCATGGGTAGGTCCAAGACAGAAATCACGCTCATGACGATCTTTCATGCGCAAAAGTTCTTTACCATAAAACTCCCAACGTCCTGACTCCTGCCAGATTTCCGCAGGCTGTACCGCTGGCATCAGCATTTCCATTGAGCCAATTGCATTCATCTCTTCACGAACAACACGTTCAATCTTACGAACTATTTTTAAACCCATCGGTAACCACGTATAGATGCCACTCGATAATCGCTTGATTAAACCAGCCCGTAACATTAATTTATGACTAATTAACTCCGCTTCGCTTGGAGCTTCTTTTGCTGTAACAATATAATACTGTGATGCGCGCATCTTCGCTTATTCCTTAACTATCAAGATTCAAGGCGTATATTATAGCCGATTCACTAAAAATATAATCTTAATCTATTAATAATGTCTTTTTGTTTTTTAATAATTTAAATTTTCATCGGTAAAATAACCATCTGCATACCGCGTAAATGTAGCTGACGTTGTAGCAGATTAGTTGTATTGTTATGTAAAATCCTAGTCCACCAGCTCTCATCGACAAATACCAACTTACCACCGAAAAATACACAATCTGGGAAATCAACCTGTATTTGCTCAGATAGTTTGATCAATTCATCTAACCCGTTGACACCATAGCTGAAATAACCAGCAGAAGGCAGATCATGCATAGTACAAAAATAACGGTAACCATCAATAATTCGGTTCAGATTTTGACGATATTTTTTCTTAAAAATCTCTTCATTGGCAAATGATTCAGAATCAATTTCACCAGATGTAATAAAGACAAAATTTTTGAAGACCCCAGGAAATATTCTTTGCACCCAAAGTAAGGTGTGTAAGCCAGCTCCATAGTGTTTGGTTACGAAGAATACTGCGGTTTTCTGCTGGTGATCCTCAACAGATAATAGTTTTGCATTATCCAAATCAGTATATTTAAAATGTGAGGCAAATAAATGATCCGCATCTTTAAGTTTTGCACCAACTTTACGATAATGGTCACGTACAAAGAAGCAAATTCCTATAGTAAACGCAGTAATTACTACCGTTAACCAGCCGCCTTCGGTAAATTTTTCAACGGTGGTTACGACCAAAATAGATGCACAAACAACAAACCCAATAACCGCAACTATAAATTTGCGTAACCAGATTGATTTTTCATGACGACTTTTTATCCAGTAAACGCATAATCCAAGTAAAGACAAAGAAAATGTTAAAAATACATTGATACTATATAAAACAACTAGCGTTGATACCCGTCCACGTGCCCAAAGTAGGATTATTATCGCAGCAATACCAGAAATTAATACTCCATTTTGGGTAACCAGACGCCCGGAAAGCTCACGAAATTGGCGCGGTAGCCATTTATCAACCGCCATATTAGCCATAACTGCCGGACAGCCAAGAAAACCAGTATTGGCACCAACAAATAGTAAAGCTGCCTCAAAAAATAGGATTACTGGCAACCAGTGATGATTGAAGCCGACTTCGGCAAGAATTTTGTCAAATACAACAGCGTTAAGTGTTTGCCCATATACTGGTTCAGCATGCCATAACAAATATAATACGATAATCCCACCCGCAGTAAATGAAAGCGATACTGCCATGTAAAGCATGGTAAATTTACCAGTTCTAACACGTGGTTCAGCAAGGATATTAACGTTATTTGAAACGGCTTCCAGTCCAGTATAAGTCCCCCCTCCTAATGAGTAAGCACGAAGAAAAATAGCTATTGCTGCAAAAGTACCAATAGAAGCTGACATTTTACTTGCTTCATGAGTTGCATTAGGCAATATTTCACCTAGGCTATTAGCATGAAAGAGGATACCGACAAGAATAATCACCACATGCGTGATAAGAAAGCCTAAAAACAACGGAATTAAAACCCTAATTGACTCTTTCATTCCCCGTAAATTTAGCACCATCAACATCACGATTATCGCAATCTCAACTTCAATTTTATATTCAAGCCACCAAGTAGGAAGTAAACTAAATACAGCATCAACACCACTAGCCACTGACACTGCAATCGTCAAAATATAATCAATTATCAACGCACAACCAGATACCACCCCGGCTTTCGGACCCAAAAGGTGGGTAGCAACTTTATAACCACCACCACCGGATGGGAACAATTCAATAACCTGATTGTAGGCAAAAGAAATTAAAAAAACTGTAAAAGCTGTAGCAAAAGCGAGAAAAATCGCAATATCAGTATGAGTCCCTAATGCTAAATAAGCTTCTTCTGGACCATATGCAGAAGAGGATAATCCATCGGCTCCAAGACCAATCCAAGCAATAACAGCAATTAAAGCAATATGATCTTTAACCTTAGGGTTTAAAGCATCCAATGGCTTACCAATAATCAAAGACTTCAACCACCTCAACCAGCGCATAAATTAATTCCTTAACAAACCAATATTTCTTAATTTTGTACACTATTATACTATATATACCATCCTTACCAACTCATTCAAACAATCATTTGAATTTTAAACTTGACAGGAGAATGAAAACATAATATAATCGCGACTCAAAATCAATTATCAAACACCGGAGGGGGTGATTTTATTTCCAATGGTCAGAAAATAAAACCTGACAAATATAACAAATTAAATTTTACAAAAAAATAAATAAATTACATTATTAAAAAACTTATAAAATATAAATTTAAGGAATAAAAATGCCTGAAGTTAAAGTTCGTGATACAGAAAATTTTGAAGTAGCATTGCGTCGTTTTAAAAAATCAGTAGAAAAAGCTGGTACTCTAACCGAGTTGCGCTCTCGTGAGTGCTATGAAAAGCCAACTACAGAACGTAAAAGAAAAATGGCTGCTGCTGTAAAGCGTCATTATAAAAAAATCAGATCGCAAATGTTACCAAGACGTGGTCGCTAAAAAAAGCTGCATATATGCAGCTTTTTTTATTTGCATATTATTATAAATATCTATTAACCGCACACCAAAATTGTTCAAATACCAAAGACATGGTAAAATCCAGTATATTAAATACAAAATACTCACCTAACTAATTCTATAAATGTAAAAATATGCTAAAAGAACAAATTTTGGAAAAAATAACCAAACAGATTTCAGAGACCGTAAAAGCTAGTCCATTCCATGACCTGGAAAGTAATTTGAAAGCCATATTACAAGCCACCTTTGAAAAGCTTGATTTGGTAAGTAGAGAAGAGTTTGATACCCAACAAAAAGTTTTATTGCAAACACGAATGAAGCTGGACGAGTTGGAGCAGATAGTTAAAACGCTTGAATTGAATAAATAACTAATGTCTATTGCCAAGCTATATTCCCGGGCACTGACAGGAATGTCTGCACCGCAGGTAACAGTAGAAGTGCATGTAGCAAGTGGCTTACCAAGCTTCTCAATTGTTGGTCTTGCAGATACTGAGGTACGTGAAAGCCGAGATCGCGTTCGTTCAGCAATTCAAAACTCGGGATTTGATTTCCCTGCCCGAAGAATTACTGTTAATCTAGCACCAGCAGACTTACCCAAAGACTCTGGACGTTATGATTTACCAATTGCACTTGGCATTATGATTGCCAGTGGACTAATCAAACCAAAATCTGAATTAAACCAATACGAATTTGCTGGAGAGCTAGCACTTGATGGCGGTCTAAGACATGTGAATGGTGCGTTAGCTATAGCTTTTGGCATTGGCAATGATGCCAGACAATTCATTCTACCAAAGTCAAGCGCAGAAGAAGCGTCTCTTGCCGAAACAACACCCTGTTTTGGAGCAGAATCGCTCATCGAGGTGTGCAATTTCCTCGAAAATAAGTTAGTTATTGAAAAGGCGAGAGCAAATTTTGATAGTAACGACCTGAATTTAGCCCCCTTAGCAGATTTTGCAGAAGTTAAAGGACAGCTAGCGACAAAAAAAGCATTGGAAATAGCTGCGGCGGGTAGGCATTCATTACTGATGATAGGCAATCCAGGTTGCGGTAAATCAATGCTCGCAAGCCGGATCACTTCAATTTTGCCAAAATTGGAGCATAAAGAAGCTATTGCCAGCGCATCACTACTCTCTTTAAGTAATGGAAAGTTTGACCCAAAAAACTGGCGCCAGGTTCCATTTCGTCAACCACATCACTCATCATCAGCTACCGCAATAGTTGGTGGCGGAACTATTCCCAAACCTGGAGAGATAAGTCTTGCACATGGTGGGATATTATTTCTAGACGAGTTACCAGAATTTGATCGGACAGTACTTGAAGTACTAAGAGAACCACTAGAAACCAAAAAAATTAATATTGCACGAGCTAGGCATAAGGTAGAATACCTAGCTGATTTTCAATTAATTGCGGCAATGAATCCATGTCCATGTGGAAATAATGGACATCCACAAAAAAGTTGCCAATGTTCGATTGAACAGATAAACCGCTATAAATCAAAAATTTCAGCACCTCTTCTGGATAGAATTGATCTGGTAGTAGAAGTGCCGCTAGTGACAGTTCATGAATTGCAAAATTTGCCAGATGGTGAAAAGTCGAACGAAATTGCACAACGGGTAATAAAAGCAAGAGATATCCAGCGTAAGCGGCAAAATAAGCTAAATTATGAATTAAGCAACACAGAAGTCGAAACCTACTGTGTGATGGACCAGAAAACCAAAAATTTAGTTCAGCAAATTATAGAAAAAGATGGGATGTCAGCACGAAGTTATTATCGAATGTTAAAAGTAGCACGAACTATCGCAGACTTAGATGAACAAGAAAACATAAGCGTAAGCCATATTGCACAGGCAAGTCAGTATAAACGGAGTATTCAAGCAAAATGAGATTTATCATTGGATTATTATTAGGCATCGCCATCGCAGGTGGCGTTGCATATTATCTGAATAAAGCCCCAAACCCTTTTGTGGATAAGGGGATTATCGGAAATAATAACGGTCAGTCAAATAGTTCGGCACCATTAATGTTAGCCCCGGGAACAAAAATGCAGGCAGCAAGCATTCAAACACAGCCAGCTACTAGCCAGCAAAATGATAAACCGGAAGCTTCTACGCCCAATTATGATTTTTACGATGTCTTACAAGGTAAGAAAGATATCAACCCAAAACCAGAAGCTTCAGCTGCTACAGCTAAGCCACAAGGATATATTATTCAGGTAGGCGCATTTAGCGAACCAGATTTGGCAAATAATTTGAAAGCAAAAATGGCTCTACTTGGCTATAGTGTAAAAATTCGTCAGCGGCAGGAAAATGGAAAAACCATAAATAAAGTAATTATGGGTCCATTTGAAAGTGAAGCGCAAGCAGAGGAAATTCTAGACCAGCTAAAACAGCAGGAAATTGATGGTACAATAATTAACTTGAGTCAGTAAGGAGAATCACATGAAAAATTTATTAATCGCCCTAATTGGATTTGTAACCTTCGCCAACGCAGATATTGCAATAAAAGAAGGTACTGATTACACCGTTATAACGCCGCCTGCAAAATCTGTTCCGACAAAACCAGGCAAAGTAAATGTAACCGAATATTTCTCATATGCCTGTATTCACTGTTCAATTCTCGAACCAAGTCTTGATCAATGGCTTGCAACTGCCAAAAACGTTGACTTTAATCGGGTTCAGGTAGTTTGGGAAAATAACTTTCGTGGTTATGCTAAGCTATGTGCCACAGCACAAAGCATGAATCTTGGGACAAATTTCAGCCAGAAAGTATTTGATGCGGTAATGAATCAGCACCAGAATTTGGAAGATCCAACGCAATTGCAAGCCTTTCTTAATGCAAACAAAAAAATTGTTGATCCGAGCAAATTTATGGCAACTTATAATTCATTTGCAATAAGCACCAAGCCACAAGAATATGCCCAATATACACAGGCTTATAATATTACTGGCACACCAACTTTTGTTGTCGCCAATAAATACATGACCAAGCCAGCACAACCGGCACAATTAATTCAGGTAATTCAGGCTTTGGTTGATAAAGCTAAAAAAGAACAAAAAATCAAATAATTACCACTCAAGGAGTACAAAATGAATTTTGAACAAGCCAGATTTAATATGGTTGAGCAACAAATCAGACCATGGAATGTATTTGATGAGAATGTAATGAGTCTGCTAGCCGAAGTAAAACGGGAGGAATTTGTAAGCCCCGAATATAAGGCTATAGCATTTTCTGATGTTGAAATTCCCCTACCTGGTGGGCAAAAAATGTTGTTTCCACGGGTAGAAGCTAGGTTATTACAAGAATTAAATCTTAGCAAAAAAGATAAAGTCCTTGAAATAGGAACTGGAAGTGGTTATGTAACGGCTATTTTAGCCAAGCTTGCTGATTTTGTTTATAGCATCGACATAAATACTGTAAATAAAGAGTTTGCGATAAGTAATCTTACCAAGGCAGGAATCAAGAATGTTAGTGTAATTGAAGGTGATGGCTTAAATGGTTTACCTGCCAAGGCGCCCTTTGACAAAATTCTAATTGGCGGTGCACTACCTGCTATTCCCCAAAGCTTGAAACAACAGTTACGGGTTGGTGGACATTTGATAGCTATTACTGGGATTAAGCCAGCAATGCACGCGGTACATATTACCAAAGTAGCAGAAAATGAATTTGTTGAGAAACAAATTTTCGAAACCGTTGTTGATGAATTAACTGGTGCATACCAAAGTCAATTCAGATTTTAATAATTAATCAAGCTTTATAGGAAAAATTATGGCTGATAACGACAAAGCAAAAGCACTACAGGTAGCATTAGCCCAGATTGAAAAACAATTTGGTAAAGGTTCCATCATGCGCATGGACGACAAACAGGTAGAAAAAGATCTTCAGGTTGTTTCAACTGGATCTCTAGGGCTTGATTTGGCTCTTGGTGTAGGTGGGTTGCCACGTGGGCGCATTGTTGAAATTTTCGGACCGGAGTCATCAGGTAAAACAACCTTATGTCTTTCAGTCGTCGCCCAAATGCAGAAAATTGGTGGCACTTGTGCTTATATTGATGCAGAGAATGCACTTGATCCAGTATATGCCCGCAAACTTGGCGTTAAGGTAGATGAATTATTAATTTCCCAGCCGGATACTGGTGAACAGGCATTGGAAATTGCTGATATGCTGGTTAGAAGTGGCGGAATTGATGTAATCGTAGTTGATTCGGTAGCTGCACTAACACCGAAGGCTGAGCTAGAAGGTGAAATGGGCGATAGCCACATGGGTTTACAGGCAAGACTGATGTCGCAAGCATTACGTAAACTAACAGCTAATATCAAACGTACCAATACTCTGGTGATTTTTATTAATCAGATTAGGATGAAAATTGGCGTAATGTTTGGCTCACCTGAAACAACAACAGGCGGAAATGCATTGAAATTTTATGCTTCAATTCGCCTTGATATTCGCCGGGTAGGTAGTATCAAGAAAGGTGAAGATATCCTTGGTAATGAAACCAGGGTTAAGGTAGTTAAAAATAAAGTTGCACCACCATTTAAACAGGCTGATTTTGAGATTCTATACGGTGAAGGCATTTCAAGACTTGGTGAAGTAATTGACCTTGGTGTTTCCAATAACCTTGTTGAAAAATCAGGTGCATGGTATAGCTATAATGGGCAAAAAATTGGTCAGGGCAAAGAAAATGTCCGTGAATTTCTGAGAGAAAATCCAGCTATAGCGGATGAAGTAGAGGCAAAAGTCCGAGCTCTTTCCGGACTTGCTGTTGGTGATGTACCACATGCAGAACGTGAAATTGATGCAAGTACTGATGCTGAAGGTATGGATGAGTAATTCACAAATGGCGTAACAAATGTTACGCCATTATGGTTATTTGCACCACTAACAAATATTATGCACAAAAAACCAGAATTAAATCTTCGTGCGAAAGCACTTGATTTCCTTTCAAGACGCGATTATTCCTATCTAGAGCTATTTAATAAATTAAGTAAATATACTGATGATGAAATAGCTATCCGTAGCGTTCTTGATGAAATGGTAAGTAAAAATTTTCTCAATGAAGAGCGGTATATAGAAGCCTTTATAAATAGTAAAAGCCGGAAATTTGGTAGTAAAAAAATCAGATATTTATTATGCAGTAAAGTTAGTAACTCAGATCTAGTTAATGATATATATAGTAAAACTGAGATTAATGAGCTTCAAATCGCCTGTGAACAACTCATCAAGAAATATCCCTCTCCACCACAGGATAACAAGGAACGTGCCAAATACCTACGCTTTCTTCTTAATCGTGGTTTTAGCTACGAAATTATAAATCAAGCACTTGCACAAGCATATGAAGTAGAGTTGTAATTATTTACGTATAACTTCGTTTGATTCATGCTTTAAATCACTTTCCGAAGTTTTGGATGCAGACTCAAGAAGCTGATTTTTTAGATACACTGCACCTTTTATTTCTGGACAAACAGCCCTACCAACAGTAACACATGCTGCAGTTTTCGCTGCTGCTTTGGTTTCAGAAGAAACACGTTCTTGGTGTCCTCTACGTTGTAAGATACCATTACCTGACTCACTATTTGAACTAAACAAATTATTTAGTAGTGCCCAACTGTAAAATGGAATCATCAGGCTAAAAGTAAGTAATAAATATTTTCTCAATTTGACCATAATTTCATTAAAACTGTAGTATAACTCGGCTACTAATTAAAGTTAGCCCATGCCAACCCCAAAGCCAAAGGGCGTCTCACAAGCAGAATGATTTAAAGAAAGTGATTCTATCATATAGTTAGAACATTTTTGGTAAGCAATAGCAATTTCTTCTATTTCCAAATCCAGCCTAACGGCGTTAAAATAATTCATGTTATATACTATCTTTCAGGATCTATCATGCCACTACTCTTATTTATTATGTTAAATATAATATTCTTAGCTTTGTATAAAAATAAACAAACCTTAGCATATAGCCTTTTTGGCATATTTCTGGTTTTATGGCTAGCAATTTTCATCCCACATATTATCCACCATGTAGCTAATGTAAGTTTTTAGGAATTACCATGAATTATAATAAATTACTAAATTTTTTTGATATGCTAATTATTCTGGCTCTTTGTACTACACTTCTAATTGCTTTTGGCTATCAGTTTGCTGTTAATGATTTACCATGTGCGATGTGCGTTATGTCACGGATGGGAGTATATGCAATGAGTTTTGGACTATTATCCAATCTACTTTTGGCGCGCAATACTAAAAATTATTTACTAGTAATAATTGCAGGTCTTGTCCAGATAGCAATAAGTCTTGAATTTATTGTGCGCCACATTGTGCGTGGTAGTGGTTCTTATGGTAGCCCAATATTTGGTTTACATATGTATAGCTGGAATTTTATTTTTACTGTATTGATAGTCATTTATTGCGCTATTGCCGGACTAATTAGTGAAAAAGTAAGCTACAATAAGGGTAAACCAACTCTAGCACTAAAACTGATTGTAGCATTACTTTTTATAACGTTGGCAGGAAATACCATCAGTACTTTTGTTGAATGTGGAATATATTCCTGCCCTAGCGACCCACATAGCTACTGGCTACTTGATTTGATACATCGTTAATCAACTTAATTTACTTACATAACCTTGTTATTTATAATGCTTATATGATACAATGTAATTATACTAAAGTAATAAGGAAAAATCATGTGTGTAACTTGCGGCTGTGGTGATGATACGCTTCATCATCACCATGATCATGACCATACTCACCATCACGAGCATCATCAGCATAAAGATACAGTAAATCTTGAAGCAGAAATTCTTGCAGAAAATAAGCAATTTGCAAATCAGAACCGTTTATTCTTTAAGTCAAAAAAGGCATTAGCACTCAACTTAGTTTCAAGCCCAGGCTCAGGCAAAACTACCTTACTCGAAGCAACAATTAAAAATTTAAGCAAAAAGCATAAAATCAATGTAATCGAGGGTGATCAGCATACCGAACTTGATGCAGACCGCATCCGCAAGGCTGGTGCAAACGCCTATCAGATAAACACTGGCAAAGCCTGTCATCTTGACGGGCATATGGTAGGACATGCGCTGGAACACCTAAATATTGATAATAACAGTTATGTATTTATTGAGAATGTAGGTAATCTGATCTGCCCAGCTTTATTTGATCTTGGTGAACATGCCAAAGTTGTTCTTATCTCGGTAACGGAAGGTGAAGATAAACCATTAAAATATCCAGATATGTTTCTCGGTGCTGAATTAGTTATTATTACCAAAACAGATTTATTGCCATATCTGAAATTTGATTTAGAGCAATGTATTGCAAACATTCAAAGAATTAACTCAAAAGCAAAAATAATTCCGCTATCAGTCAATAACCCAGATAGCCTTACTAGCTGGTTTAATTGGCTAGAAGCAGCACACCAATTTTATGCCTGAATGATTGATTGTGAACCAAAATTTGGCAACCCGGCTTATTATCAATGGGCTGGTTCAGGGAGTTGGTTTTCGCCCTACTGTTTATCATCTAGCTAAGAGGTTGAATCTAAAAGGCTGGATTAAAAATACTGGCAATGGTGTTGAAATAGTTATTTCGTCACTGGATGCAAGTAATTTTATTCGTGAATTAAGTAATTCGTTGCCCCCATTAGCTATAATCGACTCGATTAGCTGTGAAGAATATTCGCTGTCAACAACCACTACGGATTTTCGGATTCTAGATAGTATCGCAGGCAATATTAGCCAGACAAGAATTCCGCCAGACTGCAAAATCTGTAGCGATTGTTTGATTGAATTATTTAATCCAAAGAGTCGCTATTATCTTTATCCATTCATCAGCTGTACCAATTGTGGTCCACGTTATACGATAATTAATAATTTGCCCTATGATAGGATCAATACTGCCTACTCAGATTTTAAGCTTTGCACAAACTGTGCCAATGATTATAATACCCCAGCAAATCGGCGTTATCATGCTGAGACTAGCTGCTGTAAAACCTGTGGTCCAGCCTTTAGTATCGAACTAGAGAAGGTAGCAAGTTATATTCAAGATGGCAAAATAATTGCCTTAAAGGGAACTGGCGGTTACGTTCTTATCACAGATGCGACAAATAGCAAAGCAATTACAAGATTGAGAACTGCTAAAAAACGTGCCAAGAAACCACTAGCTGTTATGGCATTAAATACTACATCAATTCGTTATAACTATGCAGAGGTAAATGCGCAGGAAGCAACACTACTTGAAAGTAATGTAAGCCCAATTGTCATTCTAAAGCAAAAGAAACATTGCCCTCTTCCGACAAACATTGCTCCAGAA
>WBZO01001678.1_pt1 | contig 15272 bp, 12 predicted proteins | sample 5204261 | NCBI WGS metagenome assembly WBZO01 (sample SAMN12412400, study PRJNA552823) | activated sludge metagenome | isolation source: activated sludge from anammox sidestream of wastewater treatment plant... | place: USA: North Carolina | collected 2017-09 | reverse complement strand
GAATGTCATCGCCATGAAATCTGGAAATATTTAGACCGGCATTTACACCAAACTGGGCATGAGCTGCAATCACTAATGAGGTGGAGAGCAACAGAGAGAAGAGGATCTTTTTCATATTAATTGTTTTTTTGGGTGATGGCGCAAACATAGAAAACAATTTCAATAGATCATAACTTCCTCTATATATAAAATCTTAAAAAAGAAGAAATCACATTTTTTTATGAAATTTTACGAGCCACTGATTATAAATAAGCTGTTCACTTATCGGCCATAAAAGGGTACTTGTAATCAACCGGGGGGCTGAATGTTTCTTTAATATTCCTCGCACTCAGCCAGCGATACAAATTCAGAATGCTTCCCGCCTTATCATTAGTGCCGCTGGATCTGGCTCCACCGAATGGCTGCTGCCCCACCACTGCGCCTGTCGGTTTATCATTCACATAAAAATTACCCGCCGCATTTCTTAGCTTGTTAGTGGCCAGTTCCACCGCAGCCCTGTCTTGTGCAAATACAGATCCTGTCAACCCATAAGGTGAAGTGTTATTCACCAGGTCAAGTGTTTGTTCAAAACGGTTGGCAGGATAAACATAAACCGTAAGCACCGGCCCGAAGATCTCTTCGCACATGGTCACGTATTTCGGATCCCTGGCTTCGATGACTGTCGGCTGAATGAAATATCCGTCTTTCTTGTCACATTTCCCGCCTGCCCAAACCTGAGCTTTCGGATCTTTCTTTGCATTGTCAATATATCGTTTGATGTTATCAAAACTCTTTTCATCAATCACTGCATTGATGAAGTTGGTAAAATCTTCAGGATTACCCATCTTGAAGCTTTTTACACCGGCAATCAGTTTCTTTTTCACCTCCTCGGCCAGGTTGGAAGGGATGTAGGCTCTGGAAGCAGCAGAACATTTCTGTCCCTGAAACTCAAAAGCGCCGCGAAGCAAAGCGGTGACCAATGCATCCACATCCGCACTTTTATGCGCAACCACAAAATCTTTACCACCCGTCTCCCCTACAATCCTAGGGTAAGACCTGTACATTGCCATATTCTTGCCGATGGTTTCCCACATATTGTTAAACACGGCAGTGGATCCTGTGAAATGAACTCCCACAAAATCACGGTGATTGAAACATACTCTTCCCACTGTCGGGCCATCTACAAAGATCAGATTGATGACACCATCGGGCAAGCCAGCTTCTTTTAATATCTTCATGAACATCTGTGCCGAATAAATTTGGGTATTGGCACATTTCCATACCACAACATTTCCGCACATGGCAGCAGAGGTAGGTAAGTTACCCCCGATAGAAGTAAAATTGAATGGAGTGATGGCCAGAACAAACCCTTCCAATGGACGATACTCCAGGCGGTTGTGCATGCCCGGCCCGCTGATCGGTTGTTGCTTATAGATCTCACTCAGGAAATGAACATTGAAACGAAGGAAATCAATTAACTCACAAACAGCATCTATCTCTGCCTGGAAAATATTTTTACTCTGCCCCAGCATGGTGGTGGCATTCATGTAAGGCCGGTACTTGGTGACCATCAGGTCTGCTGCTTTCAAAAATATATTCGCCCGGTTTTCCCAACTCATGTTCGCCCACTCTTCTTTGGCTGCCAAAGCCGCATCTATGGCCTGGCGAACATGTTTCTCATCACCGGCATTGAAATAACCCAGCGTATGTTTCAGATCATGCGGAGGATGAATGGCTTTCTTTTTATTGGTACGCACTTCTTTACTGCCGATATACATGGGCACATCAATCTGCTGCTTCTTTAGTTCGGCTAAAACTTCTTTTAATCTTTTACGTTCTGCAGAACCGGGTGCATAGTTAAGTACCGGTTCATTTGCAGGCATCGGGTAAGAAAATGTTCCAAAGCTCATAATATTGATTTTTTAAAAATTTCCGGATACAAAGTTACTGAAGCTGCAATGATCAGAATCTTTTAATCCACTGTTTCTTTCGACTGCATCAGATATGCTTTGATAAAACCATCCAGTTCTCCGTCAAGAACAGGCTGCACATTCCCGGTTTCATAATCGGTACGGTGGTCCTTTATCATTTTATAGGGATGCAGAACATAACTTCTGATCTGGCTGCCCCACTCTATCTTTCTCTTGCTTGCATTGGCAGCGTTTTTCAACTCTTCTCTTTTTCTCAACTCTTCTTCATATAATCTACTCTTAAGCATCTTTAATGCTTTTTCCCTATTCTCCCCCTGTGTTCTTGCCTGCTGGCATTCTACAATGATCCCCGTAGGGATATGTTTCAACCGTACAGCTGTTTCCACTTTGTTTACATTCTGTCCTCCTTTGCCGCCACTGCGATAAAATTCCCATTCCAGTTCAGAGGGATTTACCTCAACTTCTATGGAATCATCCACCAGAGGATAAACAAACACAGAAGCAAAGGAAGTGTGCCTTCTGGCATTACTGTCAAAAGGTGAAATGCGCACCAGGCGATGAACACCACTTTCTGCTTTCAGAAAACCATAAGCAAAAGGGCCGTCGAATTGCAGAGTGCAGGTTTTTATTCCGGCTCCATCTCCCCATTGCCAGTCCAGTTCTGTCACTTTCCAGTCCTGCTTTTCTCCATACATGCGGTACATGCGTGCCAGCATTTCCGCCCAGTCCTGGCTTTCCGTGCCGCCGGCTCCTGAATTGATCTGCAGCACGGCAGGTAATTCATCTTCAGGCTGATTCAATGTGCATTTAAACTCCGCATCATCCATCATCTGCAATGCCTTGTCATAAGCGGATCTTGTCTCCTCTTCTGTTGCATCTCCTGATTTCCAAAAATCAAATAACACGGCAAAATCTTCCACTGCAGTTTCCACCTGCTCGTACAGCTTCACCCAATATTCATTTTGCTTGATATTCCTGAGGATATCTGCGGCTCTTTTGCTGTCATCCCAGAAACCGGGACTCATTGACAATTGTCTGTCTTCTTCAATTTTAAAACGCCTGCTGGCGACGTCAAAGAAACCTCCTTATCCCGTCAAGGCGGGACCGCAGATCTTTAAGTTGTTCCTGTGTCATAGCGGGTGCAAAGATACTTGAAATATTTAAGGAATCAGTCTTGAAAAAGCTAAGGAGTTCAATACCCCGGTAATAATTTTCTACGGCCACATTTTTAAAACTCCCTTTAGAAGCATCTAAAACAAGTTCAAACACAGTTGAAAACTATTCCCTGATAATTTTCCATCCTGATACAATTATTCACTAACTTTCTGCCACACCAAAACTTTCTACCATGAGAAAAATGATCTTATTATTTATCATTCTTCCCTTGTTTTCTCTTTCTCAAAAACCGGGAAAATTTGACGGCCTTAATATGAACCTGGGAAACCTGTACCGGCTCAGTGATGCAAAGACAAGATCCATAAGCCCTGAAAACCTGACAGGAGAACCGGGTAAAGGGGGTATGGCCACCCTGGAAAACGGATCTGCCCGTAATAGTGCACGGGATCTTGGCCAGGGATGGAAAGTAAATCCTTTCATTGTCATCAAACCGGGAGAGACCTTTACTATGGCAGACATTACCGGACCCGGCGCCATACAACATATTTGGATGACCCCGACAGGCAACTGGCGATATTCCATTTTTCGCTTTTATTGGGATGATGAGAAAGAGCCGTCGGTGGAAGTACCTGTAGGAGATTTTTTTGGCGCCGGATGGGGATCCTATGCACATCTGAATTCATTGGCGGTGACGATAAATCCGGGATCTGCCTTCAATTGTTACTGGCCTATGCCATTCCGGAAAAAATGCAGGATCACCATGACTAATATCAATACGGAAAGCATGGTTTTGTATTACCAGGTAGATTACACGCTTACCGATGTTCCCGATGATGCGGCATATTTTCATGCTCAGTTCAAAAGGCAAAAACCGGTGAATGGCGGGATAGACACCCTGGTAAATAACATTACGGGCAAAGGGCATTATGTCGGCACTTATCTCGCCTGGGGAGTGCACAACAATGGATGGTGGGGAGAAGGTGAAATAAAATTTTACATGGATGGTGATACTAAATTCCCGACAATCAACGGCACCGGCACCGAAGATTATTTCTGCGGTTCATATGATTTTGATACGAAATCAAAAAACAGTTCAGGCTTAGAAGAAACTCATTATACCGAATTCTCTACTGCCTATGCAGGGCTGCCACAGGTGATCCGCGGTGACGGACATTACAATGTAATGCAACGATTCGGCATGTACCGCTGGCATATTATGGATCCGATACGTTTTGAAAAAAACCTGACGGTGACCATACAGGACCTGGGATGGAAGAGCGGAAGCAGATACCTGGTACAGCAATCAGACATCAGTTCGGTCGTTTACTGGTACCAGACAGAACCGCATCGTCCTTTCCCCAAGCTCCCTTCGAAGGATGAACTGGAAATAAATTGAATGTCTTTTAACTGTTGAAAGAATTTAAGTCGCTTTCTGCTTAGATTTGCCATATGCCGGTTTGCAGCAATTGCGGATACGAAGGAACAGGGAAGTTTTGTTCTGCATGTGGTCAGTCATACAATGTGAAGCGGGTTACTCTATCATCCATCATCAGGGAGGTCATTCACACATTCACCCACTTTGAGAAGGGTTTTGGCTACACCTTAAAAGAACTGATCGTACATCCGGGTATCATGCAAAAAAATTACCTGGAAGGCCGGAGAAAAAGTTATCAGAAACCATTTTCAATGTTCTTTATCTGTGCCACCTTAGAGGGCCTTGCTATTTATTGGATCAGCCAACCTGCTCACTTGAATGTCACGGCATTCGAAAAAACAAGAGAACATTTTTACCGCCACTATTTTGTGATATTCCAGTCAGTGATGGTTCCCTTTTATGCGTTGATCACCTGGATCGCTTTTCACAGTAAGAAATTCAATTATGCCGAAGCATTGATCTTATTTGTCTATGCACTGTCCTTTTTACTTTTGCTTACCATCCTTACGAATGCCATTGACATTATTCCTCACCGGTTTGAAACGTACTATATAGAAATACCTTTGATGGCAGGTTATATGATCTGGACCAATCTGAATTTCTTCAACAATTCTCAAAAATGGGTAGTGATGCTGAAAAGCGTAACCGTATTATTGGCCGGGTGGCTGACATCCAACCTGATCACAACACAAGTGATACACCAGATGATGTAACAGGAACGAATTCCCTTACTTATGCACACCGGCCATCTTAATAATTAAAATCAGGAATAATAAATAGGTTTTTTTATAAGTTTGCCATAACTGAAAGTAATGAGTTTCCCTGAAACAAACACCAATGCTCCCTCACAAGACCGGCTTAAAAGAGATTTTTCTTCATTACTCATTGCTCTAAATCACTTTCATCCGCTGAGCAAAGCCGCTGCAGAATATATCGCTGAAATTATTTCTCCTGTTTCTTTCAAAAAAGGGAATCTAATATTGAAAGCAGGTGATCTTTGTGATCGGGTATATTTTATCAAAAAAGGGATGATAAGAGGATTTATAACAGAGGGAGGAATAGAAATTACCACATGGATCACTGCAGAAAATGAAATGGCCACATCTATTTCAAGCCTGGATTCCAGAGAACCTAACGAAGAAAATATGCAAGCCATTGAAGATTGTGACACTCTTGTTATAACGTACACAGACTTAGAGAATCTTTACCTGAAATTTCCGGAATTCAATATAGTAAGCAGAAAGATACTGCAACGATATTATAAGGATGCAGAGCAGCGGGCTTATATCGTACGATTAACCAATTCTGATACCAAGTACTGCCATTTTTTAAAAAGGTATGGCCATCTCGCAAACAGAGCGCCCCTGAAATATATTGCTTCTTTCCTTGGCATCACCACAGAGACATTAAGCAGGGCCAGGAAAAAGATTTTAATTCAGCACGGGGGGAATAAGTGTGCCGATACGAATTAAATTATTCAGCTTTGAGTTAATAGTTGTGTTTCAATAAAACGAAGTCCTTTTATCTTTAAAATAAACTCAAAATTCATGACCCGCTTCAATCTCGCATTACTGTCTGGGATCCTGTTGATCACATCTTGTGGCAATAACTCTTCAACTACTAATGAAGCGAAAGCTCCTGCACTCAAAGAAGAGAATGTGAATGTGGATGCAGATGGTATTTCCATGCATTGCTATGTTGCTTTTGATATGAACAGCAGCACCAGAAGGCCGGCCGTTCTTGTTGTTCCCGAATGGTGGGGAGTGAATGACTATGTAAAGATGCGTGCCAGGAAACTTGCAGAGCTCGGTTATATCGCCATGGCGGTTGATGTGTATGGTAACGGAAAAGTTGCTGATAATCCTGACACAGCGGGGAAATATGTTTCAGAATTTTATAAAGACCCAAAGTCATTAAAGAGAAGGCTGGATGCCGCCATTGTCACCATTAAAAATTATCCTCAAACTGATACCAATAAGATAGCAGCCATAGGATATTGTTTCGGAGGCGGGGTAGTGATCAATGCGGTAAGAGTGGGTACCGATCTGAAAGGAGTGGTCAGCTTTCATGGAGACCTGATCGGATTTCCTCCTGAAAAAAACCTGATGAAAGCAAAAATATTAGTGTGCCAGGGAATGGATGATCAGTTTGTAACCCAAAAAGAAGTGAATGAATTCAAACAACAGATGGATTCCGTTGGCGCTGACTACACAATTAAAGAATATCCCGGTGCTACCCACTCCTTCACCAATCCGGATGCGACTGAGATGGGTAAAAAATTCAATATGCCGATAGCGTACAACGCTGCCGCAGATTCCGCATCGTGGAATGACATGAAGGCTTTTTTTGACAAAATATTCAAATAGGTTAACCTTCAGTAAGATATAGGCTAATCTTTGTCACAGTCCATTGGTATTTTTACGAAATACATGCTTGTAATCACTTTAGAGCCCTCCGAAAAAATACGTTGAATTGCTATGAATTTCCACAAGTAGTTTCTATTTTGTGTGCCTTATAAATCAAAATCGTAGCCTTTGAAAAAAATAATTCTACCTATTCTTTCCGGAATCATTTTATTCTACTCCTGCAAAAAAGAGTCCTTTAACAGATCTGAACAAACACAGGAAGAAGCCTGTCTGGTGCAAACAGAAAATCCGGGCACCCGGAGTTATTCTGCCGACTCACTAATTTCCATTAATTATAAAGGCAAAGTATGCGGGTTGATGCCTCTTAATAAAAATAACTATTGGGTGTATCTTGATTCTATATATGAGAATGGTGCGTTTCAAAGAACTCAATATGATACACTCCGGTTTGAACAAACCTATTTATCTGTAGCTGACGGATTGATCTGGTGGCAGGCCAATAAGGAAATTGGGCTTCCTGAACTTTTGTTCTCCAACGACTCAAGCATCTTCAGCATACAGGAAAGATTGTTTGCAACCGATCCGGTTTGGGATGCCAGAAAGGAATATAGTTTGTTTGAAGGCGAATCTGCTTCTTATCTCACCCATTTCGATGATAATGCCGCACAGGGGAAATCCATCAGGCTTAATGATGCGCTGACCACTCCCGCCGGTTTGTTTTCTGATTGCATTCAATATGAAAAGAATGCAAGGACCTTCCGTAAAGACGAGATCTATTTCAAGCCTGGTTTGGGCGTGGTCAGATATACGAAAGAAAAAGCGCCGATGGGAAGCCCGGTGATCAAACTTCAGCAGGTGTCAACCCTGGTGAGTTTTCATTTTGAATAACGAGGTTTTGTCTTTTGGAATTTTCTTTACCTATTCTCAACCGGGAGAATGGCTGATGTATTTTTCCCGTATTCAGGTAAGATAGTCTTACTTTTCCTTCCGGTTTGAAAAGTATCCTCAAATATGTAACCGTCTATTTCCGGGAAACAGATAAAAGACTGTTGTTGCTTACCACTCTTTTTACTGCATGGCTGGTCTATATGAATTATCATTTCAGATTAGATGACCGGACATCTGGATTCTCTTTCTATCTCTCATTCCTCTATCACTACTGCCTTTTTGCAACAGCTCTTATTTTGCCATATCTTTTTTACAGAGCATTTTCAGGAATAAAATTTCCGGAGAGCGGGTCTTTTTGGTTACTTCTTATTATAGCTCCTGCGATTTTTGCTCTAAAGATCTCATTAAAAATAAGGTTCCGTTTTACTGATGACCTGCAATGGAATAACTATTGGAATCATATTTTCTACTGGCCGGTATTGCTGGTCATCACTTCTTCGATCCTCTTTTTGATCTGGAAGATCTTTTACAGGAAAACAAATTTCTTTGGGCTCACGTTGAATAACTTTCATGGAAAGCCTTATTTCATCATGCTGCTGATCATGGTTCCTCTGATAAGCCTGGCATCCACTCAACATGATTTCCTGGAGATGTATCCGAAACTGAAATTAATATCCGGGCCGGAGACAGGCTTTACATGGTGGCATAAATTGTTGTTCGAGCTTTCTTACGGCAGCGATTTCTTCAGTATTGAACTTTTCTTCCGGGGCTTCCTTGTTCTTGCATTCGTTAAATGGTTTGGCAAAGACGCCCTATTGCCCATGGCCTGTTTTTATTGCACCATACATTTCGGAAAGCCCTTAGGCGAGTGCATCAGTTCCTACTTTGGCGGAATGATCCTGGGGATCATCGTTTATAACACACGTTCTATATTCGGAGGACTTATTGTTCATCTGGGAATTGCCTGGATGATGGAGCTTGGAGGTTATCTGGGGAATTATTTTGCGGGGAATTAAAATGTCACAATTCAAATCCTGCCTGCCGGCAGGCAGTACCAAAAACAAGAACTTAAATCAGTTGGGAAATTTTTGAATATTGGCCGTTAAGTTTCAGAAAATAAAAAAAGCTACAAGCCTGTAAGCCGGATTCTGTTTCAACTATCGAAGCCCTGGGGATGTCTGTTCAATCTCAATTTCAAAGAGACGAATAGCTCATCATGTCCTGCTTCGATAGATGATGCTATCATTTATCTTTTCTGCCTACCCGTTAGCATCAGGCGAGCAGCCTTCAACCGCTAACTTACATGGCATTTCAGCATGCAAGGTTTACCCGTTCCTATGATCGCTCATACGAACCGTGAGCTCTTACCTCACGTTTTCATCTTTACCCTCCGGATCTTACAGAAAATAAGATCTGAAAAAACCGGATTAGTTCATCCGTGCCAAAGCTTGGATGAACTGAGGCAGTAATTTTCTGTGGCACTGTCTCTCTCCGTTCATTAAAAACGGAGGCTCCGTTTAACACGGAGTGCATTGCTCTGAGCTGTCCGGACTTTCCTCCCCTGTCGCTGACGAAGGGGGCGATAGCCCGGCTTGTAGCCAAATATTTCAAAGAGTCTGAGTCGGCTTCATGCAGAAGCGAACTGCAAAGGTAAAACTTTAAAAAGCAATGGCAAAGGCAGAAATGCTTAAGAAATACAAAATCATTTTAAAGAAGAGATAAAATAAATCTGTTCCTGCAGGTTATGTTCTAATATTGAAAAAAGATCTCCGTAGCTCCAAAACCATACAAGGGATGATACTGGTTTACAAATGACCTGACTTCCTTTTTTGTACGGAGAATATTATGGACTTCATCTTTCAATTTACCGCTGCCCACTCCGTGTATGACAATGAGTGAGGGCTGTAAATGCAATACTGCAAGATCATAATATTTTTCAAATGTCCTTAACTGAAGTGTCAGCATCTCAAAATTGCTCATTCGTTGCCAGTCGTTCGTCAGCTTTTCAATGTGCAGGTCTATCACCGAAAGAGGTTTTTCCAGTTGCTGTTTTATTTTTGAAATATCATAAGCGCTCTTTTTCTTAACTGGGGGGAAATAAACTGCAGGTTCTTCTTTCTTATCCGGGTAATCCTTAAACAAAAGATAAGCAAAAGAAGCCTCATTTTTCTCTTTCAGTTCTTCGATCCTGCCAAAAAGTTGCCTGGGTTTCAGCCGCAATGATGTTTCGAAATACTCTGCCTTATTCTTTGCAGGCTCTTTCAATGAGAATTTGAATGCAAAGGCGGGGCTGTCATTCATGGATTCAAAGAGAAGATCATAAAGATAAAATTTCTCAAAGGGCAGGATTTCATTTTTCAGTTCAAACTCAGCTTCTCCAAAAAGCTGCAGTTCAAATATAAAATTGTAAACAGAAGAAGTCTCATTCATCAGGTATAGCTTCATATTTTTAACCACCTCCTCCCCTGCCTCATCCATCTGCATCAAAGGAAGGAATGATAATAAAACACCGTCCTCCGTCCTTATGACCTGGTCTTTTTTTTCTTTTTTGAGATCATCAATATATTTTTTTTCACTTTTTATACCGGATTGATTCTTCTCAGTAAATCTCTTGTAATAAGGAAAATCAAGCTGGTCTGTATAGGCCGGGAAGCAGACACCTTCCACATCAACCAGAACCATTTCATCATTGATAATATCCACCACCTCTCCTTCTTCATTGGAATGAAGCAAAAGCACCCTATCTCCTATCTGAAATTTCATGGGTTTTACAAAGTTAGGACACAGATATATAATTCATAGCCACACCTTACATATACAGCCCTGAAGGATGTTATCCTGAAATAAACTCAGAAGCACAATCCGGCTATCCTCAGCATTTTCAATATATAATCAAAAAAAACGGATACTGTTTTCCAATATCCGTTTTATCATTTTTGATCACTGCTTTATTCTGAGATCAGGTACTATTTCAAATGATCAATCTTTAATAAACTTAGTATGCAAGATCCTGTCGCCCTGTCGTAATGAAATGAAATATGTGCCGGAAGCTTCTTTTTCAAATCCGTTGATGTAGATCAGGTTCTCTCCCTTACCCGCTGTTTGAACTTGTCTTCTCAGCAGCTTTCCATTTACATCACTTACCAGGATGGTAACTGTGCCATTATCCATTGCATGGAATCTTACTGCAAAATTATCCCGTGCCGGGTTAGGCACAACCCTCAATCCGGTGGTCACTCTGTCATCACCCACTTTGATCACAAAGGAGTAGCTGACTTTTCCATCAAGGTCCACTGCTTTGATCCGGTAATAATTAACTCCCGGATTGAACCTATCATCAGAATAACTGTATGAACCACCCGTAATAAGATTCTTTGCTTTCTGACGGTCTATCGCTATAAAATTGACACCGTCAGCACTTCTCTCCACTTCAAAATAGCTGACATCCTGCTCCTGCCCTGTCACCCATTTTACAAGGTTGGCATTCCCCTGCTGCTCTACGGTGAAGGAACTCATAAACACCGGCAGAGGAGATTCCGAAGAGCAATCAGGGAAGATCTGTGTTGTATCGGAAGCAGAGAGTCCTGCTGCATCGGTAACAGTGAGCACCACTCTCCATGAATAAGAATCGCCATTGCATCCGATCCTTGAGATCATGGTCGCAGTGTTCTTGTTATTATCAATGGGGCCCGGATGAGTATGGTTGTTATGAACCAGGAAAGTCTGCCATGCATAGGTCAACTGATCCGGTCCTTGCTCCGCATCACTTACGTCAGCAGTGCATGAATAAAGGGTATCGGTTCCCAATACATATTTTGAATTATTTACCGGGCTTGTAATATGAACAACCGGAGGAGTGTTGTTTACGGAAATGATCATGCTGTCAGTTACTGACGCTCCTGAATTATCAGTAACGGTAAGCTTCACAATAAACTTTGCAGGTGTGCCTGAAGGGACGCTGAAGTTATGTGCCGGATCTGCATCAGTGCTGGTACCGCCATCTCCGAAATTCCATAAATAAGAGGAAATGGTACCATCAGGATCATAAGAATCACTTCCTTTAAACGTCACATTAAGTACTGACGGCCCATAGATCTTATCTGACTTCAGTACAGGCACAGGTAATTGGTTTCCTCCGTATGATACGGTTCTGACCAGACCCTTTCCGATATCAACAAATACCATTGAGCCATCAAGAGGATTTTGTATCAGGCAGGCTATCGCAACAAAGCCTGAACCGAAGTCTTTTACACTTTCCACATCATCAGTAAATTTAACACCTATACTCTTGATCCATTTGCCTCCGTAATCCGCCATGAAGAAAGTATACCTGTATTTTGCGGGGAACTGTGTGCCGGTGTACCAGAATCCTCCAACAGCGCAGTTGCCGCGGAAAGGAGTGCCTGTCACTCCGGATTCAGGCGTTCCTATTGTTGCTACAGCAGCATCATTGCCATTGAATATTCCCACCCTTGCCACATCAGCCCCATGCCTCCAATCCAGAGAAGGGCGAAGATGATAGTAACGATTTCCTGTTCCTATCGGTTGGGTATTATCACAAGGATTAAATACCGTTTTGATCTGATCGGCGGTTGCTTGCTTTATAAGGTCTTCGAATTTGAAATATTGCTGCTTGCATGTGGTTCCATCATAAAGAGGGTTTGGCTCATCCTTATTTACCGTATGTAAATTAAAATATCCGAGAACCGGAGTAAGACCTTCAAACAACGGCCATCCGCAATTCACACCCGGCTCTTTGATAATGTCCATTTCTTCCCAGGTATTATAGCCAACATCACCGATAAAGATCTCGCCTATGTCCCCTGCTGCCGGATTGGTGGAGCCTGTGCCGGGTTTTATGGAGAAACGGTAAGGATTTCTGAATCCGAAAGCATACACACGGGACTTTGCAGACCGCGGAGCGGATGCATCATAAAAAGGATTGCTTGGCAACCCGTCTCCATTGGCAGGATTTATTCTTAAAATTTTACCATTGAGAGAATTGAGCATTTGTGAACGGAAGGCGCCTACGTTCTCTTCACTGCGAATGATACCATCGGCTAAAGCTTGCAGATAGTATGTTTCAGAGGCGCTGCCGCCGTCATTGCTGCTATAGCTTGCACCATCACCTGTAGAAACGATCAGGGTACCATCATCTGCAAAGGCAAGTGCTCCCACACCATGTGATTCGTAGAGTTGAGGAATACCGGTTGAAGGAGTCTCTCCGATTAGTATCAGCCTGTTTGCCGGGTCAGAGACCAGGTTCGTCCCGTTCATGGTTGCCTGGAACCTCGTAACACGTCCGATGGTTGCTTTGTAATATTCGTTAGTAGCAGGATTATATCCCAGCTTGCCAAAATTGAAAAGATAATATCTGTCCACCACATACAATAAATAGAAATATCCGTTGGTAGAAAATGAAGGATCAAGTGCAAAGCCAAGCAATCCATGATCTCTCCAGTTCCCTACTTCGTCAGAGATATCCAGTACCGGAGTGGTCTGCTTGACATACACACCATTGACATCTCTGTTGCACACAAACACTTTACCACCTTTTTCCCAGACAAATAACTTTTGCCCATCGGGTGAAAATTGTGCGCCGGCAGGTTGCACCCAGCCGGTGCCGATATCGGTCATTTGAAATCCTGCAGGAAAGGTTTGGGAAAAAATAACAGCAAAAGGAAAGGCAATAGCCCCTAATAAAAGAAAAAACAGCTTTTTCATTTTTACCGGTTTTTTTAGATAAATAAAAATGGAAATTCAATAAAGGATATAGATATACCGGCCCCTTAGAAATAAGTGGCAAAAAGCACTTCAGGGATATCGGGGTTTTCCATCAATGGCGGTAATTCAAACGATAAGAAGAATTCTGTAATATGAAAATACTAAATATTTCACCTTATAAAAAAATGAAAATTCCCTATAGCTACAAAAAAGCTGATTCAAATAGATATCTGAGGCAAAAAAATCCTTTAAACTCAGAATATATTCCGCTCTCTTATCCGGCCCCGTTACTAAAATCATACAAACCCGGCAATTTATCAAATCAGGATGATAAATTCATATTAACCAGTTATTTGAGCCAGTTTGCTTTTCCTGTAGCCATACATGAAATAGATCAGCAGTCCGATCATCAACCAGCTTAAAAACCAGGCCCAGTTACTTTTAGTCATCCCTGTAAGCAAATACAAACAGGTTGTCAGACCCATTAATGGTATCAATGAAAGGTTTTTAAGGAAAGAAGCGATCACCAGAACAATACAGATAATCCAAAAAATGATCAGAGATATTTTGGGAGTGGCCAGCTCCATAAAACTTGCTTTGCCTGATATATAATCCGGATCTGCAGAAAAATCAAAAGATAACATATCAGGAATGTAGTTCCTGATTGTAGCAGTAAACAATATAAAGGCAACGATCACGATCAGCGGATACAGGAACTTGCCATTCACATAAGGTAGGTTGAATTTTCCGGCAATTTTTTCTTTCCTTGGCAGCAGTAATATACCACCGCAAACCAGAACGAAAGCAAACAAGGTGGCTATGCTGGTGAAGTCCAGTACAAAGGTTTTATCGGTAAATAAAATCGGGACTCCTACTACGAGCCCAGTCACAATAGTGGCAAATGAAGGAGTTCTGAATTTCGGATGTATTTTTTGAAATACCGGTGGAAGCAATCCATCCCGGCTCATGCTCATCCAGATCCTCGGCTGACCCATCTGGAAAACCAATAGCACACTGGTCATAGCGATCACTGCGCTGATAGAAACAAGGAATTGCATCCATCCCACATTCAGATTCTGTTTCTCAAAAATGAATGCAAGCGGGTCACCCACCCCTTTGAAATTGCTATAATTAACAGAGCCTGCAAGAACTAATGAAAGTAAGATATAAACAATAGTGCAGATGATCAAAGAAAGAAGCATACCCCTCGGCAGGTCCCGTTGAGGGTTCTTACTCTCTTCGGCCAATACGCTTACCGCATCAAAGCCTATATAAGCAAAGAACACTCCGCTGACGGCAGCCATTACTCCTCCAAATCCATTGGGCATAAAACTTCTGACACCCTCTTCATTTACCGGAGTCCAGTTATGAGTAAGGCCCCCTGAAAAGATCAATGCTCCTCCCACAAGTATCACAATAATGATCACAGACAGTTTTAATAATACCATCACATTACTGAAATTACGGCTCTCTTTAATCCCTCTGAGAACAAGCCAGGTGATGAGCATATTGATCACCAGAGCCGGTATGTCAAGTATCATTCTTATCCCACCGATCACAGGAGCATCATTCCACGCTGAAAGAAGACGCGGGTCTGTGGAACCGGCATCCAGAGCATGCTTCACTTCCGCATAACTGTTGGAAAAATAATCAGGAACATGAAGATTTGTATGAAAAATATCTCCCAGTTTGTCCATGAAAGAAGTGAAATAATCACTCCAACTGAAAGCAACATAGATATTGCCGATGGAATATTCCATGATCAATGCCCATCCTATGATCCAGGCAAATAATTCTCCGAAACTTGCATAAGCATAGGTATAAGCGCTGCCT
>WBZO01004403.1_pt1 | contig 15273 bp, 12 predicted proteins | sample 5204261 | NCBI WGS metagenome assembly WBZO01 (sample SAMN12412400, study PRJNA552823) | activated sludge metagenome | isolation source: activated sludge from anammox sidestream of wastewater treatment plant... | place: USA: North Carolina | collected 2017-09 | reverse complement strand
CCTCTTCGATGCCCTCGATCTCGAGCAGATCGTCGACCGATTGCTCCGCCAGATCCTCCTGGGTCACGATGCCCTTTGCCGCCAGCTTGTGCGCCAGTGCCTCGTCCATGCCTTCCAGCGCGAGCAGATCCTGCGCCGGCGTCCCCGCGTCCGTCACCTCTTCGTTGGCGATGGCGTGGGTCAGCAACACGTCGCGGGCACGCTCGCGCAGCTCCTGCACGATGTTCTCGTCGAACTCCTCGATCTCCATCAGTTCCTTGGTGGGAACGTAGGCGATCTCCTCGATGCTCGAGAAACCCTCCTGCACGAGGCGGGCGGCGATCTCCTCGTCGACGTCGAGCTGTTCCATGAACAACTGCTTGAGCGCATTCGCCTCGGCCTCGCTCTTCTCCTCGGCCTGCTGCTCGGTCATGATGTTGAGCTCCCAGCCGGTGAGCTGACTGGCCAGCCGCACGTTCTGGCCGCCGCGGCCGATCGCCTGCGAGAGGTGTTCCTCCTTGACTGCCAGGTCCATGCTGCCCGACTCCTCGTCCACCACGATGGATTCGACCTCGGCCGGCGACATCGCATTGATGACGAACTGGGCCGGATTCTCGTCCCACAGGATGATGTCGATGCGTTCGCCCGCCAGTTCGTTGGAGACGCTCTGAACGCGCGAACCGCGCATGCCGACGCAGGCGCCCACGGGGTCGATGCGCTCGTCATGGGCCTTGACCGCGATCTTCGCGCGCGACCCCGGATCGCGCGCGGCGCTCACGATCTCGATCAGCCCTTCGCCGACCTCGGGGACCTCGAGCTTGAAGAGCTCGATGAGGAGCTCGGGCGCGGTGCGGCTGACGTGCAGTTGCGGGCCGCGCGACTCGGGCCGCACCGCCTTCAGGTAGACGCGCAGGCGGTCGCCCGGGCGGACGGATTCGCGCGGGATGATGTCCTCGCGGGAAAGCTGGGCCTCGGCATTGGCGCCGACGTCCAGCACGATGCTGCCGCGATCGGCGCGCTTCACCACGCCGGTGAGCAGTTCGCCCACCCGGTCCTGGTACTGCTCGACGACGTGGGCGCGTTCGGCCTCGCGCACCTTCTGGATGATCACCTGCTTGGCGGTCTGAGCGGCGATGCGGCCGAACGCCACGGACTCGATCGGCTCCTCGATGAATTCGCCGACCGCGGCCGCGGGATTCACGTCCAGCGCGTCGTCCAGGCGGATCTGGGCGTCCGGATTTTCCATGACCACGGAATCCTCCACGACCTGCCAGCGGCGGAACGTCGCGTAGTCGCCGGTGTCGCGATTGATGGAGACCCGCACGTCGACGTCCTCGGTGTAGCGCTTCTTGGTCGCGGCCGCCAGCGCGGACTCGATCGCCCCGACGATCACGTCCCGGCCGATGCCACGCTCGTTCGACACCGCATCCACGACCATCAGAATTTCTTTACTCATATCCGTTGCCTCTGTCTGATCATTACTACCTGTCAGATATCGGGGACCAGACGCGCCCGATCGATATCCCGCAAGGGAAGCTCGATCTCCCGGCCGTCGACCTCCAGGACCACCTGTTCGCCGCGCACGCCCATCAACAGTCCCTTGAAATTGCGCTGCCCGTTCAGCGGCGCGTGCAGGCGCAGGCGGACCTCCCTGCCCCGAAAGCGCTCGAAGTCGCGCGTCCCGTCCAGCGGCCGGTCCAGCCCCGGCGACGACACCTCCAGCAGATAATGCCCCGCGATCGGATCCTCCACGTCGAGCACGCCGCTGATCTGGTGGCTGACCCGTTCGCAATCGTCGACCGTGACGCCGTCCTGCTTGTCTATGTACACGCGCAAGGTCTGGTTGCTGCCCTGCGGGAAATACTCCACGGCAACCAGTTCGCAGCCGTGCAACGCCACCGCCGGCTCCAGCATCCGCCGCAATCGCGCGGTAATCTCCAAGCCCATGGGCCAACCCTGCAAAAACAAAAATGGGCCCAAAGGCCCACTTCGATTCCTCGTCCGGCGCCAGAACGGAGCCGACCGCCTGTATAGACCGGAAACCGATGCTACAGTTCCCGCCCCCGTTCGCGCCGCCGCGCCCGCTCATGGACACCGGCCGGCCCGTCCGCTGGGTGCCATATTATAGGAATATGACTTTTGTTTTTCAACAAACACTTAACTCCCTGAATTCAAACCGGGATCGCATCGCCCGACCGCGGCGGAACGGGTAGGCGGCCCGGTCAGAAAATCCGCCGGTAATCGCGGGTTTTCTCCCGCCGCCCATCGGCGCCCCCGTCCGTCCCGCCGCGGGAAAGGCCACCGCCATCGTTTAGGCGCTCCACCAGCACCGAGATGCGGTCCAGGAGATAGCGCTGCCGCAAAGACTGCTCACGCAGTTGTCCCAGCAGCAACAGGACATTGACCGTGTAGAACGCTATCCATAATAAACTGACGAGCAACCACCATTCCATTTCCTCACCTCGCTGTCGCGACTCTGCGCCATTCGCGGCGCCGCCTCCCTATATAAAGACGATCCAGAGGATCTTTTCCGCAACCTCTGGAAAAAAATGTTTTCCGCAGAATCTCTGTCTCGGGCGCGTGACCTCAAGAAATTAATGAGAATGATTTGCATTTATAGCGTGAGCATGCCTATACTTGCCGCGTCCGATTCACAGCAAGGGACGTCGCATTCCATGAGCCGATCGAACCACAGCGCCCCCTATCCCGACGCCACCCCGCTGAAGTCCCTGGCCGCTTCTGAACTCGTCCTGGTCACGACCCTGCGCCTGTGGGTGGCCGCGGCCTGTGGGCCCAACGAACGGAACTCCGGGATCCGGTGGTACGACGGCCTCGCCGCAGCGGGGGTGTCGGAAGAAGGCGCCATGGCCTTTCACGAAGGGCGATGGCGCCAGCACTTCCGGCAATTGCATCAATACTTCGGCATAGGCCCGCTCGATGCGCTCGCGTCGCCGGTGATTGGACAGCACCCGCTGCGCGACCCGGGTCAGAAATGCGCGCGGCTCCCGTATGGCAACCGGCTCATCACGGGCCAGCAGTCGGAGGAAGGCATCGTGGGCCAGATCCGCCGCCCGCTGCGGGCATCCCAGCTTCTTGCACAGCCAGGCCTGCAACCACCCGTGGTGATGGTGGTACAGGCTATGGACGGTTTGCTGCAAGGTGGTTTCGACTTCCGGCATTCCGTGCACTACCTCAGCATACGCCGGGCATTATCTTCTAATTAATAATTATTCTCATCTTAACAGGGGAGAAAGAGATTGCAAGCGGGACCCGAGTCGCGGCGGAACAGGATACCGCACTAGAATGCCGTATCCAGCGCAGGGATATGCTCGGCATAGGCCCGCCAGCGCGCGACCGAGCGGCGGTAGATCGGTTGCCGCACCTGCCAGCGGCTCGGGGTCTGCACGGCGCGTTCGTTCTTGTGAAAATCCAGGCAGCGGGGGTCCCACGGAACGTCGAGGAACCGCAGGATCCGCCGCGCTTGCCCTTCCAGGTCGGCGACGGTGTCCTCGTACTGCACGTCGAGGATCGGCAATGGCAGCACGGCATGCCAGTGCGCCATCAGGCGGCGGTATTCGCGGGTGAAAAAGGCCAGGGCGTCGAAGTCGGTGGCGTAGCGCTGGTCAGGATTGAAGTTCTCCATCCAGATGGACAGGGCATTGTCCCGCGCGTCGCGCCGGCAGTGGATCACGCGCGCGTTGGGGAACAGCACGGCGGCGAAGGCCAAGTGGAAGAAGTTGAGCGGCGACTTGTCGCTGATGCGACGCCGGCGTCGGGGCGCCCCGTCGCGCAGGGCGCGTAGATATTCGTGCGCGTGTGCGCGACTCTGCATCTCGTCCAGCGCCGCCGCGGCCTGCCAGGGTTCCCCGTCCTCCGGGGCGCAGCGCGCCGCGATGCGGGACAGGTCCGGCAGTTCGCCGGCGCCGTGCAGCAGCGGATGCGCGGCGAGGATCTGTTCGGTCAGCGTGGTGCCCGAGCGCGGCAGGCCGACGATGAACACCGGCTGGTCGTTGCCGAGCCCGAAGCGGCGCCGCTCGTGGAAGAAGTCGGGGGTGTAGGCCGCGATGACGTGCTCCATGCGCGCGACCAGAGCCCCCCGGTCGAGCGGGCCCGACACCCTGCGCCGCGCGGCGTTCGCCTGCACTCCGGCCTGAGCCGCCGCATCGTGATTGCCACCACGGTCGTGGTACTTGGCCAGCCCGTAGCCGATCAGCGCCCTCGCCTCGTCCTTGACCTGGTCGTCGCGAACGCTCTGTTCCGCGCGGGCGAGCCATCCCGCCTGTTCATCGCCCGCGGCGCCGGCCGGATCGTGATCGCGCAGCAGGGCCAGGTAATTACCCAGCGCCTGGGCGTGATCGGGGCGGCGGCGCAGGACGTTGAGATAGGCGCCGCGCGCGCCGTCCGCCTCGCCCATGTCCTCCAGCGTGCGGCCCAGCCCCATCCAGCCTTCGATATGATCCGGGTCCATGCCCAGCGACTGGCGGAACAGCGTCTCGGCGCGTTTCACCTTGCCGCGCCCGGAAAGCTGCCCGGCCAGCCGGCTGCGCGCCTTCGGCAGGGCCGGGTCGTGCTTGACCGCGCGCTCCAGGCATTCCAGTGCGTCCTCAAACTGGCCGGCGTCGATCAGCAGCGTGGAGAGGTTCAGATACGTCTCGGCCCGCGCGGGGTCGATCAGCAGCGCATTCTTCAGCGCCGTGAACGCCGCCTCGCGCCGTCCGAGCTGTTTCATGGCCGTGCCGAGATTGTGCCAGCCGTCGGCGAAGCGCGCGTCGATCTCAACGGATTCCGCGAAACACCGCGCGGCGTTTTCCATCTCGCCGAGCAGGGCATAGACCCGGCCGAGGTCGGACCAGGAGCGCGGGTCGTCGGGCGCGAGTTCGCAGGCCCGCTGCCCGCTGGCAAGGGCGTAACCTCGCTCGTCGCCGGCCGCCTGCAACAGCGCGAGGTGCCGGTGCGCCACCGCGTCTCCCGGCGCCTCGGCGATCCTCTCCCGGCAGAACGCCAGCGCCCCCTGGCGGTCGCCTGCTTCGATCAATGCCTGAAGAGAATCGTGCATCTGACTGTTTATATTAGAGATCGAAATTGTAATCCGCCCGCAGCAGCACGGAACGCGGCGCGCCGAAGAAGTGGCTGTACAGGAAGGCGCTGTTCGGACGCTCGATGTACTTCTCGTCCGTGACGTTGCGCACCAGCAACGAGAAATCCCATCCCGGCAGTCCTTTGTAGAAGGCGTGCAGATCGAGGCGCTCGTAGCCGTCGACGAACAGGTTCTCGTCCGTCAGCACGATGCGGTCGCCCACGCTCAGCAAGGTCGCGCCGAAGCCCAGGCCCTTGAACGTACCACCCTGCAATTCATAGCTAGTATACAGCGAAGACTGGCGCTTGACGGTCCCGCCCGGCGTCTTGCCGAAATTGGGGTCCTGCCGGTCGATGTATTCAGCATCCAGCCAAGCCGAAGCGGCCCCCACCGTCCAGCCGGGCCGCGGCGTCCCGGTGATCTCGAGCTCGAGGCCATCGGACCGCTGCAATCCCCCGGAAATGAAAAATTCGGCGGTCGATGGCAAATCGGGATCGGGGTCAGGGATGGGCCGGTTATCGAGTTCCTGGCGGAATACCGCGACCGTCGCGCCGAGCTGCCCGTCGAACCATTCGCCCTTCAATCCCAGCTCAAAACCCTCGCCGGTCTCGGGATCGAGGATACCATTCTGGGAGAGATCCAGCACCGGATTGAAGGACTGCGCATAGACGGCGTAACCGGTGAGGCTTTCGTTCAGGTCCTGCACTACACCGATGCGCACGGTCGGCTCCTTCTTGTCCATCGTGTCACCGGGAGTGGCGGACAGGCCGTTGAACACGCTCTCCAGCTTCGCACGGTCGTAACGGATGCCGAGCAGCAGCTTCGTGCGGTCGAGCACGCTCAACAGGACCTGCCCGTAGATCGCTTCATTGGAACTGTCCACGCGGCCGTCGTAGGCGCGCGGCAGGCTGCGAGCGGGGATGCTGGCGGCCGTCGCAAGACTGCCATCATAGATGTTGGCGGTGCCTATCGAAGAGGTGTAGCCGCCCCAGGCAAGAAAATCCCCGCGATTACGCTCTACACCCGCCAGCAAACGATGCTCGCGGCCAAATGCCTCGAAACGGCCATCCAGTCTCAGCTCACCGGCCCAGGTTACGTCCTCCTGCCCCACCCAACTGGCATACAGGTAGGTGTTGCCCGCATCGTCGATGCCGTAGCCGTAACTGTCGGAGATGCCCATCAGGCGGTTGCGGCTGCGGTGCAGTTGCAAGGTGGCAAGCCAGCGGTCCGAGAGTTCGCGGTCCACCTTCACGGTCATATGCAATCCGCTGGCGGTGGAATCCTCGGTGCTCGGCACGCCGAAGAAGAACGAGCGCGGCACATCGGGGGGCACGAGTTTATTCCCTTCCTGCCGCAGCGCGATACCCAGGCTGGGGATGAATTTGTCGTCCTGATAAATCAGTTGCGCCAGCACGCGCGTCCGGTCGTCGATCAGCCACTCCAGGCTCGGGGCGAGCACGGCGCGCCGCGATTCCACACCGTCGATGAACGAGCCGCTGTCCTCGTAGGCGACCGCGGCCTGTCCGCGCACGCGTTCATCGGCGTCGAGCGCGCCGGCAGTATCCGCTTCCACGCGAAACGTGTCGAAAGATCCCGCCTGCGCGGCCACCTTCAGCATGGGCTCCGCCTGCGGCTTTTTCGTCACCATGTTGATGAAGCCGCCGAGCGAACCCTGGCCGTACAGCATCGACGACGGTCCCTTGACCGCCTCGACGCGCTCGAAGGGCGCGAGGTCGAAATTGTTGTGCTCCCCGCCGGCGGCGAAACCATCGATGCGGATATCACGGCCGCTGTCCAGCTCCTGGCCGCGCAGCGTAAACCCCTCCCCACTGCGTGGGGAATTCCCCGCGAAGGTCTTGCTGCCTGCGATGACGCCGGCCGAGAGCTCCAGCGCGCTGCTGAGGTCGAGCGACTGCCGCGCCTCGATCGAGTCGCGCGTGATGACGCTGATCGATTGCGGGGTCTCGCGCAGCGGCAGGGCCGACTTGGTCGCCGTCGTCTGATACTCCGCCTTCAATCCTCCCGGCTCGCGCGGCGCATCACCGAAGCGGGCATCCTCTACACCCTCGACGTTCACCGCCGGCAACAGCAGCGCGTCTTCCGGTTCGGGGGTCAGCACGTAACCGGCCCCGTTCCGGCTCGCGGCGTATCCGCTGCCCTGCAGCAGCGCCGCCAAGCCCTCCTCCGCTCCGTAGACCCCCTGCAGGCCGGGGCTGTTTTTGCCGGACAGGAGGGTCGCGTCGAACGACAGCACGACGCCCGCCTCGCCGGCGAAACGGCTGAGCACGGCGCCGAGAGGCCCGGCCGGGATATCGTAGGACCGCCGGGCCTGGTCTTCCGCCGCGGGCTGCGCCGCAACCGGTTGCCCGACAGCGCCCAGGGAAAGCGCAAACGCCACGCCGAACAACGGACTGCGCATCGCGCGCCGGAGAGGCGCTACGCCCGGACCGGTCTGCCCCGGGGAGTGATGGTGGAAAACGGCATGATGGCTCTGCGGCATGATGTCCTCTCGTCGTCGTTCGGCCCGGACGGGCGTCTTATCTTTCTAGTCGAACGAAACCTGAAAAGTGACAATCATGGCCAGCGACATGGATCATCGCCCGGCGATCCGGCGGCTATCCGCGCGGCCCGAGGCCGACCCAGTAACGTGTACGGTAGATAGCGCGCACCGGCAGGGCCTGTTCTATCGCCTTCAACGCGATATCGGTATCCCGCACCGGGAAGGCGCCGGAGATCCGCAGTCCGGCGACCGTCGGGTCGCAGGCCAGCCGGCCGGGGCGATATCGGGCCAGCTCATCGACCAGATCTCCCAGGCGCCAGTCGCTCACGACCAGCATTCCGCGCGTCCAGGCCGCCAGCGACTCGTCGGCCACGCGCGGCATCCCCGCCTCGGCGCGGGAAAATACGGCCTGTTGCCGCTCACCGACGATCCGCGTGTCCCGGGGGGCATCCACCGGGCGGATCTCCACCGCATGGCGCAGCACCGCCACACTGGTGAACCCCTCCCGCTGACGGACGATGAACCGGGTGCCGAGCGCGCGCACCTCACCCTGCGCCGTCTCGACGATGAACGGTCGCGCCACGGGCCCCGGATCGACCGCGGTCTCCACCAGAATCTCTCCCGCGCGCATCCTGAGCAGACGCCGATCGTCGTCGAAAACGACATCGACCGCCGTGGCGGTATTCAGCATCAGACTGGAACCATCGGGCAGGACGATCCTGCGCTGCTCTCCCACCGCGGTATGGTGATCGTCGAACCAGCCCCGGCTCCGTCCCATACCGGCGCCGGTAAACGCGCCGAGCATCATGGCGATACCGAGACCTTTCAGCGTGTCGCGCCGGGTGAGCCGGGATCGGGCGGGACCGGCGATCCTGAATGTCGCCGCGGATACCTTTCCGGGCAACGACTGCATCCTGCATTGCAGCGCCTCCACCTGATCCCAGGCCCAGCGATGATCGGGATGGGCTTCGACCCAGTCGCGCCAGGCCCTGCGGTCCGCCTCGGTCGCTCCGCCGGAGCCGAGGCGGGCAAACCAGCGGGCGGCCTCACCCAGGGCGGTCTTGTTCATGTGTCTCCAGGGCCCAACTCAAGGTCGGAAATGAATCTTTGCGATGAAACATCCCGTGGTCATTCCCGCGTAATGGGCGCTAGACGCCCGCGCCCAGCCTGAGCAGCAGGCAGCGTTCGACGGCCCGCGCCATGTATTTGTTCACCGAACTCACGGAAACACCCAGCCGGCGCGCTATCTCGGCATAGCTCAAGCCCTCCAACTACGACATCAGAAAGGCCTGCTTGGGTCTCGCGCCCATCCCGACCAGCATCGCATCGATTTCGCACAGGGTCTCGATAATGATCGAACGCTGTTCGGGTGAACCGGTCTCCGCCTCGGGGATCAGGGCGAGCGCCTCGAGATAGGCCCGTTCCAGGGTTCTGCGCCGGAAATAATCGATCATCACGCGCTGCGCCACCGTAGCGAGGTAATCGCGCGGCTCACGGATGTCCGCCACCCTGCACGCGGCATCGGGCGCCGCGATCAGGCGGACGAAGGTATCGTGCGCGAGATCAGCCGCGCTGTGCGCGCAACCCAGTTTCCTGCGCAACCATCCCAGCAACCACCCGTGGTGATCGCTGTAGAGGGTATGCATGGTGTCGCGCAGACTGTCCTCGGATGCCGCCATGATGCGTCCGTTCGTCGTGCGGCAAAGGCGATCGTCGCCCCGCCATGACAAATATGATAATAATTATCAGTATTATCAGCGGCGGAAAACCGGATTGCAAGGCGCGACGGGGCCGTCCGGTCCCGCCCCGGAGAATCCGGCGGATCCGACTGGCAAGGCGGGGACGGGGATCCAGTGACTTCAACTTATTGAAAAGTAGGATCCTGGATTCCCGTCCCCGCCTGCACGGGGCCGGTTCTCGTTACGCGGGAATGACACTCAGGCAAGGTGGTTATATATAAGGAACGCCCGTCTACCCCGAAGTGGCGATATCCGTTTCGAGCTGGGCGTCGACCGGGGTCACCAATATCTTGTCGATGCGGTGTCCGTCCATGTCGACCACCTCGAACCGGTAATTGTCCAGGAAGAAATGCTCGCCCGCGGAGGGGACATGCCCGAACTGATGCAGCACCAAACCGGCCAGGGTATGAAACGACGCGTCCTGCGGCACCGAATGCAGCCCGAGCAGATCACGCGCCTCATCGACGGGCAACCCGCCGTCGAGCAACCATGATCCGTCCTCCCGGCGAACGACCAGAGGCTCCCCCTCCTCCGCATTTTCGGCAATTTCACCGGCGATCGAGGTCAGAATATCCGTCGAGGTCACCAGCCCCTGCACCCCTCCGTATTCATCCACTACGATGGCCATCGGCACCTCGATGCGACGCAGTTGCTCCAGGGCGTTCAGGGCGCTGATATCCTCGTGCACGAACAGCGGCTGACGCAAGGCCTCCCGCACGTTCAGGGCGCGGCCATCGAGCATCTGTTCCAGCAGATCGCGCATCTGGACCACCCCCACGACCTCATCGAGTTCCCCGCGGCTAACCAGGAAGCGGCTGTAGGGGCTGTCCCGCAACAGAGGACGGAGGTCACGCTCCGCCGTTTCGATATCCAGCCACACGATATCGACCCGTGGCGTCATCAGGGCCTGGATGGGGCGATCGGCAAGACGCATCACTCCCCGGATCATGTCGCCCTCGACCTGCTCGACCACACCCGTATCGGTGGCCTCGGAGATCAGGGACCGGATCTCCTCATCGGTGATCTTGTGGGTCGATACCGCATGGCGCCCCAGCAGGCGGAGCACGAAACGGGTGGAGGCGTCCAGCACCACCACCATCGGGGTAAACAGCGCGGCCAGCACCTTCATGAACGGCGCCACCGTCGAGGCGATACGCTCTGCATTCGCCAGGGCAACGCGCTTCGGCACCAGTTCACCCAGGATCAGGGAGAAATAGGTGATTCCCGCCACGACGATCGCCAGCGCCAGGATATCGCTCATCGATTCGAGCCAGGAGAATTGCGCCAACCATCCGGAGAGCGACGCGGTCAGGGTCTTTTCGCCGTAGGCGCCGGCAAAGATGCCGATCATGGTGATGCCTATCTGGACCGTCGACAAAAACGGCCCGGGCGACTCGGCGAGGTTCATGGCGCTGCGGGCGCTTTTGCTGCCGGCCTCCGCCAGGGCCTTGAGGCGTGCGCGACGCGCCGAGATCACCGCGAGCTCGGACATGGCGAAGAAGCCGTTGATCAAAATCAACAGCAGGATAACGAGCAATTCCCAGGGAAACGTCATGAATCTACCGCGCGGGAAACGCAACGAACGGCCCGCGAGGCCGGCCAGTGCGAATCGTGTTTACGGTTGTGAGGATCACGGCGGAAAACCGGTGCCCGAAGGCGGAGCGTTGAGAATACGCCATGATTACTTCGTCATCAGGCCTTTCCGCCCGGCCCGGTGCGATATCCGGCGACGAACCCCCGGAGGAATCCGTCCAGCGAATACCCAGCCTTCGTGGCAAGCCACACCCCCGCCGCGACGAGTCCGAGCAGGATCGCGATCTGAGGCCCCAGGGCCTGGTACAACCCATAGCCGATCGCGCCGCCGACGATCACAATCAGGCAGATCATCAACAGGTAACCGACCACCGTAGATACCAGATCGAAATTCGTCACCAGAAACAGGATCAGCAGGATAGCCAGCCCCGCCGGAAAAAGAAGATTCATGGTGTACCGCTTCCCCGCATGGTCGATAGACCCGTTCATTATGAACAAAGCCAAGTAAATATGTCCATAAACATGAAGATATATATGGACCGATGCATGGCCCGACGGGACCGGGGACACCTGTACGACCTGCCCGATCTTCCTCGAATCACTATCGGATACAGCATCATCCCACTCACTAAGAATTTTTAAGAAGCGTGAAATCCCGATTCACGCGACCCGGTCACGGGCACGGTCTTTCGAGCTCGACATCACACAAATCGTGTGCAGAAAGCTACTGTTTTCACAATCATTATTCGGGACACCGGGCTAATCATTCCGTATGAGATGCCGCTATATCTAGCTGAGAAACATGTGTGCGTATACATACAGGAGAGTATCTCAATGAAAAAAACTACAGCACTAACCATGGTGTCCGCCGCGTCCTTATTCGTGGGCGGCGCGGCCATGGCGGCTCCCATCGGGGGGTATGACGCATGGACGGTCTCGAGCGGAACCATCACGGCCACCTGCCCCGCGGGTTATACCTGCGCCAATCTGGATGCCACCGGTAACGGAATTCTGCAACAGCGGATCACGGACGCTGTGGATACCACGGTCTCCTATTTCCGCACCATCGTGACCAACGAGGGCGCCACCGCGACCGACCTGGCCGCCGTCCAGGCGCTGGGTTTCCGGAATGAAGGCATGATCGGCGCGCAGGACGGCTCGGGCAACTATGTCAACCGCAGCATCATCAAGGCGGGCACCCAGCTTGGCAACGATGCGATGTCGACCATGGCGGAAGTCGGTTCGGGGACCCTGATCGGCATCGCCGATTTCATCGCCGACCAGGAACAGGGACTGGGCGCGAATAACAACGCCCGCAACATGGACTGGCACTTCCAGGAAGGCGATACCAGCTATCTGGAGTTGAACGCTTACTCCACCGGTGGGCTCGCCGGTGGCGGTGCCGGCAATGAGGGTACTCTCACGGTGCGCCGCGCGGGCGGGCTGTCCGAAGGCGGCACCCTGACCCTCGATCCGGGCGGCTCACAGGAACAGACCCTGGCCTATGCGGCCGGCAACGCCGTCACGGCGGTATGGTTGACCCAGGCGGCCTCGGGCGGCGGTTCTTACACGAACCGGACCCTGGGCCTGCAGCGCTACACCGTGGTGACCACCACGGGTCAGGCGCAGAAAACCAATGTCGGCGGCACCTCGATATCGGCAAGCAACGCGGACGGTAATGGCAATTTCGTAATCGACGTCTCCGCGGGCAATGATGCCGCAGTCACGGGAACACAGTTCGGATGGAACACGGCGCTGTTCGGTACTCAACCGCAGGAGTACTTCACCAACTCCGTCAGCAGCGGAGTGAACGCCCCGCCCGCCCCGGGCACCTACGCCAACGATTACCTCTTGCCCTGACGGCACACCGAACATCGCATTGCGATAGGAGAACAACATGAATCGTAAGTATCTATTCAAGGCGGCAATGGCTACGATGGGGGGACTTTTCGTGTCGAGTGCCGCCCTGGCCGGCTCCGCCATCCTGCACGATGCCCCGCTGGGCTTCGACCAATACTCGGTCACCAACGGCGTCGTCACCGATACCTCGGCCGAATGCTCGACCACCTGGACCTGCGTGACGCTGGATGCCACCAGCGCCGGAATGTTCATGCAGCAGATCACCGATCCCGGCACCGGCGTCTCCTTCATCCGCACCATCACGGTGGAGGAAAATGCCAACGGAACACCCGCATCCGGCCTGGCGTTCTGGCAGGAAACCCAGACCTACGCCAGCGGCGTGAACAGCAACAACGTCGCCGTCAGTCAGGGGATCGTGGACGGCGGGATGAACTTCACCGTCAAACTCTTCGAGGCCGCGTTCAAGGACGGCGGCGATCTCACCATCCCGACGAGCGGCGGCGGTGGCGCGGATATGTACATGAACCAGCAGGTCGCCGCACAGACCTTCCAGCAGGATGGCGTGAACGGCAACGCGCGCCAGCGCATCGACCAGAATCTGGGCGTTGCGGCGGTCGGCAAGTTCACCTACGCCTCGATCGACGGCGCGGCGTTCATGCCCACGGCCGGTGGCACCCTGGGCGGTACGGTCATGCCGGCCCTCGCCTATGCCGCGACCGATGGCCTGAGCGTAGTGTGGATAGGCGCGGACATGCCGGGGAATGCCTCGGCCAGCGCGCGTCAATTCGGTTATCAGCGTTACAGCAACTGGGGCGCGGTGGCCGTGACGGCTCCCGGCACCAATGCCGCGACGGGCACCTCCAGCTACATGGCGCTCGGATCGGCCGCGGCCTTCACCGACAATGGATCGTGGGACTGGGACGCCTCGCTCTGGGATCTGGGCCTCGCACCGACCGGGCCTTGATATAAAAGGGGCGACAAGGATGTAGCCCTGGAGAAACGGTCGGTTCCGTCCGGCAGATCGGCGGGACCGGCCGTCACACTCTCAAGGATAGACTCTCGTCGGCTTCATAGCCGATCTTTTCCATGGCGTCCGCGATCATCTCGGAGAGCTCGGCGCGCAATTGCCGGGTAACCTCACCCGCACCTCTATCGATGGAACCCGCCCGGAAGAACTCCGGATTCCTGGACACCGACCGCATGCGTTTGATATCCGTCTCCGCAACGATCCTGTCGAGGATCGCACCGTCCGCTTCCGCGCCCAGAAAGGAAAAAATCCCGCGCAGGGTCTCCGCACGCCGGGTCACCAGATCCTCGTAGTGGACCATATACACGTTGTCGCGCCCCGCGGAGAAGGCGCACCAGCGATCGACGTGCTGAACAAAGATCCGCGCGGACTCGCGCAGCCAGCCGGCCAGGTCGCCATGCTGGGTCACTATCTCGCTGTGACGCGGATCGTTTTCCTCCTGCGCCAGACGCAGGTTGTGATGCCAGGCCGATAATCCCTGGTCTATCGGATTACGGAAGATCGCGACCAGCCTGGGCTGATCGAACAGCTCATTGAAAAACTCGAGGTTCGCGATGATGTTGTTGTCGTTGGCCCCGACGATCGTCTTGCCTCCGGCCGCGTCGCACATCATGGTCTCGAGCGCAGAGCGGAATACGGCGTTCACGCTCCGGCCACCCACCAGGGCCGCCCCCTGCCCGCCCGTACGCCGGTCGTACAGTTGCAGTACCTTGTTGAACTCACCGAACACCCACTTGAGCCCCTCGTAAAGAGAGCGGCAATCGTATTCGGAGGGGCAGGAGATCCGAGGGTGCAGATTCAGGGCGCGCTGCAGCAGGGTCGTCCCTGACTTGGGAGGGCCGAAACAGAAAAACAGTCGAATCTGTCGGGATTCTTTTTTCAATACTCCGACTACCCAGCTGGTATGAGCTATATATATCGAGGTATTACATTGATACGACAGATATTGTCAGTGGACGCCGAAAAGGCCTGCTGGGTTCCCTGTTTTTTTCCGCACCGATAGCGATGCATGCCGGCGCCTCATATTTCCCGGGCCAGCGTTCACCAAGTGTGTCGCCGTGCTCAGGATGTGCGAGGGGACATCCAAGTCAACCCTCGCGCCTTGCGCTGGCGACAGCCATTGGTGCCCCGGTACGCCCTGCGTCCGGCGGCACTGCGCGCCGCCTACCACAATGGCTTGACGCCGCCATGTTCGCTCCTTACTCACTCCGTTCGTCCCTCGCTCACGCGACTACCGGCGGCTTCTCGCCCTCGCTTCGCTCTCCATGGCTCGTCGAGAGAGGGGTCTCTATACAGGGGGGAACTGTAGTTCTTCTGAACCGAATGGCGCGGAAAAGGAGCCGAATATCGGCTTGACCGAACTCGCGGAAATGCTGGCGCCTGTTTGGGACAGGCGGGCGAAGGGGCGAAAAAACAAAGGGGCTGCGTTTCCGCAACCCCTTTTATTTTCAAACCGTTTTGGTAGCGGGGGCTGGATTTGAACCAACGACCTTCGGGTTATGAGCCAGAATCGCCGCCCTGAGCATATGAAAAATCAACTACTTGCGGGCCATTCCTG
>WBZO01004402.1_pt1 | contig 15273 bp, 11 predicted proteins | sample 5204261 | NCBI WGS metagenome assembly WBZO01 (sample SAMN12412400, study PRJNA552823) | activated sludge metagenome | isolation source: activated sludge from anammox sidestream of wastewater treatment plant... | place: USA: North Carolina | collected 2017-09 | reverse complement strand
CAAGAGCGATCACACAAGCTCCTGTCAATGTGGCCAAATCGATGACCGCGTCGGGCTGGAACGTCTCGGCGTGAACGAGCGCATCGGCCAGGATCATACGGCCCTCGGCGTCGGTGCTGATGATCTCGATAGTCTTGCCATTCGATGCGGTGATGATATCCGAGGGGCGATAGGCATTGGCGTCAGGCATATTCTCGGTGGCGGGTGTAATCCCGATAACGCGCAAGGGGATATTCAAGCGCCCAACAGCCTCCATCGCACCCAGAACGGCGGCCGCCCCGCCCATATCAGATTTCATGTCGCCCATCCGCTCCGATGGCTTGATAGAGATGCCGCCGGTATCAAAAGTAACGCCCTTGCCCACCAGCACCACAGTTGGCAGATCGGTTCGGTCACCATTATGCTCCAGGACGATAAATTTCGGTGGCTCACCGGCGCCCTGAGCGACAGCCAGGAAGGCGCCCATGTTGCGCTCGGCCGCCCAATCGCGGTCGCCAACGGTGACGGTCAAGCCATGAGCCTCAGCTATCGTTTGGGCTGCTTGCGCCAGCCGGGTCGGAGTGGCCACGTTAGGCGGCATATTGACCAGATCCCTCGCCAGAAATACTCCGGCAGCAATCGCCTCGGCTGTTCGTGCCCCGGCCGTGACGGCCGCAATTCGCGCCTCGTCATATTCGGTGATGGTTAGCGAGCTAATGTCGTGCCCCGCTTCTTTCTTCTTGGGAGCGTCAAAACGATAGGAAGCCAGCAGCGAACCCTCGACCGTGGCCTGGGCAGCCTGGGCCACGTCCAACCCGCCAATGCCAGCCCCATGAACGATGGTGGCCACATGCTGGGCGTTCAGCTCGCGGGCGCGTTTGATGGCCGCGGCCGATGCCCGACGAACGCCTTCCAAATCAAATTCCTCCGATTTGCCCAATCCAACCACCATCACACGGCGAGCAGCGATCGCGCCACGAGGGTAAATCACGGCCACTTCTCCGGCTTTACCCTTCAGATCGCCCCCGGCGATGAGTTCTGTGATCGCCCCGTTCAGGGCTTTGTCAATCGCGCCGGTGGCCCCGCCAGGAATTGTCACATCCTCGAACAGATTAACGATGAGAGTATCGGCCGTGCTCGATTGAATAGCCGTCTTCTCGATTTTGATTTCCATGAGATTAAGCTCCTGTTATCAACGACGGCATTCGACCGCCGCCGTGGGGTTTGGATTTATTCTACCCATTCTCAACAATACAGGACAATGTACGAACGATAAATGACATGGTGCACAAATTTTTAGACTCACGATTTAGTCGGCACCCGGAATAGAGGTATAATATGAATTCCCACGAGTTTCCATTAAGGAGTATCCCATGATTGTCGGTGTACCTAAAGAAATAAAGAACAATGAATATCGTGTGGCCATGACGCCGGCCGGTGTGCGCCAACTTGTCGAACAAGGCCATAAGGTATTGGTTGAGACAAACGCGGGCGATGGCAGCCGTTTCACAGACGAACAATACGCAAGTGCCGGAGCCAGGATCGTCCCCACCGCGGCCGATGCCTGGGGCGCAGAGATGGTCGTCAAGGTCAAGGAACCTATCGCCGTCGAATACCCGTTTCTGCGGTCGGATCTGCTCTTGTTCACGTTCCTGCATCTGGCCGCCGAGGAAGCCCTGACCAAGGCAATGGTTGATTCGGGCGTGACCGGTATCGCCTATGAGACGGTGGAAGCTCCCGACGGCAGCCTGCCGTTGCTGACGCCGATGAGCGAAGTAGCCGGGCGCATGTCCATCCAGGTCGGTGCGCACTTCCTGGAGCGGTCACACCAAGGCCGCGGCGTATTGCTCGGTGGTGTAGCCGGCGTATCGGCCGCCAACGTCGTGGTTATCGGCGGCGGTGTAGTCGGCACGAACTCGGCGCAGATGGCTCTAGGCTTGGGCGCCAACGTGACTATCCTGGACACCAACCTCGACAGGCTGCGCTACCTCGAACATGTACTACATGGCCGGTTGACCACTCTCGCCTCCAACTCCTACAACATCGCTGAAGTAGTCAGGAACGCGGATCTCGTTGTCGGCAGTGTGCTCGTTAGAGGCGCGCGCGCGCCGCGGCTGGTAACCCGAGAGATGATCTCAACCATGAACCCGGGCAGCGTCGTCGTTGATGTCGCCGTTGATCAAGGAGGTTGCGTAGAGACCATTCACGTTACGACCCATTCTGACCCGACCTATATCATCGACGGCGTCGTTCATTACGGTGTGGCCAACATGCCCGGCGCGGTGCCGCGCACAAGCACCATGGCCCTGAGTAACGCCACGTTGCCTTATGTGCTGCGATTGGCCCGCCTAGGCGCCAAAGACGCCATGGCTAAGGATCCGGGCCTGGTGAAAGGCCTCAATACGTTTGAGGGTCACGTTACGTATAAGGCCGTAGCTGAGGCTTTCGGCATGGAATTCGTCGCCTACGAGGCGTAATTTATTCGTAAATCAGGCCTCGGTCAGACCGCGTTCATACCCGGTCTGACCGAGGCCTACATCTTTTCTCGTTAAAACAACGTGGATCTACTGGCCATCACTGCTCAGCTGTCGATCGCTAACGGAACCGTCCTCAATGAAGGTACGGTCCCGGGACTGCTGGCCCAACCTGCCCCGCCCAAGGCCGCACGCGGCCGGGAGCGAGATTTCTTGTTCGTCCATCTGACGTTGACAGGTCAGCAGGAGGAAACGGCCGACCTGGCCCGCCGGCTAGTCGAAGGGATAAGCCAACGTTTCTTCGCCGCGCCGGGCAGCGTTACATCAGCTCTACGCCGGTCCGTGCTCGAAGCCAACGAGCAACTCCTGCGCTACAACATGGCGAACAAATCGTCTCATGAAGGGGCGCTAAGCTGCGCAGCATTGCATAGCGGTGAGCTCTATCTGCTCCAGGTGGGCGAAGGGTTGGCATTCCTGGGTCACAATTTCGGCGTGGAGCGACTTCCGGCAAAGCAACCTGATGTATTGACGCCCATCGGTCGAAGTGTGGGCGTTGACATTCGCTTCGCTTTTCGTCAGCTGGAAAACAGCGACATGATACTCTTGGCAGATCCTCGATTGGCTCACCTGAACGGCGAAGCGCTGGCTCCGGTGTTAGTCAACACGGAGATAGAAAGCGGCCTGGAATCGTTGATGGAACTCATGGCCGATGATTCCGCTCGACTACTCCTGGCCGAGTTCGCCGACGAATTACCCTCGACGTTACCGCTCACCTTCCAGCATAGTCGTAACCCGATACCCCGGGCCGGCCCGGTCAGATCAACGCCCGCGACCGCGCCCCCCGTGACACCGGCAACCACACCTCGCCAGGCCGGGCCAGTTCGCGAAGCGGTCGCGCCCTCGACGGCTGGAACTGGAGCCTCCGCTGAACCAACCGGAGGCGGCACTCGCTCGTTGGATTCTTCACGCAACTTGTCAGATGCTGCCACATCGGTGGAGGTGGAAGCGCGTCGGGTGGCCTCTTCGTCAGCGCGAGGGCTGTCCCGATTCACAGCCTGGTTGGCAGAAATCCTGGAACGCCTGCTGCGAGATAGAGGAGACGAATCCGCGATCCCTTGGGCGATTCCAACGGCGGCAGCTTTGCTGATCCCTGTCATTATGGCCTCAGTCCTGACCAGCGTTTACATTCAACGGGACACTGTAGCCCGAGTCTCCGCAATCAAACAGGAGATGATAACCGAGCTGGCGGCGGCCGAAACCGCCACAGACAGTTCGTCCCAGGCCCAGACTCATTATCTGCGGGTGCTGGCCTTGGCCGAAGAGGCGGATATGTTACGGGAAGGCGATCTGGAAGTGGCCCGCATGCGGTCTCAAGTGCACGATGCGCTGGACCGGCTGGATGGCGTCAGCCGGCTGATGGCCTCAACACTTTATCAGTACAAGGATGGAGCAAATCTGACCCAGATCACTTTGCGAGGCTCACTGGGCGGCATCGCCGTTCTGGATCAACTCGCCAATCGTGTCCTGTTTCATCCCACGGATAAGACTTACCAGACATTGACGACGGATAAGCCACAAGTATTGGTCTTCAACGGTCAGGCGGTTGGAGCGAAAACCGTGGGAACATTGCTGGATATCTTATGGGTGCCCGGTCGCGCGGCGGACACGCGCGATAATGTCAGCATGCTTGATCGTTCAGGCAACCTCTTCAACTATTTCCCCAATCTGGGCGATATCAGTAGCACGACGCTGGGTAATAGCAGCCTGTGGTTGAACCCCGTCACGATGGCCACCTATCTCGACCGGGTTTATGTCCTGGACTCAGAGGCCGGCGTGATCTGGAAGTATTATGCCACCAATGGATATGCACAGATCCCCGAAGATGCGACCATCACCTTGGCAGATGGCGGCGATCTTGGCCAGGCAATTGACTTCGACTTGTACGCTGAAGACGGCAGCCTGGTGATCCTTTATGGAGACGGCCGCCTCCGCTATTACGATACGCGCACAAGCCGGATCCTGTGGGATGAGAACATGCCCGCGCAGAACGGGCTGGTGCTCCCGTTTATCGCTCCAGCATCCGTTAAATTAGTCGGCAACGGACTGAGCGCCTCTATCTTCGTGCTTGATCCCGGCAGCGGCCGTCTGGTGCAACTCAGCCGGGGTGGCATCGTATTAACGCAATATCGAATTCTGGATGAGAGAGGGGAAGATGTGCTCAGCCGGGCGTCGGATTTTGCCGTAACTGAATCACCCCTGAGAATCCTGATAGCAGCCGGCGATCGGATTTATGTAGCCGGTCAGGATTAGGGTTCGGGCTAGCTTCCCGTAAATCGAGCTTCGCGTTTCTCAAAGAAAGCGGCGATACCCTCGCGATTATCCTCGCTACGGCCGGCTACCTCTTGCAGGTAAGCCTCATAAGCCAGAGCTTCTTCCAGACTCATATCCCAGCCACGATTCATCGCTCGCTTGGTAAGTCCATAGGCCAGCGTTGGACCGCTGGCAAGGCGATGCGCCCAGGCAGCAACGATCTCCGGCAATTGCTCAGCCGGGACCACTCGATTGACCAGTCCCCATTCCAACGCCTGGTTGGCGGGAACACGGTCGGCCGTCACAGCCATCTCGTAGGCACGGGAGTAGCCGACGATGCGAGGCAGAAACCAGTTCAATCCGCTATCAGGTATCAACCCGATACGACTGAAAGCCAGCATGAAGTAGGCATTATCGGAAGCAATACGGATATCCGCGGCCAACGCCACCCCCATGCCCGCCCCGGCGACGATACCATTGATGGCGCCGATGATCGGCTTCTCCAGATTGACCATCTGCCGGATGAGCTGGTGATATCCACGGCGAAGGTGCTCGCCGATGGAAGCTTCCTCATCCCGATTCAGGAACTCACTCAAATCCTGACCTGAGGAGAAGCCTCGCCCCACTCCGGTCAGGACCAGGCACCGCACCGCGCTATCTCGATCGGCCGCCTTGAAGGCGTTGATCGTCTCCCCGATCATCTGGTCATTAAAGGCGTTAATCTTATCGGGCCGGTTCAGTGTAATGGTCGCCACGCCATCAGCCACATGGTAGAGGATCGTTTCGTAAGCCATCGACATCTATCTCCCGCCCGGATGGGCGATCAATCAGAAAGGAATATCCGAGTCAAAGTCGTCGTCAGACTCGTCCTCTCCCACATCCTCCATTTGTCCCGGCAAGCTGACCCACAACAAGAGGAGTTCGCCCTCATCAACTTCAGTCAGCCGAAGAGCGACGACATCCACTTGCTGCCGGAGCCGCAGGTCATCGGGGTAATCAAGGCGAACAGGGCGACCTTCCTGCCAGGCGCGCAAACAGCGATCCCGGATATCTTCGCCGTTGCCCGTTCGCAATTGGCAGAGGGCAACATCCATGTCAGCCGGCCCTTCATAAACAGACTGAACCAGACCCTGGTAGTTGGGGACAAAGTCGGGCGTTGGGCCTTCTATGATCGTGATAAGTTCGGGTTCCATAGGGAATTCAAACCTGCATAATGTGAATTTCGCATTCGCAAGATAAGTCTACTGAGGAATGAATACGCAAGCAAATGTACAGAGATAGCCTGATGAGGTCCCTCGTCACGCGTCCAATGCAAGCCTGCGTTCCCAGTCATTAGGGTCTTTTGCCCGATCGAGGATCACCCAACTGAACGGCTGAGCATGCCGGTCATCAGGTGGATGATATTCTCGATAGGACTCGCGCCATTCATCCGGGTCAAATTCAGGAAAGCAGACATCGCCGTCGACCACGTCATGGACATGAGTCAGATACAACCGGTCGACCACAGGCATGAAAAGAGCGAATATATCCGCGCCACCGATAACAGCGACTTCTTCAACGTCTCCGGCGGCGGCCAGGGCATCTTCGCCAGAGTGGACGACTATCGCGCCGGGAGCCTCATAGTCATTGTTGCGGGTGAGGACGATATTGAGCCGCCCGGGGAGCGGACGAAATCTCTCGGGCAGGGAATCATAAGTCTTGCGGCCCATGATACATGGTTTGCCCATCGTCTTTTCACGAAACCAGCGCATATCGTCCGGCAGCCGCCAGGGTAACGCGTCGTCGCGGCCGATAAGGCGGTTGTCATCCATGGCCACGATAAAGGAGATACGAGGTCGTCGGATCATAGAGTCTTTCTATACGGCAATAGGGGCGGAAATACGTGGATGGTACTGGTAATTAACCAGCTCGAAATCAGGGTAGTCAAAATCAAAGATCGAGTGGATGGCTGGATTGAGTCGCATAACCGGGAGCGGGTACGGCTCGCGCGTTAGTTGCAGTCGCGCCTGCTCCAGGTGATTCAAGTAGAGATGCGCATCACCAAGAGTGTGAACGAATTCGCCCGCCTCATAACCCGTCACTTGAGCCAACATCATCGTGAGGAGTGCGTAGGAGGCGATGTTGAACGGCACGCCCAGGAAGATATCGGCGCTGCGCTGATAAAGTTGGCAGGAAAGGCGACCGTCCGCCACATAGAACTGAAACAAGCAGTGGCATGGCGGCAAAGCCATCCGGTCGATCTCGCCTACATTCCAGGCACTGACGATCAGGCGGCGCGAGTCGGGCGTATGGTGAATAGCATGAACAACCTCGGTTATCTGGTCGATCGTGCGGCCATCGGCCGCCGCCCAGGAACGCCATTGATGACCATAGATTGGCCCGAGATCGCCTTTTTCGTCTGCCCACTCATCCCAGATCGTTACCTTATTGTCATGCAAGTAGCCGACGTTGGTATCACCGCGCAGAAACCAGAGCAGCTCATAGATGATCGAGCGCAAATGAAGCTTCTTGGTGGTCACAAGAGGGAAGCCCTGAGCCAACTCAAAGCGCATCTGGTAGCCAAAAGCGCTCAGTGTGCCGGTGCCGGTGCGGTCTTCTTTCCGGGTACCGTTATCCAACACGTGTCGCAGCAGGTCAAGATATTGCTTCATGCCGAACCTCCTGTTTCATGTGGGCGAAGTATAGCAGGCTGCGGTACGTGAGGCGACGGTCGGGAGACGTAATGCAGACGCATGATAAATATGGCCCATGTAAACCTCGCAGTCACCGGCATCATACCCAATATGACCGGTCTATGTTAATATGAAGCGTGATCGCCATGAACGCCATTCAGAATTTCTCTCAACGCGTACTGGACAACGTCGAGCAGGTCATTATCGGCAAACGAGACATGCTGGAATTGCTGATTGCCGCCGTGCTATGCGAAGGCCATGTCCTGCTGGAAGATGTGCCGGGAACGGGCAAGACGATGTTGGCCAGAGCATTGGCGATCAGTCTGGGGATCGATTTCAAGCGCCTGCAATGCACCCCCGATCTGCTGCCCAACGATGTCACCGGCGTGTCGGTCTATGATCCGCAACGGGGCGGGTTCTCATTTATCCCCGGCCCGGTGTTCGCGAATATCCTGCTGGTCGATGAGATTAACCGGGCCACGCCACGCACCCAATCAGCTCTGTTAGAAGCCATGGGCGAGAGACAAGTCACCGTCGACGGCATCACCCGACCGCTCGAACGGCCATTCTTCGTCATCGCCTCGCAAAACCCGGTCGAATACGAAGGCACTTTCCCCCTGCCGGAAGCGCAACTGGACCGCTTCTTCATGAAGCTGACGCTCGGCTACCTGGATGAGAAAGCGGAGAGCCAGATGCTGTTGAATTTAGGCCGGGAACATCCCATCGAATCAATTGGCCCAGTGGTGGATGGTCACGAGTTACCGGCATTAGCACGACAGGTCTGGGAGATCCACGTCGATGAGACGGTGCGCGACTATATCGTCGGGCTGGCGTTCGGCACGCGGCGCCATCCCGATCTGCTACTGGGGGCTAGTCCGCGCGGCAGCCACGCGCTCTATCGCGCTGCACAAGCCTACGCCGCGCTACAAGGCCGGGATTACGCCCTGCCTGATGACGTCAAACATCTGGCCACGCCAGTGCTGGCCCATCGTTGTCTCTTGCATCCGGAGAGCGCGCTGCGGGGCGTGACTGTAAATGAGATCTTATCGAGGATAGTACAGGAGACGCCGCTCGCTATCGGAGAGATCTAGTTGTGTCTCGCTATTCGTGGCTGCTCCTCTTGCTACTGGCGATAGCCTTCCTGCTGCGCGTCGATTTCATTTTCTATATCCTCTACATCGCCGTAGGTGTCCTCGCATGGAGTCGCTGGCGCACCCCGCGCGCGCTACGCAACCTTACAGCCGCGCGCGAATATCGGCGTCGGGCTTTCCTCGGCGAATCCATCGAAGTCAAACTGACGTTGACGAACCAAAGCCGTCTGGCTATTCCCTGGCTCCAGATTCAGGAGCATGTTCCACCGGAGTTACGTGTGGAGGAATCCGTCCGATTCGTGCGGTCAATTCAGGGCCGGCAAACGAGCGATCATATATATCACGTCAGAGGATTACAGCGCGGCTATTATTCGCTTGGGCCATTACGGCTGATGAACGGCGATCTGTTCGGATTGGCCAAACCCCATTTCAGCTATCTCCCCCCGGATTTCCTGACCGTGTACCCGCGGATTATCCCCCTGACGCGGTTGGGATTGCCCTCGCGGCTTCCGTTCGGCACTATCGGCAGTCATCAGCGATTATTTGAAGACCCGGCACGGCCGGCAGGAGTGCGGGAATTTCGCTCGGGGGACTCGCTACGCCAGATGAACTGGAAGGCCAGCGCCCACACCCAGAAGCATCTGGTGCGTACATTCGAGCCGGCTATCTCGTTAGAGGCGCTCATCCTCCTCGACCTGTACAGCGGATCGTATGAGCGACGCAATCGGCAGGAAGCCACCGAGTGGGCTATTGTGGTCGCCGCCTCGTTAGCGACGCATCTGATCAATCAACGCCAAAGAGTCGGCTTGTCATCCAACGGCGTCGACCCTCTACGACTGCACGCCGACGAGCAACTGTTCGACGAAGTAACCGGTCGGTTGTCATTTGACCCAGATGTGGACGAAGATAGCTTGCGTCGCTATATGGCCTCGGCCATTGCCCCCCGCAACGGGCAGCCTCACCTGATGAAAATCCTGGAACAGTTGGCACGTCTCGACACAAAAGAGACGATGCCTTTTGCAGAATGGGCTCCGGCGGCTTGCGCGAATTTGAATTGGGGCGTCACCGTTTTAGCTATTACCGCCCAGGGAGATACAACGACGAGTCAAGCGCTACACCGGCTGGCCCGCAACGGCTTCAACCCTATCTTAATCGCCGTTGAGCCGACAGCCAACTTCGGTCTCGTGAAAGAGCGAGCGCGGCGATTGGGTTTCCAAGCCTACAACGTTAGTAACCCCCACGCCCTGTCACAATGGCGGCAGACCCAGGTCGGCCCGGCCGTGGGAGCGCCCTTAAGATGAGCCGTCACTCGCGAACGACACGAAGGATCGGCGCCATCGCGGCCGCAGAGGTGCAGCATAAGCCGATCAAGGGCGAGCCGCTGGCGTTTCAGGTTGACATGTGGACACGGCGACTCGTGCGGCCATTGCTCATTGCGGCGTTGGCAACCTCCGTATCAATCGCGCTCCTCGAGATCATCCGTCTCATCTCGCCCCAGAATGCCTGGCTGGCGCTCGTGCCCTTATGCTTCTTCATCGCACTGGAGGGCGCCTATACGGCCGCCTGGTTGAATACCCCGGACAGTTTCGGTGTAGACAGATTAGGGTACCGGCTGGCGGAGACTCTTCTGATCCTGGTAGTAGTACGCATTTACAGCTGGATCTTCCTGGGCGGCGGTATTCCCTCGCCCGAAGAGTTGAGAGGTTATCTGACCGCGCCGCTCTCAATTCTAACCGTAAGCGGGTTCCTGACCTCAGCTTTCGTGACATTGGTGGCCTGGTCGTTTGCCGTATCAAACGGCCGGATCTTCACCAAACTCGATGTCAGCATTTATGAGATTCGCTTCTATCGCTTGTCACAACCGGAGCAGAAAGCGATGGGCGATGATCGGCCGATCCAGGTCCAGCGCGGTAAACTCCTGAGCGCCTACTTCAGGAACTGGCTGGCCGTCGGCATGGCTATGATCATCCTTGCGGCTCTCAGTACATTTGAGGTCAGACAATTCGCCACGGTTAGCAACCCGCTCGAGATCACACGGTTGGGATTAAGCTCGGCCATGCTCCTGGCATTGATTATCTATTTTCTGGCTGGGTTCTGGCTACTTAGCCACGGACGATTACTACGGATGAACGCGCGCTGGCTGGCGGACGGCATGGCCAAGGAAGCGGACCTGGAGCGAGGATGGCAACGCAGCTCACTGATAATTTTGCTGACGATAGCTGCTATTGCCGCCTTCTTGCCCATCGGTTCAACACTACCGATCAGCCGAATTCTATCGCTGGGAGTAAGCGTCATCGCCTACCTGGCGGGGGTAATTATTCAGGCCATTGGCTACCTCCTTGCGATGGCGATCATGATGCTGACGGGCAATATCGAGGAAAGCGATCCCGTCCGGCCGCCACAACTCACGCTGCCTTCGGTGGAGGAGGTGATTGTCCCTCCAAGTAATCCATCCCACCCATTCGCCGAGATGATGGTCTCATCGATCTTCTGGACGTTGGTCATTGCCGCGATCCTCGCCACACTGTTCTACTTCTTGCGCGAACGGGGCTATACTCTCCAACGAGAGAGAATAGAGGGACAATGGCAAATCGTCATCGGCTGGTTACGCGAGCTATGGGCGCGGCTGGCGGAGCGCATCCGATCGACCGGCTCTGAACTGCGGTCCCGGTTAAAGACGCCCAAGCCCGCTGCCAACATGCATGACGAAAGTCAGGCCATTAGAACGGGTTTCTTGCGTCTCGGCAATCTGTCACCTCGAGACCAGATTCGCTATTATTATCTGGCTCTGGTTCATCGAGCCGGCGAGCGCGGCATACGAAGAGGCGTCGGGCAAACCCCCCTGGAATATGCCCGCGAGCTGAAAGAGACGTGGCCGGAATCAGAAGGCGAGATTGATGACATCACCACGGCCTTTGTTACGGCACGCTACAGTTCGCGGCCGCTCGAGAAATCAGACGCTCTCACGAGCAAACAACAGTGGCGGCTTCTTAGGCGTCGCTTGCGAAAACCCGGCTAGACGAAAGAGCTAACCCTTGTTAAAAACACAGGCTGATTAGGAGATTTTGTATGCGATCTATCGTTGAATGTGTTCCGAATTTTAGTAACGGACGAGACCCGGAAGTCTACGGCCGTATTGTCGACGCGATTAGCAGCGTCAAAGGCGTACAAGTCCTTGATGTAAGCGCCGACCCAGACCATAACCGCACCGTTGTCACCTACGTCGGGCCGCCGGATGAGGCTGTAGAGGCCGGCTACCGAGCCATCGCCAAGGCTAAGGAGCTGATCGACCTCGACCAACACCAGGGCGAGCATCCTCGCATCGGCGCGACCGATGTCTTCCCATTCATTCCCATCAAGGGGGTAACGATGGGGGATTGCGTCGCGTTGGCTCAGCAACTCGGGAAGCGTGTTGGGGAAGGGCTAGGCGTGGCCGTCTATCTCTATGGCGCAGCCGCCACTCGACCTGAACGCGAAAGCCTGGCTGCTATTCGCAAAGGGCAATACGAACTGTGGCGGGACGAGGTGGCGACCAATCCGGAGCGCACGCCAGATTACGGTCCAGCCGTGCCGCAGAAGTGGGGCGCAACAGTCATCGGAGCGCGGCCGTTCTTGATCGCCTATAACCTCTACCTGAATTCAAACGATGTCGCAATAGCCGAGAAAGTCGCCAAAGCTGTTCGCTTCTCCAGTGGGGGATGGCGATATGTTCAGGCGAAGGGTTTTCTTGTCGAGGGTCAGGCGCAAGTCAGCATGAATCTGACGAACTTCGAGAAGACGCCAATCCACCGCGTACAGGAAGCCGTTCGACGCGAAGCCGCCCAATACGGCCTGACTGTGACGCACGCCGAATTAGTCGGACTGATTCCGCAGAAGGCGCTGCTCGATAGCGCCAAATGGTATCTGCAGCTAGACGATCTTCCGGACGAACAGGTGCTGGAACTGCGCCTGCAATCCTCACCCGAACAGGACGGAAGCGACGAATCAGAGGTGGTTCATATGGGGCGCTTCGCCGCCATGGTGGCCGACAGAACCCCAACACCCGGCGGTGGTTCCGTCTCGGCCCTGGTGGGTGCTCTGGGCGCATCGTTGGCACAGATGTCGGCCGAGCTGACTGTCGATCGCAAGAAATATGCCCACGTGCGCGAAGAAGTTCAGAACATCCTCACCGAAGCCGAAGCGATCCGCCACGAGCTCATCGAGGCCGTCAATGAAGATGCCGCTTCGTTCGAAGGAATCCTCCGTGTCGTGCGAAACAAAGAGATGGATGAAGAAGCCAAGGCGGCCGCCATGGAAGCGGCGACAATACACGCAGGCGAAGTGCCGTTGCGCGTAGCTCGGCTAAGTCGCGACGCTGCTCGCCTTGCGAAGACCATGGCCACTATCGGCAATGTCAACGCCGCCACCGACGCTGCCGTCGGCGCGATTATGGCTCGCGCGGCCGTCTATGGGGCCGAACTGAACGTGAAAGTCAACGGCGTCGGCCTGAAGAATCGCGAGTTGGCGGCCGCGTGGGCGAGAGAGGTAGACGCCCTCGTCGAAGAAACCGAACAGCTGGCGGCCGAAGCCCGAGAGATCGCGGAGGAGCACGGAGGCCTTTAGTTTGGCTTTTATCTTAAGCAGAGCCGGCCGTTTTGTGGGAAGGGCCGGCCTGCTGTTTCTGCTGCTTGCCGGATGCCGGCCGGCACCCAATAACAATAAGGCGCCCGTCACCCCTACAGGCACCGAAAGCGTCCCGGAGCTTGCGGTCGAGCACAGCGTTATATCGGGATCGCCGTTAGCTTCACCCCATCCGGCAGGCCTATCGCCTGCCACAGCCGTTAAGACAGTCGCTGCTCCACCAACGCCGACGAGCATCGCCACATCGACGCCCGGTGTAATATCCTCATCACCTGCCGAAGCAGTGGCCGAAGAGCCAACTTATACACCCGCGCCGACCTTCACTCCGCCTCCTCCACCGCCCATAGTGAAGGGTGAACAATTATGGTTACAGCGGCCGGTGCCGACCTCCGGGCCGGCCTGGACGGACAAGACGTATCCCTATGGCAGCACGCGGGGCGGTGCGCTACGGCCGCATACCGGCGTGGAATTCGTCGTTCCGACGGGGACGCCGGTGCTGGCCGTCGCCTCGGGCACGGTCGTTGTCGCCGGGGACGACTTGACCGTGGCCTACGGACCGCAGACGAACTTCTACGGCAACCTGGTGATCGTGCAGCTCGATACCAACGACGGCTCGGCGCTCTACACGCTCTTTGGCCATTTGTCTGAGGTCAGCGTAGAAGTTGGCCAGCGCGTGGCCACGGGCGATCTGCTCGGCTTGTCGGGGTCGTCGGGCGTGGCCGACGGGCCACACGTTCATCTGGAGGTGCGCGTCGGGGCCAACAGCTACGGCGCTACGCGGAATCCGCTGTTATGGCTACGGCCGCAACCGCAGATGGGTGTCGTCGCCGGGCGCGTGGTTGACGCGAGCGGTCAGTTGCTCTACGAAGCGCCGGTCACACTCGTTCGCGTCGATGCTGAAGCCCCCTATACCGCCACGACCTCCTATGCAAGAGGCGAGCCGAACAGCGACGACGTGTTGCGGGAGAACTTCGCCGTGGACGACGTCGTACCGGGCTATTACCAGGTGATTGTCGGTGACAGCTCCCGGCGATCCGTCACTGAGATGTGGGTTTTTCCGGGGCGAGTTAACTTCGTTGAGGTGGTTCTGGGTGGATAGTCTGGCTGCCCAAACCACAGTTGACGCTGTTGGTGTTAACGGCAAAGCTGGATCTGATTCGACCCCAAATTTGTAGACACCTGGATAAGGTGGATAGCCTATCAACCTTGGAGGTCTAATATCAAGCGGCAGCGTCTCCACTCGGCCCTGGATTATCAGTCGCCGGTAGAGTTTGAAAATCTATTTGATCTAACTTAACCGTGTGTCTACTTTTTTGGGGTCAGATCAGAATATATCAGAAATGAGGTGTGGAAGGTATGGTTACTCTGAAAGCGGGATCAATCTCGCCGTTGTTATACCAAACCAGTTAAAGACTGGCTATCGCGCCTCGGTTATGGCAATGCCGCTTTCGCAAGCCCTAAATGCACGCGCATCTGGTTGGGGTTTAGATCGTACTCCGCGGCCGACGAGGCCGCATCAGTGATCATGGAATCGAGAATGTCAAGGCTTACAAACCCCCGGCGAAGCAGAAAGACACCGCCTGTTTTGCTTCCCATTCCAGTCGCTGTATGAAGCGTTTCGCGGCTTGCTCGTATGTGCCACGCCAGTTAAGTGGCCGGCCGCTTAGTTCGGCGTGTCGCTCCGCCAGACGCACCAGGGTGAAGTCCACATCATCGGACGGCGGCAGGGCAAGTTCAGGACCGAATCTATCCGGCAGGGGGGCATGCTCTACCCCCAATCGGACGAGACGCCGGGTATATTTACGCTGGAGCAGCATCGACGCCGTGTAATAGCAGATCAATGTCACTCGCCCCTGACCAGACAGGGCATCGGCCACTCTGGTCGCCGAACAGGCATAGTCGGGAAGCGTCAGGAATAGAGGGATCAAAGCCATCCGCAGCCGGGCCTCGCCACTCATCGCCAACGACGCGACAAGCGTATCGGGCGCGGGCGGCGGATAGGGCCGATCTTTCACCGAAAATGCCACAAACGCGATGCCCAGACGATCCAGTTCGGCCGCCAGCGCGGCGTCTGAGAGTCTTGTATCGTCTGTGATTCTTGTGCCCATTACTCTCATTGTAACATAA
>WBZO01004401.1_pt1 | contig 15275 bp, 11 predicted proteins | sample 5204261 | NCBI WGS metagenome assembly WBZO01 (sample SAMN12412400, study PRJNA552823) | activated sludge metagenome | isolation source: activated sludge from anammox sidestream of wastewater treatment plant... | place: USA: North Carolina | collected 2017-09 | reverse complement strand
CGCGCGCGGACAAACCGTTCGTCGTCGTCGACTGCGGGGCCATCAGCCCGAACCTCGTGGAGAGCGAGCTGTTCGGCCACGTGCGCGGCGCGTTCACCGGCGCCGATCGCGATCGCATGGGCGCGTTCGAGGCCGCCGACGGCGGCACCGTGTTCCTCGACGAGATCGGCGAGCTGCCCCTCGAGCTCCAGCCGAAGCTGCTCCGCGCCCTCGAGGCGCGCGAGATCCGCCGCGTCGGCGAGACGCGCGCGCGTCGCGTGAACGTCCGCGTGATCAGCGCGACCAACCGTGACCTCGAGCGCGAGGTCAACAAGGGCCGCTTCCGCGAGGACCTCTACTTCCGGCTCGCGGTCGTGAGCGTGCGCGTGCCGCCGCTGCGCGAGCGGCTCGACGACATGCTCATCCTCGTCCGTACGTTCCTCCAGCAGCTCGGCGTCCCCGAGGAGGAGCGCCTGTTCGGGCAGTCGGTGCTGAGCGAGATGTCGAAGCACGACTGGCCGGGCAACGTCCGCGAGCTGCGGAACTACGTCGAGCGCAGCGTCGTCTTGCAGTCGGCGAGCCCGACGCTCCGCCGCGGCGCGGGCGGGGGGCCGGCGCAGGGACCGGTCAACGGCATCGATCTCTCGGTCCCGTTCCGGATCGCCAAGGACGGCGTCATCGACTCGTTCGAGCGCACCTACCTCTCGCAGCTCCTCGAAGCGGCCGGCGGCAACATGTCGAAGGCCGCGCGCATGGCCGGTATGGACCGGATGTATCTCCACCGCCTCGTGCAGAAGCACGGCCTCCGCGGCGGACGCGGTCAGTCTTCGGGCTCGGGCGAGCACCGCATCAACGTCTCACCCCTTGGACTGGGCGGACCGCCTTCGGGCGAGCGAAAGTAGGAACGTCAGGTCTTCCTTGCCGAGCTCGCGCATGATCGCGAGCGCGGCGAGGTAGGCCAGCGCGACGAGGCCTGCCGCGACGACGGTGAGCGGCTTGGGCAGCGCGGGAACGGCGCCGCCGAGGAGCCACGCGCCCGCGACGCACAGGCCCACGCGCAGCGCCGTCGGGAGCGGGACGAACGCGCCTGCGAGCGCCCGCACGCGGCTCACCGCGACGACGAGCGCGAGCGCCATCGCCGCCGACGTCGCGAGCGCGGTGGCCACCAGCTGATCTCCACCGAACACGGCAGCCGGCACGATCATCGAGCACGCGACGACGAGCGCCGCGAGCGCGAGGGCGTTGATCGCCATCGCCGTCTTCTCGCGGCCGAGGCTCACGAGGATCGTCACCGCGAGGCCGAGCATCGCGAACATCGCCTGCCCGATCGCGAGCACGCGGAGCGCGGGGAATGCGCGACGCGCGACCTCCGCGCCGTAGGCGAGCTTCACCAGCGACTCCGGCAGCGCGACGACGACGCACACGAGCATGCCGGCGAAGACGGCGCCGATCCGGCAGCCACGGCGCACCAGCTCGGCGACGCGTGCGTCGCCCTCCTCCGCCTTCGCCTTCGCGAGCATGGGGAAGAGGACCTGGGTGACCGCGAACAGGAGCTGGTAGGGGAGGAACGCGAACAGCTGGGACGCGCGATACGCCGTGACCCACTCGTTCGCACGCTTCGCGGGCTCCTCCACGGCGGTGGCGATCGCCCCGAGCGAGAGATAGCGGCCGAGCATGATGATGTCGGCCTGCATGAGCGCGTTGGTGAAGAACTGGCTGACCATCACCGGCGCGAGGAGCGCGAGGTAGGCCCGGGGCGACGGGCCGCCCTCGCCGGGCGCGCCCGTGCCGGTCCAGCGGAGGGCGATGAGGAACACACCGGACGCTGCGAGCACCGCCCCGACAGTCGCGCCGAGGACGCCGGGCGTCGTGCCGAGCGAGGTCGCGAGCGCCCCTGCCTTGCGCGTGAAGAGGGCGCCGAGCCCGATGAATCCGGCGGTGCGCAGCGTCGCCGCGACGACGTCGAGCGAGGCCTGCCGCGTGAATTGCCGGCGGCCGTTGAGGTAGCCGACGAGCGGGGCGTAGAAGCCGTAGACGAGGAGGACTCCCGCCATGATGGCGAGCGGCGTCGTGACCTCGGACGCGTGCTGGAACCATCCGACGAGCGGAGCGGCCGCCGCGAGCAGCGCGGCGCCGGCGATCGCGACGACCGCATGCACCCGCAGCGTCGCGCGGAGGACCGCACGATGCTGCTCGCCCGAGGGCGCGACGGTGCGGCTCACCCCCTGCGTCGAGCTCGCGACGACGACGTTGTTGACGACGTTGGAGACGGCGAGCACGCGCGACAGCGCGCCGTAGTCGGGTGCGCCGATCGCCCAGTTGAGCAGCGGCTGCTGGATGAAGCCGGTGAGGATGAAATAGACCTTCGCGCCGAGGACGGCGAGTCCTCCACGTCCGGCCTGGCGGCTCTCGTCGCGCGACTCGGTCATCGGGAGGGGCGCAGCGCCACCGGACGCTGCGGGAGGTCGAGGATGCGGCCGGTGTCGCGAAGCGTGCATGATGCACCTTCTCGCTCGAGCACGTGGACGACGTACCCGCCGCCGTTCGGGCGACGATCCCCGACGAAGAGGGCGTTCCCCCGCCAGGCGAGGCCCTGGAGATCGTAGCCGGGCGTCGGACCGAGCACCGGGGCGGACGGCTTGCCGAGGGTCGGGTCGAAGGTGACGACGGAGGTCGGGTTCACGCCGTGCTCGGGGCCGGCGACGATCGCCGCGCCGCAGCCCGAGGTCACCGCGACCTCGGCGACGCTTCCCGCGAGCTCCTTCTCCGCCACGACGATCCGCGTGGTCGATGTCACGACGTCGAAGCGCTCGATGCCCGCTCCGTCCTCGTGCGCGGCGTCGAAGTTCCCCGGCTCGGCCAGGAAGAGCGCGCCGTCTCCTTCCTGCATCGGGTTGAACGGGTTGCGCCCCGCGAGCGGGATCTCGGCCTCGACCTTCCGCGAGGCGACGTCGATGCGGAGCATCAGCGATCCGCGGCTCGAGAGGTACGTCCCCTTCGCGACGTCGAAGTCGAGCCGCTCGAGCGTCACGAAGGCCTTGGGCGTCCCGCCGACATCGACGATGCGGATCGACTCGGCCTCCGGGTTCCCGTCCGTCTCGTCGTAACGCGAAAGGTCGATCGTGCCGTCGACCTTCCCGTCGCGCAGGACGGCGACGCGCCCGAGGTTGAACAACGTGGCCCACACCGTCCCGTCCGGCGCCGCCGCGACGTCGTGGGGGTTGGCGATCTTCGTCTCGTCCACGTGGACGCTGGAGCGCGCAATGGGGACCCCCGACGCGGGGTCGAGCTCGAAGATCAGGTCCATGTCGCGTGCGAGGAAGAACGCCCGCCCGTTCGAGATCGAGAGCTGCGGATCCTTGCCGAGGTCGGCGCCCCGCTGGCACGCACCGGGCGCGCCGCAGACGAACGTCGACGAGTAGTCGCTCGCCGCGACGATGAGCTCGGTCGGGCCCGACGTACGTGGGGGGCCGTCGTCTCCTGCGCACGCGGCGACGACACCGCCGAGGAGGCCGAGCAACGGGGGGAGGGGGACTCGCACGGCGGCGGAGTCTACTGCGCTTGCTTCGGATCGAGCAGCTTGCCGTCGGGACCGAAACCTGCCTTCTTCCACCGATCCTCGTCGGTGAGGTTCGGCTCGACCGGAGGCGGCGTCGTGTCGCGTACGGTCATCTCGCTCCGGGCATCGCCGGTCAAGGGCGGCCTTCGCACCTCGATGGTGAGCCGCCTCTGAGGCTCTGCCGGTACGATCACGTCCTCGAAGCGCGTCGCCGCCCCGCCGGCGACGACATTCCCTTCCTTCACGCGCGCACGCACGAAGTTGGCGAGCTCTTCGGGAAGGAGCGGCGAGCGCACGGTCACGCTCGTGTCGAAGCGGCCGGTGACCTTCGCGTGGCGGGGGAGGGGGAGGGCGAACGCCTTGTCCTTCCCCTCCGCGACCTCGTTCGGGGCGAGCCGATCCACGGGCGGCGGCGGAGCGGGCTCGGGCGGCGGCTTGCGCTTGCAGCCCGCCGACGCGAGGAGGACCGCGCAGACGAGCGTCAGTCGAACACGAGCGACCATGCGTCGATCATCGCCGAAATCCGCGGCACCGGCACCGTCACACCGAGGCGCTGGGCCTGCGGGGTGTTCGTACCGCCGACCTGCGGCTTCGAGAAGCTGAAGAACAGCTCGTAGCGCTGCGGGGTCACCCCGGTGATGCCGCCCGTCGGATCCTCGGGGACCGCGCCGAACTGCGTGCAGACGAGCGAGGGGCGGAGCGTGACACCGGGGATGATGGAGTTCGCCGCCTCCGGGATGTCCTCGAAGGCCGTGTAGCCGCCCGTCGCGCACAAGCCCGACACCGGATCGACGCTGATGCGCGGACACCATCGCGGGATACCGCCGGACGCGATGCCGCCGGTGTCCGGCGTCAGGTAGTCGACGCCCCAGAGGCGCGACTTGGCCTGCGCACCGCAGACCGCGCTGATCGGGTCGGGCAGGTGGGTGGCGAAGTAGAGGATGCGGTCGAAGACGAGCATCGGACCGGTGACGCGCTCGCCGTTCGTCAGCGCGCGATACCAGCGGACCTCGGAGCGCGACGGCACCGCGAGCGTGAAGGAGGGGTTCTCGCGGATCGAGTACACGTAGTTCGTGATCGCCGACGCCGTGATGTTCTCCTGGTCGCCGGTCGCCGCGTTCACCACGATCGCGCCGCCTGCGTCCTGCGAGACGACGAGCGGGATGCTGACCGGCTGGCTGTCCTGCCAGCTGCCGCCCGAGAACAGGTCCTGGAAGATGGTCGCCTTCCACTTCGACGGATCGGTGCTCGAGAGGTCGATGCTCCAGATGGTGCCGTCGGCGTCGCCCACGAACACGCGCTGCGCGTTCTGCCCCACGGCCGCGGGGTAGACCGCGGGGGTGCCGACGATCGGCGAGTCGAACGGCGTGTCGTTCGTGACGTTGACGATCGCGGCCGGGACCTCCGGCGTGACGGAGAGGCGCCCGAAGTGGCGGATGATCTCTCCGGTGTCGAGGCGGACGATGGTGACGCTGCGCCCGGCCACGCGACCGGCGGCGCCGGTGCAGCCGTTGGCCCAGCGGCGGACCTGCGTGCGCGGCGGGCGCGCCGAGTCGCTGCGGTCGAAGTCGGTCGCCGAGTACCCGCTCGCGATGCCGCGATCGCAGTACTGTCCCCTCACCGGCGGGCCGTCGATGCCGCCGGGGAGGATGGCGACGCCGATCTGGCGCGCCACGGTCCCGTCGGGGTTGGCCTGGACGGTGGTGATCGCCGGCGTGCCCGACTGGCGGCCGAACAGAGCGACCATCTCCTGCGGAGGCGTGCCCTTCGCGCTGCGAACGACGATGCCGTTGTCGACGCCCTGCTTCGGGATGTCGGTGAGCTGCCAGAGGAAGTGCGGGCCGCGCTTCGCGACGTTGAGACCGCCGATCGACGCATCCGCGAGCGAGCCGGCCTGCTGCCAGGCGCCCGGCGTGTTGCAGGTGCTCCCGCAGTCGGAGTCGCTGACGTTGAGCGCGTAGTAACCCGCTGCGCCCGAGCCCATGCCCGCGACCAGCGTCGTGTGCCACTGATCGGCGTTACCGATGTTCGCGCGATCCCAGACGACGTCCTTCACCACCGGGCTGCCGTCGAGGAGCAGCTGCTGGCCCGAGGGATAGTTCGACGCGAGCCGCGGGAGCACCGCGGGCGGCACGAAGGCCCACATCTCCCAGTTCTCGCTCTTTCCGTTGCCGCCCTGCGCGCCGCCCTGCGTCTCGAGCGCCTTGAAGCCGTGGAGCACGCCGTCCGTCGTCGCGACGTACATCGTCGGGCGGCGGAGCGCGCGGCCCTCGGCGAACTGGCGGAATGCGTCCTCACGGAGGAACGAGGACGGCGGGCCGACGATCGCCGGCGTGGAGTGATAGACCGCGCCGAGCGCGGCGCACTCGGGCACGCACACTTCGCCCGTGGGGCAGCTGTTCGCGACGCCCACGGTGCAGCTCTGCGAGGCGGTGACCGAGCAGTAGCCGGTCGAGAGGCCCGAGGTGCCGCGGCAGCGGACGTTGAACTCGTAGCTGCCCTCGGGGCCCGTCTTGAGCGCCGACTGCTTGCTGGCGGTCGTGAAGTTCCAGATGACGTCGCGGCAGTCGTTCGCCGAGAGGCGCGGGACGGTGACCGTCTGCTGCGGGTTCGACGGAGACACCGCGCGCGAGCGCTTGCAGGTGTTCGCGTCGATGTCCATCGCCTCGGTCCATCCGCCGACCGTCGTGGCGATGCCCATGTCCATCGCGCCGACCTCGACGCCGCTGTAGTTCGGGATGCCGTCGGTGTACGACGTCGCGCCCGTGTACGGCCGCAGGGTGCGCGCCGAGTCGACGTTGCTGCCGCTCGTCGTGTCGCCCTTCACCGAGATGAAGAAGCGCGTGCCGGCCGCGGCCTGCGCGGCCGTGTTCTGCGCGTACGAGTCGCCCGACGTGTCCGCGTTCTGCGGGAGATCGCCGCCCGGCGGCGTGGTCGAGCAGCTCGCGCGCGTGCGGTCGATCTCGCCCGACCAGGGCTTCCGCGCGTTCGGGATGAACGACGTGACGTACTTCGCGCTGACGCCCTGGCCGGCGATCGACACGACCGGCGAGTACGCCGGCGGCGTGCGCGAGCTCGCCGCCTTCGAGACGTTCGCGAGGATGCGTCCGAAGGAGAGGACGAGGTCGGCCTGCGTCTCGGCGAAGAACGCGCCGACCGCGCCCGGGCCGGCGCCCGAGCCGTAGAAGGCGATCTTGTTGAGCTGGCAGCACGCATCGGCCGTCGAGCCCGGCGGCGCCTTGCCCGCGGCCTTCGCCGCCGCGCACGCGTTCTCCATGCCCTGCGGGGTGCCGCCGCCGCCGTCCGGCGCCGGGCCCGCGTACCACGACTTGCAGTTGTTCTGCGGCGCCGCCGAGTACGTGGGCGGGAAGCCGTCGCCCGGGAACGTGCCGGAGCCGTTGACCGAGAAGCCGATCACGTAGGTCGTGACCCGCGGTCCACCGGCGCCGTTGTAGAGCTGCTGCACCGTCTCCCACGCCTCGTTCGGGTACGGGCAGACGCCGCCGCCCGAGCCCGCGCCCGTGCCGCAGCTCGGACGAAGGTTCAGGTTCGGTGCACCGTCGGTGAGCAGGATGACGTACGAGTCGCGGCAGCCGTTCTTGACGTACGGGTCCTCGTAGCCCGACTGCGTGCCGTTCGGGCCGTACGCGTTGCGCCAGAGGTAGTCGCGCGCGTCTTCGACGAGTCCGTCGATCGGCGTGGCGCCGAACGGACGCGTCGAGACGATGACCTTCTGGATCTCGTCGTTCGTCCGCTGCACGTCGTAGAGCGTGCCCGCCGGATCCGGGAACGGGACGTGGCGGCCCTCCCACGGCGGCGCGGCCCAGTGCCGGGCGCCGACGTCGAACGGCTGCGCCGGAGTCGCGCACCCCGCCGGGAGGCCGAGGCCGGGGATCGGGGGGCTCGCCGCGCGATAGGTCCACAGACCGAGGAACGGCGACGCGGAGTTGATGTTGCCGCCCGGCGGGACCGCCACGTTGACGCCCTGGCCCGCGTCCGTGTCGGTGTCGAACGTCATCAGCGAGAAGCGCACGTAGTCGCGCGTCGCGTCGAGCTGACCGTCGAGCGCTTGCTCGAACGTGCACGCGTTGCCCGAGAGCGGGTTGTTGCTCGCGTACTGGCTCTGCAGGTGCGTCCACGTCACCGAGGTGAACGCGGTCGGCGGGAAGTCGCGCGCGTCGGAGCCGGTGATGCCGCGCCGCTGCGGGCCGACGCCGGAGCCCATCGGAGCGCCGGGGAGATCGTAGGGCGCGAACGCGCACGCCTGGAGCCCGCTGCCGGTGAGCGGACGGTGGTACGGGAAGGCGTAGTTGAGGTCGTACGGCGCGACGTCGTTGATCTTGTACTCGTTCGCGAACGCCGAGCCCGGGGTACGGGGCATCGCCGCGCAGCTGAAGAACGGCTGCATGTTGCCCGTGAGCGCCTGCACGAGCATGCCCCAGCGGTTCGGGTTCGACTCCTGACCCGGGGTGCAGTGATTGAAGGGCGCGCTCGTGATCGTCGCCGCCGGGCTCGAGCCGGGGACGCGGTCCTCGCTCGGCAGCGAGTTGTCCGGCATGCGCTCCATCGACCCCGACGTGTCGATGAGGAGCATGACGTTCGGGAGCGGGGTGTTCGTCGTGCCCGACTGCGCCTTCGCGTCGTGCGACGCGAGCAGGAGCAGGCCGGGGGCCGACGCGAGAAGGAACCGGAGGCAGGTACGGCTTCGGACGTGCATGGTCACCTCCTCAGGGCCTCACGCAGGGCGGCTTGGACATCGGGCCGGCAATGATGCGGCCACGGCCGAGCACGTTGATCTCGGGCGGCGTGCTCGCGTTCACCTTCAGCTCGGAGAACACGGTCACCGTCGCCTCGACGAAGAGCTTCGGGTTGTTCGGGTCCGGGCCCTCGAAGCCTGCCGGAGCGGGCATCATCACCGGGCTCGTCACCTCGATCTGCACCTCGGGCTGGAACGGATACCCCGGCCCGAACGAGTCCGGCTGGAAGGGGAGGCCGGGCGCGACGCTCGTGTTGATGCTCGTGGCGATGTTCTGCAGCTCGGTCGGGGTCAGGAGGACGCAGGCCTCGGCGTCGCAGAACTCGCGCTGGCCGGTGTAGGGCTTGGCCGTCCGGCAGTTGACCGACTGCTTCGTGGTGCCTCCGGTGCCGGCGTACATCGTGTTGACGATGCCCTGCGCCGCGCCCGGAGAGAACGTCTCGCTCGCGAGCATGAAGTTGTGCATCGCGACGTTCTGGCCGCTCATGCCCTCGCGCGAGTGACCCGCCGCGCGGACGTCGCTCGCGGTCGCCGACAGGCCGTAGACGCCCATCGCCGCGAGCAGGGCGAGCGTCACCGCGACGACGAAGAGCGCCGCGCCGCGCTGGCTCCTGCGGCGAGACGCACGACGGACGAGCGTGGTGATCCGTTCGCTCTGCATCAGTACGCCATCCTCGCCTGGTTGATGAGCGCGACCTCGGAGACGATCGTGCGGACGCGCGCGAACTTCGTGCACGAAGCCGGGGCGGTGGCCTCCAGGCAGTAGCGCGTGATGTACGGCGTGCCCGGGAGCAGCGCGAGGTTCGCGGTACGGTCGGGGAGCTGCGAGCGCGTCGAGACGCGGAACTTCACCGAGCGGACGCGCTGCGGGCCCGGCTGCCCCGGACCGGCCGTCGTGGCCGACGCGATCTGCGTCCAGAGGTCGATCGGGCCGCCGCCGCCCTCGCCGAGCGTGTCGCTGTCGAGGTCGAACACGCGGATGTTGGCCGGGGGGACCTGGCTCGAGTCGTCGACGACGATGCCGAACTTCAGATCGATCGCATACTCGGCGACGATCTGCGTGAGCGCCGGGATGAGGTTGCCCGAGGCGTCCTCGAACCCGCGATAGAGCATGAACAGCTGATCGGCGCCGCCGATCGACGCGGGCGGATCGAGGAGCGGATCGGTGTTCTTCGCGAGGAACCAGCGAACGCGGTGGAGCGGCGAGATGCGCACCGTGCCGAGCGGGTCGACGCCGCAGCCGGTGCCCTTCGGGCCGGCGAGGCGCGCGTCCGCCGGGTCGGGCAGGTGGGCGCGGAGGACGCTCGTGTTGTCGTTGCCGTTGCAGAGATCGATGGTGGCGTAGGCGTTCGGGCCGGTCTCGGTCGGCGCGTCGGCCTTGTTGACGGTCACGAAGTGCTGGCAGCCCGCCTCGTCGACGACGCGCGCGAGGAAGGTCGCTCCCGGCGAGGGCGTGAACGCGTTGATGACGTTCTGCTTGCTGCCGTTGATGAGGCGCGCGTTGGCCGGATCCGCCGCCGCGCGCAGCACGACCTGCCCGCCGCCGCAGGCGCCGCCCGTCTCTTCCCACTGGCCGACGTACTGGTCGTCGGTCGTCATGTTGCCGATGACGAGCAGCTCGTCCGGGGCGAGACCGTTGTTCGACGCGAGGCCGAGCGGGCTCTCCGTGGCCGCCTTGCCCTTCGCCACGCGGACGCGGATGCCCTGGAGGTCCTGGGTGATCGCGCCGTAGCGAGCGCCGGCCTGGCCGGTGCCGTTGACCGCGACGCGATGGCCGTAGGGGATGTTCGTGCCGGCGGCGAGCTTGATGTTGCCCGTGCCCATGAAGGAGACCTTCGTGAGGTCGTAGCGGAGGCGGTTCGCGGCGTTGCGCACCGATTGCTCGACGGTCGTGAGCCGGACCTGCTCGTGGAACGACGTCGTCGCGGCCTTCGCGAGGCCGACGACCGCGATCGCGATGATGACGCCCGCGACGAGCGACACCATGAGCTCGACGAGCGTGAAGCCCCCAGCACGGAAGCGGGCGCGGGCACGGCGCTGCGCTGCGCGGGTCATTGCGGGCTCTCCTGGGCCGAGCGAACGACCGTCGAAGCGTAGACGAAGTGGTAGACCGTTCTCGCGTTCGCGTCGTTCGGCCCGATGCCGTTCACGACGGGGTTCGAGCAGTCGGTGATCGGCGCCTGCTCGAGCCGGCTGTAGAAGACGCGGATGTCGGCGTGGATCGTCGCCTGCTCGTTGAGCACCGGCGGCGTGCCGAGCGGGCGACCCCACCACAGGCGGTACTGCACGCAGAAGGTGTGATCGCCCGAGCCGTTCGGCCGGTCGCGACCGAAGATGTCGAACGCGGGGCTGAAGCCGCCCTCGCTGCCCGGGGCGGGCACCGGCGGGCTGCAGTAGTTCGGCGGGTTGCACGTGCCGAGCGACACGTTGTTGAGCCACCGCGTCGCGGTCGTGAGGTTCTCGGTCGTGCGGTTCAGGTTGCTCGGCCGGGTCCAGCTCATCGAGTCGCGCTGCAGGCGCGCGGTCCACTCGTGGGCGATGTTCGTCGCGATGTCGAGGCGGCGCGCGTCCTGGCCGCCCTGGATGGTGACCCGCTGCATGCCGATGACGCCCGCCGCGCCGATCGCGAACAGCGTCATCGCGCTCAGGACCTCGACTGCCGTGTAGCCGCGCTGGGTCTTCCTCATGACCATCCCTCAGAGCGACTGGATCCGGGGCGCCGCGGCGCCGCCGACGATGACCCTGCGCGTGAGGCCTCGCGGGTTGTTGGCCGCGTCGCGACGGTTGATGCGGACCTCGACCGTGCCGGTGAAGGGCGGCGCGAGCAGCATCGCGGCGATGGCCGCCGCCGCGCCGCCACCCGCGCCCATGTACACGTTGCCGCCCGGCGTGTAGCAGAGGGCGACCGCGTTCGTGTCGGCGCCGCCCACGCGGAGGATCGAGCCGACGTTCATGTCCACGTTCACGCCCGCCGTGTCGAGGGTGAGCCCGTCGATCACCGGCGAGAGCGGGGGCGGGGCCGCCGGCGGATCCCATCCGGGCACGCCGTTCCACTGGAGCGGCCCCTTGCACGAGCTGACCTGCTTCGGGCCGCTCGGGGGAGGCGTCGCGTCGACCGCCTCGAACAGGCGGACCTTCCCGCGCGTGCCGCCGGCCTCGATCAAGACGAGGTGGGCGGACCCGCGGGCGGTCGCGCGCACGCTCGCACGGTGGATCACGGCCGAGTACTGCCGCGCGTAGTCGAAGGCGAGCCGATCGTCGCGCGCGGTCCGCATCGCGGGGGCGGCGATGACCGCGAGGATCGCCACGAGCATGATGACGACCATCAGCTCGATGAGCGAGAAGCCCTCGGCTCCACGCCGCCGCGAGGCCCGAATTCCCCTACGATCACGCACCAGGAGCGCTCGCACCAGGTCCGCTCACGCAAGGGGCGTGCCTCGAGCACACAGGCGGAATTCCCGCGCCGGGACGATCGTGGCGGGTCGAATCCTTTGCGGAGCTACGAAAAAAGGTTCGAACGGCCGCCCGGGTGACGGTGGTATGACGGGCGCCATGTCGAAGTCTGCTCTCCTCCTCTTGTTGGCCCTGGGCGCGGTCGCCGCGTGCAAGGACGACAAGCCGAAGCCGGACAACGCCCCCCCTCCGCCGCCGAGCGCCTCGGCCGCGCAGCCCGGCGCGTGCACGGGCGGCGGGGGAGAGCTCACCGACCCGGTGAGCGCGCCGTTCTTCCCCCGCACCGTCGCGGGCTACTGCGTCGATCCGCAGGGCGAGGTGAAGACCTACGGAGAGAAGGGCAAGCTGTCGATGGACGAGGTCTGCACGACCGCGTTCGACGGCGAGTGCGAGGTCTACAAGAAGTTCGGCCTGAAGCGCGTCGTGTCGCTCCATTACGTCGACGGCTCGGGCAAGGGCGGCAGCGTGGAGGTCAACCTCTCGCAGTTCGCCGACGTCGCGGGCGCCTACGGCATGTTCACGCTGCGCGTCGTCGCCGGCGATCCGGCCGATCCCTCCACTCCGAAGCCGCTCGCGGCCGGCGCCGCCGGTGCGATCGGCACCGGCCGCGCATACGTGTGGCGCGGGCAGTACCTCGCCGAGCTGCAGTACAACAACGAGCAGGAGTCGCCCGAGCAGCTCGCGAAGTCGAGCGAGGCGATCCTCACCGCGGTGGGCAAGGAGATGGGAGCGAAGCTCCCCGGCGCGACGACCCTGCCTCCTGCGGCGGCCATGCTGCCGTCCGAGAACCGCGTGACGAACGGGATCGTGTTCCAGCCGAAGGACGTCCTCGGCTGGAGCGGGATCGGGCCCGCGGCGATGGGCTTCTACAAGGAGGGCGAGCGGCGGTGGCGCGACCTCGCGATCGTGAAGGACGACGCCGATCAGGCGAAGGACGCGTTCAAGACGATCAAGTCGAAGCCCGGAACCATGCCGATCGCGAACCTCGGGGACGAGGCGGCGCACGTGGTCGTCGGCACGTCTCCGAAGGTCGAATTCCTCGTCGCGCGGAAGGGCAACGTCATCTGGGGCGTCGGCGACGAGGAGTACGCGCTCCGCACGAAGGAAGGGGAGAAGGTGCGCCTCTCCAAGGACGAGGCGGTCACGAAGATGAAGGCGCTTCTCTCGACGCCCGCGCCTGCTTCGGCTTCGGCTTCGGGCTCCGCGGCGCCTTCGGGCTCCGCGCCGAAGAAGTAGCCTTCGCCTCCTGTCTCGAGAGCGCGAGCCGCTCGAAGCACGCGGCAGCGACGTTCCGCTCCTTGCGGACGAGCGCGCTCGCGGCGATGAACTTCGTGGTCACGGGATCGTGGTAGCCGCTCGCGTCCGGGAGCTCCGGCGCGAACGTGCGGTGCCAGCGCACGACGCGCCTCATCAGATGATCGCGCACCCACTTGCCGACGAGAGAGGCGAGGGCGACGACGAGATGCGTGTCGTCGGCGTCGCGCACGAACGCGAGCCGCCCCACGCCGGGCACGTGGTACTCGCTCCGGGCGCGCCCTTCGACGAGGGCGGTGTGGAGCCAGCCGGCGAGCGGCCCGAAGCGATCGCCGTAGAAGTCGAAGCCGCCGACCTTCCCGCAGAGCGCGTAGACCTCTCCGCCGACGTCGTCACGGGCCGCCAGCACGAGGCGCTCCATCGTGTGCAGGTCGACGTCGAACCGCGAGAGCCCGCGCGCCACCGCCTCGTTGAGCCGGTTCGTGCACACGATCGCGACGCGCGTGCGGATGACGCGGACGCCCTTCTGCTCGAGCTGCTCGAGGTCCTTCGCGCAGCGCGCGACGAGGTGGTCCTCGGCGGCGAAGGCCTCGTCCTCGCTCCCCCAGCACATGTCCGCGTGGTGGCGAGGGCAGGGCGAACGGAGCACGTCGTCGGTGTCGAGCCCGACGGCACGTACGAGCTCGTCGGGCGTCCGCGCGACGATCCCGCTGCGCGCCGCGATCGCCCGGGCCCAGGCCTCGCCGAGCGCGCTGTCGTCGAACGCGACGAGCTTCTTCGAGTCGCCGATGCGCTCGGCGATCGCCCCGCGCGGCTTCGAGCGGATGACCTTCGCGCCGTCGCCGTCGGTGCTCGCCACGATCGAGGTCACGACGAGCGGGCCGAGCCGCGGGCCCATGCCGTTCTCGTCGATGCCGACGTGATGGGGGCCGGTCCAGGGCGGAAGGACGGGAATGCGTTCGCGCTTCGGCACGTTGCGAGGCGACGCTCACCTGATCCCTGGGCGGATGCAACGGTCCAACCTGTGGATAACTGCGGAATTCTCTCCCGAGCGGGTTGACCATCGATAACCCGATGTTTAAGGTGCTCGGCCACTTTGTAAGGCGATACTCTCGGAAGCTTCGCACGGCTCAGCCGGAGGCACGGGGATGAACAAGGTCCAGCTCAAGAAGTTCAAGACGCTCCTCACCGAGAAGCGCGACGAGATCGTGAAGAAGGCCAAGCAGACGCTCGAGGAGGACATGACCCTCGACGCGAACGATCTGCCGGACGAGATGGACCTCGCCTCGAGCGAGTACCTCCAGTCGTTCACCTTCCGCCTCCGCGGCCGCGAGAAGGTCTTCCTCGACAAGATCGAGAAGGCGCTCCGCAAGATCGAGGACGGCTCCTTCGGCGTCTGCGAGGAGTGCGGCGAGGAGATCTCGATCAAGCGTCTCGAGGCCCGTCCCGAGACGACGCTCTGCATCCGCTGCAAGGAAGACCAGGAGCGGATGGAGAAGGACTACACCTGAAGAACCAAGAATGAAGAACAGGGAACGGGAAACCGGGCGAGATGGTGCTCGCCGGTTCCCACCTCAGCCCGCTGCGGTGGCGGCGGGCTTCTTGTTCTTCGCGCCCGGCTTGGGGTCCTTCGCGTCCTTCGCGCGCTCGAGCACCTCGCGGAGGTAGCGGCCGGTGTGTGAGCGCGGGTTCCCCGCGACCTCCTCGGGCGTGCCATGCGCGACGATCTCGCCGCCCTTGTCGCCGCCCTCGGGGCCGAGATCGATGACCCAGTCGGCGCACGCGACGACGTCCAGATTGTGCTCGATCACCACGACCGTGTTGCCCTGATCGCGTAGCTCGAGGATCGCGCCGAGCAGCACCTCGATGTCGGTGAAGTGCAGCCCGGTGGTCGGCTCGTCGAGCACGTAGAGCGTGCGGCCGGTGGCCTTGCGGGCGAGCTCGCGCGCGAGCTTCACGCGCTGCGCCTCGCCGCCGGAGAGCGTCGTCGCCGGCTGGCCGAGCGTGAGATAGCCGAGGCCGACGCGGCGGAGCGCGTCCAGTCGATCGCGCACCCGGGGGATCGTGTCGAACATCTCGAGGGCCTGCTCGACCGTGATCTCGAGCGCCTCGGCGATCGAGAGGCCGCGGTACTTCACCTCGAGCGTCTCGCGGTTGTACCGCTTGCCCCCGCACGTGTCGCAGAGGACGAAGATGTCGGGGAGGAAGTGCATCTCGACGCGGAGCACGCCGTCGCCCTGACACGCCTCGCAGCGGCCGCCCTTCACGTTGAAG
>WBZO01002082.1_pt1 | contig 15279 bp, 13 predicted proteins | sample 5204261 | NCBI WGS metagenome assembly WBZO01 (sample SAMN12412400, study PRJNA552823) | activated sludge metagenome | isolation source: activated sludge from anammox sidestream of wastewater treatment plant... | place: USA: North Carolina | collected 2017-09 | reverse complement strand
CAAACTCAGCGCGCGCGCGTCGATCAATCCATGCGTTTCTTTGCGCAAGGGAATATGCAAGGTCAATACATCGCTGACCGCGAGCAGTTCGTCTAACGACTCGACGCGCGCGACCTCTGACAACCATTCGTCGGCAAGCGGATCGAAAGCGGCGACCGACATTCCAAACGCAAAGCCATAGCGCGCGACCTTTTGCCCGATTCGTCCCAAGCCGACTATGCCCAAACGCTTGCCATTCAGTTCGTGTCCGCGAAAACGGTCCCTGTCCCATTCCCCGTTGCAAACAGAAGCAAACGCGGATGGAATGTGGCGCAGCAAAGACAAAAGCAACGCCCAAGTGTGTTCCGCCGTCGCGCTGATGGTGCGTAAAAATTCCGTCTCGCCTTGCAAACTGAGGATCATAATTCCCCGCGCGCGTGCATATTCGACGTCAATATGGTCCAGCCCCGTCGTCGCGCTGACAATCGCTTTCAAGCGGGTTCCTGCGTCAATCACCTCACGGTCAATCTGATGTCCCAGCCGCACAATCAAAACATCATAGTCACCCAGTTGCGCGACGAGCTCTTGCCGAGACAAGGGCGCATCGTTCACTTGACCGACTTGGCGCAAAATTTCGCGCGCGGTCTCGCTGTAAGCAAGCGGTTCGACATTCAAGATGCGGATCATATCAAGTCAGTCTCGTGCAACATTTCGTCCGCCTGAACGTCCCGCGTCAAGCTGCGTCCGATGATTAGGGTCAGCCGTTCGGGCGCAAGCCCGGTACCCGGTTTTTTGACGGCGAGATGCTCTTGGCGCAGCACGGTCCCGGCGGAAAGCGCGGTGCGCGCCACGATGCTCTTGTTAAAGAGCTGGCGCATCCCGGCAAGTTCCTGCGCTATTGCATCCTTGTCCACCGGATTGGCGCGCATCTTTTCGATCAAGCGCACGCCCTCGACCAGTTGGCGCAATTCGTTCGTCGTCACCGATGCCGGGACATCGGGCCCAAACATTTCGCGGCTCAAAGTAACGTGGACTTCTAAAACCTCAATGCCCAAAGCCGCCGCCGCGAGACCCGTATAAATCGTTCCCGAGTGGTCGGACAAACCCACCGCGCAATGATAACGCGCGCGAAAAAAAGGAATCAGATTCAATCCGATTTTCTCTGGCGGCGTCGGATACATCGAAGTGCATTGCAACACGGTCAACGGGAGACCACGCGCTTGCGTGCGTTGAACGGCGGCATCAATTTCGCTTAACGGACTCATCCCGGTCGAAAGGAGAATGGGGAGTCCGGTATCGGCGATCTGGTCGAACATTGGCGTATTGCTTACTTCACCCGACGCGATTTTCCATGCCGCCACCCCGACGCGCGTCAAGAGTTCCACCGCTTGAACCGAAAAGGGTGAACTGAGAAATTGCAAACCGCGTTCGGTTGCATGTTGTTTCAGTCCGCGCCACTGTCCTTCCGTGAACTCCATGCGCTTCCAATACTCGTAACGTGTTTTATCTTGGCGGCTGAACTTGACGCGCCACGGTTCGCTAGGAGTGCTTTCGGCGGCGGCGATATGCGTTTGAAATTTAATCGCATTCGCGCCGGCATTTGCCACCGCATCAATGAACGCATGCGCCGTTCCCAAACTGCCGTCGTGGGCTTGGGCGATTTCGGCGAGGATAGTACAGTGGCTTGTTTGCGAAAAAGTCATTTGGCTCAAGCTATATCGAAGTTACATCCGCCGAAAGTGGGATCGATCGCGCACATTCGATTTGTTGTAATGATTCGACGAGACTCAGTGTACGAGCATGATCAGTAAGACTAGATGCTGGTGGAGGTAAATATCCAAGATCCCGAATGGCCTCAACGAAAGCACAAGACTGTTGACGCAATCCAGGTTTCAGACCATTAACTTCTCTGGCGCTTGGTAATGGGCGCGGGGCAGCGTTGCCAATTCGGATGGTGCCTTGCTCGAGGGGTCCGAGAATGGCTTCGATTCCATCACCATGAATGCGCAGCTCCCAATGACCACTTGATCCACTGTGGGCAATAAAGCTGCCCAAAATTCCTGCCCGAAATCTCAAAACAGCGACGGTTGATTGTTCGCCTACACTCTGGATTGAATTTGAATCTCCAATAACGGATTTGACCTCGCCGCCGACCATGCGGAGTAGATCAACAATGTGAATCGTATTCATGAGCATCCAATGATCATAGACCTCTGGAGGATAAAGTCGCTGAGCGCGGTAGGGTTGGACTGGATCGGGAGCAATCGCGGTGACACCTAGGATCGGACCATGGAAGAGGATCAGATCAATAGCGGCAAAAACACTCGGGTAGAATCGCCGGTTCATGGCTGCCATCGCAAGAATCTTTTTGACTTGGGCACGCTCAGCGAGTGCTTGTACCACACTGCTATGCAAAGCAACCGGCTTTTCCGCGAGCACATGCAAGCCGTATTCGATAACTTGACTTGTAATGCTTTCATTCTCCAAATGCGAAACCGCCACCACACAGGCATGAGGTCTTGCTTTCTCAGCGACCGAGCGCCAGTCCTGCCCCCAATTAGGTATTTTGAACTCTGCGGCAAGCTCTCTTGCTCTCTCACCGCTGCGGCTGACCACTCCAACAATCTCTGCCCCCGGCGTGACGGTGAATGCAGCAATGTGGGCGCGCCCCATCTTTCCCGCCCCGATGACCAGAAGACGAACTGTTTCTTCAAGAGACCAATCAAGCAAAGGGGAATCTCTCTTCAAGTATTTTACCTTCCAGAGGCAATTCTACCCACCTGCCACCCTCTCTGGCAGAGAGATGGCAAGCAATGACTGCTTCCAGAGACGCGCGTCCATCGGCCAGAGTGCAGCGCGGTGATTTGCCAGCGTGCAGCTCGTACAAAGCTGTCGCTACTCCCAATTTAAGCGCCCCTTGCCATAGATACTGGTCTTCCCAGATTCTGCCTCCCGCTCCGACCATTCGTATGCGCCCTAAACGCTCGTCTATCTCAAGACGTCCATGCTCTCCAATAATCAAATAAACAGCTTGTTGCAATCGGAGACTGTCCGAAAGATCAAGCGTGAATCGAATGCCATTGCTGAGATATGCCTCGCAACGCCCAGACAAGTCCACAAACTCCGAGCCACGCCAGCTGGGTCGGACGATCTCGTCCAGTTCAGATCGAAGTCTGGCAAAGTCGGCATCAAAGATCCAACGGGCAAAATCAAAATAATGTGTACCAATCATGGCAAGACCAGCGCGGCCAAATGTAAAATGTGCGACACACGGTTTGCCAATCACTCCGCTACTGACGAGTCGCTTTATTCCTTGTCCCATCGGCAGCCAGCGGCGCGTATGATCAACTGCAATCCTTGTTATGCTTGGCTCCCCTGCGACACTTATTAGCTCATCCACATCTGCCAGGCACGTTGCAACTGGCTTCTCCAACAGAATCGTCCGCACACCTGCATCGAGAGCCGCAAATACAATAGGAATATGTCCAGGTGCCGTCGTGGCAATAGCCAACACATCATATTCACAGGCATGTGTTAGCAGATCATCCAAAGTTGCGTATATCTTGGCAGTAGGAGATATCTCCTCACGCATCTTTCGGGACGCATCGGGAATTCTGTCATGCACGGCAGCCACTACCCACCCATCAAGCATATTAACCGCTCGTGCAATATCTCTACCCATCGTGCCACAACCGACTATTCCAACTTTGGCTTGCGAGCTTGTCAAAGCCACCTGGGTAGCTAGACGCATGCGCCGAAAGGCGAGCGCCTCTTCAGAAGTAGTCTTTGCCAAGCCCAAATTCTGAAGGATAGATCTCGAGATGCGTTTTGCGCGGGAGAGGAATCTAAGTGTCATTCCTAGTTCGGACCAGTGTTCAATGAATCCAGGATATTTTGGTATCGCTCAATCTGACGATCGAGCGTATATTCTCGCTCAAATGTTGCCCGGGCGTTGCGACCATACTTTACACGCAATTCTGGTACTTGGATTAAGTGCTCCAGTGCCTCAGGAAACTCCTTAACAGAATCTACCAAGATGCAGTTTTCACCTGCAACCAATTCAGGCATTCCTCTAACAGACGCACGAGTAGCAACCACAACTTGAGCGTAATTGAAGTGAAGTGCCACTTTGGTACGTAGTCCTGAGATATATTCATAGGGAATAATCTGTATGTCATAAGGGCGCAATATTGTAGACAAATCATGCACAAAACCAGTGCAAGTAGCTTTGGCGTTCATAATCATTTCCCTCAGCACTGTATCAGCTGCTTTGGTGTCTCCAATTATGACAAGACGTGCATTGTGTCCTTGTGCTCGGAGACGGTCATCGAGAAAAGGGTGAGCTTCTTTTAGGTAACCAGATAGACCGATCTTATTTGATGTTGTGGCCAAGCTTCCCAAATGAACAATTTGAGGATCTTGCAAAGATGCATAGTCCTCCAGATCTATCGCGACAGGCTCATATGCCGAAGGGACAACATGGATATTCTCGAGACCGAATCCCTGCATCTCTCGAGCTTGCACCGTCGATCCTGTTTCCACCGCGGCACACTCTTTCAGATATTGCAGATCGGCTCGCTTCCACAACCAACTTCGCCATTGGAGTTTCATAGTTGAAAATAGATCGTCTCTTCTCCTGACTGGAGTAATTCTTGATTTCCAATGCGCTCGGATCTTCATTAACTGAAACATCCAATCAGTGTGAGTGGATATCCATGGCACGCGTGGGTTAGAATAATAGATTCCGGCACTACTGGGAATCCAAACGCCCCATATCAAATCTGGTTCCAGTTTTTCACATCTCGATCGAATGATCTGCCCAAAATACTCAGCTTCGGGATAGATCAATGCTACGGGATCAAATAGGCTTTGATCTATATGACGCAACCAACTCTCATTATTGCCAACTCTTCGATATCGAATATCCTCCCAGCTTGCCGCGAGGTTGCGTGATTCACCGGTTTCTCCATGAAATTGTTCTTCATAGGCAATTGTTTGGGGCAAGATTTGTTCATCTAGAAAACGGACCACATGCATTTCGATCCCAATTCTAGAGAGAGAATAATAAGCCATTGCTATGCGATTAGAGGTTCCTGAATGCCAGAATGAAAACGGGCTATTGCTGGCTACGAAAAGGCAAGTCTTGATCTTCATTCTCATCCGGCATGTACAGGTCGGGTTCACTACGGTACGCCAACCAATCCCCCAACAACTTGACCGAACGCGACGCTTGAAATTCTTGCAAACTGCGCGCCGCAAAGTGAATGTTATCATGCACGTCGCTCTGCGCTTCATGCAGACGCTTGAGCTCCATCGGCGCGCTGTCTTGAAACGAGATTTGCTTGCCCAGCTGGAGCGCGTATAAATGGCGGCGCGCCAATTCTCTTTGCGCCGCATTCAAGCGTGGAATGGTTTGTAAATTTCGCAGCGTTTCAAAATATGCCGCCTGGCTGGGCGGCTCGATGGTAAATCCGTACCCGGTATAACGCCCCGTTCCGGCGACAATCGCGGGGATGCCAAAGCAGGGAAATTCCATCCCGACTGTGCCATTGACAGTCAATACATAATCCACCAGCGGAAACAACGATTGCGTGTTAATGTCCGTATCCGCCGGCATAAAGCGAACGTGCTTTGGCAAAGGCATCAGTGGCTGCAGCAGCCGCCGTTCCGACGTTTCCTTGACGCTCTCGCGCTGGAGTTTGAAAACATTGAACGGATGCTCTTTGATAATCCAGTTGAGGTGTGAACATTCACGAGCGACGAACTGTACGGTTTGAAAAAGCCAGTCTTCAAAATCTTCGAAAAGCCCTTCGCCGTAAAAAAAAGCGGCATCCCACGCAATGTGCGAAAAGATAACGGCGGTTTTTTTGTTCGGGTCCAGCTCCAGTTGTTTCCGTACCTCTGCTGGCGATTTGACGACTTTGCCCGCTTGCAGCCGCCGCGTGTCGTCGGTTGAATCGGGCTGATAGCGTCCGGCGAATTCGCGTTCTAATTTTTCATCCTCTCGTTTTGTCCAGGGGCGATTCTTGACGACATCCCACGTGGAAGCGGACAATGAAAAATAGTGCTGTCCTTTGGTTTCGGGCGTAAAACGTTTGAACACCCAAGCGCTGCGGCGTTGACCGAATTCAAAAACCACGCAATCCGTGCCGCGGTGCAGCGCGGTCTCAAAAATTGCGCCGTTTGGCGTGTAACCGGAATCGCGGACGAGCATTTTTTCCACCGGATTTTCGTCCAAGAATCGCTCGGCAAGCAAAGCGCTCTGTACGGCGAGCGTCAATTGCTCTTGCAAAAGCGCAAAGGTCGCCGGGTTGGTCAGGTCGAGTCGTCCCTCCACGCGCTTGCGGCACGTCATCGAGAGCGCGTGTTTGCCGACGCATACGCCGCGAAATTCGATATTTTTTACTTGCGTAACGGACGGTTGAGTCAAGGCGAATGTCTGAACGATGCGTTGCGCCTCTGCCGCCAACTCACTGTACTGTTCTGCAAGCTGATTCCACATTACAAGGCGGTTGATGCCGAACATCCTAAAATATTCATGCGCGAAACGTGAGCCAGAGTGAGTAAAAATGACCGGCGTGTATCCGCGCAGCTGCATCGCTTTGGCGGCAAGACAGTGAAATTTGGCGTGCATCGGCAAATTGGTAAAACTGACGATGGCAAACAGCCGCTTGGGGTCGGCGTACTCTGCGCCTTGCGCTGCCCATCCCCCCACCTGACGCCGGGTGCGCTCGAGGTCCTGGCGCAGCTCGATTTCTCGTTGACGAAAAACGGGATCGGTGAGGTATTGGATGCCGCGATGGAACGGTTTGTACAAACCAACTTGACGCAAAACACTTCCGACTGGATTCGTCATCTAAAATCTCACAGCGCCCTAGAATCAACGCGGCGAAGTTTATTCATCACCGCCACCTCACTTGGATAGACCTTTTTTACACCATCGCCCATCGCGCTTTCGATGCCGCGAATATCGCGCACCAAGCGCGCCAAACCATGCGGCTCGACCGAAGCGGCTTGGTCGCTGCCCCACATTGCGCGGTCCAACGTAATATGCCGTTCGATCATACACGCGCCGAGCGCCGCTGCCGCCACCGACGTGGCAAGCCCAACTTCGTGTCCCGAGTAGCCGACCGGCACACCATAGCGCTGCGCGAGCGCGCGGATTGCCGCGAGATTCAGTTCTTCCAGTTTGGATGGATACGTGCTTGTGCAGTGCATCAGAATCAAATCTTCTGTGGCTAATACATCCACCGCATGGTCTATTTGTTCGAGCGTACTCATGCCAGTCGAAAGAATGAGCGGGCGACCAAAGCGGCGATGATGCCGCAGCAAATCGTCGTCGGTCAGACACGCGGAAGCAATCTTGTAGCAAGGCGGATTGAATTGTTCGATAAAATCCACAGACGCTTCGTCCCAGCATGAAACGAACCACAGCATATTGTGCAGACGGCAGTATTCGTCAAGCGCGCGATACGGTTCGTAACCGAATTCCAACCCCCGCTTCAAGTCCCCATTCGTCGCTCCAAACGGACTCTCGCGCGGACGCGCCAGTTCCTCTGGCGTGTAAACCACGTTGACGGTGCGCTTTTGGAATTTGACCGCGTTACATCCAGCCAACGCCGCCGCCGCAATCAACTTGCGAGCAATGTCCAAGTCGCCGTTGTGATTAATCCCAATCTCAGCCACGATAAAACAGGGTTCGCCCGTTCCTACCCAACGGTCGCCAATTTTTACTCTAGCCATCTTTCTCCTCCCTGTCACGCAAAGCAGCGTTGTCCGCTTTGTTGACGGTCACTTGGGTTTCCACATAGCCGCAAATCGCGTGCAGGACAGCTGTATGCAATTCCTGAACACGCTGGGTATTCCGCGATGGAATTTGGATACAGACATCGCAACGCGCCAGCGCTGGGTCAGCATGTTCGCCGACCAGAGCTATGGTACGCAGTCCGCGCGCTTGGGCGGACTGAACTGCCTTCAAGATATTCGGTGAACGCCCACTCGTAGAAATAGCAATCAGCACATCACCCGCTTGACCCAAGCCCTCGATCTGACGCGCAAAGATATTCTCGTAGCCATAGTCGTTGCCCAATGCCGTCACGACCGAAGGATCGGAGCTCAATGAAAGCGCCGGCAGCGAGAGTCGCTCCCGACTCATCCGTCCGACCAGTTCCGCCGCAAAATGCTGCGCATCCGCCGCGCTTCCGCCATTGCCGCAAACAAGAACCTTTCCATCCGCCGATAGGCAATCGAGTACGATTTTTCCAGTTAATTCGACCGGCGCCTCCAAACTATCCGCCAATTTCAATGCCAATCGAGCAAGTTCCGAGATTGCCGCAGAGACGCCCCACCGATTTGGCTTGTGGCAATAAAATGTCATAAAGTTCCCATAAAAAGGCGGAGATACTTGGCTGGTATCGAACAAACGCAATAGATTTTCCGGTGTAAAGTAGCGTGTCTCAAAGAATGGATACTCCACACGATCTATCACGAATCCGTGATCGCGGAGAAAGCGATGCATAGAGTCGTTTGTAAAGAGACTGACATGGGTTGGGTCATGCAGCAGTCTATATCTATCCCCAAAGCGCCTGGCACAGCCGCTGTCAAAGTCAGGGGTTCCGAGAAGAAGGGCACCTCCACATTTGAGAATTCGATGCACAGTAAGGATAGCGCCAATGGGGTCGTGCAAGTGCTCAATAACATGGTGCATCACCACCACGTCAAAAAATTCATCGGGATAATCGGCTTGTTCCAGCTCCCCAACGAAAACTTTTGCCCACTGTTGCGCCCAAGCTGCGGCAAAGCGCGACACCTCAACGCCGTATTTCTCCCATTCCGCGCTCAAACCCGAAAGGAGAAACCCCAAACCACACCCCATGTCGAGGATTCGTCCGGGTGGCAAGTTATTTAGAAAGGTTAGCTCCTGTTTAATGTCCTCCAGATGCTTTTCACGCTCCTGAAGACGATCTCGCACATTACCGTCCGGGTCAACGATCGTGCCCCAGTACGCCTCTTCATAATCTGGAGATTGAGCTAGTTTACGCGTGACAAAGTAATCCTGCATGATCTTTGCGTCTCCTAACCGTCACGGGCAAACGCGCTGCCAGACAAGAACCATTCCGCAACTTGGCGCACTGCTCCATGCCCTCCCGCACGCGTTGTTACAGCGCGCGCGGCGGCTAATACTTTTGGTACAGCATCTGCGACGGCAATCGGCATACCTACCCACTGCAGGCAAGCTAAATCGTTCACGTCGTTGCCAACAAAAGCAACCTGTGCCGGTTCAAGTGATCGTTCCTGAACCAATTTTTGTAATGCGCCCAACTTGTCGGCAGAACCCTGAATCCATTCGATGCCCAACTTGCGACAGCGCGCGCTTACCACGGGATTCGTTTCTGTTGACAAGACAATGACTGGAATTCCCGCTTCTTTGAGACGCGCAATCCCCCAGCCATCGCCGCGGTCGCACCAGACAGCTTCCGTGCCATTCTCGTCCACCAGCACGCGGTTATCCGTCAGCACGCCGTCAAAATCCAACACCAGCAAGCGAATGTGTTCAAGATTGGGCGGCGGGTTCGAGCGCCCAATCAGTAACTGCGCCATCAACTCTAAATCGGATGGTTCGTCCACTTGAAACGAGTCGAGCAAGTTCATCCGATAAACCGCAATCTTGCCACCCAGACGGTTGTCGAACTGGCGCAGTGTCCACGGCTTGAAAACATAAATAGACCCATTCTCCATCAAATCTTCCGGAGCATCCTGCCGCCGTTGACGATGCCGATAGTCAAAAGTCAAAGACGTGAGCTGTTCACCCTCCTTACGCCAGACAAAGCCCTCCACCGCGCACGCAGAAAAAAGCGAGTCCGCTTGTTCGCGCCGTAGGGTCTCGATAGCATTTTGGATATCATCCACTTGGCGCAGTGGTGAGGTGGCTTGAAGAAAAACAACCAAGTCTGGCTCATAACGTTCTGTATCTCGCAAATAATCAAGCGCGTGCAACAGCGCTGATTCTGAAGTGGCAGTATCGCCGCTAATTTCGGCGGGACGCCAAACCACTTGCGCGCCATACTGATTTGCCACCGCCGCGATAGCATCATCATCCGTTGAGACTACCACGCGTGTAATACTACGCGTTGCGCGCGCTTGTTCGATGCTGTATGCTAACAATGGTTTGCCTGCAAGGGGCTGGACGTTTTTGTGGGGAATCCCTTTGGAGCCCCCGCGGGCGGGGATGAGGGCGAGGACTTGGAGTTGAGGGTGGGGCATTTTTCTTATTGGGGACATATGAATAAATTCAGACAAGTACAGAAAGTAACTCTTCTATTCTTTTTACATTCCTTGAAATATCACAATTCAACATCACAAAGTCTTTTGCCTTTTGACTATACTCACCCCATAAGTGAGGTTCGCTCAGAAAGTTAAGAATTGATTGTGCTAATTCTTCAGCATTCACGCTCTGAACCAAGACGCCTCTTCCATCGTCCAAAGCCTCTGATACTCCATTGACAGCAAATCCAATTACCGGCGTACCCACAAGCATACTTTCCAACATCGCCAATGGGAATGGATCCTCACGGGATGGAATAATACATGCATCCATACATACCTGATATTGGATTGGGTTGTCCACCTCTTGGATCCAATGGAATCGTCCGCTCAGCCCCCCGCTCATTACCAGCCGACGCATCGACTCCATATACAGCTGCTTGTGGATTTTATCATGCCCACCAACCCACATAAAGTGAATATCGAGATCAGGTCGTGTAGCATGGACTATTGCGGACGCTTGGACAAACAAGTCTACCCCTTTGCGAAACGAAGGTTTCCCAACCGCTCCGATAAGAATCGCTGCGGAGGCAAGACCGAGCGCTTGCTTCACCTCACTTGCACGGATTGACTCGGCATTGTGAAGAATGTCCAAAACCGGAACGGCTCCGTATACAGTATGTACTTTCGACTCTTCCACACCAAGGCACTGCACAACAAATTGGCTTACCGCTTTTGAGCACACTATGTTCTCGTCTATATTGAGCACAAGTCTACGTAACCAGTTATCATTCAGTCTCATGACTTCGTTATCTATCTCATGGAAATGTACGATTTTAGGCTGTTCTGCTTTCAGCAGCCAGTCGGAAGCATAGTTCTGTCCGGTTGTGTTCAGATAGATAACATCAGGGGATATTCGGTCTATTATTTTCTTCAGTTTGCGTTCACGAACGTACTGCTGAACGCGCCATCGCATGGGGAAGGGTAGAATTCGTGCTTGCTGCTCCTGGATGACGAAAGTCGGCGCAATTCTGACGAATTCCTGAACAATTGGTCCGTCATTCGCGAATACTATATACGGCTCAAAGTGTTCCCTGTCTATATGGCTGACTATGTGATGCAAAAGCCGCGGCGCCCCTGATCGGTTTGATTGAAATGAGTTGAATAGAACCTTTAGTCTTCGCTCTTTCACTATTCTATTCTCCATCCGGAGAACTGGCGTCCTGGCAAATCTTCCAGATGCCTGATCTGCAGCTTGAACTTGTGATCCATGGCTTTGTAGCACTCCTGATCTTCTCACCCACTATATGGGTAAACCGCTCCAACTTGTTCATGGCTAGTCAAACATTGGCAAAGCGGACCGGCAAACGGCCAGCGAGCTGAGGGTTACGTCCAGCGATCATATCCTCCACAACCGAAACCAAACGCTCCCCTGCCTTTCCATCCAGTATTGCGTTTTCTCTGACATACTCCTCACGGCGTCTCGCAAGATCTTTCCGAAACAACTCGTCGTATAACGCTTGCTTGAGGACACTGACCATTTCGCCCAAGGTCTTGATATTCATTACTCCACCGATAGAAGTATAGTCAATGGAATCGGAGGTCGCCGTAAACTTGAGATCGATCATATCATAGATATCAAGGTTGATTACAGGGATGTCCAACATGACCGCCCAAGGCATGGTGGAACTGTACCAAGTGAGGTAGGCATCTGCATCAGGCAAGACCTTAATTAGCGGTCGGGGTTCGACCGTAATGCCCACTTCCCGCGCGAATTCCAAGTACGGACCTGGATCGAAATGAGGGTGGAGGCAGAAACGCAGGTCGCAGGGAACCGCGCGTAGATGATCAATCACACTTTTCATTATTCTGCGGTGCAATTCCCAGGAGATATGATTGCTTTCAGGTAGTGGAGAAGCCCCATAAAGGATCAGCGGAGAACGACTGGAGCGTTTCTCTTTTTTTCCTTGACGCGCCTGAAAGATCCGATCATGTACTACTTGGCCGGTGAGGATGAGACGATCTTGCTCAATGCCATAGCCAAGATATCGCTTCCAATCAGTTGCGCTTCCTACGGCTATATAGCTACCCTTGGCTCCGCCCAAGTGCCAAGGGGAATCGGGGTAGACCCGGAGCATTTTCTCGATGATGATCTGCATCGCATTGGTGTTGAGATACTTTTCCCCGTTGTGCTCAAATGTAACTTTGGGCCACAAATATGCGATGATCCGATTGAGGAGAGGCGCGCGAGCGGATTTGCATCTGAACCGGTTCCCAGAGTCAGCAGATTCAATGGTGACCCCATTAAGGATATCACGCGATGTGATCATACTTGCGACTGCCGGTACAAGCAACATTGGGATCCCGCGCATGCCCGCCCCAGCCGCCAAAACTTTCGTTACTCGGCCGATATCTGACTGCATCAGAATTGCACGAGGTTCCACTTGTTCAAGAAGAGCATCAACAGCGGCGATGTTGCGCTTGACCTCTTGCACGCGGCGCAACGGGTCGTACCTCTTGTAAGCCCAATAGGTCTGACTCAGGAAACGCAGCCGCTGTTTTGCCCAGTGGACTGATCGAGAATGCACAGCTGCCAAAGGCCTTGGGGATAATTCCTCGTACGCCGTAGCCCTCCGATGCCTGACGGAGAGTTTTTCGCAGAGTTCAGGCATTGTGATCAGATAGTGACCATGTTGTTCCAGGCGATCAGACCAGAGTTGTGGATGCAGACTATCAGTGAAGTATACAGATCGTGCAGTGTGAGATAGCGCCCGGGAGACGTGGAGCATGTCTGTTAGACTCGCAGTATTACCGGGAACACAGAGAATCGTCGGTTGTTCTACTCGCTTTTTCGTCTTACTCCCTCCCACGCGACAAGATTCCACTGAGCCTGTTTTCAAGGGTTCACTGAATCTTATTTTCTGCCGATAAAATCGGACAATTCCAGCCAAAATCGAAAATCGCTCGATAAATACGGCACAAAATTGGTCACTCGCCGCACCAACTGTCCAGAAATTCTACGCGAGTGAATGCTCGATTGAGGTGGAGCGTTCGGTTTGAACGAGCAAAAATGCGCGATTTTCAGTTGGAATAATAAGATTTTTTCAACCCTTGAATACAGGCTGAGACGGGCTAGAGTGCCAAGATTGGCGTTGCCCCACTATAACTTACCCGATCAAATGCCAGTCCAGCGGCGTCCCCTTTTCCACATCTCGCGCCGCGCGTTTCCCCAGCGCCTCTTGCAAATACTTGGGCGCAAGCCCATGCCCCGGGCGAATCGAACGCACATTTGCCGCTGTGAACACATCGCCTTTTTTCATGTCTTGGACAACAAAGAGCGAACGCCGAAACACGCGGCTTTTTTCTTCGTCGCCATTCACGCCATACTGCACTTGGCCCAGCGCCTTTTCCGCCACACGAATCGCATCCACCATTTGCTTGAATTCATGCGGTTCGAGCGAAAATGCGCTGTCGGGTCCGCCGTCGGAACGGCGCAGCGTAAAATGTTTTTCGACGATGCACGCGCCGAGCGCGACTGCCGCAATCGGTACGGCGGTGCCCAGCGTGTGGTCGGACAAACCCACCGGCACATTGAAGGTTTGAGCCAAATGGGGAATCGTTCGCAAATTCATTGCTTCGGGGGGCGACGGATACGCGCTGGTGCATTTCAATAACGCGATTTGGGTTGCGCCCGCGCTGCGTGCTGTGTTCACTGCCTCTTCAATTTCTGCCAATGTTGCCATGCCGGTCGAGAGAATTAGCGGCTTGCCTGTGCGCGCCATCTTTGCAATCAAGGCAAGGTCCACCAACTCAAACGACGCGATTTTGTGAACCGGAACATCTAGTTCTTGCAAAAAATCAACCGCCGTTTCGTCAAAGCCCGTCGAAAAGAAATCCAAGCCCAATTCGTGCGCGACAGATTGCAGCGGCGGATGCCATTCCCACGGCGTGTATGCTTCGCCATACAAATCGTACAAGGTGCGCCCATCCCACAACGTGCCGCCACCGATGCGAAAAAATTCTTTGTCGGATTGAATCGTCAGCGTGTCAGGAGTGTAGGTTTGTAGTTTAATCGCATCTGCACCCGCCGTTTTGGCTGCCCGCACCAACGCCAATGCGTGTTCCAAATTATGTTGATGATTCGCGGACAATTCGGCAATTACATAGGTTGGATGCCCCTGTCCAATCATCCGTTGGTGAATTGAGAATTCCATAATGCTTAACGAATGGCGCGTATCAACTGAAACGCTTCTGTGGCTTGACATCCGACGACGGAACCCCAGCGTTGTGCGATCGCGCGCAATGCTTCTGTCGAGCGTGGATGGGGAAAGGCGCGCGCCTCGGATTCGTACAATGCCATCCCTTTGATTTTCAGTTCAAGCGTCGCGGTAATATCTACAAAAGTGTTTGGGCGAAAAGGTTGTTCCAACTGTTGAAATGCCCACTCGGTCGAAGAGGGCACCTCAAAGGCATAAATTTCTTTGACGGGTTGTCCTTGGATTGGTCGCGTAGCAGTCAATACTGCTCTGTGCGTGACTGAATGGTCAATATTTAAATCGCCGTTATGATGTGTATAAATCGTGGTTGGCTGGACTCGGCGAACAAGCTCCTCGATAGTATGGACAATCTCTAAAAGTGGAACGCTGTCAAAACGATTGTCCGGAAATTCAAATAAATAAAGTTCCGTTGCGCCGAGTTCGCGAGCCACTTGGCTTGCGCAGCGCTTCAAGGACTTGATGAGTTCCGCGTCAGCATTTTGCCGTTCTTGATACCGAGATGTAATCCCCTCTCCCAATATCGCGATATGCACTTCTTGACCTTGCTGTGCGAGCCGTCCGATTGTGCCGCCGCACCCCAACACCTCGTCGTCGGGATGCGCCGCGATTACCAGGGTCTTCATGCGTTTATCTTTCCTCTTGCGTGATTGTTACGTTGGCTTCGATTCGATTGTCGTACAATCCGGCGCGCCGAAACTCGTAGCGAAATCCATCCTGCACAAAAAACGCAAACGGATATCCTTCCGCATCAAGCATCCGA
>WBZO01004400.1_pt1 | contig 15280 bp, 10 predicted proteins | sample 5204261 | NCBI WGS metagenome assembly WBZO01 (sample SAMN12412400, study PRJNA552823) | activated sludge metagenome | isolation source: activated sludge from anammox sidestream of wastewater treatment plant... | place: USA: North Carolina | collected 2017-09 | reverse complement strand
ATAAGAGATTGAATGATTGCAATACTTCATTCCTTTGCGAAGCATTAGCCCGATATCCTAATTTAGTGGAAATCTATAATAATGGACCAAAATGCACCAAAGAAGAAATCTTAAAATATTGCCAAACAGTCCACACCGCTCAAGTAGAGCATTCAAAGTTAGTTATTGGGCCTAATCCTACATTCGGATATTTAAATATTCAAAATATACAAAACCCCGTTTCTATAACCATTTATGACATGATGGGGCAGGTAGTAAAAACCTTGAAGGACATACATAGTGAGGTCTATATCGACGATTTACCCGCAGGAATGTATATCTTTGACATCAGAAATAAAGAAATAAGTGAACGCCATAAAATCATAAAAATAGATTAACCCGTACTAACAATGTATAAGACGACAGAGCCGCCTATCGGTCGACTCCATCGCAAAGCCAAAACGTTAGCTGCAAAAAAACAAAAAATATGAACGAGCAAACATTTAAAATAGGAAGCATTACTTATATAATCTTAGCCATTCTTGCGGTTATATTATATATAGAGAGAACTGCATTTTTGGACATATCATTTCATCTATTCTATATCTTAAAGGATGGCAACTTTGCAATTCAAAATAATAGGTTTGGAGCCTTTATGACTCAATTATTTCCGTTAATTGGCTCAAAGATAGGTTTGCCACTTGATGTAATAATGAAATTATATTCAGTAGGCTTTGTATTGTACTACTTTTCTATTTTTCTAATCATCACCAAATTTTTAAAGGTGCAAAAATTCGGAATTGTATTGCTTTTATTTAGTACTCTAATAGTCGCTGATACATTTTATTGGATTCAGTCAGAATTACCTCAAGGTATAGCATTTATGATTCTATACTTTGCCACTATATATTCAATGGATAATAATGAAAAACTAAAAAATTGGCTTTAGCTTCCAGTTTTGGCTACTATGTTGGTAACTCTTGCCTTCTTTCATCCACTTCTTATATTTCCATTTTTATTCTCTACGATATTTTTGTATTTAGACTACCCTTCACAAAGAAATTATTTGAAGGGTGGGTTTCTATTTTATTTCTTTCTATTACTCATAAAATCACTCTTCTTTAAAACATCGTATGACTCAACTGCGATGGGAGGAATCAAAAATTTCATCGAATTATTTCCTGATTACTTATTCCTCAACTCCAATAAACAATTCGTACTAGATATAGTAAATAAATACTATTTATTGGTATTGGTATTTTTAGGAATGACATACTATTATGTCAAGAAAAGTAAATTCACAAAAGCATTTTTAATCGCAACATTTTTTATAGGTTATCTCCTCCTTGTCAATGTATCTTATCCCAAGGGAGCTGAGTCTTTCTATTTGGAGAACTTATATTTACCCCTAAGTATTTTTGTAACTCTTCCTTATGTTTTTGACTTGAAACTAAATAATAAAGTTTATTTGTCTCTGCTGATTCTTATACTAGGTATATCTCTACTCCGAATCTCCATAAATCATAAAATATATTCTAGTAGGGTTGCGCTATTAGAAAATTATATGAGTGAGACACAATACCTCCCGGAAAAGAAAATTATCATAACCGAAAAGCAATTTCCTATGGATACTTTGATGATGTCGTGGGCTACTCCTTATGAATTTTGGCTATTATCTACAACATCTAAAAATGAGACAAGGTCAATTATGATTACTGACGATATAAACGAAGTGGAGTGGACTAAAAATTACAATAAGAAATTTGTAACTAAGTGGGGTGCATTTGACTATTCTGAGTTGCCTACTAAGTATTTTATATTCGATGACACAACATTTTATCACTTTATAAACTAATTAAAATGAAGAAATTCACAATTTTTACATTTCAATATCTGAAGAGACCATAAATAATATCAATAATTTTTCAGAATTGAAGCAATTACTCGCAACATTTCCACAAAATACAACAAATTACTTAATTTGTTCTAATGTGTTTGTGATCACTGAATATAGGTACTAAGACGAATAGAAAAAAGTCCTGAGAAAGCGAAAGCCCCGTGCTTGTGCTTCGACAAGGTCAGCATACTAATTTTAGTAGAATAGCCATTCTAAATATTATCTTTACATCCTGAAGATCTAAATATTTTGTATATATTTGCCTATAATCTTGATTATTTTATTTCACAGACTGGCGTTATGTGTCACCTAATGACGGTCACACCAAATAAAAACTAAGGACAAAAAACAAATGCAAAAATATTCAGTAAACCAACAATTAATTGAGACACTTTTAGCTTGGGTAAATTCAGGAGAAATAGCAATTCCAGAAATTCAAAGACCTTTCGTTTGGGACAGTTCAAAGGTTCGTGACTTAATGGACAGTTTGTATCAAGGCTATCCGGTCGGTTATGTCATCGCTTGGAAAAATCCGAACGTGCGACTGAAAGACGGTAGTTTTAGTGAAGGCAAAAAAATTCTCATTGACGGACAACAGCGCGTAACTGCCTTAACGGCTGCAATTCTTGGACAGTATGTAATCAACAAAACTTACGAGAGAGTAAAAATCAAAATCGCTTTCCACCCTATTGACGAAAGATTTGAAGTTCAGAACCCAGCAATCTTAAAAGATAAAACTTGGCTTCCTGATATTTCACAAGCTATCAATGGAGACCTCTTTGAAATTGCCGACCAATATTTTGAACTTAATCCTGACGTTGACAGAAAACAAGTTCGCAACGCATTTTCAAACTTGATGAACATTCCGAAAAAGCAAATCGGAATTATTGAGTTGGCGGCTGACTTAGACATAGAAACTGTTACCGAAATATTCATCCGCATAAACTCAAAAGGTGTTGTGCTTAGTCAAGCGGACTTTGCAATGAGTAAAATTGCATCAGACACAGAAAATGGAGGAAATGAACTCAGAAAAGCCATTGATTATTTTTGTCATTTAGCAATTGCTCCTGACTTTTACAAACACATTGTAGATAACGATAAGGATTTCGCTAGAACTGACTTTTTTCAAAAAATGTCGTGGTTAAAAACCGAAAATGAAGATTTATACGACCCAAGTTACAATGACTTAATTCGTGTTGCTTTCACTTCACAGTTCAACAGAGGACGGCTTTCTGACTTGGTAAGTTTGCTTTCAGGTAGAAATTTTGAAACTCGGACTTATGAAGATGCAATAGCCGAACAATCTTTTGCAACCTTAAAGACAGGTGTAAACAGTTTCATAAACGAAACAAACTTTAAGCGGTTCTTGATGATTATCAAATCCGCAGGATTTATTTCGCCAAAACTTATCCGGTCACAAAACGCAATCAATTTTGCTTACATCGTTTATCTCAAACTAAAAGAGTTGGGGGTTAATTCAGTTGCAATTGAAAGTTACGTTAGGCGTTGGTTCGTTTATTCCATCTTGACAGGAAGGTATTCAGGTTCGCCTGAAAGTACGTTTGACTTTGATATAAAACAAATTTCTCACAAACCAATAGACGAAATTTTGAGAGAACGAGAAGAAGCAGAACTTTCTGACGCATTTTGGAACGCTTCATTACCGCAGAGTTTAGACACTTCAGTTGCAAGTAGTCCGTATTTCCACGTTTTCTTGGCTTCACAAGTCAAAGCCAACGACAAAGGGTTTTTATCAAAAGATGTTTTAGTAAGCGACTTGATTTCTCTTCGTGGCGACATTCATCACTTGTTTCCAAAAGACTATTTGAAAAAGAATGGTTTGGACAAGAGCAAATACAATCAAATCGCCAACTATGTTTATATGCAATCCGAGATAAATATTAAGGTTGGCAACAAACCACCAAAGGAGTACTTTGAAATCGTTACAACTCAAATGCTAAACGGCAACCAACAAGTAAGCGGACTTTCAAACGAACAGCAACTTTTAGACAACCTGAAAATGAATTGTGTGCCAACAGAAATTCAACAAATGAGCATTGACGATTACAATGATTTCTTGACTTTAAGACGAAAACTTATGGCGACAAAAATCAAAGAATATTACCACTCACTATGATGAAAGCAAAACAACCAACCACCACCATTATGACAAATAGAAAAAAGCCCTGAGAAAGCGAAAGCTCCGAGCGTGTGCTTTGACTAGCTCAGCATACTAATTCTAGTAGGATAGCCATTCTCAATATTATCTTTACATTATGAAGATTTAAATATTTTGCGTATTTTTGCCTATAATCTTGATTATTTTTTCGCAGGCTGCCGTGAGCTGCAAGTTGGAATAACACAATGATTGACAATGAATACAAATACAGAATAAACAATGTAATTGACCATATCGAAAAGAATTTGGACAACGATTTTTCATTGTTGGAATTAGCAAAAATTTCCAATTTCTCAAAATTCCATTTCAGTAGAATATTTCAGTGGATTACCGGGGAAACGCCATTTCAACTGATTCTTCGGCTTCGACTGGAAAAAGCAGCCTCACTATTGATTCACGGAAACGATACTATTTCTGACATAGCTTTCAATTGCGGATTTAAAAGTTTGCCTGTTTTTTCAAAAAACTTTAAGCTGCATTTCAAAGAGTCTGCAACTTCATTCAAAAAGAAAAATAGCAATTTGAATAAAGTGAATAGCAAAAAAGATAAAAGCATTGATACGCCATCCATATATATTTGCAATCAAACGAAATCAATTAAATGGAAAGTAGAAATGAAAAATAATGAAAGTATTGAAGTAAAAGAGTTGCCAGATATTCCTGTGGTTTATTTGAGACACATCGGGCCTTATCAAGAAGATGCGGAATTATTCGAAAGACTGTTTAGTAAGCTATTTGCTTGGGCAGGACCAAGAGGACTTTTAGACAATGGGAATTTTCAAACAGCTATTGTTTACCACGATGATGTAAATGTCGCTGACAAAAGTAAATTAAGAACAAGCGTCTGCTTGACTGCACCAGAAAATACCAAAATTGATGGGGAAATTGGAAAAATGGTTCTTGAAAAGGGGAAATATGTTGTTGCAAGATTTATAGTAAAAGCCGATGAATTTCAGAAGGCTTGGGATTGGCTAATGGGAAAATGGTTTCCAACGAGTGGATATCAACCCGATGACAAAGCTTGTTTCGAATTGTACCCTGAAGAACCTGAAAATGGAATTTTTAAAGTTGATATTTGCGTTCCTGTCAGAAAATCATGATGGAATTAGAACAACGAACCGCTAACATTATGACGAATAGAAGAAAGTCCTGAAGAAGCGAAAGCCACAAGCGGGTGCTTCGACTTGATCAGCACCCAGATTTAGGATTTCTTCCTATTTTCTGGTTTTCATTTTGTGCAATGCTTCTGTTTTATTGGCTTTGCCTATATTTAGTCACATAGCTTCTCTTACCTATCGTTGAGCTGTTTTTTCTATCCTATATCTTATTTTGGTTTCACTCATCATCCTGCTGCTGTTAATATTCTTTGAAGTGAACCTCTGTTTTTTAAAGTCTCTACATTGACAAGGCATACACCGGTAGTGGAAGTGCATCGTGATCACGTTGTTTTTAATGTTGAAATGGATATAAATTGAAGCACTTAGTGCAAAAAAGATCTCAACTTTCCACGTTCAATAGCACGGGAAGTGAAATATAACGATGACACATTTTCTCTATCAACCGTTGATCGTGGCTAATAAAAATACCTGCAAAGTTGGTACGCTCTTGTAGTCGAACTATAAAATCTGCCAGCAAATCTTGTGTCATGTGATCTAATGCTGATAATGATTCATCAAAAATAATTAATTTGGGATGATTCATCAAGTGTCTTATTAAGGCAGCGCGCTGTGCCTGACCACCTGAGATTTGTGATGGACGCTTGTTGATTATATCCGATTCTAGGTCAGCTATTTTAGCCCATTGGGTTATGTCATGTTCCACAGAGTTATTATCAGCGAGTGATCTGAGTACTTCTTCCCACTGTTGCCGTATTGTTTTATAAGGGTGCAGACTTGATAAGCCATCTTGAAGCACGAGTTGTATGGTCTTACGAAGTTGAGATTCAGTATGCAAGATTTCGGCATTATATTTTTTACCATCGAGCATCATTATGCCTGAATCTGGCTTTTCCAGACCTGCTATTATCGCAGCTAGTGTTGACTTTCCGCTACCGGAAGGACCAGTTATCCCAAGCATTTCACCAGCTTTTACACAAAAAGAGATTCCATTGAGCACTAGTTTATGCTGCTTGCTAAGTAGTCCATTTGAAATATGAAAGGATTTATAGATGTTGTCACATTTGAATACAATTTGCGCATCTTCTGACACGGGTTTTCTCACATATTCTAGCTGAGATGTATGGAACAAAAGTTGGTCAAAATTCTTTTTATCATACGTCCGTTGTATTCGACCTTTTTCTATAATTATTATCCGATTTGCAATGCGCTTCATCACCTCCATATCGTGGGAAATAAGCAACAAGGCACAACCTTCATGTTGTACCAAGCGAGTTAATACATCCAAGACTTGAGTCGATGTTGAAGGATCCAGTGAGGAGGTCGGTTCATCAGCTATGATAAGTCGAGGTGAATTGGCCATCGCCATGCAGATGGCAAGCCTTTGGGCCTGACCACCGGATAATTGATGTGGATAAGCATCGTGAATATGGGATAGTTCTTGCAATCCGGCCTTACTCAGCAAATCATTGGCTAACTTTTGTGTTGCTGAGGCAGATAATTTCTGATGCTGTGAAATGACTTCAGTCAGCTGATCAAAACATTTACGCAAAGGGTTAAGTGCAGCATGCGGATGTTGAAATATAATAGTAATATCTTTTCCTCTAATTTTTTGCCATTCACGAGTTGTAAATGTTGTGGTTTCTCTATTGTCGAAGCGGATGCTTCCGGATTGATTTAAACTACCTGCGAGCGTCAACAATCCCATCAGGCTTCTTCCGGTGATGGACTTGCCACTACCTGATGTGCCTGATACACCTATGATTTCGTCTTTCTTTATATCAAATGAAATATGTTCAACCAATGTCTTTAGGCCCTCATCATTTGATTGAGTTATAGAGAGGTTTGTTACGTGTACAAGGTTATCCATTTTAATGAGGCTTTGCCTTAATGATTGAACAAAGTTAGTTTAAATTTCGACCTAACAAAATAACATAAATAGATAAAAAAACGGGAAAGACAATGAAGCCTTCCCCGTTTGAATAAATTTAAATCAGTATATTATTTTTTCAATTTTGCTGTACATTCTTGGATGAGATCTTGATTCATTTTAACATAATCATTGTTGCCAGCTGCTTTTGCTTTCTCTAATGACTGTGAAGCAGATACGATTGCATCCTTATATTTTCCTAAATCAGATTCAATCAATGCTTTCTGGTTTAATACCCAGAATTGATTATATCCCATTTGTACTGCACGATTCATCCATTCCAATGCCATTTTTAAGTCCTTGCCGGCTTCCCTATAGTATTTAGCAGCATTGTAATAGTCATTAGCAGTAGGGCCATTCATTACTTTGTCAATATTAGCTGACACTATTTTGTCTGTGGGTACTTCAACTTTAATATTCACACCCGTTGTTTCCCAAAGTATAGTGATATCACCTGAATTATTAGTTACATTGTTAATATCTATAGTAAAAGTTTCAACATTGCTGACAGCGTAAGGTTTTGCAGTAGTTGTTAACGCTACTTTCGCATCATCCCACTCTGATGGCAAACCACCATTGTTAGTGTCTGTATAAAAATAAATTTCCCACATATCCTTACCCGGCTTAGTATAAAGGGCATAAGTGCCTTTCTTTAGCTCCTTGCCACCGATCACTACATCATCTCCAAAAGTCACTTTTGTGTTCATATTAGCACCTGTACGCCATTTAGCATCATATGGTACAAGGCCACCATAAATCACTCTATTCTTTTTGCTTGGACGTGAATATTCTATAGATATTGGTGTGAGACCAACCGTTGTCTCAAATTTAGCAAACTGACTGGAAGCAGGTGTTTTGAGTTGTGCATTTACTTGTGTGAAGAAAAATGAGCATACCGCTACAAATAAATAAACTACGTTTTTCATTTTCATGTTTGATAAAAATTATTGAATTAAATAAAAATAAACATTCCGAAATCATTCGGATTAATTCTTTAATGTAATAAAATGATGAATTGTTTTGGTAAATGAAGAAAAAATAAATCAATCTTTATGATCACTAGGCTTAGTAATGACTTCAATGATTTTACTATTTTTCTGTTCTTCTTCAATTTTCTTTTGACGCTCTTTTATTAATTGATTTATTAAGGCATCCGTTTCAAGCGGTTTGCCGGTGACATGTCTATGAAATAATATGAGCATACATGTGGTCATATCATCAGTATATATCAGACCTTTTTGCCTTAAGTAATGCGAAAATCTCGAACCTTCTTCAAAATTCCAATTATACGTCATCCATCTGCCTAAACCAAAAAACAATTTGTGAGCTACGGTCTGTTCATCGGTGGTTTTTAAGTTTTCCCTGGCTTCGTCAGATGTCAATTCAGTCAATTTTTTTAAAGCATCATCAATGTCTCGAGGTATATAAACGCCATATAGCCGCGATTTTTTGATGTTTTCATTATAAAGTGAATCTTTAGAAACGAATTTTTTCTGATCATTAAAGTCTTGAGCGACTAAAGCCATCGGTAGTATCCCAATAATAACCAATAAAATTTCATATACTTTTATCATCTTAAACCAATTTCAATTTAGGATAAACGTATTTTTACAAGTTAAATTGTAAATTCATTAAGTTTTAACCCAATTTTAACCTGATATATCTTGGCTTTAAAATTAAGCCGTGTCCATAATTTTAATGTAATAAAGGATTGAGAATAATAAAAGTTTAGTAATTTTACATTTCTATTGAATAGAGTAAGCGATATGCTTGTGTTAAAATGATTGTTTGTATTAAATTATTGAAATAAATATGGCAGAAGTTGTAGCTAAAAAGAAAGTCTCCAGCAAAAAATCACAGTCTAAAAATCATGACAAAGCCCTATATAATAAGTGGCTTGAAGTGATGTATAGGGTTAGACGCTTTGAAGAAAAAGGTCTTTTTGCATATTCACAGCAGAAAATCAGAGGTTTTTTTCACGTTTATATAGGTCAGGAAGCCATTGCAGGTGGCCTTGCGACAGGGATTCGTCAGGAGGACAAGCTAGTCACAGGTTATCGGCAACATGGCATAGCATTGAGTCGAGGTATGAGTGCTGCGTCTTGTATGGCAGAATTGTATGGTAAGGTTAGTGGATGTGTGAAAGGTAAAGGTGGAAGTATGCATTTCTTTTCTGCTGAACACAATTTCTTTGGTGGCAATGGCATAGTAGGTGCCCAAATACCAATAGGAACAGGTATTGCACTGGCTGAAAAATATAGAGGATCTGATTTGCTTTGTGTGACTATGTTTGGTGATGGAGCAGCACGCCAAGGAGCACTCTACGAATCATTTAATATGGCTATGACCTGGAAGCTTCCTGTATTGTATATTGTTGAAAATAATCTCTATGCGATGGGTACATCTGTAGAGCGTACTTCAAATGTACATGATCTTTATACCATAGGCGAAGCATTTGACATGCCAAGTGAGCCTGTGGATGGTATGGATCCGGAAGCTGTCCACAATGCATTGCTCAAGGCCGCAGCACATATTCGCGCCGGTAAAGGTCCTTATTTTCTAGAAATGAAGACCTATAGGTACAGAGGACACTCTGTTTCTGACCCAGGAAAATATCGAACGAAGGAGGAACTGGAAAGTTATAAAGAGAAAGATCCAGTAGAAATGATTCAAGTTAAAATGGTTAAAGAAGGCATTGCGACACAAAAAGAAATAGATGCTATTAAAGCAGCTATTGACAAGGAAATAGATGAAGCCATAGAATTTGCTGAAAATGCACCTCTGCCTCTACCTTCTGAATTGTACGACGATAATTATACACAGCAAGATTATCCATTTATAACGGATTGATACATTGATATATTTTTTATTTGAAAATATCATTGAACAGTAAAAGCCACATTTAATTGTGGCTTTTTTTTATTTATTATTTACGAATTTAATATTTTTTGATGGTACTGCGATAATAACTTCACAAATATTGACTATCAAATAAAATTGAAGACATAACTACATTACACATTATAAAATATATTCATATATTTGCGGTTAATTATTTGACAATTAGTCATAATTTAATGTAATTGGATATGAGAGTAATAAAATTTATTGCCATTAGCTGTCTAATAACTACAGTATTGACAGCCCAAAAAACTGCTATAGATAGAGACTTACAAAACACGTATAAAACCGGTCAGGACTTCTTTGAGCATAGTCTATATGGCCCATCCAGATGGATGAATACCCAGTATATTCGTATTCTGCATCCTGCAACTGAAGATGACTTTACTAATTTTAAGGATGATGCAGAGGCCATGTATGTCATTGCAGGACTAAGGGCTGATTTGATGAGCGGCGAAAACGAGTTAGTATCTTTTATCAGTGAAAAATATCCCAATCCTGTGACCACTCCTGCTATCTTAGAGCTAGGAAGCTATTACTATAATCGCAAATGGTATCATAAATGTATCGAAACCTACGACATGGTAGATTTTGATAATCTGTCAGGCTATGAATTATCAGAGGCTGCTTTCAAAAAAGGTTATGCTTTATTCGTAAGTAAAGAATTTAAAAGCGCAAAGCAAGAGTTTGGAAAGATCATAACCATCAAAAACGACTTCTACTACCCTGCCAATTATTACTATGGCATGTGCGAATATTTCAACAAAAATTACACAGGTGCATTATTATCATTTGAAAAAGTAAAGAATGATCCAAACTACCGATCGTTTGTTCCTTACTACTTAACTCAAATCTACTTTGCCACAGGTCAATACGATAAAGTCATCCAGCAAGAAGCATCACTCAATGATAAGGCATTGCGCTACCGAACTGAAATCCGGCAACTTATAGGGCAAGCTTATTTCCATCGTGGAGAATATGCTAAATCTCTTCCACATCTTGAGTATTACGAAGCCAATACCCAAAAGCTCACCATTGAGGAATTTTATCAACTAGGATTTACTCAATATCAGCTCAAAAAATATAAAGAAGCCATTAAGAATTTTAATGAACTCAGCCTTTTAGATAATCAGTTGGGGCAAGTCAGTAATTACTATTTGGCAGATTGCTATTATAGAACGGGTGATTATTTATCAGCCCGGAATGCATTTAAAAAAGTAAGTCAGATGACTTATGATAAAAGTATGCAGGAAGAAGCATTGTTTAACTATGGTAAGCTCTCAGCAGAGTCCGGATTAGAACGAGAAGCTATTCAAACATTACTTAAGATAGATGAAAATAACAAATATTATGACCAGGCACAAGACATTATCAGCACATTACTAGAGAACACATCTGATTATGCAACAGGTCTACAAATTATTGAAAGTATGGCTTCGGTCAGTGGAAAAATGAAAGTCATATACCAAAGCCTAGCGCTACAGTATGGTATTTTGCTTTATAATAATGGTGACAAAGACAGTGCACTCATCCAGTTTGCTAAAGCAGGAAAGTATCAGTCAAGTCGCATCACTGCTGCACAAGGCGCTTATTGGTCGGGGATTATCTATCATGACAATGGTTATTACAGCAAGTCTATCGAAATGATGTCCCAGTATTTTGATATTAGTAATGGTATCACATGGATGCCTGATGAATCTACTCAAGCGATGGCTTATTATACTCAAGGATACAATTATTTAGAAATTAAAGATTTTAAGCATGCTGAAGATAATTTCACTAAAGCAGCAAGACTTTTCCAACAAAATGAAGGAAAATTAAAGAATAAAGAAATCACAGATAAAGTATGGCCGGATGCAATGGTGCGGCTTGGTGATTGTTATTTTAAAGCACGAAAGTATAAGGATGCTTTGTCATGGTACAATCAGGCTGCAAAGACCCATAATGGCGATTTCGTTTATGCACTTTATCAGCGTGGAATCATAGAAGGACTAGTTGATGAACCTTATGAGAAGATCATAACCATGAGAGACCTCAAATCTAAGTATCCGCTATCAGAGTATGCCGATGATGCTTTACTACAACTGGGCAATACATATGTTGCTGTTGAAAATATAGATAATGCTTATAAGGCTTATAACGAGTTGATTGAAAATCATAAAAATAGTCCTTATATCAATGAAGCTAGTATCAAAATGGCACTTATTGCTTATAATAAGGGTGATCTGACACGTGCCATCCAGCATTATAAACACGTATTTAGCAACAATCCATCAGCAAAAGAAGCAGAAAGTGCTTTGCTAGGACTGCAGGAGATTTATATCACTGACCTTGGAAAATCTGACGAATATGTAACCTACATAAATTCCCTACCGGGTTATAAGGTAACAGAGAGTGCAGCTGACTCACTGGCATTTATGGTAGGTGCGATGAGATATAATGAAGGTGAGTATGATAAAGCTATTGCAGGATTTAGTAATTATCTTGATAAATACCCGAATGGATTTAATAAAGTGCATGCTATTTATTACCGTGCTGAATCATACGCTCTGGTCAAAAATTATGGAAGTGCTCTGGATGATTATGAGACACTTGCAGCCATGGGTAATTCAGAATTTTATATTCCATCATTGAGAAAATCGGCACTCATTTCTTACAATTACACACAGGCATTTGACAAGGCTTTAAAATATTATGATTTGTATTATAACAACATAACTGATGTCAATGAAAAGTATAGCGCTGCTCTAGGAGCCCTGAGAAGTGCATTTCGAACTGCTGACCTTGCATCCGTTGAAAAATATGGAAAGATTGTCCTCCAGTATCCTACGGCAAGTACTGATGACAAGGCTGTTGCAGCGTATTATCTTGGCAAAGTTTATCTTCGTGAAAACAAGTTGCAAGAAGCCCTAGATGCTTTTACTCAAGTAGAAAAACTGGCTGAAAATAATCAAGCGGCTGAATCTCGTTATTTGATAGCTGAAATCCTCTACAAGCAAGATAAAAAAGTAGAGGCCGAAGCACAATGCAATAAAGCCAATGAAGCTAATGCTGCTTATCCTTACTGGATAGCTAAAAGTCTTTTACTTCTTTCTAATATTTATGTGGAAAGAAATGATCTTTTCAATGCTCGTGCCGCACTTGAGGTCATCATTGAGCATTTCCCTGATAATGAAGAATTGAAGAAAGAAGCGAGTGAGCAGCTCATCATTGTAGAACAATTAGAAAAACAAAATAGCAGAATCAAACCGGGAAGTAAGGACTCGCCTATGCTTGAACTTCAAAACCCTGAAAAATAATCATAAATCATTATAAAAGATATATCATGAAGCAAATTCTAATCCTTGTATTCATCTTTTCTATATCTAATCTTACCGCACAGGTCGATACTACAGGACTGGATTTTAAAGAAGTAGAAGTAGTTAAAACTTTTGAAGCAACACTCGAGGATGCGACAATGGTAAGGGTCAACCCCATCTTGGCACCGGCTAAAAACTTTAAACCAAATTATACTTACGATATAACAATAGTACCTATAGATTTACACTACCCTGACCCACAAATTCGTCCCCTAGCTATGGAGCAAGATGGACCTTTTATTGTGAAAAAGGGATATATCTATGCCGGTGCTGGAATTAAAAAAAGTACTCAGATTATGGCAGGATACCATACTGCTAGGAAGGACGCATTTGATGTAGGTTTTTATGGCCAGTTTAGATCTCATAAAAACAATAATAACTACTACAACCAAGCTTATAGCGATGCTGATTTTTCGATTTATGGCAACTATCTGCTGAAGGAAAATCTTAAGATTTATGGCGATGTGAGTGCTCAGTTTTTAAAGAGATATCCTTACCATATTGATGCTGACACATTAAAAGATGACCATAAATGGGAGGCCAAACGATGGTTGAATAGTTATAAAATTCATCTCGGCATCGCCAATCCTGAGCCTACTAAATGGAATATTAACTACCAGCTTGGAGCTAAATTACATAATATGACCATCGATGATAACAAAGAGAGTAAGGCGCGAGACAATGGTTTTGGCATCTATGGCAAGGTAGAGAAGTATTTCGGTAAAGGTACCGTTATTTATGCATTGGGTGATTTTAATTATGATGGGTTCAGTGGTGACAAAGATGTAAGATTAAGTACTGCTACGTTGACTCCACATATAAAAACCCATATTGGCAATTTTTTATTTGATGGTGGTGTAGATTATTTATATAGTAGTGATGGTAGGTCTGCTTTCTTTCCGGAGGTAGAGTTAGGTTATGTTCTTGCAGGGCAAAAATTACAAATATTTGCTGGCGTGGAACAACAGTATTTTTCCAATACTTTTGGCAATATAGCTACTAGAAATACATTCTTAAGTACTGCCATTGACTCATTAGTGACAACATCATGGCGTGAATACAGTGGTGGACTTCGAGGCCAATTTTCGTTTCTAAATTATCAAGTTAAGGCCGGTTATAAAGATATCACTGATCAAATGTTTACCATCCAAAGTCCGGATCAATACCAGTTCTTTGACATGATTTATGATAGTGGTAGCGCCATATTTATCAGTGGTAATGTTGATTTTAAATTTTCTGATATCTTCACTTTTGGTGGATGGCTTACACAGCATATTTACAAACTTAATACACTCGAGAAAGCTTGGAATACACCATTGCTCGAAGCCAATGCATATGCTGCAGTCAAGCTAATAGATGACAAATTGAATATAAGGACTGATTTATTTTTTAATAGTGGTATATCTTTTATTAATTACAAAGGCGAGCAGTCTAAATCAGGTGTACTGCATGACTTGAATCTCGAAGCTGACTTTCACTTGACTGATTATCTTAGAGTATATGTTAAGGGTATTAACTTACTGGATAATCAATATCAGTATCTCTATGGTTATCACACACCTGGAATAGATTTTATGGCAGGTATAAAGTGGATATTTTAAACCCATATTATGCATTAGACTTTGTGACGAAGGGAATTGATTCAATATGGATATGAGACTCGGAGCTTTTATTCCGCAGGCATTGTTTTACTATGTCGAGGACCGAAATAGGAGTACCAAAATACATACGAAGAAGCATTTTCATTTAGTCAACTTCTAGTGGTTAATTTGGGTTAAACTGGTTTATTATGCTTGACTAGTCCTAAATAACTGATACAGATTTTAGGGTAAAGTTAAATAATTAAACCGAAGTAGATTCATTTTTACTTCGGTTTTTTGTTTTATAAGATTTAATAGGGATAGAATTTTGTCTGTGCAT
>WBZO01004398.1_pt1 | contig 15286 bp, 9 predicted proteins | sample 5204261 | NCBI WGS metagenome assembly WBZO01 (sample SAMN12412400, study PRJNA552823) | activated sludge metagenome | isolation source: activated sludge from anammox sidestream of wastewater treatment plant... | place: USA: North Carolina | collected 2017-09 | reverse complement strand
GGGGAATACCCCTGAAAAAGGCAGAAAACTTCCTCTTTTTTCCAAAAATTAATCGGCAAAACTGTCTTGTCGGAATTATGCCACCCATTTCAGCAAAATTTCTAAAGTTGTGCAGAGGTCTTGTATATAAAAAGAATCCACTTTTTACTCGACTTGACAACTCGCTCACACAAGCCTGCTTATGGTTGTTCGCAGTGCTTTGCTCACGCTATTAATTTTTGCTTTTTATCTAACATGGCTTACTGATCCTTGCTTTTACCGATTTCATCCCGTATAGCCAAGTACAAAAAATAATCTTTCTAAAAGAATCGCATACTTGCTACGATCTAGTTAATTTCAGCTTTATTCAATTTATTGTCGACATGTTGCGCAAACTGCCAATTTATCTATTTATTCTCGTAATCACTATCCTAGTTACTGCCTGGACACTCCTCAGGGGTAGCTTACCTATTTACGAAGGAGATCAGCTGCTATCTGGATTAACTGATACAGTCACTGTTGAACGAGATGCCTTAGGTACAGTCACGTTAAATGCGAAAAATAGACTCGATTTAGCACGTGGTTTAGGTTTTGTTCATGCTCAAGAACGTTTCTTTGAAATGGATCTGATGCGTCGGAAAGCTGCAGGGGAGTTAGCAGAGTTATTTGGCGCTGCTGCATTACCTGCTGATCGTAAAGTACGAATCTATCGTATGCGCGCACGTGCGCAAGCAGTACTACAAAAGTTACCACAAGATCAGGTTCAATTACTCGATGCTTATCGGGACGGAGTAAATACAGGGTTAAATAATCTTAAAGTTAAGCAATTCGGTTATCTGCTCACACAAACATCACCCCAGCTTTGGCGTAGCGAAGATAGCTTGCTGGTTGTACTCGCTATGTTTCTGACATTACAGGAAAATAGTATTTACCGTGAACTGGGATTATCCATGATGCATGCTTCCCTACCTGAATCAGCTTATCGCTTTCTAACGGCCAGCGGCGGCGAATGGGATGCGCCACTAGATGAAAGCAGGTTTAAATGGCCACCCTATCCTCCTGCTGAAGATATTGATTTGCAGTCAGTTAGTCAGCAAGTGATATCAGTCAATAACTTTCAAGAAGCATCTGTAATTGGTAGCAACGCTTTTGCAGTTGGAGGTAATCTAACTAACGGCGGTGCACTGCTTGCTAACGATATGCATCTATCTCTGCGAGTACCTAATCTATGGTTTCGCACTCGACTAATTTATCCAGATCCCACACATATTCACCAAAAAATTGATATAACTGGCGTTAGCTTACCTGGCACCCCCGCAATTGTTGCCGGTTCTAATCGCCATATCGCCTGGGGATTTACCAATTCTTATGGAGATTTTGCCGATTGGATCAGAATCCAACTTGATCCTAATAACCCTACTCGCTATGTAGCCCATGGCAAGTGGCAAACGATGAAAACAAGCCAGGAAATCTTACACGTACGCGATGCACCTGATGAAAAGCTTGAAATTCAGGAAACTGAATGGGGACCTATCCTCGCCAAGGATTATGATGGCACCCCCTTGGCATTAATCTGGACAGCCCTCCAACCGGATGCTATCAATCTCAATATTGTCGAATTAGAGCAGGCGGATAACCTGGAAAAAGCAACCAAAATTGCACAAAGTATAGGAATACCTGCACAAAACTTTATAGCGGCTAGTAAAAATGGTGATATTGCCTGGACCATTGCCGGGCGTATGCCTTTGCGCATAGGCAACTATAATGCAAATTTACCTGCTGACTGGAGCCAGCAAGCAATCGGTTGGAAAGGCTGGCTCGCTACAGATGAATACCCCCTCGTAATCAATCCATCAGGATCTCGACTATGGAATGGCAATTCCCGAATGATCGATGGCGCTTTATTAAAGAAATTAGGGGATGGTGGCTATGAACTGGGCGCACGTAGCCAACAGATTCGTGATCAGCTACGCGCGCACGATTATTTTTCACCCCAAGATCTACTTGCTATTCAGCTAGATGATCGTGCATTACTACTTACTCGCTGGAAACAGCTGCTAGAAGAAACCTTACAAAAAATCCCTTCAACTCAATGGAGCCAAGAAATGCAGCAGGCTCTGCAAGATTGGGATGGCCATGCTTCACCTCAATCAGTAGCTTATCGTGTCGTCCGTAGTTTCCGCTATGCGGTAACGGAGCACATACTTAACGCCTTCTCTGCAATAGTAAAACTAAAACATCCAGATTTTGTATTGCCACGTTTAAGTCAAGCCGAACACGCCGTATGGCAATTAATTCAATATCGACCTCCACACCTACTACCTGCTGGTGATATCAGTTGGGATGAAATGCTCGCAACTAGCGCGCAGCTAGTCGCTAACAACCTACATTCTCAGCCGGGTGGCATCATGGCTCGTAACTGGGGAGAAGAAAATACAGCTGCTATCCGGCATCCGCTGAGTCGTTTTTTACCAGCATGGATTGCGACATGGTTGGATATGCCAGCTGATCCATTACCAGGTGATTATCATATGCCTCGTGTTCAAACTCCTGATTTTGGCGCATCGCTACGTTTTGTTGTTTCACCAGGAAAAGAAGAACAAGGTTATTTCCAAATGCCCGGGGGACAAAGTGGGCATCCGCTCTCGCCTTATTACGGTAGCGGTCATTCCGATTGGGTAATAGGTCATACTAGCCCGTTTCTGCCAGGCCCGCCGCAGCAAACCTTGTATCTCCACCCTACTCAAGCCAAGTCTTATTAATAAAAAGCTGGGAATAGTGATACAAGCACAGGCGATTATTTTGCTTAAATAACGTCGATAAAACCAAAATAGCAAGTTATTATGCCTTTTTTAATCAATTTGATTTGATTAATATTTTTTAAAAAGTGTCGATAAGCTTTACACTATTTAATTAATAGTTACGAAGGATTTTTAGGAAAAGCAGCTCACTAAAATCAGCTAAATTTCACTAAGATTCCATTACTGATACTGAATTCAAATAGCAATCACGACATGAAAGCAAATGAAATACAGAAAAAACTGCTTGTTATAGAGGACGATCCTGGTTTACAAAGACAATTACGCTGGAGTTTTGATGATTGTAACGTAGCAGTTGCTTCTGATCGTGAAAGCGCATTAGCACAAATTCGTCGGCATGAACCAGCTGTTGTCACCATGGATCTCGGCTTACCTCCTGATCCAGATGGAGCAACAGAAGGTTTGGCAACATTACAACAAATTCTTGCTCTGGCTCCTGATACTAAAGTCATTGTACTAACCGGTAATCAAAATCATGAAAATGCCCTAAAAGCAATTGATATGGGAGCCTATGACTTTCATCAAAAACCGCTTGATGCAAATGTACTCAATCTAATTGTAAATCGAGCTTTCTATTTGCATCATCTGCAAAAGGAAAATCATAAGCTACGACAAACTAGTTCTGTTTCATCTATTCCCGGACTCGTTACAGGAGATCCAGGAATGCTCAAACTATGCCAACAGATTGAGCGCATAGCTTCCTCTGATGTGACAGTCGCATTACTGGGGGAAAGTGGTACAGGAAAAGAAGTGTTGGCCAGAGCACTTCACCAACTCAGTAGTAGAAATAATAAACGTATGGTTGCAATAAATTGTGCGGCGATTCCTGAAACATTGCTCGAAACTGAATTATTTGGTTACGAGAAAGGTGCTTTTTCTGGGGCTGTTAAACAAACTCCAGGCAAAATTGAAACAGCGCAAGGAGGCACATTTTTTCTGGATGAAGTCGGTGATCTACCTCTTTCGTTACAGGCAAAGTTACTCAGATTTTTACAAGAACACGTTATTGAACGTGTTGGCGGGAGAGAAGAAATTCCGGTAGATGTACGGGTTGTTTGTGCAACTCATCGAGATTTAAAGGAAATGATTGCTGCTGGTACGTTTCGCGAAGATTTATTTTACCGATTATGTGAAATAAGCATTCATATCCCCCCGGTACGTGAACGTATCGGAGATGCCGTATTACTCGCTCATCATTTCAAGAATCTAGCTCGTGCAAAAGAAAAACGCCAGACACTCAATTTTAGTCAAGATGCACTAGACGCAATTGGCAGCTATCACTGGCCTGGTAATGTTCGTGAAATTGAAAATTGTATTAAGCGAGCTGTCATCATGGCGGAAGGTACTCAAATTACAGCACAGGATTTAGGATTAAAACCGGCTAAAAATCCCGAGCAGCCAGCTACTCTACGAGAAGCCAGGGAACAAGTAGAACGCGAAACAATCGTTAAAGCCATAGCGCAGGTAAATGGCAATATCGTCAAAGCAGCAGAGTTGTTAGGCGTAACAAGACCTACGCTTTACGATCTAATGAACCGCTATGGGCTCAAATAAGCTATAAAACCCATCCCTTATACTATCCACCCAACTGATTTATGACCGCTCTCTTTCATGAATTAATTTATCAATCAGCCGATCGAAATATCAATTCCACTGCATTAATTGATCGAAAACGACATTTATCCTATCCAGCTCTGGCGCAAGCTGTGCAATCATTTGCAGAAGCACTGCATTTACTTGGATTAAGTCGGGGAGAACGCGTTGCTGTTTATCTCGAAAAACGACTGGAAACAGTCATCGCCTTATTTGGTACATCTGCTGCTGGTGGAGCGTTTGTCCCGGTTAATCCACTACTTAAAGCTGAGCAAGTTTCCTATATTCTCAATGATTGCAACGTCAGAATATTAGTCACTTCAGCTGACCGACTCAATTTGCTTAATCCTGTATTATCACAATGTCACGATCTACATACAGTGATTATAGTGGATGATGTACCTTCATCCTTATCAGTACCTGGGCTTTCCATCGTTAAATGGCAACAAACACAATCACCTCCTTCTAATAGCACACATCTGCCTCGTTGTATTGATAGCGATATGGCCGCAATTTTGTATACCTCCGGCAGTACTGGTAAACCCAAAGGAGTTGTACTGTCTCATCGTAATTTAGTAACTGGCGCAAGCAGTGTCTCGCAGTATCTAAACAATCGATCTGATGATCGCATCTTGGCAGTATTACCGCTTAGCTTCGATTATGGGTTAAGTCAGTTAAATACAGCTTTTTACGTAGGTGCTACTGCTGTACTAATGAACTACCTACTACCACGAGACATCCTTTCCATTATCAAACAAGAACAAATTACTGGATTAGCTGCGGTACCACCACTATGGACGCAACTGGCACAATTAAATTGGCAAGATATACAGACATTACGCTATATCACCAATTCTGGTGGTGCTATGCCTCGCACCACCCTAGCACATTTACGCACAGCGCTTCCGCATACAGAAATTTTTTTAATGTACGGCTTGACGGAAGCATTTCGTTCAACCTACCTGCCTCCTGAAGAAGTGGATAAACGTCCAGATTCTATGGGCAAAGCAATTCCTAACGTTGAAGTTATGGTATTACGAGAAGATGGTTCACATTGTGCTCCAGGTGAACCAGGAGAGCTGGTACATCGAGGCCCGCTAGTTTCTCTGGGTTATTGGAATGATCCAGCCAAAACAGCAATCCGTTTCCGCCCGCTAAGTCCGCGTCAATCTGGACTGACCATTCCTGAATTAGCTGTCTGGTCAGGTGACACTGTGCGGATGGACGAAGAAGGCTATTTATATTTTATTGGCCGGCGTGATGACATGATTAAAACCTCAGGTTATCGCGTTAGCCCGACAGAAATTGAAGAAGTTATTTATGCAACAGAGACAGTTTCCGAAACTGCCGCATTCGGCGTACCACATCCAACTTTAGGTCAGGCAATTATTATTATTGTCGTTCCTAAAACAGGAACCGAAGTGGACAAAAATATTCTTTTGGAAGCTTGCAAAAAACACTTACCTGCTTTTATGCAACCAGCTTTAATCGAGTTACGGCAAACCAGCCTGCCACGTAATCCGAACGGTAAAATCGACCGGAAGAATCTAGCCAGCGAATTTCAGCAAGTTTTTCAAACAGCAGAAATATGACGATATCCCTTCCTAAACATGCGCCAATTACCCAATTTCCTGTACAAAATCACTGCCTGGTTATTGGCAACATTCCGCTCACGCGTTTAGCGCAGCGAATTGGAAACACACCTTTTTACGCCTACGATCGTCAGTTAATCTCTGCTCGCGTGCACTCTCTCAGGCAATGCTTACCTCAAGCTATCCTGTTGCACTATGCAATGAAAGCTAATCCGATGCCCGCTGTAGTCCAGTACTTGGCCGGATTGGTAGATGGAATTGATGTGGCCTCGGTTGGCGAAATGAAAGTAGCTCTGGATGCTGGCGTAGCTCCAGAAAATATTAGCTTTGCTGGTCCTGGTAAAAATCACCAGGAACTAGCCTGCGCCATCGCCGCAGGTATTGTTATTAACGTGGAATCTGAACATGAACTGGAAACTATTTCTCAGTTAGCAAAAGAAACAGGTTATCACCCCAGCGTCGCCATACGCGTTAACCCAGATTTTGAACTTAAATCTTCCGGGATGAAAATGGGGGGAGGCTCCAAACAATTTGGGATTGATGCTGAACGTGTTCCAGCTGTATTACAGCGCATTGCCCAACTAAAATTAGATTTGGAAGGATTGCATATTTTCAGTGGTTCACAAAATTTAAAAGTAGAAGCCATTCAAGAAGCACATGAGAAAACACTGCAACTTGGTTTACACCTTGCAGCGCTTTCTCCTATTCCAATGCGTACGATTAATATTGGTGGTGGATTTGGTGTTCCTTATTTCCCAGGAGAAAATCCACTCGATCTGCATGCTGTTGGGGCTAACTTAAAACAATTGTTGGCTGATATTCCCCCTTCTTTTTCAAACATCCGATTCGTAATCGAATTAGGGCGCTACATCGTAGCGGAAGCAGGTATTTATGTATGCCGCGTACTGGAAAAGAAAATATCAAGAGGACAAACCTTTCTCGTAACGAATGGCGGCCTGCACCATCATCTTGCAGCATCAGGTAATTTTGGCCAGGTGATTCGTAAAAATTATCCCGTTACTATCGGCAACAAAATGAATATCGCTGAAACTGAAGTGGTTTCAGTAGTTGGACCGCTTTGTACACCACTGGATTTGCTGGCTAATCAGATGGAATTGCCTAAAGCTGAACCTGGAGATCTGGTTGTCGTATTCCAATCCGGTGCTTATGGGCTGACAGCTAGTCCTATTGCTTTCCTAGGCCACCCTGCTCCACAGGAAGTTTTGATCTAATAAATAATTTTGTACGCTTTTTCGATCAGCAGGGCACACAAACCCAATAATTAGGAATAACAGGTACAATCAACCAACAAGTATATTTGAATATACTTATGACAAATACATTAAAAACATTATCCGAGAAGATAAGGAGATAATATGAGTGGTATAGGTGGCTGGCTGGATATTCACAATCATGCGGCAATAGAAAACCAGCAAATTATTGACCGCATGACCCATTTACTAGCTCGTTTTGATAATAATCCTGCCCAAACAACCGTACAAGGTAATGCTGCCTTATCTATCGTCGCCAAGACAAGTCATGCACACTTCTACGAAAAAGAAGGATTGCTGATTGGTATTTGGGGAAGGATAAAATCAAGAAACAAGTATCTACAAGCAAATATTAATGCTAAAGGAATGGCAGCAGCACTCGCTGATCTATGGTTACAAAAAGGAGAAAAACTATTTTCTGATCTCGTCGGCGAATTTGTATGCTGTATTGTAGATAATCAAGCACACAAAGTCTTACTGGCTATTGATCCATTAGGAACTCATACGCTCTACTACCAACAACTAAAAAACGGAATTTTGTTTGGCTCCTCAGCTAGTGCCCTTCTCGCTCATCCGCAAGCCAGCCAGGAAATTAATCCACAGGGACTATTTAATTACCTTTATTTTCACATGATCCCTGGACCGGGTACTATTTATCAGGCGCAACAACGTCTGCTTCCAGGCGAATGCCTATATTTTAATAATGGCCAGATAGAAACCACTCGTTATACACAATTCAAATTTGCTGAAAACGTAAAACGCCCATTCCCAGAGCTTAAACAGGAATTTATTTCTTTACTCAAACAGAGCGTGAGTGAAGCTATACAAGATCAAAAAGCAGGGACATTTTTAAGTGGCGGAACAGATAGCTCTACACTTGCTGGCATATTGACGGAAGTTACTGGCGAACCAGCGAAAACATATTCGATTGGCTTTGAAGCGACTGGTTACGATGAAATGTACTATGCACGAATTGCCGCTCGCCATTTTTCAACAGATCATCATGAATACTATGTCACACCGGATGATGTGGTTGAAACCATTCCGTTAATTGCTTCAGTCTTTGATCAGCCATTCGGTAATGCGTCAGCACTACCAGCTTATTACTGTGCACGTATGGCTAAAAAGGATGGCCTAGATCTATTGCTCGGTGGCGACGGTGGAGATGAATTATTCGGCGGGAATGCTCGTTATGCAAAACAATACATTTTTTCGTTATATGACAAAATCCCTACTTTACTAAGAAATTATCTACTCTCCCCCCTGATTCTATCCATTCCACCTGATATTGGCCCCAAATTACTTCGCAAGGCTCGTAGCTACGTTGCACAAGCAACTGTTCCTATGCCTCATCGCATGGAAACTTATAATTTATTGATGCATTATGGTTTTGCGGCAGTGTTTTCTCCAGAGGTACTGGCACAAGTCAATACTGAACAACCTGCACAGCTCACCGAACAAACCTATCACGATAATTTCCAGGCTCGCAGCTTGATAAACCGCATGCTTGCCTTTGATTGGAAATTCACTCTAGCTGATAACGATTTTCCTAAGGTAGTGCAGGCTTGTCGCCTGGGAGGAATGGAAGTAGCTTTTCCATTTATCAATGATGAATTATTCGCCTTTTCTCTCGCATTAAATCCAGACCAAAAGCTAAAAGGAACACAACTACGTTATTTCTTTAAACAAGCATTACGCGGATTTTTGCCGGATGAAATTATTACTAAACAGAAACAAGGATTTGGATTGCCATTTGGTGTTTGGATGCAATCACATAAACCATTACGAGAAATCGCAGCAGACAGCTTAAATGATCTTAAATCGCGCAATATCATACGAAATGATTTTATTGATAAATTACTCGATCAGCATCTACATGAACATGCTAGTTATCATGGCACGATGGTCTGGCTCTTAATGATGCTGGAATATTGGTTCAAACAACATCATTTAACAAAAAATTAATATTTACCAAAATATTACAAAAACAACACTAAAAATATCATCAGCTTGTCATATTTTAACGACATGAGTATAGTTAAATACATCTTGCCCAAATGACATAAAATTAACTGATGAAGAAATGCAAACTAGATATAAAGTTATATCATTCACATATTCCCCAGATTGAGAACTTACCTAAACAGTAAAATTTATGCTGTTTAAACAAGATTTAATTGGTAAAGAATATGAATAATATTGAAGAAGCCTTTCACCAATACTTTGAAATTGTAAATGCAAATACACCAGAATTGCGGAAGGAAGCTTTCAGCTTACGATTCCGTATTTTGTGTGTACATAACAACATTTCTGGCTTTAACCCGGAAGATTATCCAGACAAAATGGAAAGTGATGAATACGATCGTCGTTCAGTACATCTTTTACTTCGTCATCGGTCAACTAACACATTTATTGGAACAACTCGCCTAATTTTACCTGATTCAGAACACCTAACAAATAAGTTACCAACTGAACTAAATACTCAGTTCTATCCTGGATTCCAAATAGAAACATCAATGCGCAAACATACTGCTGAAATATCCCGCTTCGCCATACTCAGCGATTTTTTTAAGCGTAAGAACGAACACTATACATTGGCTGGACCAGTTGATATTCCTACTCAACCTATAGGTACACGACGCGAACGCCGTCGCTTTCCACACCCAATGTTGGGGCTTGTTGTTGGAATTATACAAGCAAGTGCCCAATACGAAATTTATCATCTGATTTCATCCATGGAACCGGCCCTAAACAAATTACTTGGATTTTATGGTCTGCAACTGAATCCCGTGGGTCCACCAGTCGATTATCACGGGCTTCGCACGCCTTACTACGTAAATCTGTTAGACGTTCTGGATAGAATCTATCGTAATCAACAAGCAGTCTGGGAACTTGTTACTGATCATGGAAATATCTGGCCAGCAGATCTAACTTTTTTACGCCAGCAAAGCGAAACACTCCCTATTTCCGATCACACCTGTATATCGGGATAACTAATAATAACTATTATTGTGACAGGAATTTTTGTTTACTTCTTCCGAAGCATCTTTCTTCCAGCACTGCTGGTTATGCTTCTTTGTATAAACAGTGCTTTATCCTCTAGTGAAGGAGTGGAAATAATTACCTATCCCAATACAAATATAAGCCTATCCAGAAATTTATTACGCTCGGTCTTTAGTATGCGACTTAGAACTTGGCAAAATGGCATCCCTATCCAGGTTTTTGTATTACCAGACGATGCGCCATTGCACAGCATATTTGCCAAGAAGAAACTCAATGTCTTCCCTTACCAATTACGTTCTGCGTGGGATCGTCTAGTTTATTCAGGAACCGGACAGGCGCCGTTTGTCGTGCATTCGGAAGAAGAAATGCGCTCAAAAGTTGCAACTACGCCTGGAGCAATCGGCTATTTAAGTGAAAGCAAGGTTGATAGTAGCATTCAAGTTGTTCATATCGATGAATAATAAAAAATCTCTTACCAATATTTTTTTTAGTGCCGTAGGATTATCTCTGATCCTTGCTGCACCTTTAAGCCATGCTGACGATGATGAGCATCAAGGTGTATGGGTACTAAAACGGCTCCAGGTACATGGTTTTCTCAGCCAAGGATATATCAAAACAACCAAGAATAATTTTTTTGGTCATAGTAATAACACTGGAAGTTTAGATTTCAGAGAAGTAGGTCTAACTGCTTCTTTACGCCCTTTACCCAAACTACAATTTTCTGGACAACTTCTACATCGCAGAGCGGGAGAAGGGAGTGAAGGAGGTATCCATATTGATTTTGGTTTTCTTGATTACAATTTCATCAATACCCCTTTAATAGAACTAGGTGTCCGTCTAGGTAGAATGAAGAATCCATTTGGATTTTATAACGATACTCGCGATGTACCCTTTACTCGACCAAGTGTATTACTACCCCAATCAATCTACTTTGATCGAACCCGGAATTTAGCGTTGGCTTCGGATGGAGCTCAATTGTATGGAGAATCTCGTACGAATTGGGGCAATATTACCGCCCAGTTTGGGGCGGCCTTTCCACAAGTAGATGACAGAGATACTGAAACATCTATTTTTGGTCATACAGTCCCTGTTCAAGGAGACTTAAAAAGCAGACTTTCATATATCGGCCGTATCCTCTATGAATTACCTAACGGACGATTGCGTCTGGCTCTTAGCAGCGCACAACTCAATGTAGGTTATGATCCCAGCCAAAATGATATTTTTGACTCAGGCTCTTTCAAATTTTCTCCCCTAATCCTGTCAGCACAATATAATGCTGAACATTGGAGTATAACATCAGAGTATGCATTGCGTTATTCTCGCCGTCATGGCTTTGGTAATCCCAGGCTTGATCGAAGCGTAACAGGCGAAAGCTTCTATCTACAAGGAAGCTATCGTTTTCTGTCTAACTGGGAGGCTGTATTACGTTACGACCTACTTTTTGCCAATAGAAAAGATCGTCGTGGTAAGAAATTTGCAGCTGCAAGCGATCATCCAGCGCACAGTCAATACGCCAGAGATCTCACGGTAGGATTACGTTGGAATATTACTCCAGCCATTATGTTAAGTACCGAATACCATAGAGTGAATGGAACGGCTTGGCTTTCTCCATTAGATAATCCAGATATCTCTAATACTAGTAAAAACTGGAATCTATTTGCAGCACAAATTTCCTACCGGTTCTAATGCAAGACCAGCTAAAACCAGTTATTCCTGAGGAATCGACTGATTCCAAAAATATCAGCCGTAAATCTCCACGGATATTCGTCGGACTAAGTTGGAAAATTTCCTTACTTAGTAGTCTAATTTTATTATTCGTAGTCATCACATTCAGTTTAATTAATTACAACAGGCTGATCGACAGCATTGATCAACAAAGAGAAACACAATATCAGCGCTATGCCAGAGAAATTGAAAGTCTAATTGGGCGTAATTCAGAAAATCTGCATGGGCTTGTCAGAATCATTCCTTATTTAAAAGGAATGAAAATCAGTTTATTGGCTGATGATTCCCAGAAAATACTTACCACCTTTGAACGGTATTGGACATTATTCCAAATTCAAAGTGACATCGAAGACATTCGTTTTTATAACGCTACAGGGGCGTTACTCGCACAGTGGGGCAACCTTGATGCGAATAAATATCGCGATAGCCTGATTTTAGAGCACGTTCAAGAAGTTAATGCTCGTGAACAACCAGCTACATTAATGATATGTGTCGAAAGTTGTACTCAATACATTATTGAGCCGTTATTGATTGACGGTTCCCGAGTGGGAGTGGTTGTTATTGGTTCTTCTTTAGTTGATGTTTTTCTAAATTTTAAGCACACCTCTGGCTCTGACATCGGTTTGTTTGTCGGACATACCCCCAATGATACACATCGCTCTCAGTCTAATAATCTCTCTATGGGAATTCCAGAGTGGAATATCAGTATTACCGCTCTAACAAATAGTGCTCGAAATCTCATCATTCTGAACAAAGTAGCTAAAAGCTACCCCAACCTCTCAGAAATCGAACAAGGCATTCAATATGAATGGAATAATAGATATTATCAAATCAAATTACTTCCATTGTATGGTATTCGCATACCAGATCAGGGACAATTAGTAGTTATTACTGAAATAACCGATACTGTTCAGGCTATTCAAAATTCCATTTGGCGTATTGTAGTTATTGGGTTGATTGGGATGGCATTCTCAGAAATCATTTTGTTCAGTATGATTTCCAGACCTTTATCTCGTCTCAAATTCATCGTATCACTCTTACCACTACTGGCTGGAAGAGGATTCAACGATTTCCGTAACGCTCTTTCACGTTGGCGCAAGCGTTTGCTAAATGACGAAATCGATCTCCTACATGACGCATCATTGACTCTCTCACACAAACTTGAAAAGTTAGAAGAAAAAGTTGCTCACCGGACTCGCATGCTCATTCAGCAACGTGATGAACTAGGTAGAGAAAAAGATTTTATTGAAAACTTATTGGATACTGCACAAGTTATTGTTCTGACACAAGACGCCAACGGAAAAATAGTTATGACCAACACGTATGGTGAAATGCTAACCCGATATAGCGAGAAAGAGCTACAAGGTAAATATTTTACAGAACTACTGGCGCCAGATAGCGAACAATACAACCTAGATGTGTACTTGCTAGAAATTCGCAAAGGGAATCGAGATCAACTGCGGCACGAAGCAATCGTACTTTGCAAAGATGATTCAAAACGGAATATTGCCTGGCTTCATTCTCGGCTAACATGGCAAACGACAGAAGATCCTTCTGTAATACTGTCTGTTGGGCTTGATATTACTGAATACAAACGGGTAGAAGGTCATCTAGCATGGCTTGCAGATCACGATCCGTTAACAAACTTATATAACCGCCGCCGTTTCAGTGAAGAGCTTGAGCAAATTCTTAATTGGGCAGAAAGATACCAGCACCCAGGCGCATTACTATTCTTCGATCTAGATCGATTTAAATTTGTAAATGATACCAGTGGTCACCAAGCAGGTGATGCGCTACTAAAAATGGTGGCTGATATGTTATCCCGTACCATCCGCTCAGCTGATATAGCTGCTCGCCTAGGTGGAGACGAATTTGCTGTTATCCTGCCAGAAATCGCACCAGGAGCAGCAATTGAAGTTGCCAAAAAGATCCTTGGGCGATTAGGTGAAACTCAGCTTTCTCTAAATGGTAGAACACATAGTATTTCAGCGAGCATCGGTATAGCAATCTTCCCTGAACATGGAAATAACGTACACGATCTGTTAGCTGCTGCTGATCTGGCCATGTATCAAGCTAAGGAAACCGGACGAGGTACTTGGCATCTATACTCCAATGAAGATCAGGCACGCGAACGAGTACATACATTGGTCTATTGGAAAGAAAAAATTGAATACGCCAACATACATGATCGATATCTACTCTACTTGCAACCTATTCAAACTCTACATGATGGAATAATTCATCACTACGAAGTCTTGTTACGCATGCAAGATGAAGATGGGACTATTCATACTCCTGGAGCATTCATTCGTGCGGCTGAACATACTGGTCTTATCCATAAAATTGATCATTTAGTACTGCATAAGGCAATTGCGCTAGCTGCAAAAATTAACCAGGCAGAAAATAGGCACATCGGTTTATCCATTAATCTATCAGCACACGCTTTTAATGATTCAGAACTATTGCCAACTATTAAGCAGGCACTGGCAATCAACCAAATTGATCCCGGGCTACTAATGTTTGAAATAACCGAAACAGCCGCCTTAGATAATTTACCTGGAACACGTAATCTATTGCATGATCTCAAGCAACTCGGCTGTGGTTTTGTACTAGATGACTTTGGAGTAGGTTTTTCCTCTTTTTATTATCTACGTGAATTACCAGTTGATGCTGTTAAGATTGATGGCTCATTTATTCGCAATCTGGCAAGTAATCCTGATGATCAAATACTTGTTAGCGCATTGTGTAGTGTAGCGAAAGGGTTTGGCAAAAAGATTACAGCGGAATTCGTCGAGAACAAGGAAGTACTAGCTATCCTTAATAAATTAGGAGTTGATTTTGCCCAAGGCTATTACGTTGGTACCCCTACTCCAGCAGAGAAACTTTTCCCTGATAACAAAGCTAAGAATTAACAGAATAGACGAGACACCCGCCATTACTCAACCACATCAAGATAGATTAGTTTCTGGTAAAATAAATCATAGTTCTGTTGTTTGAATTGAGACGCCTATTCTTTCTATGTAATGAATGGAATACTTTTTCAAACGCATACCCTGGGATTATGTGTATAGATTGCGATAGTGGATAGGTTAAGACCAAGTTGCCATAAAATAAGGTGATTTCAATAATTAATTAGTCATCCCTGAAAAAGTCCCGTCTTTCATTGATTTTTGAGAGGAGCCGTCTAAATTTTTGAGATTCACGAGAATCAAGTTGTACGAGCAGTCATTTTTATCGAAAGACCGCTCTGATGAATGTGTTTTCATAAGAAAACAGGAGCCAGAAAATGGCTGCCAGCCATTTT
>WBZO01004396.1_pt1 | contig 15287 bp, 13 predicted proteins | sample 5204261 | NCBI WGS metagenome assembly WBZO01 (sample SAMN12412400, study PRJNA552823) | activated sludge metagenome | isolation source: activated sludge from anammox sidestream of wastewater treatment plant... | place: USA: North Carolina | collected 2017-09 | reverse complement strand
TTTAATCTCCACACATCGTATTTTCAACAATCACAAATAAATATTTTTGAGCAGAACATTTATTATTCGTAAATTCCACTATCAAAACTTGGCCATATGAGTAATGTTTCCTCGATCCTCTTAAGAAAAGGAAGATCCATCGTAGCGATACCACCGGATACGGCAGTCATTGAAGCTTTAAAAATGATGTCCGAAAAAAATATTGGCTCCATCGTAGTAATGGACGGCAACCATTATCTCGGCATTATCACCGAAAGAGATTATTCCCGCAAAGTGATCTTAAAAGGGAAAAGTTCCGGCGACACAAAAGTATCCGACATCATGAGCACCGATCTTCCTTCGGTGAGGCCTACAGACAGTGTAGAACATTGCAGGGAACTGATGAGTGATAAGAATATCCGTTACCTGCCGGTATTTGAAGAAGAAAAAATGATCGGCATCATTTCCATGAGCGACGTGGTAAAAGAAACGATCCTGTTGCAAAAAGAAACGATACATCATCTTGAAAGCTACATACGTGGCGATATCTGACTTACTATTCCATGGAAAAGAGCGGGAACCCCGTAAGGTTCCTCTCTTTCTCAACATTTTACAACCTGCTTTGTTATTCTCTTTGTTTACGGTTCTGTTGTTCAGCAACTGTAGCAGTTATTCTGCTGCAGCTTCCAATGACCCGGAACCCGTACCTACAAACCTGAATTCAATGACCGATACAGCAACTTTTGCCAACGGATGCTTCTGGTGTACCGAAGCCGTTTTTACTGAACTGAAAGGAGTGATCAAGGTCACTTCCGGGTTTTCCGGAGGTAAAACAGAAAACCCGACCTATAAACAGGTATGCACCGGCGAGACAGGCCATGCCGAATGCCTGCAGATTATCTATGACCCTTCCGTTATTAGTTTTGATGAACTGCTGGAAGTGTTCTGGGAAACCCATGACCCCACCACACTTAACCGCCAGGGAAATGATATAGGAACACAATACCGGAGCGCTATTTTTTATCACAATGATGAACAAAAGCAAAAAGCTGAAAAATACAAATCCGAACTTGACAAAAGCGGCTCTTATGACAATCCGGTAGTCACTGAGATCGTTCCTTTTAAAAAATTCTTTCCGGCCGAAGATTATCTGCAGGATTATTTTGAGAACAATGAGAACACCAATCCCTATTGCAGGATGGTCATCCGGCCCAAAGTGGATAAGTTCAGAAAGGTTTTTAAAGACAAGCTTAAGAAAGAATTTGCAGGGGATAAATGAGGAAGCAGGATGGTCTCAGCTAAATTTTAATTTTACAAAAAAGGCACCCACATTTCTTTTGATCTGATAAATTTTTCGGTGGCACCGGCATCATTGATCTTATAATCAAATTTGGGATACGTAGGGCTGACATAGCCAGGATAAAAATATCTCTTCCCTTCTTCCCGTGAATGGTCGGTCTGCAGTTTCATCAGGTATTTACCCAGGCTGAATTTTTTATAAGAAGGATGATAAAAATTCAGGATGCCCGCAGCACTTTCATTTCCCAGGTCGTGATATCCTGCGGCGATCAGTAAAGAGCCATCCCTTATCTCTGTGAGAATGGTGTCAAAAGTATTTGAAGCATAATGCCCCAAAAGATACCCTCTTGCAGAATATGAAGTGTCGAAATCTATTTGACTCCTGTACAATGCGAACAGGTTCTCGATCTCGGGGGTAATCTGAAAATTCATCATGTTCACTGAAAAACTTCTGTTACGCTTCATCAGAATTTCAGGATGGAATTTCCAATCCTCTAAAAGATAACGGATCCAAATCAGCTGATGCTCCCCACTTCCATCAAATTCGTGTGAGTCAACAAAGAACATATCCTGAGTACTACGATACCAGCCTTTTGCCAGCAAATCATCTATTAATTTACCAACCCAATGCCAGTAATCCGATATTTCAATGGTATCCATATGGCGTTTGTGTCAGATTAAAATAGAAAGATCAATTTGCAAATTTCTAAATAAAATTGAATCTTTCTGTCAAATCCAATCCGGCAATAACAATTTGCCATAACTTTTTCTCTGTTCTCAGTTGACTCGCACACACTTTTTATTAACCCGATTTCAATTGCAGCCTGTCCTTTACTCGATATTGAAATAAAGTCCGGCATGCACATTCAGATTGCTCAGATCTTTATAACCAAATTTGTTATACGGAGCATAATTATAAGTACCGCCAATATCAGCTCCCAGGTTATTTGATTTCACAAAGGGTATCTTAAGCCCCAATCCGCCCTGTGCAATGAATCCTGCGCTGTTTGATGCGTTGGAGAATTCTCCAAGGTATTGGTTGTTGCTTATAAAATTGACACCGGCTGCAACGGATGCATAAGGCCTGATAGAGGTCATTGTGTTAGAGAAAGGCTGAACTTCAAGTCTTGCCATTACCGGAATGGTTTGAATGGAGTTGGATACTACTGCAGAGATCTGTTGAGTCTGTCCGTAGTTATAAACCTGCCTTGGATATTTCTGATAATAATCCTGGTAACCGAAATCCAACCCGGCACTGATCAACGGATTAAAGCGGTACATTACGTTTCCTGTAAACCCTCTCGGTGAAGCATGACTCACCAGATCAGATTTGAAGTTGCTTACCGGGAAACTGTAATTATAATTCAGATTCAGGCTCATTCTTGAATCCTGTGACTGAGCGGAAAAGCCTGCTGTCAATAATCCAAACAGGCCTATCAATATCTTTTTCATGATCATTAATTTTAATTGGTTTGTATATAGGTGGATTGGTCAAACAACGCTTTCACCTGTGACGGCGCCACCGAAGCATTGTAAATATCACTGCCTCTGATCAACCCTGTCCAGATCACATCCAGTTGTTGATTTTTAGTTGCATCTTTCAGGTCCACCATGTCCACACTCACTGCTCCTTCCCTGATCTGATACACTGCGTAGCTATAAGGCAGATAATATCCATAGCCGGGGTAACCCCAGTAATAAGGGTCCCAATAAGAATCATAATAATCCCAATAGGACCCCAGGCTGATCACACCGGTACTGGTTGAAATGATCCTGTTTACGGTGAGTCCCAGATCGGGATTATCGTTTTTAGAAACCAATACATAACCTCTTGCCTGCATCTGGTCTTTCACAGCCTGAATATAAGCGGCATCAGCGGCATTCAGTTGCTTACTTACCCTGCCATTTTCGATCAGGGCGGCTGAATCCGAAATACTGAAAGTATGAAAGCTGTTGAACTGAATGGTGGAATCATGATCAGTAATGTAGATCCTCGACTCTTCATTCGTCATATCTTTCAACGGATCCTTCTGGCATCCGTAAGCCAGTATTGCCAGGGAGCTTAACAATGCCATTACACGAACGATTTTCATAAATTTCTATTTTAAAGTGAAACATTTAAAAACAATAACCTGTTCATTTTTTGTACAATGAAGTTTCACAAAATGAGTGCCTGATGAAAAAAAGAAATTATTAAAATATGTAAATGAAATTTTAATTGAAGATGTATCTGTATAAATCCCCATTAATAAAATGTAAAAGAAAAGAACAGTCTTTTTTCGGCAGGCCTGTTTGACGTAATATGCCATAAAGACACCGGCAAAATATCTTTATCATCCAATTGTCATCTGCCTGTATGGAGTTAGACTTCAGGAAGGCCTGAGGCTTGCAATACTCAGAATCCAATATTTCAAAAAAGAAAAGTGGAGGTGACGAGAGTCGAACTCGTGTCCAAACATATTCTTCAAAAGCTTTCTACATGCTTATTTTGTTTTGAGTTTTCGGGAAATGACTGGAAACAAACAACCGATCATTTCCTTAGCTGAATATTCTTAAGTAACCGTCACAGCCTTCGGTTACAGCAGCCTGTATTGTTTGTTGATTGGGCGGGGCAACGGGTTACAAGCCTACCCATCACCCGGCCATAATGACTACTTAATCACTGATTAAGCAGCCATGGCAAATTGAGTATTGCCATTTATGGTTTGCGTATTCAGATTTACCTGCTAATTACGCAACGCAGGACATGCTTACACTTTCAAAGATCTATGCTGTCAAAGCCAAACACCCCCATTATAATCTGTGCTTTCAGAACTGCGGATTACAATCTGAAAAATCTTTCAACTACGGCCTGCAAAAATACAGTAAATATTTCTTAGAAAGTAATGACAACACACAACTTTAACCAAACCCTAAATCCTCGCCTTTTCCTTAACCTCTTCCCTATCCTCACCCCCTCTGACTATCTTTGCAAACTATGCATTATGTTTCGGCAGAAGGATTGACGAAGAGTTTCGGTATTACGCCCTTGTTCGATTCCATTTCATTCAATATAAATGAAGGCGACAAGATCGCTTTGGTAGCGAGGAATGGTGTAGGTAAAAGTACCCTGCTTCGTATCCTGACAGCAAAAGAAATTCACGATAAAGGCAAGCTTCATATCCATAAAGATGTGACGGTGGCATTACTGGAACAGGAACCTCAGTTTGAAGAAGAGAAAACAGTGTTGGAAAATATTTTTCAAAGCACTCACCCCGTAATGCAGGCAACCCGGCAATATGAATCGGCTGTTGACAACGGAGACAGTGAAACGATCATGAAGGCCATGACGAAAATGGATGAACTGAATGCCTGGAAATTTGAAGCAAAAGTGAAAGAGATTCTGGGCAGGCTCAATATTCACCATCTGCAAAGTAAAATGAATGAGCTCAGCGGCGGACAACGTAAAAGAGTTGCGCTGGCGAAAACATTGGTGGATATCGGATTTGAACATAAGCATACGCTGCTGTTGATGGATGAACCTACCAATCACCTGGACGTAGAGATGATCGAATGGCTGGAGCATTATCTGAACCAGGAGAACGTAACATTGCTCCTGGTATCACACGACCGTTATTTTTTAGATGCCGTCTGTGATGAAATATGGGAATTGGAACGAAGCCACATGTATATTTATAAAGGCGATTACGAAAATTATCTGGAGAAAAAAGCAGCCAGGATAGAAAGCGAACAGGCAAGTATTGGCAAAGCACGAAACGAATACCGGAAAGAACTGGAATGGATGCGCAAACAGCCCAGGGCAAGAACCACTAAGAGCAAGAGCCGCCAGGATAATTTTTATGAAGTGGAAGCAAGAGCCAAACAAAAGATCGTTGATGACCGGGTTCAGCTTCAGGTGAAAATGACAAGGCTCGGAGGCAAAGTGGCTGAGATAAAAAAAGCGTATAAGAGCTATGGAGAAAAAATCATACTGAAAGGATTTTCCTACACATTTACCAAAGGAGAGCGCATCGGGATCATTGGTAAAAACGGAGTGGGCAAATCCACTTTCCTGAATATCCTGCAAGGGATAGAACCGGCAGACAGCGGTAAAATAAATATCGGGGAAACGGTGGTCTTCGGAAATTTTTCACAACAGGGGTTAGAAGTAAAAGATAACATGCGGGTGATCGAATATGTAAAAACCTTTGCAGAGAATTTTCCGCTGGCAAAAGGAGGAAGCCTGAGTGCAGCCCAGTTCCTGGAACTTTTTCTTTTTCCTCCCGAGAAACAATTTACTTATCTGAACTCATTAAGCGGAGGTGAAAAAAAGCGTTTGCAATTACTCACTGTCCTGTTCCGCAATCCGAATTTTCTGATCCTGGATGAGCCTACCAATGATCTTGATCTTCCGACTTTAGGAGTCCTGGAAAATTTTTTGCAGGAGTACCAGGGTTGTATTTTAATCGTAAGCCATGATCGCTACTTCATGGACCGTCTGGTAGATCATTTATTCGTCTTTAACGGAGAAGGCGACATAAAAGATTTCCCGGGCAACTATTCTCAATACCGTATCTGGCAAAAAGAGCAGGATACAAAATCATCTGAGAGAGTTTCAACAAAATCTTCAGTCAAGATACACGAAGAGGCTTTTGCAAAAAAAGACAGCGACCGTAAGAAAGCGGGGTTTAAAGAGAAAAGAGAATTGGAACTGTTGCAAAAAGATATCGCTGAACTCGGAAACGAAAAAACAGTACTGGAAGAAAAATTATCCGACACCAAACTACCTTTTGAAGAATTGAATGAAGTCAGTAAAAGAATTGCTCAGCTCAGCGGCTTACTTGATGAAAAGGAATTGCGCTGGCTGGAGTTAAGTGAAATGATCGGTGAGTAATGTCTTAACACTCCGGCAGGCTGAGGGGAACATGAATGGCCAATCCGCCTTCTGCTGTTTCTTTGTATTTGGTGTCCATGTCTCTTGCCGTGTCCCACATTGTTTTTACCACTTCATCCAAGGAAACTTTTGCATAATCAGGAGTGCCTAATAAAGCAAGTTGTGATGCGGTGATGGCTTTGATGGCTCCCATGGTATTCCTTTCAATACAGGGAATCTGAACCAGACCTGCAATCGGATCGCAGGTCATACCGAGGTGATGTTCCATAGCTATCTCTGCCGCCATCGTTGCCTGCTTCTGAGTTCCGCCCATGCTCTCCGTGAGTGCAGCAGCTGCCATTGCTGAGGACACACCTATTTCTGCCTGGCATCCGCCCATTGCAGCGGATATGGTTGCACCCTTTTTGAAGATACTTCCTATCTCTGAAGCCGTCAACAAAAAACGGATCACATTATCATCTCCTTCGCCACCACCGAACAATACGTAGTACATCAGCACCGAAGGGATCACTCCTGCTGCCCCGTTGGTAGGGGCGGTTACCACCCTGCCAAAAGAAGCGTTTTCTTCATTCACTGCCAAAGCAAAACAACTGACCCAGTCAAGAATGTATTTGAAATCATTACCCCCGCTTTTAATTGCTTGTACCCACTCATCATAACCGGAATATTCTTTCCCTTCCAGCAATTTTTTGTTCAGGTCAATGGCACGCCTTTTCACCTGCAATCCGCCGGGCAATATGCCACCGGCATGGCAACCCCGGTAAATACATTCTTTCATCACTTGCCAGATATTCAGCAAGCCCTTACGGGTCTCCTCTTCGGACCGCCATACGTTTTCATTTTCCATCACCACTTCATGAATGGAAAGCCCTGTCTTGATACACCAGTGTAAAAGATCTTCCGCATTATTGATTGGGAAAGGAAGTTGCACGGAATCTTTTCCATCTTCTTCTTCACCATCTTTTTTTACAAAACCGCCACCGATGGAATAGTAGGTTTCAGAAATGGTTTCCCCGTTTTCAAGAGTTGCTGTCAGCGTCATTGCATTGGGATGATAAGGGAGAGATTCCCTCATCCGGAATACAATATCTGCGGGCGGATCAAAATCCACTTCATGGGTGCCGTTCAGAAATATCTTTTTCAAATCTGCTATGCCGGCTATTTTGGAATTGATGCATGCCACATCGAAAGTAACCGGATCATCACCACTCAATCCCAACTGAACTGCCACATCGGTGCCATGACCCTTCCCTGTCTTAGCCAGAGAGCCATATAAAATGACCTTCACGGCATTTACCTTATCCAGTTTATTGCTGTTGATGAGCGACCCGGTAAAACGCTGGGCAGCACGCCAGGGACCAAGGGTGTGGGAACTGGAAGGCCCCACTCCTATTTTAAAAATGTCAAATACTGAAATTGCTTCGTGAGGCAAATGATTATTTTTTTACAAAGTTACAGGAAAGAAGATATGACCTGCTTGTGGAATGAGTAAAAGAAAGTTTACGCTACAGCCACCACAGTGATTTCAAATATCAGATAGGAATTGGCCGGGATCACCACATTGCCATTGTTATCTTTCATCTCCTGATCGCCATATGCCAGTGAAGGCGGTATATAGAGGATCAGTTTTCCTCCGGCTTTTACCAATGGAATACCAATCCTCCATCCCATGATGGTGCGGGGAAGACTCAGCGGAACCGGCGAGGTGGACTGGTCAAAGACATTTCCGTTTGTAAGATAACCTTTATAGGTAACCGACACATCCGAGCAGGCATCGGGTTTTGCGCCTGTCCCTTCATCCACTACTGTATAAAACAAACCGCTGCAATGCTGTGTCGTGATGATGCCGTTCACGTTAAGATAATTCTGGAGGGTCTGCACTTCGGTAGCAGGGGCCTTGTAAGCACAGTCATCAAAATTACACCTATCGCCTCCCTTAGTGCATGAACTGAATGAAAAACTGATCACGATCGCTGCCAGTAAGATCTTTTTCATAGTTGCGTATTATTTTCTCATTAAAGGGCTACAAAATAAAATACAGAGTTATTCTTTATTTTTTTTAGATAACAATTCCTGATAACGTGTTTCGTTGATATCCCACTGATGCCTGGCAGAGAAGATCACAATAAAAACCACAATGATCAGAGCGGCTGCCACCAGCACATAGATTAATGAAGGGTCTTCATACATCACTGCCTCTGCCTGCTTGTCCCACCCCGAAAAGAAATTGATGAAAATGGCCATGACCATGAACACTCCAATGGGCAGTCCGACTGAAAGATTACGTAAATACCGTCTGCGGCTTTTACGGTTTTGCTCCCAATATTCCACAAATTTTTTCTCTTCCTCTGAAAGCATAGACTGCAAAAGTAATGTTTGAAACAATACCCCTTGCGACAGAGAGTTAAAATTTATATATTGTGTGTTCCTTAAAATCCAAATGCCGTGAAACTGGCCCCGATACTGGTCGAATATTTGAATGTCCATAAGCAATTACCACTGCCCGGCATTGGCATTTTCCGGCTCGACACTTCTGAGCCGGCAGAGGAAACTGATGATAAAAAAACAAAAACTTCCCGCATCCATTTTCAAAATGACCCTTCTGTGGAAGATGTAAGAGACCTGATTGATTTCATTGCATCCAAAACAGGGAAGATGAAAACCCTTGCAGCATCGGATCTGATGTCGCAACTGGAACTGGGCCACGAATTTCTGAATATTGATAAATCATTTGTGATCGAAGGCATAGGCAGCCTGACCAAACGCAGGCCGGGTGAATATGAATTCAAAAGTGAAGATGCCATCCCCGAAAAAACGAAAAGCATAGCAGTTAAAGAACACGAAGCTGCCCCATTAAAAGAATCTTTTATTGACCTGAAAGAAAAAAGATCTTCAAAGAACAGAACCGGCAAACTGGCTCCTCTTATGGTGATCATAGCAAGTATAGGCATTGCTGTTTGGGTGGGATACAAGATCTATGAAAAAAGAGTTCCGAAAAATACAGAAGCTCTGGTAAAAACTTCGGAATCACGGGAAGAGCAGGCAGTGCCTGTAAAATATGACACTGAAGAGACCGGCAATGAGAATGAAACAACCAAAGCACCTGAAGCAGTAATTGAACCTATGACTGCAGTTGTTCAAAAACCTGTGATCAAAGAAGACTCTTACAAATTTGTTGTGGAAGAAGCCAATAAAGCAAGAGCCTTGCAACGATACAATAGTTTAAAAGGCTGGGGCCTGCCGTTGCAGATAGAGACAACCGACTCCGTTCATTTCCGCCTTTTTTTCAAACTCCCTTCTTCCGTTCCCGATACGGCAAAAACAATGGATTCTCTCCGGTATCTCTACACACCTGTTTGGAGCAGGGCTTATGTAGAGAATTAGAAGTGCAATACCCGTATTATTTTTTTGAAAGATCAAAACCAATCCCAGCCATCCACCATCTGCCCGGAAGTTTTGTACCAAGCAGATCTGATGTTTCAACATTGAAGATGTTATCCAATTCGGTGAAAGCGATGAACCTGCTGCCGGGGAACAAAACCGAAAGCTTCGTATTCATTACAAACAGATCAGCATTAATCAAAGCGTTGATCGCAGAAGCTTTTTGTGGTGTGCGTCGTTTATAAATCCCGTTCACCGAAAAAGAAAAATACTGATCCGAATATTCCAGGTTGAAGTTGGCCAGGAATTTTGCATGCGAGAGAATATAAAAAGAGGGAACGGATTCACTTGTTGCATCATCGAGCCAGCTGATGCCTGCCGAAGCCCGGAGTTGCCTGTCACTATCGAAATGTTTTGAATAAAGAATATCTGTTTCCAATCCTGCTGTGTTGACCTTTGCGATATTGCCTGCCAACGCATAAACCCCGGTGGGTGATAAATTGACCTTTCTTGGCATTTCATTGAAAGGTGTGGTTACCCAGTCAATAACATTATGTTGTTCCCTTCTGAAAACAGTTACCGATAACCTGAATTGAGATTGAGATTCTTTTCCCGAAATTGACTGAGGTGAAATAAAAATATCCGCTCCCGCTTCATAGCTTAATGAACGTTCGGGTTTCAGGTCGGGGTTACCGATGCTTCCTCCTGCAACAAAAGATTTATTGTAATTATTATACCTTTCCGTAAAATCTGCGTCACGAATCGTTTTACCGATACTGGCCCTGAATTGCACCTTGTCCAGGTGATAAGAAAGATTCAGTTGAGGGACAAGCTCTGCATCGCCATTCCCGAAATGATCCAGCCGAAGTGAAGGGCTGTAGGTAAAATGATGAAGGCTCTGATCCCAGATAATAAATGCAGAGATCCGGCCCAATTGATGATCACCCCTGTCATTTGAACGGATCCATTCACTGCGGTATTGAATACCGCTCACAAGATTTGCATGATCCAGGACATGATAATTATCAGTAATCAACGTCTGAAACTGATAAGAACGATTATCATTTGACACTGATGACGGATTGTACAGGTAATGATCATTTACGGCTTTGTATCCTGCGCCGATCATCACCGAATGCCTGTTTTTCTGATAACCGGCCTGAAACTGATTCCAGAATGTTTTCACTTTTTCTGAAGCCGTATCGGAAATAAAGGATGTGTAAAAATTCTGTGCGCTGAAATCACGGTCATCAATTGCAGAACGAAACGCAATATTCCAATGATCATTCAGAAATTGCTTAAAAGATATTGAAGCGGTATTGTTGTGGAAATAACCTCTTATCCCTCTTTGCATCTGGCCCATGCTGTTATTAGAGATCAGTCCGCCGCCAATGCTTATATTCCTTTTCTGAAAAAAAGCGCCGGCTTCTCCATTGAACAGGCCGTATTCACCAACAGTTCCTTTAGCAGAAATACGGTAATTGCTTCCGGGGCTTAGCATCTTTTTCCCTGCATAAGTTTTTGTCACGATGTTGATCACTCCGCCCACTGCTTCTGTGCCATAAATAGCCGAAGAAGCTCCTTTCAGAACTTCTATATGATCTATCTCACCGGGAGCAACAGGAATGTAGGATGAAAAATGACCAGTGTTAGGATCATTCAGACGGATACCATCGAGGATCACCAATACCTGCTGAAATGTGCCGCCTCTGATCAGGATATCACTCTGCGAACCTTCCGGCCCTCTTGACTGGATCTCTATCCCCGGAATATAACGAAGTAATTCATCCACGGAATGAACAGGAAGTTTCTGAAACTGCTCACCGGAAATATTGATGATATTCCTTCCCGTCTGAGATATTTTCTGAGCATTCAGTGAAGACACCAACGTCACAGGATCCAGTTCAAGTTCTTTCTGTTGTGCACACAGATCCATGCTTAAAAGCAGAAAGAAAGCCAAAGGCCATTTCATAAACACAATGATTTGCTGCAAAGAAAAAGAAAAACAGATATGAGTGAAAAAAAAAATCTTAGTAAGTTATCTTCGGGAATATTTTCCGGACAGGCTTTGCTAAGTTCAATCACGCAACGATACAAAAGTGAACATCCATTTTACAGGGTTTTGCCAGTCCTTTCCTATAAAGCTTCCCGCAGGCGACTTAATCAATATTTCATTCCAGCCTTTATGAAGAAATATTTTCGTTGGCTCCCGGTATTCATATCCCTCATCTACCAGAGGAATTTCAGGATTACCTTTTTGTCCAGGATGTTTCCAATGCGGCGGGGGGACAAGTTTACCATTCACCCACACTTCACTGTTTTTATTATCCCATGCATTTAATGGAGGTGAATCGGTAGCCGGTGACCTAGAAATATTATTGAATCCGATCCAAAAATTTTTTACAGCATCTTCATCACTCCGGATTTTTGTAACTGCGTAGACCGTGGAATTTTCTTTCGGATCATCAATTGCTCCTTTTATTAATGGAGCCCACCAGTGCCGGAGTACAATGGTGCCCCCTGTTACCTGTTTATAAACTTTTGCTCCCTGCATGACCCATGTCTTTGTTTCAGGAGCAAATACTCCTGACAATTCACCGCTATTATCATAAGGGCCGTATAAATTCCAAATCAGATCAGATTGCCTGACATAAGGAAATGATAAGTTATTAAAATATTCAATTTTATTATCCAGCAACCGATCCTCAAATTCTTTAAATGCATTTTCATTACCGTCACTGATATTGGCGATCCACCCTTTTTGACCACCGCCACGCCAACTTCTTTCTGCAAATGCAAGCATGGCCGGATATACAGGATTCATTTTTAAAATATCATTTTCATTAGCCACTGTCCTATCGTGCCACATACAAATTTCACCTCCCAGTAAAGATTCATCACCTTTTACTTTATCTCCGATTTCCCTGTTAAAAATTTTAACAACACTTTCCAGCGGATCCATATGATTGAGATACAGATGGCGGGAATCAATAAATTGTAACTCTTTGTTTGAAGAAAGATGAGCATTATCATCCATCCATAATTGCCGGATGGTGTTATCAGTAAAATTTCCACCGGGTTGCCAGCCGATAACTTTTTTTCCAAAGCTTTGAATCCATGCCGTCATTTCCGGAATAAAATTTTTATCGGTAATCTTTACTTCATCGCCACCTATATGGAGGTATGAAATATCGTATGTAGTGCAGATCTCCTTTAATATATTTTTCAAATAAATCACCCCTGAATCACTTTGCATATCCGCTTGCATGGCCCTCCTGAAAGCAGCGCTATGCCCCGGCATATCAATTTCCGGAACGAAAAGAATATGTCTTTCCTTGCAGTATGTGATCAGTTCTTTTATGTCATCCACCGAATAATAATTCCCCTTATTGCGCAACATATTACCGGGGCCGGTCAATTGCGGATATTGCTTTATTTCAAATCGCCAGGCAATATCTTCAGTGGCATGAAAATGAAAAATATTCAGTTTGTACCTTGCCATCACATCAATCTGTTGCTTCAATAATTCAGGCGACATATAATTCCTACCTGCATCAATCATATAGCCCCGCCATGAATAAGCAGGCCAGTCCGTGATTTCACATGCCGCAATTTTCGACCCGTTTGCCTTTAATTGCAAAAATGTCTGAATGCCGTTAAAAATCCCATGTAAACTACTTGCGGTAATGACCACCCGTTTGGTGCTGGCAGAAAGTTTATAAGATTCCTCAGCGGCCACAGCAGGTAAGTTCTCTAATCGCAGTTCAATGAATTTTTTTTTGCCGGTGCCGCTCTTCCTCACATTCACCTTTATTCCGGATGAAATTAATTTGGTTTTCAGCAACCCGGCTTCCTTCAAAAGGATGTCATCATTAATAATTATGTAGTCGCAGTCTTTCAGATTGAAATACCCGCTGCTCCATTTTAACTCTTGCGGAAAAGGTATCAATGCCCGGTGTACTTGCGAATGACCGGTCAAAAGCAGCAGCAGAAATATTTTACTTAACAGCAGATTTTTCACTTTACATTTATTCTGATTGTTGAAAGGGGAAGGTTTTTATAATTTACAGGCACCACCACTGATGTGCCATCCTCCCTGATATCCTAAAAATTATTTTCTTTAAGACATTGATTTACTATCTGGAAACAATACCATTCCTGCCTCGGCAAATGAAAAGGGCCTTTGAATAAATTTCCTTTTGCTGTTTGAACTATGGTTCCGTCACGATGCAGGTACCCAAACCATTCACCGTATCTTGTATCATGAAAATGACTGTAAGCATAATCATGTACCATCTTATGCCACTTCGCATATTTTTCGTTTCCTGTCATTAAATAAGCAAGCATCGTAGCAATGATGGCTTCATTATGCGGCCACCAGAATTTCATATCCTGCCAATACTCCTGGACCGGCTTTCCATACACATCCCTGAAATATAAAATACCGCCATGCTCTTTATCCCATCCCCGCTCCCACATATAGTCGAGCATTTTGCAACCCAGTTCTATCAAATGCGGATCATTATTCCTGTATTTTGCTTCATGAAGAATAAACCATGCCCCTTCAATGGCATGACCGGGATTGAGTGTTCTTCCGTCAATATGATCAATGATGCTGCCATCCGGCGCCACCTGCTCCATCACACATTTAATATCATCTTTTACAAAATCTCTTTTTATTTCAGCAATCCATTTGCTTATAAATTCATCGCAGCGATCATCTCCGATTGTTTCTCTTAGTTGCTGAGCGGTGTTTATCATAATCATCGGCACGCCAATTCCTTTTGCCGGTCTTGTATTAGTAAACTTGGGCGGTAACTTTTTTACACCGGTTGCATAGTCAATACAAGTTCCAAAAACCTGTCTTGCATTTTCGGCTGCCTGTTTATCGCCGCTTGCTATAGCGTAAGCAGCAGCAGCAATCACATAAAATGTTTCGGAGAAAAAATATCTTCTCTTTCGAATGGGTTTTCCATCCCTTGTTACATGAAAAAACATCTGCCCCCGCCCCATCTGGTTCGGGCCGGCATCCGAATCAAAACAATATTTGTTTAAAAAGTCATAGCCGAGCTTTGCTCCATCGAGCCATTCCTGTTTTTTTTCAATCGTATTATATAAAGTAGCTAAAAGCCAGGTAGCCCTTCCCTGAATCCAAACAGCTTTGTCGTCATCAATGAGAGAACCATCAGCATCTCTCATTAATAAAAAACCGCCGTATTCTTTATCAAACGAACGGGGAAACCAAAACGGAACTGTATCATTCAGCAATTGCTTGCTGTAAAAATCTTTTAATGCAATCAGATTTTGCTTTAAATAAGACATACGGGAATTTAATTAATTCTTTGCGTTTCTTCCTTAGCGCCCTTTGCGGCAAAAATAATAACTGCAATCGTCACAAAGCCTTCCTGCCGGCAGACAGGCTTTTCTCAAAGATGCGCAAAGGCCTTATAAGCTATTGGTTACTCTTCTTCCAGTTTATAGCCACAAAAACAATCTCTGCGTAGTTAGCCTTTTCGTACAAAACGCCTATAGTTTTTTTATTCAATTTCACCAGGTCAGAATAAGCTGTGTAATCATTATTTTTATTTTCATAAGGTTTCGGGTTTTTATCAATCAAAATATTTTTCTTCCATGTTTTCCCTTCATCATAACTAATCCGGAGTGTAAGGTTATTCCGCTGACTGGTATCCGCTGCATTACAAAAAGCCAAAATCATTTTTTTATTTTTTATCCCTAGCGAAAGAATACTGCCTTC
>WBZO01004394.1_pt1 | contig 15292 bp, 11 predicted proteins | sample 5204261 | NCBI WGS metagenome assembly WBZO01 (sample SAMN12412400, study PRJNA552823) | activated sludge metagenome | isolation source: activated sludge from anammox sidestream of wastewater treatment plant... | place: USA: North Carolina | collected 2017-09 | reverse complement strand
GCGGCTACACCGGCAAGTCGTCCGGCGGCCCACCCGGGGCAATTGTCATCGGCCGAGGGCTGACGAAAATTCGAAGTCTCGTCGAGGGCCTGCAAAATCTCGCAGAGATGTGACGAATGATCAGCGTCTGGCCCGTGCCAGTCGGCCCCGCGCGAAGAGCCGCGGGCGATCAGGCCGCGAGCGCGCCGGCCGGAGCGCTCACCGGCGGCAGGCGCGCGACGAGCGACTGGGCATCCGCGTACGAGGCGACGACGAACGTGATCGTGTCGCCGCTGCGAACGGTGACGTGAAGGAGCCCGCTGCCGCGAGCCGCGTGCTCGAGACGGACGTCGTCGACCTTCTCGACGCGCGAGCCGAGGAGCCCGCTCACGACGAGCCCGCCGTCGGAGACCGAGAGCCTGACCTTGCACGTGTTGAAGACGGCCGGGACGACGAATGCGGGAAGCAGCCCGACGGCGGCGAGCAGCCCGGGCACGCCCGCCGAGTCGTCGTGGTTCGCGAACACCGCGCGCGCCGCGAGCCCGCACGCCAGGAGGTAGATCACCGGCGCGAGGACCGCCCAGACCGGGGTCTTCTTCTCGCGCGCCTCGAGCTCTCGGTTGACCATCGCCCGGCAGCGCTGCACGGTGCATACCCGCACCCACACGCTCGCAAACCACGGAGATCACTTGGCTAAGCGGAGGACGCGGCGCGCTCGCTGGGCCTCGACCGATCCACTGGACGTCCCTTCGCGACCCGCGCACCTCACTGCGCAACGCTCACCATCGGAAGATCGTCGCCAGGAAGTCGCGCCAGAAGAGGAGGCGCTCCTCGGCCTGGTGTCTCGAGTACGAGGCCGCGAGCTCGGCGTTCCACGCGGTCCGGACCTTCTCCTCGACCTTCTTCTCCTGCAGCGTCTGCTGCTCTCTCGCGCGCGTCTTCTCGAGGCCGCCGCCGGCGACGAACTCGACCACGCGCGTGAGCTCGCCCGCGTCGAACCAGGTGCCGTGCTTGCTGCACACGTCGACGATCACGCCGGAGACCTTCCCGAAGTTCGCGCGATTCATCATCGCGTGACACATCGGGCACATCAGGTACGTCACCTCGTCGAGCACCTTCGCCGAGCGCGGCGGAGGTGGCGCGATGGCGCCGCCGAGCTCGGCGCGACAGAGGATGTCGGCGAGCGCATCGCGCGAGGCGAAGAGCCCGCCGCACCGAGGGCACTCGTGCATGCGGGCGTCGGCCTCGGAGGCGACCTCGAGCGGCGTGGCGCAGCGCGGGCACGGCGCGTCGGTCGCGTCGAGCAGCGGCTCGAGCTCGAGGCGCTCTCCACAACGCATGCACGCGAAGGCGCCCGGCGCCTGCAGGGAGAAGCATCGATCGCACCGCACGCTCTCGAGACGAACGTCGCAGTGAGGGCAGATGCGGACCAGCGCACCGATCGTGTTCGAGCAGTACGGACACGTCGCCGTCGGCTCGAACGGCGTCGCGACGGCGCTCGCGCTCCGATAGGGGCCAGAGGAGCGCGCGAGCGGGTCTGCACCGGGCGCGACCGATGCCCGCGCGAGCTCGACGCTGCGGCCGCACGCACACGTCACCGTCGCGCCGGGGAAGGCCGCCGGGAGCTCGCGACCGCAGCCCGGGCAGGTCACGAGCCTTCGGTGCGCCGACGCCGGAGATTGCGGACCAACGGAGTGAAGCCGCCGATCGTGAGCGCGAAGACGAGGCTGAGCGCGAAGATCGCCATGTCCCAGGCGCCGCTCGCGAGCTTGTGCGACGAGCGGAGCAGGATCGTGTGCGCGAGGCGGTTCGCCATGCTGAGCGCGCCGTAGCTGAGGAACGCCGACGCCGCCGTCCGCTTGAGATCGCTCGCGACCTGGACGGCTCGAACGCTGTTCGGCCAGATCTTCTTCTTCACGTGGGCGATGTAGATGCCGATCGGCGTCGCGGCGGCGAAGAGGACGCCGACGAGCAGCAGCACCGACTCGGTCAGCGTGATCTCGCCGTCGTGCAGCACGCGCACGAGCCCGCCGAGCGCGGCGGCGGTGCCGCCGATGAACCAGAAGCCGAGCGCCGCGGAGGCGACGACGATCGTCGGGCGGGCGAGCTTCGCCTCGCGCCCGGAGGTGAGCCCCGGCGGCGAGAGCGAGGGCGTGCCGAGCACCACCTGCATCGCATCGAAGGCGCGCTTCGCGCCGGTCCCCTGCAGTTCACCCGTCTCGGGCGCCGCGAGCGCCAGGACCTGCGTCGACGGGATCGTGCCGGACGAGGAGGAGGCGAACGCGGCGAGGGCCTTCTCGAGCTCCGCCATCGTCTGGTGACGATCGCGCACGTCCTTGGCCATCGCGCGCTGCACGATGAGCTCGAGGCCCTCGGGGATGCGGGCGTCGATCTCGCGCGGCCTCTGCGGATCCTGCGTGAGGACCATCGAGATCGTCGAGGTCGGGTCGTCCGAGTCGAACGGGCGCCGGCCGGTGATCATGAAGTAGAGGCACGCGCCGACGGAGTAGACGTCCGCGCGGTGATCGACCTGCTTCCCGCGCGCCTGCTCGGGCGACATGTAGCTCGGCGTGCCCATGATGACGCCCGTCCTCGTGAGGTGCGTGCGCTCGCCGCCGCCGGCCTTGCTGATGCCGAAATCGAGCACCTTGATCGCGAGCTTCTTGGACGCGCCCGCCAGAACCGCATCGATGGACGACTTGAGGACGAAGATGTTCTCCGGCTTCATGTCGCGGTGGACGATCCCGCGCTCGTGGGCTGCGCCGAGCGCCGCGCAGACCTGGCGGGCGACGTGCGCCGCCATGCTGGGCTCGAGCGCGCCGTTCCTGGCGACGTAGTCCGCGAGCTCCTCTCCTTCGAGGAACTCGCCGACGAGGTACGGCGTGCCGTCGGGGAGGTGGTGGACGTCGAAGACGTCGACGACGTTCGGGTGGTCGAGGCCGCTGACGCTCTCGGCTTCGCGCATGAAGCGCGCGGCCATCTCGACGTTGCGCGCGAGCTCGGCATGCAGCGTCTTGACCGCGTAGCGGCGCTGCTTGAGCCGGAGGTGTCGCGCCTCGTAGACACGGCCCATGCCGCCTTCGCCGATGACGCGGACGATCTGGTAGGTCTCGCCGAGCAGCTTGCCGAGCAGCGGATCGACGAGGTGCTCGCCGGTCTCGTCCGCGAGGGGCGTCGCGTCGCGCGGACAGACGAGGAAGTCGCCCGGGTAGCGCTCGTCGCACGTGGTGCAGCGGCGCGTGAGCGCCACGGGGGCCGGCGTCGACTCCGCGGCGACGTCCGGCGGCGGCGCGACGCCGAAGTTCGTCCCCTCGGCGACCGGGGCCTCGGCGGGCGTCGGGGGCGGCGCCAGCGGCGGCCTCGCGGCGGGGACGCGCTGCGAGGACGGCGGCGGGTCGAGCCGCTGCGGGGCCACGCCGACCTGCGTCTGCGCGCGCGCCGCCACCGGCATCCGGTTGCTCGACGGTGCGCGCGGCGTGGGCGCGGCGGGAGGCGGGAGCGGCGGCCTCGGCGGCGCGGCACGCGGGCGCTTCGGATCCGGCAGCGGCGCCACACGCGTCGACTCCGCCGTTCCCGGCGCCGGCGGGGTCACGTCGTTCAGCCCCGATGCCGGAGCCGGCGGGCGTTCGGTGTCGCGCGCGTCCACCCCCACCGCGGGCGCGGAACCAGAAGGCGTGGTCGGCATGCCAGAACTGCCGCTAATCGTACCGCGAAACCCTCATGTTGACGTGCGAAAATGCCCGCCTATACTGCGCGCGTTTCTGTAGGACAGCGGCCCCACGCGGTCATGAAAGGTCAGGACTGCGGGGTGCCCTTCGAGCCTGGACCGTCTCTCGCAACGAGGCGTTTTCAGGCGGAGTTTCCAAGACATGCCTCTTCACACGGAAAAGAAGTCGGAGCTCATCGAGAAGTTCCGCACGCATGAGTCCGACACCGGGTCGCCGGAGGTCCAGATCGCCCTCCTCACGGAGCGCATCGGCTACCTCACCGAGCACTTCAAGACCCACTCCAAGGATCACCACTCCCGGCGCGGCCTTCTGAAGATGGTTTCGAAGCGCCGCCGCCTCCTCAACTACCTCAAGAAGTCGAGCCTCGACCGGTATCGCAAGACGGTCGCGGCCCTGAACCTCCGCAAGTAGTCTCCCGAGAGGGGATCGCGTCGAAAGCGCGGTCCCCTTCTGGTTTCTCTCACGTCGTTTTTGCAGTAAGTCCCGGGCAGTCGACAAGCCTTGCTCTTCGATTCATGCGCACGAGGTTCTCGCGCGCATGAACCGACGAGGGAGGCGGACGGAAGCCCGGCGTCAGCGCCGCGACGCACGCGGCTTTTGCGCCAAGGAGCGCTCCATCCAATGTCCTTCGTCCGTGAATCGGTCACCATCAACGGCCGTCCGCTCACCTTCGAGACCGGCCGCCTCGCCAAGCAGGCGCACGGCTCCATCCTCATCAGCTACGGCGAGAGCATGGTCCTCGTCACCGCCGTCAGCGGCGACGAGAGGCCCGGCCTCGACTTCTTCCCCCTCACCTGCGAGTACGTCGAGAAGACGTTCGCCGCCGGCAAGATCCCGGGCGGCTTCTTCAAGCGCGAGGGTCGTCTCCGCGACGAGGAGATCCTCACGAGCCGCCTCATCGACCGCCCGTGCCGTCCGCTCTTCCCCGAGGGGTACAAGGGCGACACCCAGGTCATCGCGACCGTCCTCTCGAGCGACAAGGTCAACCCGACCGACGTCCTCGCGCTCACCGGCGCGAGCGCCGCGCTCCACATCTCGGACATCCCGTGGGCCGGCCCGCTCGTCGGCGTCCGCGTCTCGCGCGTCAACGGCGACTTCATCGCGTACCCGACGTTCGAGCAGCAGGCCGAGGCCGACATCGACATGGTCGTCGCGTGCAGCAAGGACGCGATCGTCATGGTCGAGGGCGGCGCGGCGGAGGCCAACGAGGCCGACGTCATCGACGCGCTGATGTTCGCGCACAAGGCCGCGCAGCCGGTGCTCGAGCTCATCGAGAAGCTCCGCGCTGCGGTGGGCAAGCCGAAGCGCCCGTTCGAGCCGAAGAAGCTCCCCGCCGAGATCGCGGCGAAGATCCCCGCGCTCGTCGACTCGAAGATCATCGAGTCCGCCCTCATCAAGGACAAGAAGAAGCGCTACGAGGGCTACAAGGCGGCCAAGGACCACATGGTCGCGGCGCTCACCGCCGATCTCGGCGCCGAGAAGTTCCTCGAGCACGAGAAGCTGATCAAGGCGGAGTTCGAGGAGCGCAAGTACGTCGTCGTCCGCGAGTACATGCTCCGCGAGAAGAAGCGCATCGACGGCCGCGACGGCAAGACGATCCGCAACATCTCGATCGAGGCCGGCGTGCTCCCGCGCGTCCACGGCTCTGCGCTCTTCCAGCGCGGCGAGACGCAGTCGATCGTCACCGCGACGCTCGGCACGAGCGCCGACGAGCAGAAGATCGACGCGCTCACCGGCGAGCGCTGGAAGCGCTTCCTCCTCCACTACAACTTCCCGCCCTTCTCCACCGGCGAGACCAAGCCGCTCCGCGGCCCGGGCCGCCGCGAGGTCGGCCACGGCGCGCTCGCCGAGCGCGCGCTCGTCCGCATGATCCCGGAGCAGGAGAAGTTCCCGTACACGATCCGCATCGTCGGCGAGACGCTCGAGTCGAACGGCTCGTCGTCGATGGCCACGGTGTGCGGCGGCTCGCTCGCCCTCATGGACGCGGGCGTGCCGATCAAGGCGCCCGTTGCCGGCATCGCGATGGGCCTCATCTCGGACGGGCCGGTCGACGATCCGAAGACCCGCCTCTTCATCCTCTCGGACATCCTCGGCGACGAGGACCACCTCGGCGACATGGACTTCAAGGTCACCGGGACCGCGAAGGGCGTCACCGCCATCCAGATGGACATCAAGATCGCCGGCCTGAACCGCGCCGTCCTCACGCAGGCGCTCGATCAGGCGAAGGAAGGCCGCCTCCACATCCTCGGCAAGATGAACGAGGTGCTCGCGCAGCACCGTCCGGAGCTCTCGCAGTGGGCGCCGCGCATCACGACGCTCAAGGTCAAGCCGGACCAGATCCGCATCATCATCGGCCCGGGCGGCAAGACCATCAAGGGCATCGTCGATCAGACCGGCGTCGCGATCGACGTCGAGGACGACGGCACCGTGAACATCGCGTCCAGCGACTCGGACGCGGTGAAGAAGGCGATCGACATCATCAAGGGCCTCACCGCGGAGCCCGAGGTCGGCGCCACGTACAAGGGCGCCGTCCAGCGCATCACCGACTTCGGCGCGTTCATCGAGATCTTCCCCGGCACCGACGGCCTCCTCCACATCTCGGAGATGGCCCACACGCGCGTGGACAAGGTCACCGACGTCATGAAGGAAGGTGACGAGGTCGAGGTGAAGGTCATCGAGGTCGGCCGCGACGGAAAGATCCGCCTGTCGCGTCGCGAGCTCCTCCCCTTGCCCGAGGGCGAGGAGGGCGAGCGCGCGAAGGCCCGCATGATGGCCGCGCGCGAGGCCGGTCCGCCGCCGTCGCGCGGCGCCGGCGGTGGTGGGCGCGGCGGCGATCGCGGCGATCGCGGCGGTCGTGGTGACCGCGGCGGCCGCGGTCCGCGCGGCCCGCGCTGATCCGTCGTAGAAAAATCCACATGCACGGAGGGATCGCACGGGGCTCTGCCTCGTGCGATTCTTCGTTCATGGGAGGGATCGCCAGGATGCGGCGCCACTTGCGCATGGCGGGCCTGTTCGCAGCGGCGCTCGGGAATGCGGCCCTGTGGATGGCCTGCGAGGACCCGGGCCCGACGTTCACCCGCGTCTCCGTCGAGGGCGGCGGACCGGAGGAGGAGGCGGGCCTCGACGCCGAGGCGGGCGTCGACGCACGCGCGTCCGACGCGAGCGCCGAGGCGGACGCTCCAGTCGACGCGGCAGCTCCCTTGGCCCCGGTGACGCTCGCGACCGGCTCCGGCGATCAGCCGGATCCCGCGATCGGCTGGGGCGACCACACGTGCGTGATCGCCGGCGCCGATCGCTCGCTCTACTGCTGGGGCGCCAACGACCACGGACAGCTCGGAATCGGCACCACCGGGCTCGGCGCGACCACCGCCGACGTCTCGACCGCGACGAGGATCGCGACCGACGAGACGGGCCTGATCTTCAACGGACTCGACGAGGTGTCTGCCGGCGCGTGGCACACGTGCGCGAGGAAGGGCGACCTGCTCTTCTGCTGGGGCGAGCGCTTCTCCGGCGCGCAGGCCGAGCCGCCCGCCGATCCCGCGACCGATCGCACGAAGCCCCGCGCCATCGGCAACCTCGACGTCAAGGCGATCGCCGCCGGAGGACCGCACACGTGCGCCCTCAAGGCGAACGGACGCATCGCCTGCTTCGGTCACTCGTACTTCAACGAGCTCGGCCGACCGCGGGCCATGGATCCGGCATGCACGGCTCCGTTCTTCTACGCGTACGGCGGCGTCGTCGAGCACACGTGCTCCGGCGAGATGGTCGAGGCGACGAGCAAGCTCACGAACGCCGTCGCCGTCGTCGCCGGCGAGACGCACTCCTGCGCGCTCGCAGGCGCGTCGGTCCACTGCTGGGGCACCAACACGCTCGGCCAGCTCGGCACCCCGGGCGCGCAGGTCGGCGAGCTCGCCGCGCAGCAGGTCGTCACCGATCCGGTCGCGATGACGCCGATCGATCAGGTCACCGCCGTCGCGGCGGGCGGCGGCAAGCACGCGTGCGCGCTCCGCGCGGGCAAGGTCCTCTGCTGGGGAAGCAACGCGAGCGGTCAGCTCGGCGCGGATCCGGCGGTGCTCGCGCAGCGACCCAACGCGGCCGCGGTCGCGGGCATCGACGACGCGACCGCGATCGGCGTCGCCGACGGCGTCAGCTGCGCGGTCCGCACCGGCGGCACCGTGTGGTGCTGGGGCGCTGCGGAGAGCGGACAGCTCGGCGACGGCGGCGCGATCGACGGCGGGCTCGTCTCGTTCACGCCGCTGCAGATCAAGGGCCCGAACGGCGCAGGCAACCTCACCGGCGTGCGCGCGGTCGCCCCGGGCCGCCGCCACGTCTGCGCGCAGAAGACGGACGGCACCGTGTGGTGCTGGGGGAAGAACGATCGCAGGTGAAGGGGCTTCCCTGATCGGCGACGCGCCGCCCGATCAGGGGTGAGGATTGATCCGGTAATAGAACTTCACCGGCACCCCCGACGTCGGGGCCTGGCACGTGTAGTCCTGCAGCGACCCGTCGAAGATGGCCGCGCTGAGCGGCACGGTGCAGCCGCCGATGTAGTCGTCGAAGTCGACGTCCGAGTCCCAGACCTCGATCGAGAACTTGTTCAGGAGCTCGCTCGCCTTGATGCCCGTCATCGGCGTCTCCGCCCAGAACGGCACGGTGCTGTCGTTCTGCACGGAGGTCTCGCCCGAGTGCACGCTCGTCCCCTCGCTCGAGAACGTCTTCATGTACGGATCCGGCGCGCCCCCAGCGGTATCCCACGGCAGGTTGCTCCGGCTCTTTTCGGGGATGACCGCGAACGAGATGTAGACGTCCCAGAGCGAGTTCGGATCGAGCGCGCACGCGCCCGACTTGCACGTCCTGCCGAAGCCGCAGTCGACGCAGGCCTCGCCGCCGGTCCCGCAAGCGTTCGCCGCGGTGCCCGGCTGGCATCCGGCCGCCGAGCAGCAGCCATTGACGCACGTCGCCTGGCAGGACCCGTCGATGCACGTGTGGTTCGAGCAGACGAGGTCGCCCGCGCAGCCCTTGCAGGCCCCGCCGCCCTCCCCGCACTTGTCCTTCGCATTGCCCTCCACGCAGGTGTCGCCGTCGCAGCAGCCCGCGCAGTTGTTCGGTCCGCAGGGCTCCTTGCACTTGCCCGCGATGCACTGCTGGGCGCCCGCGCAGATCTGGCAGGCGCTCGCGCCCGCACCGCAGGCGTCGGTCCCCTTGCCCTCCTCGCACTTGTCCTCGCGGCAGCAGCCCTGGCAGTTCGCCGGGGTGCACGTCGCGACCTGGGCGCCGCCGCCCGGGCCCTTCCCCTCGCCTTCGTCCTGCGTGAAGCCGGTGACGACGCACGTCGCGAGCGTCTCGTCGACCTTCTCGCCGACGGCGCGCGCGAGGACCTCGGTGGCGCACGTGGTGAAGCTCGCCTGGCATCCCTCGGTACCGGTGCACTCGTCGTCGACCGCCTTCACGATCTCCTCCGAGTACGGCAGCACGAGGCGGCCGGGCATCTTGCCCGTCCGCGAGTAGAACGAGGCCTCGCAGTTCTCGAGGTTCGGCGCGCAGAAGGTGCAGAAGTTCGCCGCGAGCTGCTTGTGCGCCGCCGTCGGCTGCGCGCTCTTCTGCGCGCGAGAGAGGCACGAGGCCGGCCCGCACACGCCCGACTCGAGGCAGTCCCGGGCGGCGTTCAGCGTCGCCGCGGAAACCACCTTCTCGAGCGACGCGCACGAGCCGCCGGCGAACGTACCGTCGCAGTCGGTCGGCTCCGTGCACTTCTCTCCCGAGGACTTCGCTCGATCACAGAACGTGCCCGCGGTCGGCTCGGGATCCGAGGAGCACGCCGGCAGCACCGGCAGAGCGACGACGACGGCGAAGGCCGCGATCGTCGCGGCGCGCGCCCACCAAGGCAAAGTCACGTCTTAAGTGGTAGCACGCGCGTCGCTCCCTCGCCCTCACTTCGAGAGCCCGCTGCCCGAGCCGAGCGAGTCGAAGGCCGGCTTCGACGGCATCGGGTCGGCCTTCTTCTTCGGCGCGGCGTTCTTCTGCATCTGCATCGGCGCCGGGTCCACGTTGGAGCCCTTCAGGTCCGAAGGCGCCGGCGTGGGCACCAGCGACTCGGTCGAGACGCTCTTCGGCTGCGGCTTCGGCAGGGGCTTCGCCTCCTGCTTGGTCGTCTTCTCGAAGGCCTTCTCGATGGGCGTCGCCGAAGTCGTCGGCGCGGGCGGGGGCGTGAGGTTCTCCGTCGTGGGGACCGCGGACGGGAGCGGCGCCGGCTCGAGCGCCCTGGCCGCGTCCTCACGGGCGCGCTTCACCTCGGGCCGGGTGTCGCCGGCGGGATCGAGGCGCTTCGCGCCGTCGAGCTTCTCGATGCAGTCCTGCCACTGGGACTTGGCGCAGAGCTCGAGGCCGTCCTTGCGCAGCTGCTCCGCGCGCGGATCGAACGGAACGATCGTCGGGTCGTTCGCGATCGGCTGCGGCTTCTCCTTCTCGCGCAGCCAGAGCGCGACGGCGATGCTCACGAGCACGCCGAGCGCCGCGAGCATCGCGACCTCGCGCTGCCAGTGCGTCTTCAGGTGGCGGCGCAAGCGGCTCACGCGCTGACGCACGCGCGGCGCCGGGACCTGCTCGCTCTCGGCGATCGACTCCAGCTTCTCGCCTTCGCCTTCGCGGAGCATCCAGTCGAGGGTCTTCTTCGCGTCCTCGCCCGGCGGCAGGTTCTTCTCCGCCCAGCGGAGGAGATCCACCTCCTGGTGCGGCGCCGGAGCGCCCGCGACCTCCGGCAGATCGAAGCTCTCGCGACCGCGACGGCGATGAAAATCGGCGACCTTGTTCTTGGCGACGCCGAACAGCCACCGGCGCAGCGCATCGGACTCGGCCGGCGCGTGCGGCGAGACCACGGCCTCGGTGAGGGTCGCCTGGACGATGTCCTCGACGTCGCTCTCCGGGACGCGCTTCCGGACCATCGCGACGAGGGCGGCGCGAAGGTCGGGGCCGATCGGGGAGCTCGAGGATTGCTGGGTCATGGGAGCGTGCACGCCGTGACGTCGCGCGACCGATCAGGAGTGTGACCCAGATTTCGAGCCGGCGGTTGGGTCACGGTACGGAGCGGGTGCGACATCGCCTTACGAGCCGACGGCGCCCGCGGTCCGCGGTCTACGAGAGGTGCCGCCCTCCTCTTCCTTCCGCCGTGATTTTCGGCGTGCTCGGCCGGCATTCGGTACGACGGGCCCTCGACAGAATCAGGTCGAGGGCAAAGGATGATTGGCGTTAGCATCGAGGCCGACAAAAGGCGGACGATGGTCAAGAAGAAGGTCTCGCTCGGGAGCATCCCGGACTCCGGCGAGGGGCATGCGAGCGAGGCGCTCGGACCGGGTGCACGTGCAGCGAACGTCGAGGTCCTCGAGCTGTTCTTCAACACCGGGATCGTGATGCACGAGGTCGCCCTGAGCCGCGGCCTGCCCGACGTGGTGTCGAGCTTCGTCATCATGAAGGCCCCGGCAGGCGCACCGGCTCCCGGCCCGGCGACGCTCTCGGTCCGGCGCGCCCAGGCGGGCGAGGAGCCGGACGTCGAGATCTCGGCGGTCGATCACCTCGGGGAGCTCGCGAACCGGTGGCTGCCGGTCCCCTATCAGCTCTCCTGCCCGTTCGCCGTGCAGGTGTTCCTCGCCGAGACGGGCAGCGGAGGCGTCCGCGCGGTGCTCGCCGTCGACACGCTCGAGCAGGCGGGCTCGCAGGGCCGTCATCTCGACGCGTCGTTCGACGAGGGTCGCCCGTTCCGCGCCCTCGACAAGAACGAGGTCGGGCAGTTCTTCGACCACCCCGAGGTCCGCGAGCTGGTCCGCCGCCTCGAGCGCGCCGGCGTCGACAAGGCGCTCTTCAAGCTCGCGGCGCTCCTCGAGACGCTCGCGCCGCTGCTCCCCAAGATCAAGCTCGCGCGGCTCGAGACGCACCAGCCGATCCCGGTGTCGCTCGTCCTCGACCTCGGCAACTCGCGCTCGACCGCGCTGCTCGTCGAGGGACGCGACGCGGGCGTGTTCGGGGTGCCGCTCGAGATGCGCTCGCTGTCGAACCCGCTCTCGACGAGCAACGAGGCGTTCGACTCGCGGATCACGTTCCTGCCGAGCCCGTGGGACAAGACCGTGTTCCCCGCGGCGGTCGGCGAGGCGTTCCAGTGGCCGAGCATCGCCCGCATGGGTCGCGAGGCGCTCGACCGCGCGCTCGAGACCCCGCATCGCCACCAGTGCACGCTCTCGGGCCCGAAGCGCTACCTCTGGGACGATCGCCAGACCGACGAGCGCTGGCACTTCGCGCAGAAGATCGGTCAGATCGCCGCCGGCGCCGGCGGCGAGTTCCGGCCCGTCTTCGGCAAGATCCTCAAGTGGCTGCCCGAGGAGTCCGGCGGGACGTACCTGCGCGAGGACGGCCCGCAGACCCCCGCCGATCCGCGCTATGCGCCGCGCGCGATGATGATGTTCGCGCTCGTCGAGATCCTCTGCCAGGCGTACGCGCAGATCAACTCGGCGTCGTACCGCATGTTCCAGGGCAAGGAGGGCAACCCGCGCGTCCTCAAGCACCTCGTTCTGACCTATCCGTCGGCGATGCGCGAGGAGGAGCGCGGCGTCTACGACGCGCTCGTGAGGAACGCCGTCATCCTCACCTGCCACGTGCTCAACATCCGCCCGGATCTGCGCCCGAACTTCAACCCGCAGACGAACCAGTTCGACCCGTTCCTCTTCGTCGACGAGGCGCTCGCCGCGCAGATGGTGTTCGTCTACCAGGAGGTGCAGGGCACCTTCTCCGGCAGCATGGAGGATCTCGTCTCCGTCTACGGGCACCAGGGAAAGACCCTGCGCGTCGCCAGCGTCGACATCGGCGGCGGCACGAGCGACGTGATGATCGCGGAGTACGAGGACAAGCTCCCGGGGACCGGGACGTCGCTGTCCATCAAGAAGCTGTTCCAGGACGGCGTGTCGATCGCCGGCGACGAGGTATGCCGCGCGATCGTCGAGGACGTCATCTTCCCCCAGATCGTCGCGCAGCTCGCGACGCCCGAGAGCAAGGGCAAGCTGCTCCATCTCTTCGGTGAGGGCGACGCCGGTCACGGCTCGGCATGGCGGACCCTCCGCGCGCGCCTCGTACCGTTCCTCTGGATGCCGCTCGCCCGCTGCTACTGGGGCGTCGCCGAGGGATTCCGCCTCCCGGACCACACGCCGGAGAAGATGTACCTCCTCAACTACGTCTTCGAGATCTTCGGCCTTCCGCAGATCTCGCCGGCGCTGCGCGACGAGGCGGACGCGTTCCTCACGAGCCAGGTGCCGGACTTCCCCGGCATCGAGAACCTGTTCCTCAAGTTCGATCCCGCGCAGGTCGAGCGCGCGATCGAGCGCGTCCTCCGCGAGCCGCTGCGGCGTTATGCGGACATCCTCGCGCAGTTCGACATCGACCTCCTCGTGCTCGCGGGCCGCACGTCCGCGATCCCGTGCATCAAGAAGATCTTCACGAACGAGATGCCGGTGCCTCCCCCGCGCGTGAAATCGATGGCGAGATACCGCGTCGGCGAGTGGTACCCGTCGAAGTGGAAGGAGCAGGGCAACATCAAGGACCCGAAGTCGACGGTCACTGCCGGCGCCGCGGTCCTGCACCTCGCGAGCAAGAACAAGCTCCCGGGCTTCCTCATCGACGGGACGAGCGAGGCCGCGCAGCGGCCGATCTACGGGCTCTACCAGGACACGGAGCCCCACATCGCGCGGGCCAACGAGCTCTTCCCGAAGGGCGAGCAGGGCGAGAAGAGCCAGCCCTTCGTCTACACGCACGGCATGCGCATCGGCTTCCGCAACGTCGACTCGCAGGAGATGGAGGGCTCGCCGCTCTTCGAGGTACGGCCGGCGAACGGCGAGGTCGAGCAGGCGCTGCTCGAGGACCGCGTGGCCATCCAGTTCGGCCGCGCGCGCGACGGCCAGATCACCATCGCGAGCGTGACGAGCCAGAGGAACACGTACTCGTTCGAGCCGACGGACTTCGTCCTCGCACTGAAGACGGCGGCCTTCGACCGGTACTGGCTCGACACGGGCGTGTTCGCCGTGGATCGAGCGTAGAAGGAGAAGATGGACGAGACGCGCGTGAGAGAGCTCGTGACGGAGCTCGCCGAGGTGGTCGGAGCGAAGGCGGCGGCGGTGACGGCCCCCGCCACGCCGGTGAACCGTCCGGCGAACGCGACGGCCGACCGGCTGCTCTCGCGCATCGTCCTCGGAGACATCCTCGACGATTCGATCTTGTCGGCTCGTCCCGGCGATCGCACCTTCCCGCTGCGCCTCTTCTTCTCCGAGCTCGGCGCGATGCTCAACTCGTCACGCGGCGACGACGAAGCGGACCACGCGTTCACCCTGGCGAGCGGCTTGAACTTCTTCTTCCGCGCCGACATGGATGGCGAGAGCCGGCTGCGGGTCGCGCTCGAGGTGAGCCGGACGCTCTACGCCCTCGCACACGCCGCGAAGCTGGACGCAGAGATGGTGAGCAAGGCTGCGCCGCTCCTCGCGGCGTTGATGTCCGGGTCGCTCGAGCGCGTGAAGGTCGAGAGCGTCGACCACATGAGGGTCTTCGACTCCCAGCTCCACGAGCGCGCCGAGGGATCGGATCCCACGGGATCGCGCATCGTGCGACCGGCGTCCTTTCTCTGCCGGGTGCTGGCGAACAACGCAGTGAAGGCGAAAGCACAGGTCGTCACGTGAGCGAAGAGACGAAGAACGAGAACGCGACGTGGCTCCCGAATCTCGTCGGCGGGGTTTCGATCTGGAAGCTCGCCGTCGATCTCAACGAGCCGAAGTTCTTCGACGGACGCCTGCTCGTGCCGGAGACGGAGGGCTCCGAGAGCCTTCCGGTCACCGTGCGCTGGGACCTCACCGGGCTCGTGCCGCTCCGCGAGGCGCAGGGGAAATGGCCGGAGGAGGTCGGCGCCGCGATCCGTGATTTCCAGGCCGCGCTCGAGCGCGTGGCGAAGGTCTTCGCGACGCCGAACAGCGGGTTCGACAAGTACAAGGCGGCGTTCACCGTCCCGTCGCTCGATGCCGAGGGCGGGGCGAGCTACTTCTACTCGCCCGACCGCCACAAGCTGTTCGTCATCAACTGGGGTGCATCGCCGAGGGCGATGGGCGGGAAGGCGGAATACGTCTTCGGCTACCAGGACTGGGGGCGCGTGTTCGACGAGGGCGCGAAGCTCTCGTCCGAGCCGCAGCTGGCCGCTGCGCTCGCGACGGGAGAGAACCCGGCGTTGGCGCCCGCGATCCCGGCGAAGGAAGACAAGAAGAAGGACGACCCCAAGCAGGAGAAGAAGGACGGCAAGGAGCGCCCATGGTGGATCTGGCCACTCTTCGCGCTCATCGCGATCGCGCTCGTCCTCCTCGCGCTGTTCCTCCTGCGCAGCTGCGAGGAGCCGAAGACGCCGGGACCGGACGCCGCCCCCGACGCGCTCGTCGTCGACGGAGCGACGGACGGCGCGGTCGCCGAGGCGGGCGCGGACGCCGACACCGACGCCGCGGCGGCAGACGCAGCGACCGAGGCCGGCGACGGCGGCGACGGCGGCGATGCCACGGCCGACGCGGGCGACGGCG
>WBZO01004393.1_pt1 | contig 15292 bp, 13 predicted proteins | sample 5204261 | NCBI WGS metagenome assembly WBZO01 (sample SAMN12412400, study PRJNA552823) | activated sludge metagenome | isolation source: activated sludge from anammox sidestream of wastewater treatment plant... | place: USA: North Carolina | collected 2017-09 | reverse complement strand
CGCGACCTGCTGCACGGCATCGCCGAGTGTGCGCTCGGCCAGCCACACCCGGCCCATGCCGCCACGGCCCAGTTCGCGCAGCACCCGGTACTGCGCAAGCCGCGGTGCGACGCCGGTGCGCGCCGGTGTGTCGAGCAACGGCGACGCCTGCGCCGCGGCCTCGAGCTGGGCGCGCAGCGCCGCCGCCAGTTCCGGATCGGCCTGTTCCCACTGCGCCAGCCGCGCGGCGCGTGCCGCATCGTCCAGGTCCAGCAATTCCAGATAGGCGTCCTTGCGGCGCTGGTAGTTGCTGTCGGTCATGGCCGGCTTCACCTGCAGGGCGCGCCATTGTGCCAACACCGGGTTTGGCGGTCATCGCCGTGGAGCGCGGAAGTGCATGCGCCGGCTGCCGGCCCGGGTTCGTACAGGCGCACACAAGGCCGCGATGGTGCGCGCCGATCCGCCCTCGTGCCGACGCCATCATCCACCATCGGCAACCCGCTCCATGCGCCTGCGCGCACAGGTGCCTGCGGATTCGGCGTGCGGTCCGCGGCCGCGACCAGGGTCTTGCACATGACGGGCTCCACGGGCAGGCATGTCCGGCAGTACGCAGTCAGGCGCGCGATCCGTCGTCGCGACCGCGCGCGGAGGAAGTGGCGCCGAATCACGTACAGCCCATGAGCGCGGCATCCTCCGCGATCTGGAGCAAATGATGAATCCCTTGCACCGTTGCACCTTGCTGATTGCACTCGGCCTCGCCGGCCCCGCACTTGCGCAGACCGTCGTGCTGCGCGATAGCTTCGCCGATCCATCGAGCGGCTGGCCCAACGCGGGCGCCACCCATGCGCGCGATGCCGGCATGGCCGTCTACACCGACAGCGGCAGCTACCAGCTGACGCCGGTGAAGGACAACACCTTCGGCCTGATCCCGGCGCCACGCCAAGCCGCCGGCGGGGACGTGCGCCTCCGCAGCGACCTGTTCCTGTACGCGGGATTGGGCGCGGGCGCGGGCGGCGTCGCCTGCCGCATCCAGGACCTGGACAACTTCTACGCATTCCTCGTGCGCGGCGACGCCACCGCGCTCATCGTGAAGGTGCGCAACGGCAAGCCGACGCCGCTGGCCAAGGGGCAGGTCAAGAGCGTGATGGCAGGCACCGTCGACACGCAGCTGAGCGCGGAATGCCGCGGCGACACCCTGCGCCTGTCGCTGCGCGACGGCGACAGCATCAACGCGCGCGACGACGAACTGCACGGCGGCCGGGCCGGCCTGTTCGTGGTCGGCGAGAAGCTCGCCGGCACCAGCGCCACTTTCGACAACTTCGAACTGACGGGCCTGGGAGCCGCCGCGCCCGCCAGCGGCAGTCCCTGACGCCGAAACAATCCGCCGCGTGGCGCGGAAACACCGCACCTTCGGTGCACGCCCGCGAGCGGCGCGGCCGGAGGACTGCGCCTGACGGTCACCGGCGCTCAGGACAGCAGGTGCTGCTTGAGCCAGGCGCTTGCATGCGCCCACTCGCGATTCACCGCTGAGGGGTGGATGTCGAGCGCCTGCGCGGTTTCGTCGATCGTGAAGCCGGCGAACACGCGCAGTTCGACCACGGCCGCGGCGCGCGGATCGAGCCGGGCCAGCGTCGCCAGCGCATCGTCCAGCGCGATGAGTTCGCCCGGGTGGGCGCTGAGTGCGGCGTCGTGGCCCTGCAGCGGCACGGGGGCCTCGCCCGCGCCGCGCTTTTCGGCCAGCTTGCGCCGTGCGCGATCGACCAAGACCTGGCGCATCGCGCGCGCAACGATGCGCGCGAAATGCGTACGGTCGTCGACCTGCGGCGGGTTCGCCGCCACCGTGAGCTTGATCAGCGCATCGTTGAGCAATGCGGTCGGCTGCAAGGTGTCGTGGCCGGACTCACTGCGCAGCACCACCGCCGCCAGGCGCTTGAGCTCGGCGTACAGGCACGTGAACACGCGATCGCGGGCGGCGGCGTCGCCGTCCCGCCAGGCGTGGATCCACTCCGTGATGTCATCGGCACCGGACTGCATCGCGCAAGCATACGCGATGGCGTGCCGCCTCCCCCGTCACCGGCGCCAGGATGCGCCGCACACGAGGCCAAAGGCCGCCGCCACCACCGCACCCAGCGCGGCGCCCACCCCAACCTGCATCGGCCGCAGGTGCGTGGAGCCCGCCCACTGCAACAGCAGCACGAAGCACAGCGCGCCCGTGGGCATGCCGGCAACGATGAGTGCGGGCAGCGTCATGCGTCGCCAACGCCGCAACAGCCATGCGCAGGGCAGCCCGAGCAGCCACATGCCGGCGTAGGCGACGGGCAGCCCGATCACGAGCACATACGCGCCGACCTCCACCACCGAATTGAAGGTGATGCGCTCGCCGGCCGCGAGCCCCATGACGGCCAAGCCCAGCAGCAGCGCCATTGGCGCCACGAGCGGCGCGACCAGCGCGCCCAGCCACAACGGTCGGGGCGCGGTCCCGCCGCGCGCTTCGACGCCGGTCATGGTCCAGCCACCGGGGACGGCTGGAGTGCCTGGACGGGCATGCGCCGCGGCAGCGCGCCGGTCACGGCGGCAGGTCGCGCCGCCACGCCCATCATCCCGATCGGCTGGGCCGGCTTGCGGGTCGCTCGACTCCGGATATCCATGCTGTTGTCCGCGGTGTTTGCTGCGCAGTACGCGCTTGCGGGCGGTTTCCTCCGGGCCGCGCCCCGCGCCGGCCGGTTGCGCGCCGCCGCCGGTTGACGCCGGCGCGCGGACTGCGGATGCTGCGAACCGCCATCCACGATGGACCCACGATCATGACGCTTGCCCTGTTTCGCCTGGCGCTGGCCTGGACCGTCGCCTTCAGCGTTGCCACCAGCACCCTCGCGGCGCCGCCCGTACCGACGGGCAATCCCACGCTGCTGATGATGCCGGACTCGATCAACAACCGGATCGTGCTGTTCAATCTCACCGACGGCTCCGTCGCCGACCCGGACTACTTCGCGCTGCAAGATGGCAGGCCGATCCATGCCCTGCAGGTCGGCTACGAGATCTGGGTGTCCGAGCAGCTCGGCGACCGCATCAGCCGCTGGAGCCTGGATGGCGCCTATCTCGGCGCGATCGGCGGCGTCGCCGGTGGCCTCGACAACGTGCGCGGCATGGGCTTCGGCCTCGATCGCGTGCTGCTGGCCAACGCCGGTACCGACCATGGCGCGCCGGGTTCGGCGATCGTGAAGATCACCTACGACGGCGTCCTCGACGGCTCGATCGCGGTCGGCGCGGTTTCGTCGGGGCCTTTCGGGCTACTCTCGATCGGCACCGGCTATCTCGTCTCGTCGAGCGCAGCGAACGACGACATCCACCGCTTCGACCTCCAGTTCGCGCCGGCCGGGACCTTCCACAACTCGGCCCAGCTCGACTTCGCCGAACAGATGGCGCGCATGCCTGGCGACGGAGTCCTCGTCGCCGGCTTCAGCTCGGGCAACCTCTTGCACCTCGACAGCAGCGGTGGCGTGGTCAGTTCGATCGTCGCCCCTGGCGCACGCGGCGTCGCCGTGCTCGGCAACGGCAACCTCCTGTGGACCAACTCGTCCGGTGCCCACGTCTACGACGTCGCCACGCAAACCAGCACCCAGGTCTACAACGGCGAAGGTCGCTACCTCGACCTGTTCATGTACGTGGACGAGACGATCTTCAGGAACGGCTTCGATCCGATAGTCATCACCCATTGAGCGTGCAGGCCGCGCGCATGCGGCCGGACCGGACCGGCAGCGGCCCCGCGCGAGCGATTCCGGTCGCAGGGCCGGATGCACGGACACGACTCGCGGCCGGGCGGGTCCGCCTCGATCATCCCCGGGCAGGCGCATGGTCACGGCGAACGCGAGGACTCCGCGCAGCCGCAACGCGGGCGGAAAGCCCACGCCCCGCATGCGGTGTCGGCGCAGTCTGGCACGGCCCGGATCGTCGATGCGGGCGCCCCGGCCGCCGGATGGGTCGGCGGATGAGTGCGGCTCTTGCCAAGTGCAGCGGGATCGGCAACCGTTGGCGGTTTCCCGCCGTCGACCACACGCCATGCACGCTCGCACCACCGCCCCACCCCGCGCCCGGGCCCACCCATGACCCGCGTCCGCATCGCGCTCGTGAGCGTCGCGGCCGCCCGCGCGCTCGATGATGACCTCGCACCGCTGCTGGCCGCGCTCGATGGCGCCGGCGCGCACGCTGAGGTGGTGGACTGGGACGATGCCACGGCCGACTGGGCCGCATTCGACCTGGTGGTGCTGCGCTCACCGTGGGACTACGTCGATCGCCTGGAGGCGTTCCTGGCCTGGGCCACGCGCGTGGCCGCGCGCACGCGGCTGCTGAACCCGTTGCCGGTGCTGCGCTGGAACACCGACAAGCACTACCTCGCCGACCTCGAACGCGCGGGCATCGACATCGTGCCCAGCCAGTTCGTCGAGCCGGGCGAGGATGCCGCGCTGGCGCTGGCGCAGTTTCGTGAGCGCCACCCCGCGGCCGCGGAGCTGGTGATCAAGCCCGCAGTCGGCGCCGGCTCGCGCGATGCGCAGCGCCACGACCGCGCGGCCGCTGCCACCGCCCACGCCCATCTCGCGCGCCTGCTCGCGGCAGGACGCAGCGTGCTGCTGCAACCCTACCTGGAACGCGTCGACAGCCACGGCGAAACCGCACTGATCCATTTCGACGGCCAGTTCAGCCACGCGATCTGCAAGGGACCTCTGCTGCTGCGCGGCGATGGTCCGACCCAGGCGCTGTTCGCACCCGAACGGATCTCACCACGCCAGGCCAGCGCCGCCGAACGCGCGCTGGCCATGCGTGCGCTCGCGGCGATCCCGTTCGCCGGTCCACCCGCCTACGCACGCGTGGATCTCATCCACGATGCCGACGGCAGGCCGCGCCTGCTGGAACTGGAACTGGCCGAGCCGTCGTTGTTCTTCGCCCATGGCCCGGGCAGCGCGGCCCGCTTCGCGCAGGTGCTGCATGCGCACGCCGACCGTGCGCCCGCGCCGTCACGCCGCTGACGCCTGCCCACGCCCGGTCGCAATGCGGCCGGGCATGGATGCCACGCTCGCGATTCAGTCGAAACCGTCGGCAAACACCACGTCGCCCAGGCCGATCACCGGCGCCGGCGTCGAGCGGTAGCCGAGGCGGCCATCGCCGAGTTGACCGAAGGTGTCGTCGCCCCAGCACTTGAGCTCGCCCGCGGCGACGATTGCGCATTGGTGCTGGGCTACCGCGCCGGTGGACAGGCCGGTGGCACCGCTGATGTCCAGCGTGGCGACCGCGGTGTTGCTGTTGTCGGAACCGCCATTGCCCAGCTGGCCATAGACGTTGCCGCCCCAGCAGCGCACCGCGCCCCCCACGACCACGGCACAGCCGTGAGAGCCTCCCGCCGCCAACGCGCTCGCGCCGCTGACCCCGACCACCGCGACCGGGCTCCAGCGGTCGATATTGGAGCCGTCACCGAGCTGGCCGTCATAATTGGCACCCCAACATTTGACGTCGCCGCCCGCCATGAGCGCGCAGGCGTGCTCCATGCCCAGCGTGATCGCGATGGCGTCACTGATGCCAGGCACCGGTGCCGGCACGGCGCGGGGTGTCGCGGTGCCATCCCCCAGCTGGCCGGCATAGTTGCTGCCCCAGCACTGCACCGTGCCATCGCCGATCAAGGCACAGGTGAACGACCAGCCCGCCGCCAGCGCGGTGGCGCCACTGAGGCCAACCACGTCCACCGCAAACGGACTGCCCACAGTGGACCCGTTGCCCAGCTGGCCATCAAAGTTCCTGCCCCAGCACTTGACCGCACCGGCGCCCACCAATATGCAGGTATATCCCGCACCCGCGGCCACCGCGGTCGCACCCACCACGCCCACCACATCGACCGGCGACGCCCGGGTATCGGTCGTGGCGTCACCGAGCTCGCCCGAGCCGTTGAAGCCCCAGCAACGGACCATACCACTTGCGAGCACGGCACAGTTGTGCGATTCGCCAACCGCGAGCGCGCTCGCCGTGTCCACGCCAACCACGTCCACGGGCACGAGGCTGTCCTGGCTGTTGCCATCGCCCAGTTGTCCCATCGCACCGGTTCCCCAGCATTGAACGCCACCTGCCGACAGGGCGCAGGTGTGGCCGAACCCGGACCCGACCGCGGTGGCTGCACCGATGCCTGCGACGGCGACCGGTGACGTGGAAACCCCGAGCAGGCCGGAACCCAGCTGTCCGAAGGTGTTGTTGCCCCAGCAGCGCACCTCGCCGCCGGCGAGGGCCGCGCAGGTATGCTGATCCCCGAGGGCCACCGCGCTCGCACCGCCGATGCCAGGAACCGCCACCGGCACCGGACTGGACGGGATCGTGTCCCTGCCCAACTGCCCTTGGCCGTTCATACCCCAGCACTGGACCCCGTCACCGCCCAGCACCGCACAGGTGTGCTGGTAGCCGCCCGACAGCGCCGTCGCGTGGGCGATTCCAACGACAGCCTGCGGCGTCAGGCGGGTCAAGTAGTCGCCGGACCCCAGCTGTCCCCCCGTGTTGCTGCCCCAGCATTGGATCCCACCACCCGCCCCGATCGCGCAGCTGTGGATCCAACCCGCAGCCAACGCCGTGGCGTCGCTGATCCCGACCACGTCGACCGCGACCAGGCGCGTGGTCATGGTGCCATCACCGAGCTGGCCGAGTCTGTTGTGTCCCCAGCACTTGATCGCGCCCGTGGTCAGGAGCGCACAGGTGTGCACCAGCCCTGCAGACAACGCGGTGGCGCCACTGACGCCCGTGACATCCACCGGCACCGGACTGCCCACGGTGCTGCCATTGCCCAGCGTGCCGTAGATGTTCTGGCCCCAGCACTTGACTGCACCACCTGCCACCAGCGCACAGGTGTGGCCGACACCCGCAGTTACGGCGATGGCGCCGGTCACGCCCACCACATCGACCGCAAACTGCCGGGGTGTGGTGGTGCCATCGCCCAGTTCACCGTCGAAGTTGCTGCCCCAGCACTTGACCGCGCCCCCATCAACCACCGCGCAGGCGTGCTCACCACCCGTCGCAATCGAGGTCACGCCACTCACGCCCACCACATCCACCGGACTGCTACTGAGGGTGGTGGTGCCGTCACCGAGCTGACCGCGGTGGTTGCCACCCCAGCACTTGACGTGGGCCGAAGGCGTGACCGTGCAAACGAATTGCCACCCCGAGCTCAGTTGCTCCGGACCGGTGGCGAGGGCCTGGGCGGTGACGCCCCAGCCGCAACCCACGAACAGCAAGGCAAACACCACCAGGCGGCGTGCCAGCGAGCAGGATGGATATCTGGATGGATCGGACATGGGTATTGCTCCTTGATGAGGGCACGGCAGTGCTCGCGCTGCCGAACCGTTGCGATGGATCGGGATGAGTCCATGGGCGCGCAGGCAGGCCGCGGGACTTGGCCCGTGGCCCGCCACCGCAGCGTCGGTTGGCCTAGTCGAAGCCATCGGCGAACACCACGTCGCCGAGGCCGACCACGACCACGGGGGTGAGGCTGAAGCCCACCTGGCCATTGCCGAGTTGTCCGGAGTAGCCATCACCCCAGCACTTGAGTGCGCCTGCGGCGACGATGGCGCATTGATGCTGGGCCGCCGCACCCGTGGACAGCGCGCTCACGCCACCGACGCCCAGCGTGGCGACCGCAGTGTTGCGGCTCACGAAGCTGCCGTCGCCGAGCTGGCCATAGGCGTTTTCGCCCCAGCACTTGACCGTGCCTGCGGCGACGATGGCGCAGCTGTGCCACGCACCTGCCACCACCGCGCTCGCACCACCGGCGCCGATCACGTCGACCGGGCTCGTGCCGTCGGTGAACGAACCATCGCCGAGCTGGCCCGCGGCGTTGTAGCCCCAGCACTTGAGGGCGCCGCCCGTGACTACGGCGCAGGCATGCGCGTAGCCGGCGGCGATCGAGATGGCGCCACTGATGCCGCTCACCGGAGCCGGCAGGTGATGATCGACGGTGGTGCCATCACCGAGCTGGCCGTTGGAATTGACTCCCCAGCATTGCACCGCGCCGCCGGCGAGCAGCGCGCAGCTGTGGCCGACGCCGGCGGCCACGGCGGTGGCACCGGTGATGCCGACCACGTCCACCGCCACCGCACTGGCGTTGGTGCTGCCATCGCCCAGCTGTCCGAAGCTGTTGTCGCCCCAGCACTGGATGGCGCCAGCGGCCACCACCGCGCAGGTGTGGTTGATGCCGGCGACGATCGCGGTCGCGCCCGTGACACCCACCACGTCCACCGGCGACGACCGGCTGTCGGTGGTGCCGTCGCCAAGCTGTCCGTAGAAGTTGTCGCCCCAGCACTTGACCGTGCCATCGGCGATCAGGGCGCAGCTGTGGCCAGGACCCGTCACCACGACCGTCGCGCTGTGGATGCCCAGTGCCTCGACCGGTACGAGGCTGCTGTCGGTGGTGCCGTTGCCGAGCTGTCCCTGCATGCCCGCTCCCCAGCACTTGACCGCACCGCCCACCACGCTGCAGGTGTGGAATCCGCCGGTCGCGACCGACGTCGCCGCGTCGATGCCTTCCACATCCACCGCCTCAGCGTAGGTGGCGCCGATACCATTGCCCAGTTGGCCATCGTTGTTGTCACCCCAGCAGCGCACCACACCACCGGCGGCGCGCGCACAGGTGTGCATGTCGCCAACGGCCAATGCGTCGGCGCCGCTGATGCCGGCCACGTCCACCGGCAGCGGACTGTCGGTGACCGTGCCATCACCCAGCTGGCCGGTCGCGTTGTAGCCCCAGCACTTGATCGCGCCACCCGCCACCACGGCGCAGGTGTGCGACAGGTCGGCCGCGATGGTGCTGGCACCGGTGATCCCGGCCACCGTGACGGGCGTGGCGCGGTCGGTGTAGGTGCCATCACCGAGTTGGCCATCGAAGTTGAGACCCCAGCAGCGGATCGCACCGCCCGCGACGATCGCGCAGGTGTGCATGGCACCGGCGAACAGCGCGGTGGCGCCACTCACTCCCACCACGTCCACTGCGGTCGGGCTGCTGGTGGTGGTGCCGTCGCCGAGTTGGCCGAAGGTGTTGGCACCCCAGCACTGCACGCTGCCTGCCGCGAGCAGCACGCAGGTGTGCATCGCACCCGCGGCCACCGCGACCACGCCGCTGACCCCGATCACGTCGACCGCGACCGGACTGTCCGTGTTGCTGCCGTCGCCGAGTTGGCCTTGGCTGTTGCCACCCCAGCACTTGATCGTGCCGCCGGTCATGAGCGCACAACTGTGATAATCACCGCCCGTCACCGCTGTGGCGCCGGTGACGCCGAGCACATCCACCGCAAGCAACCTGCCGGTGGTGGTGCCATCACCCAACTGACCCATCAGATTGCCGCCCCAGCACTTGACCGCGCCGCCGCCGACCACGGCGCAGGTATGCTCCACGCCGGTCGCGAGCGCAGTCGCGCCACTGACGCCGACCACATCCACCGCCACCGTGCGGCGCTGGCTGCCGCCATCACCGAGTTGGCCCATGAGGTTGGCGCCCCAGCACTTGACCGTGGCCGCAGGCGTGATGGCGCAGTTGTGCCATCCGCCCGCATCCAGCTGGAGCGGACCGGCGGCACGTGCGGTGTTGGCCCAGCTGCCACACCAGGCAAACAGCACGAGCAGCAGCACGCGGCGAGCAAGCGCGCAGGGGATATCTCGGGATGGACGGGACATGGGGTCGAACTCCTGGATGAGGGCGCGGCAGTGCTCGCGCTGCCGCGCCTGTGGTTGCGTGAACAGGGATGGCGTCGATCGCACGCGCGGACCTGGCCACGCGCTGCAACGCGCGCGGTCGCACCGGGCGTGCGCGATGCGCCACCCGCGATTCGCACGCGCATGCAGGTGCGCGCGCAGTGGGAGTCGCGATGCCTGCTTCGTGCCCGGCCTGCCTCGGCCGTGCCTCGGGCCCGGACGCCCTGCTCGGACTCAGTGGATTTTGGTGCGGTACGACGGCGCACTGCCCCAGCAGTTGCCGGCCGTATCGTTGATGGCGACCCAGAAGCGCGAGGCGGTGCCGAGGCTGCCGGCCGCGAGGTAGCTCCAGCCACCGCCACCATCGTGGTGCTCGGCCATGCGCCAACCCGCGCCGAATTCGGCCACGCACTGCGCATCGGCCTGGCGCGGCGAGGTGAGTGCATCGCCGCGCACCGGTGGGGTCAAGGCCACGCGGCCACGCGCCCAGCCACGATGGAAATTCGTCGCACCCTCGAGCGCCGGCGGCAGTGGCCAACGGTCGTCGGACACGCACAACACCGGCAAGGCCGCGCTGCACAGCGTGTCGCCCTCGTATGCGTCGCAGCCTGCTCCGCCAATGCGCGGCTGGCCATGGCAGCTCACGAGCACGAGGCCGGGCTGTGGATTGGGCAAGGTCGCCACGCCCCAGGTCATGCCCTTCTTGCCAGGCACCACGGTGGGCGTCTCGACCGCAAGCTGGACAGCCGGCATCACCGCCGACCACGCCAACAGCAGGCCGCACAGGATCGCTTGCATGACTTGCACCTCGTCGCAGGAGTGGGGGTGTCACTGCAACGCGGCGTGGCCGCGCCCGGGGTTGCGGCCACGCCGGGCCATGGCGCGGCGCACGCGGCGATGATCGTGACTGCGGGAACGCCATCGTCACTCAGGCGCGGCGCGCATCGCCACCGATGCGGTCGCGCACGGCATCGACGGCTGCACGGGTGGCGATGATGCCGGCCATCGCCGCGGCCACGCCATGGCGCGGGCCACCGGCGCGTTCGAGATACTTGGGCAGGTCATCGAACACATCCACGCGCCGCTGCGCGTAGTGCAGGTGCATGACCGGTGCATACAGCGCCGGCACGCTGCCCTGGCAGGCGTGCTCCAGCAGCGCATGCGGTACCGAGCGCATGCCCAGTGCATTGACCAGGAACATCACATCGCCGCATGCGGTGCAGAAGTGGCGCGACATCTGCTGCGTGGCATGCAGGTATTCGCCCAGCGCACGCGAATTGGGCGCGACGCCCAGATCGCCACTGCGCCAGGTCGAGGTCGCCACCACGCTCGCACCGGTCAATTCGCGGCAGCCCTGGCAATGGCAATACGCATGCATGAGCGGGGCGCCGGTGGCGAGGATGCGACTGGCGCCGCAATGGCAGGACAGCGACATGGGCATGGCTGGCAACCCCTGGATGGCCAAGTCCGCAGTGTCGCGCCGTGGCGGCGCCGGGACATCCACACATTTGTGGAGAACGGGCCCGGCTGCGGATGAACGGCAGGAGTTCACCACGCGGACGGCATGGACCGGCGCGGCCGTGGCCCAACCGCGCGCGCAGGTCGATCCGGACTTGACCCCGGTCAGGGCGCGCCGGGCCCGGAACGGCCACGCTGCCCACACGCAGCGGGTTACAGGGGACGCGCGGCGCGATCCAGAAGGCATGCGTCGCACGATGTGGGCGCCACCACCGCGCAGCCGGGTTTGCCGGCGGCGCGGCCTGGCTGCCGCATGTGCCTCCCCAGCCACCGGCTGTGTTGCACCGCGGGCCCGTGGCCTGCGTCCGTCATCGCTGCCAACAGGGGAACACCATGATCCGTCATTCCATGTATTGCGCCATCGCGCTGGCACTGCCCTTGGCGATGCCCGCAACCGTCCGTGCCGACACCTGCCACGTCACCACCGCCGGCAATTCCGGCAACAGCGGCGCCGACTGGTCTTCGCCGCTCGACCTGCAGTCGGCGATCGGCAGCGCCGCCTGCAGCGAAATCTGGGTCGCTGCGGGTGTGTACACGCCGACCACCAGTCCCGTTGAACCTGACGTGAGCTTCAGAATCAATCGCGAGGTGGCGATCTACGGCGGCTTCAACGGCACCGAAACCGCGCGCGATGAGCGCGATCCGCGCAGCAACGTCACAGTGCTGTCGGGCGACATCGAAAACGACGACGTCAACGACGATGGCAATGGCATCGCCGAGAGCTACTCCGACATCATCGGCAGCAACAGCTACCACGTGGTGTACGTGGACGGCGCCACGCTCCAGCCCATCACGTCGGCCACCGTCCTCGACGGCTTCACCATCACCGCTGGCCGTGCCAACGGCGGAGGGCAGCACGATTCCGGCGCGGGGCTGTACTGCCTGGGTACCGGCGTCTCCGGTGCGGGCTGTGCGCCCACCCTGACCCAACTGGCATTCAGCGGCAACCACGCCAATTCTTCCGGTGGCGCGGTGTTCAACGACGGCAGCGCTGGCGGCAACGCCAGTCCCTCGTTCCGCCAGGTGGACTTCCACGGCAACTTCGCCAGCCATGGCGGCGCGATGTACAACTGGGGCGAAGCCGGCAACAGCAGCCCGCTGTTCGATACCGTGACCCTGCACGGCAACCGCGTGAACTTCAACGGCGCGGCGATCTACAACTACGGCGCGTCCGGCGGGCAGGCCAGCCCGATCCTGGTCAATGTCACCATCAGCGACAACCATGGCCAATCCGGTGGCGGGCTGCTGAACTTCTGCGGCAGCAGCGGCGCGAGCAGCCCGACGCTGACCAACGTCACCATCGTCGGCAACTTCGCCACGACCGCGGGCGGCGGATTGCGCAACTGGAGTTCGGGCGCGGGCTGCGTCGTGACGCCGACGCTCCACAACGTGATCCTGTGGGGCAATATGCACCTGCAGATGTACAACGAAAACGCCGTGCCCGTGGTGGGCCACAGCATCATCCAGGATTCGGGCGGCAGCGGGGCATGGGACGGCGCTCTCGGCACCGATGCGGGCGGCAACCTCGACACCGACCCCATGCTCGGGCCGCTGCAGGACAACGGCGGCGGCCTGCCGACGCTGCTGCCCGGCGAACTGGGCAGCGCGGTCGACAACGGCGATGCCAACTCGTGCCCGGCGCTCGACCAGCGCGGCATCGCGCGCCCGCAGGGTGCGGGTTGCGACATCGGCGCGGTCGAGGTGGTCCCCGACCGGATCTTCAGCGACGGCTTCGACGAATTGCCGTGATCGCGTGAGCGCAGCGCCGCCGGGCCGAAGCGTATCGGCGGCGGCGCTGCAACGACCTGCCCAAGGCGCCGCACCAGTTCCGGCAGGTGGCAGGTCGGTACCGCGGGAAACGCGTGGTGCTCGGCATGCTGGAACATGCCCAGCGTGAGCCGCGCCAACGCGCGCGAACGCGTGCTCGCGGCCGCGCCGTGCGCGGCATGCCCGTCGCCGTGATGCACCATCCACGCACCGGGCAGCGCCGCCAGCAGGTTGGCAAGGTACAACCACGCGACCACGCGCTGCCATACCGTGGCGTCGCTGCTCCAGATCCAGCCGTGCAGCAGCGCGGCCAGCACGAGTTCGCCGCCGATCCAGCAGCGCAGCCGCGGCGACGCGCGCCGCCAGCCCGCGCAATGCACCGCGAACGGGTACAGCGGCGCGTGCAGCAGTGCGCTCCACAGGCCGCGCCGCGCGATCGCGCCTTCGACGTCGTCGTCGGCCAGGCAGGCGCGGTGATGGTAGCGATGGGTCACCGCGATCGCGTGCAGCGCGCCGCCCAGCAGCAGGCTGAGCAGGCCGAGCACCACGTCGTTGGCGCGGCCGCGCAGGCCGATCGCATGGTGGATCGCGCCGTGGGTGACGCGCAGGCTCGCGAGGAAGGTCGCCGCGCAGGCCAGCGCGGTGACGGCGTGTTGCGCATGCCGCGCTGCAAGCAGGGCCAGCGCGAGAGTCACGACCGGCAGCGCCAGTTCGCGCAGCGTCTCGCGACGGCTCATCGCGACAAGGTCGCGCCATGGCACCCGGGCGCGGAGCGGCTCAGCCATCGGCGTGGCCCTCGCGCCGGCGCCGGCGCAGGCCGGGCCGATGGGTGGTGAACCACAGATAGATGCGCTCGAAGCAGCGCCTGGCGCGTGCATTGCGGCGCAGGGCGCGCGCCAGGTGATGCAATAGCGGCAGGCGCTCCCACAGCACCAGATGGGCCGCCAGCCCGACCTGCAGCGCACCGCTGGCGTCGCGCACGTGCAGCAGCGCCAGCGCCGCGGCCAGCTCGAAACCCTCGCCGTCCAGCACCGCGGGACCGTCCGCCAGGTTGCGCCAGCACACCGCATCGGGCTCCACCAGGCGCCGGTACAGCGCCACCTCGCGCCCGCACAGCGGACACTGGCCGTCGTAGTACACCGTGATCGCCGCCATCGCCGCCTCCCTCGTTGCCACCACGGCAGCATCGGGGCGGCGCGCGGCGCGCGCTTCCGCTTGGATCAAGGCGGAACAGGTCGGGGCCGACGTGCTGGTCGATCAAGCACTTGCGCACTTGCGCCTTGATCAATCCGCAAGCCTCAGCGCGGCGGCCGCTCCGCCTCGGCGGCCCGCTGCCGGCGGTAGCGGCCGGGCACCTCGCCGGTGATCTCGCGGAAGGCGGCGTAGAAGGTCGACTGCGAGGTGAAGCCGACCGCCAGGCCGACCGACAGCACCGAGGCGGTCGGCTCGTCCAGCAGCATGCGCCGCGCGGCCTCGACCCGGTAGCCGCGCACGTAGCGCGCGAAACCGTGGTCGAACTGCGTGTTGATGAGTTCGGACAACTGGTGCGGCGTGAGCCCGACGCGCGCGGCCAGCGCGGCCAGGCTCAGGTTCTCGTCGAGCCAGGCCTTGTCCTCCTCCATCACGCGGCGCAGGCGCATGAGCGCCGCCTCGCGGTCGACGCGCGTGAGCGTGGACACCGCATACGCGGTCGCCACCGCCTCGGCCGCGCGCGCCGGCAGGTCCGGAAAGCGCAGCAGCAGGTACAGGGCCGCGAACAGGCCGGCGCCGATGAGGATCGCGTAGGTGACGCGAAACGCATGCAGGCCGATCCACGGCGAAGCCAGGCCGACCAGCAACACCAGCAGCGCGATGAGCGCGTGCGCGACGAACACGCCGCGTTCGAGCCGGAAGCGCCGGCGCTGCGCGCGCAGGCGATGCGCGAGCACCGCGAGCCATGCCGCGCAGGCCACGCCACAGGCGAACGCGAGCGGCACGCCGATCGTGGTCGGCAGCATCCACGCCAATCCCACCGGCACGAGCACGAGCGCATGCCATGGGCGCTCGCTCTCGCGCGGCTGCAGGGCGCCGCGGAAGAACAGCAGGAACGCGGCCACCGCCACGTACAGGCCAGCCACGTACGGCGTCGACACCGGAACCTCGCCCGGCTGCAGCAAGGCGCGCCCATGCGCGAGCTGCAACGCCGCGAGCGTGGCCAGCAGCACCCAACCGGCCACGCGCGCCAGCGGGGGCGGCTGCATGTCGGCGTACACGGTCGCGCCGGCCAGCGCGAGCAACACCGCCGCGCCCAGCGAAAACCCGACCATCAGCAGCGCCACCG
>WBZO01004392.1_pt1 | contig 15294 bp, 14 predicted proteins | sample 5204261 | NCBI WGS metagenome assembly WBZO01 (sample SAMN12412400, study PRJNA552823) | activated sludge metagenome | isolation source: activated sludge from anammox sidestream of wastewater treatment plant... | place: USA: North Carolina | collected 2017-09 | reverse complement strand
AGGCTAGGCGGGTGGCAGAGCACAAACCCACTACGGATCTGAAGCAAGCCTGGATGCTGGGCGCACTGCTGCTGGGGGCCGTGCTCTTCTTCGGCTTCATCATCATCCCCTACATCGCGCCCAAGCCCGCGCCCTCGAAGCTCGGTCCAGCGCCGGACTTCGCGCTGCCGGTGTTGCTGCCGGCGAGCGCCGGGGAGCGGGTGCGGCTCGCGGACCTGAGCGGGAAGGTCGTGGTGCTGGATTTTTGGGCGAGCTGGTGTGGCCCTTGCAAGCTGCAGACGCCCATCGTGGACCGCGTGGGGAAGAAGCTCGGCTCGGAGGTGGTGATGCTCGGGGTGGCCACCAGCGACACCCAGCAAGCCGCGGAGGCGGAGCTGAGGCGGGCCCCGGTGGGCTACGCCAGCGTCATGGATGAAGCGGGTGAGGTCGCGCGCGCTTACGGCGCGGAGGGGCTGCCCACCTTGGTCATCATCGGTCGTGATGGGCAGATCCGGGCGGTGGAGCAGGGGCTCACCCGCGAGGCGGCGCTCGAAGAGCTGGTGCGCGCGGCGCTCTGAGGCTCGCGGTCGCGGCGGCGAGCGGCTGCACGGGCGTTCGCTTTCTGATATGTACGGCGCGCATGAGCCGCTACCAGTCCTTCGAGGAGTTTTGGCCCTTCTACGTGCGTGAGCACTCGAAGAAGCTCACCCGGCGCCTACATTTCGTGGGGACCAGCGTGGCGCTGGGGTGCGCGGCGGGCGCGGTGCTCACGCGCCAGAAGTGGCTGCTGCTCGTGGCGCCGCTGGCGGGCTACGGCCCGGCCTGGTTTTCGCACTTCTTCGTCGAGCACAATCGCCCGGCCACCTTCAAGTACCCAGCGTGGAGCCTGATGGCGGATCTCGTCATGTGGAAGAAGATGTTGGACGGCACCATGGACGCCGAGGTCGAGCGGATCCTGGGCGTCCGGGCGGTGGAGCCCGAGACGGAGGTGTCCCCCGCCATGGGCTACTCGCCCGGTCGAGACGGCTCGCTCAACTGAGCTTCACCAGTCAAGCGTTGCTTTGAGCCCGTCAGCCGGAGAAGCCATCGCGCTCGGCGCGGTGCAGGGGATCACGGAGTTTCTGCCGGTCTCCAGTGATGGGCATCTGGCGTTGGCGGAGCTGCTGTTCGGCGTCCACGGCGGCGGCCTCACCCTCACCATCGTGCTGCACGCCGGGACGCTGCTGGCGACGGCCCTCGTGCTCTGGAGCAGCGCCAAGGCCATGGTGTTCGAGGGCGTGCGCGCGCTGCTGCGCCCCTCGAGGTTTCAGGCCACCGCCGCCGGTCGGGACGCCTGGGTGGTGCTGCTCGCGACCCTCCCCACGGGGGTCATCGGCCTGCTGCTGCGAGACGCGGTGGAGCGCTGGACGAGCTCGCCGCTCGTGGTGGGCTTGGGTTTTCTCGTCACGGCCGTCTCGCTCGCCTCCACGCGCTGGGCGAAGCCAGGGCGTCTGGAGGTGCCCGGGGCGCTCGGCGCGCTGCTCATCGGCGTGGCGCAGGGCTTGGCGGTCCTGCCGGGGGTGTCGCGCAGCGGCTCGACCATCACGCTGGCGCTCTGGCTCGGGGTCAAGCGGGAGCGCGCCTTCGAGCTCAGCATGCTCATGTCCTTACCCTCCGTGCTCGGCGCGGTGGCGCTCGAGTCGGTCAAGCTGCTGCGGCAGGGCATGGACGGGCTGGGGGTGGCGCTGCTGGGGGCCCTCGTGGCCTTCGTGGTCGGGCTCGGGGCGCTGCTCTTGGTGCGCCGCGTGGTCGTTGGAGGTTGGTTTCACGCCTTCGCCCTCTGGGTCTTCCCGGTGAGCCTGGCCACCCTGGCCTTGGCCTACGCCTGGCCTTGAGCGCCCGTGGGCGGCTGGTCACTGGGGCCTTTGCCGCCTAGTCTCGGGCTCCACATGCTCCATGCCATCGTGCTCGCGGGCGGCAGTGGCACCCGGTTTTGGCCAGCCTCACGCCGACTCCAACCCAAGCAGCTCCTCGCCATCGGCCCCAGCGCCAGTGAGAGCCTCATCGCCGCGACGGTCCGCCGGATCGAGCCGCTGTGCGGCCTGGAGCACATCCACATCGCGACCGGCGAGCACCTCCTGGGCGCTACGCGGCAGGCCCTGCCGGCGCTCCCGGCCGCCAACTTCTACGGGGAGCCCCTCGCGCGCAACACCGCGCCCTGCATCGCGTGGGTCACGGCCCTCATCGCGCGCCGCGATCCTGACGCCCTGGTGATGGTCCTGCCGAGCGATCAGCACGTGACCGACGAGGACGCATACCGTAGAGCGCTGGAGACCGCGCTGCGCGCCGCGCAGAGCGGTGAGGTCGCTACCATCGGCGTCACCCCGACGCGCCCAGAGACGGGCTACGGCTACATCGAGCTCGGGGAGCAGCTCGACGAGGAGGTCTACGTGGCGCGGCGCTTCGTGGAGAAGCCCCACCGACAGCTCGCCGAGCAGTACCTGAGTCAAGGGGGCTTCGTCTGGAACGCGGGGATGTTCTTCTTCCGGGCGACGGTGATGTTGGAGGCGCTCGAGCGTCACCTCCCCGAGCTGTCTCGGCCCCTCGAGCGGCTGGCGGCGGCGGTGGGCTCAGAGGCCGAGCCCGAGCTCACCCAGCAGCTCTTCGCCAGCGCCCCGAGCGTCAGCATCGACTACGGGGTCCTCGAGAAGCTCGAGGCGCTGCGGGTCGTCCCCGCGAGCTTCGGTTGGAGTGATCTGGGGAGCTGGGAGTCGGCCTGGCAGCTCTCGGAGCTGGACGCGGACGGCAACGCAGGACCCTCAGGGACGGTGTTCGTGGACGCCCACCGCAACCTCGTACAAGACCTCAGAGCAGCGCCGGACCGGCGCGTGATCGCCTTGGTGGGGGTCGATGATCTGGTGGTGGTGGAGACCGAGGACGCGCTGCTGGTGATGCCACGGGACCGCGCACAAGACGTCCGCGCAGTGGTGGAGGAGCTCAAGGCGCGGCGACGGGACGAATTGCTCTGAGGCGCGTCAGGACCTCCCTTGGCCCCCTGGCCAGCGGCCGGACTAGGGGTTAGGAAAGAGGCCTCACCGTGAAGAGCAAGACCCTATTGCAGCATCGGCTCGGCCTCCTCTGCGCCATCGGGCTCGGCTTGCTGGCGGCCCCCGGCTGCCGCGCCATCAAGAAGACGCGAGAGTGTCGCGCCTTCGTGGACAAGGTCAACGTCGCCGTCCAAGAGATCATCGAAGAGGGTAAGATCGCCAACAACCCCGACGGCAAGCAGATGGTGGAGGGGATGAAGAAGGTCGCCGCGCGCTACGAGCGCCTCGCTGCGGACATCGGGACGCTGGAGGTTCAGACCCCGGAGCTGAAGGCCAAGCTCGAAGAGTACCAGGGGCTCTGCGCGAAGACGGCCAAGGCCGCGCGCGACGTGGTGGAGGCGGTCGAGAAGTCCGATCCGGAGAAGGCCGCGGCTGCCCAGGAGGCCTTCTCCGTGGTGAGCAAGCAAGAGGTGGAGCTCGTCAAGAGCGTGAACGCGTTCTGTCAGACCCCCTGACGGGCCGGGCTACCGCAGCCTCAGCGCCGCCGTCGCGGCCCCCCCGAGGCCTTCCCGGTCGCCCGACCGGTGGGGCGAGGCGCTCTGGCCCTCGGCGCGGTGGAGCCTTCGCCGCTGCTCTCGCCGCCGCTGGTGGCGCGCTTGAGCTCGTCGCGCAGCCTCGCCGCCAGCTCGAAATCCAAGCTCTCCGCCGCCGCGAACATCCGCTGCCTCAAGGACTCCACGAGCTCCGCGCGGGAGCCGGTGTCGGTAGGCGGGTGCGCCGAGGGAGCGCCGCCGCGCGCCTGGCGCTCCGCCTCGAGGCGCGGCGGCTCGGCGCCGCCGAGGGGCCCCGCGTCCTCGCCCATGGCGAGGATGGCGCGCTGGACGGTCTGAGGGGTGATGCCGTGCTCCCGGTTGTGCTCGATTTGGAGGGCGCGCCGGCGGTTGGTCTCATCGATGGCGTGGCGCATGGCCGGCGTGATCTTGTCCGCGTACATGAACACCTTGCCGCGGGCGTTGCGCGCGGCGCGCCCGATGGTCTGGATGAGGGAGCGGGGGCTCCTCAGGAAGCCCTCCTTGTCCGCGTCCAAGATGGCGACCAGGCTCACCTCGGGCAGGTCCAAGCCCTCGCGCAGCAGGTTGATGCCCACGAGGACGTCGTAGCGGCCCTCACGGAGCTCCCGGAGCAGCTCGATCCGGTCGAGGGTCTCCACGTCCGAGTGGAGGTAGCGGACCTGCACCCCGAGCTCCGCGTAGTACTCGGTCAAGTCCTCCGCCATCCGCTTGGTGAGCGTCGTGACGAGGACACGGTCCCCCGCCGCGACGCGCCGCCGGATCTCGGCGAGCAGGTCGTCCACTTGACCGGCCACCGGACGCACCTCCACCTCTGGATCGAGCAAGCCCGTGGGGCGGATGAGCTGCTCCACCACGACGCCCTGGCTCTTGTCGAGCTCATAGTCCCCGGGGGTCGCCGAGACGAACAGGACCCGGCGCATGTGGCCCTCGAACTCGTCGAACTTCAGCGGCCGGTTGTCGAGGGCGCTCGGGAGACGAAAGCCGTACTCCACCAGCGTCTCTTTGCGCGCGCGGTCGCCTTTGTACATCGCGCCAATCTGGGGGATGGTCTGGTGGGACTCGTCGATGACGAGGAGAAAGTCCTTGGGAAAGTAGTCGATGAGGGTCGGCGGCGGCTCTCCGGCCTTGCGGTTCGACAGGTGCCGAGAGTAGTTCTCGATGCCCGCGACGAAGCCCATCTGCTCCAGCATCTCGAGGTCGTAGAGCGTACGCTGGGAGAGGCGCTGCTTCTCGAGGAAGCGCCCCGCTTTGTCGAAGTGGTCCAGCCGCTCCCGCAGCTCCACCCGGATGGCCTCGATGGCGCGGTTGAGCTGCTGGCGCGGAGTGACGTAGTGCGAGCCGGGGAAGAGCGAGTAGCGCTCGAGCTGCTGGAGGACTTTGCCGCGGAGGGGGTCCACCTCGCTCAGGGTCTCGATCTCGTCACCGAAGAACTCCACGCGGACGGCGAGCTTCTCCTCGTATGCGGGGAAGATCTCGACCACGTCGCCGCGCACGCGGAAGGTGCCGCGATGAAAATCCGAATCGTTGCGCTCGTACTGGATGTCCACGAGGCGGCGTAGGAGGACGTCGCGCCGGAGCTCCTCTCCCTTCACGAGCTCGATGAGCAGCTCACTGTACGTCTCCGCGCTGCCAATGCCGTAGATGCAGCTCACGCTGGCGACGATGATGACGTCCGACCGAGACAGCAGCCCGCGCGTGGCGGCGTGGCGCATCCGGTCGATGGCCTCGTTGATGATGGCGTCCTTGTCGATGAAGGTGTCGGTGTTGGGGATGTAGGCTTCGGGCTGGTAGTAGTCGTAGTAGCTGACGAAGTAGTGGACGGCGTTGCTCGGGAACAGCTCCCGCAGCTCCGCGTAGAGCTGCGCCGCGAGCGTCTTGTTGGGCGCCATCACCAAGGTGGGCCGCTGCGTCTGCTGGATGACGTGGGCGACGGTGAAGGTCTTGCCGCTCCCCGTGATGCCGAGCAGGGTCTGGTACTGCTCGCCGCGCTCGAGCCCTCGGCACAGCGCCTCGATGGCCGCGGGCTGGTCACCACGCGGCGTAAAATCGGAGCGGAGTTGGAAGCGATGCTGCATGGGATCCTCTAACCGTAACCCAGCGGCCCCGCTCGACCAACCGGCCCGGTGAGCGCTCGCCGCGCGCCGCAGCGCCAGGGCTCACGGGAAAGTGGCGAGCAGGGGCAGCCCCGTCGCCTCGTCCCAGCCGCGCGACACGTTGTAGGCCTGGAGGCCCTGGCCCGAGGCGCCGCGCGTCAGGTTGTCGATGGCGCACATGGCGAGCACCGTCTGGGTGCGCTCGTCGAGCTCGAAGGCGAGCAGCGCGCGCGCGGACCCACGGACGTGGAGCGTGTCCGGGAGCCGTCCCGGCGGCAGGACGCTCACCAGCCCCTCTCCGAGGCGCGCGCGCGCGGCCTCACGACACTGCGCGGCGGTGGTGCCTGGGGTGGCGCGCGCGTACGCCACGCTCAGCATGCCTCGGCTGAAGGGCACCAGGTGGGGTGTGAAGCTCACGGTGACGGGGCCCCCGTGGGCGCGTGCCAGCTCCTGCTCGATCTCCGGAGTGTGGCGGTGGCTCCCCGCTACCTTGTAGGGGCGCAGCCCCTCGGCCGCCTCCGGATAGTGGGTGCTGGGCGAGGGGCTCCGGCCCGCGCCGCTGACGCCGCTCTTGGCGTCGATGACGATGCCGGCGGCCTCGATCAGGCGCTCCCCGAGCAACGGGGTGAGCGGGAGCAGCGCGGCGGTGGGGTAGCATCCCGGGGCAGCGATGAGGCGCGCGCCCCGCAGCCGCTCGCGGTGGAGCTCGGGCAGCCCGTACACGGCCTCCGCGAGCAGCTCCGGGGCAGGGTGGCTTCCGTACCAGCGCTCATAGGTGGCGACGTCCTCGAGGCGATAGTCCGCGGAGAGATCCACGACCGTGAGCCCGGCGCGAACCAGCGCGGCGACGATGGCGGCGCTCGCACCGTGAGGAAGCCCACAGAACACGACGTCGCAGCTCTCCGCCCACTGGCGCGCGAGGCCGGGCTCGAAGCTCTCCACCACCAGCTCACCGACGCCCGCGACGCCGAGGGTGTGGGGGAGCACCTCCGCCAGCGGCTTGCCGGCCGTGCTGTTGCCCGCCACGCGCGCCAGCCTCAGCCGTGGGTGTGCCTGCAGCAGGCGCAGCAGCTCCGCGCCCGTGTAGCCACCGACTCCAATCACCCCGGCCCGTAACGGCGTGGTCATGCCTGCTCCATACCACCGCGGGGCCACAAAATGACCAGCGCCACGTCCAAGGACGTGGCGCCCGCCGCGTGGACCGACCTGAGCCCAGCTCAGCGCTTGCTGAACTGGAAGCGCTTGCGCGCGCCCGGCTGACCGTACTTCTTGCGCTCCTTCTTGCGGGAGTCCCGCGTGAGGAAGCCGGCTCGCTTGAGCGCCGCGCGGTTGGCGGAGTCCTCGACCGTGAGCGCGCGGGCGATCCCGTGGCGCATGGCCTCCGCCTGGGCGCTGTGCCCACCACCGCGGACGGTGGCGAAGACGTCGTACTTCTCTCCCAGCTCCAGCAGCTCCAGGGACTGCCGCATGATCATCCGCGAGGTCTCACGCTCGAAGTACTCGTCTCCGGGCTGCTGGTTCACGGTGATTTGCCCCGTCCCGGCGGTGATCCAGACGCGAGCGATGGCCGTCTTGCGCTTGCCGGTGGCGTAGGTCTTGGTGGCGGTAGGGTCAGACATTTCTAAAGTTTCTCAGCGTTGGCGTGGCGTCTAGAGGGAGAGCGCGGCAGGTTTCTGGGCCGCGTGCGGGTGCTCGCCGCCACCATACACCTTGAGCTTGGTCAGCATCTGCCGCCCGAGCACGTTCTTCGGGAGCATGCCCTTCACCGCGAGCTCGATGGGAGCGGCGGGAAGACGGGCGCTCAGCTTCTCGAAGGACTCCTCACGGATACCACCTGGGTAGCCGCTGTGGCGGTAGTACTTCTTGGCGCTGGCCTTGTCCCCCGTCACCTTCACCTGATCGGCGTTGATGACGACCACGTAGTCTCCCGTGTCGACGTGGGGCGTGTAGCTGACCTTGTGCTTACCGCGCAGCACGGTCGCCACCTTGCTGGCGAGACGTCCCAGGGGTTGTCCCTTCGCGTCGATGACCCACCAGGTGCGGGTGGCGTGAGCTTCTGCCGGCTTGGCAACGAACGTACGCATAACTTGGCTGGACCTCGTGCTGGACCCATTCCTTGGGCCGCGGCGCCGCCGGCTCACCCGGCGACAGGCACGGCAAGAAATAGGGCGCGACTTCTAGCTGCCGGCACCGCGGTCGTCAAGCCTCGGCCCACGAGGAGCAGGATCTCAGGGCGGTTTCTGCGGAGGACGCGAGTCATCTCGCGGACTTTCAGTGTAATTGGAACTGGCCCAAGGCGGGCTTTCACGTCGTATACTTAGGGGCTGGTATGACAGGGCCCATCAACCTCCGCTTGCTCGATCGGCTCGTGGCCGACGGGCTCATCACGGCCGAGCAGCAGGAAGCGGCCCACAACTTCGTCCAGCGCACCGGGGACAGGGTGGAGGAGGCGCTGCTCGAGGTCAACGCCATCGAGGAGACGGCGCTGCTCAAGTGGCTGGCGGCTCAGCACCGGACGCGCTTCGTCTCCACGGAGAAGCTGGCCAAGGCGGACATCGATCGCGTGACCCTCGACAAGGTGCCGAAGAAGCTCGCCGAGCGCGACGGCATCTTCCCGGTGCTCTACGACGCGGCCCAGGGGGTGCTCAGCGTGGTCACGGCGGACCCCGGCAACGCGCCCGCCCTGCACGATCTTCAGCTGGCGTCCGGGGTCAAGGAGGTGCGCGCCTTCGTCGGTCGCCCCCGCGCGGTGAAGGCCGCCATCAACAAAGCCTACCACGGGGACATCCACGCCTTCGCCGTGCTGGATCGCTCGGCGCACGAGCAGTTCACCAGCATGCTCAACGTGTTCGAGCGCAACCTGGTGAGCGAAGAGAGCCTGGCCAACGCCTTGGCCACCGAGACGGGCTCGCGCGAGCGCGTCATGTCCGAGCGAGAGCTCATGCAGTCGGGCAGCAGCGCCGTCACGTCGGGGGGGCGCGCGTTCACCAGCGACTCCTACGTGGAGACGCTCAACGTCCTGGTCACCTTGCTGGAGAACTCTCGCGCGGACCTGCGCGGGCACTCCGCGCAGGTGGCGCGGCTGATGCGCAAGGTCAGCGAGCGGATCGGCGTCTCCGACATTCAGCGCAACGCCTTCACCATCGCTGGGTACCTCCATGATCTCGGCAAGATGAGCGCCTATCACCTGACGGCGCTCAACGTCGCGGAGTACGACGGGCACCGCACCGCCGCGCTCAAGCTGGTGCGCTCGCCCTCGCGCCTCCTGGAGGCGGCGCACCTGCCGAAGGACACGGTGGAGGCCGTCGAGGGGATGTACGAGCGCTTCGACGGGCAGGGGTTCCCCAACGGGGTGCTGGGGAAGGACATCCCGCTCGGCGCGCGCCTGCTCGCCATCGCAGACACCTACGCGGATCTGACGCAGAACCCGCGCAACCCTTACCGCAAGACGCTACGGCCCGCGCAGGCCTGCGAGGTGCTGAGCAAGTACAAGGGCAGCGTCTTCGACCCGAACCTCGTCGACGTCTTCCGCCTCACGGTGACGGGGGATGACGTGCGCGCGCGTCTGCTCGCCAACCGCCACCGGGTGCTCATCATCGACGGAGACCCGGAGGAGACCACGGTGCTCGAGCTGCGCCTCATCGAGCAGGGGTTCGAGGTGGTGCAGGCGCGCACCTCCGACCAAGCCCTCAAGCTGCTGGAGCGGGGGGACATCGAGCTGGTGATCAGCGAGCTGGATCTGAGCCCGCACGATGGCTTTGCCGTGCTGGCGGAGGCGAGGAAGTACACGTGGGGCAAGGAGCTGCCGTGGCTGGTGCTCACCGGGCGTACCAGCCGGGCCGACGCCCAGCGCGCGTTCGACAGCGGCGCGGTGGACTACCTGACCAAGCCCGTGAACGCCGACGTCCTCGTCACGAAGCTGAAGCAGGTGCTGGAGCGTGCGGGCAAGGGGCGTGGCCCCCGCGGCGTCTCCGGATCGCTCACGGAGATGGGGCTGCCGGACATCGTGCAGGTGCTCTGGCACGGCCGTAAGACCGGCTCGCTGAAGATCCGTGGCGAGGGCGCCGTCGGGGAGATCCACTTCGTCAACGGCGCCATCTTCAACGCCCTGTGGGGTCACCACCGAGGCGAGGAGGCGTTTTACGCCATGCTCCGCCTGAAAGAGGGTGACTTCGCGATGGACCCCGGCTTCGTGGCGTCGCAGCAGGTGGTCAGCGCGAGCCCGGAGGCACTGCTGCTCGAGGGCATGCGCCGGATGGATGAGGCGGAGCGCTGATGGCCCCTCCGCCGCTGCTCGGCTTCAACAACAACGTCCGGCACAAGGGGCGGATTTTCCACATCCAGACCGAGGACAGCGGCCTGCAGTACGCGCGCATCCTCACGCACCTGTTCGCCGACGGTGGCCGCATCGTCAAGAGCGCGCGGACGGACTACGCCGAGCACCTGGGGCGCGAGGACATGGCGCAGGTCGTCCGCGGCCTGATGAAGGAGCAGCACAAGGCGATGTTCGTCGCGCTGCGCGCCGGTGAGCTCGACGACGTCATCGAGCGCGCCTGTGGTCCGGCGCCGGAGGGCGCCACGCCGGCGGAGCGAGCGTCTCGGCCGTCGCTGGCGGACGTGGTGCTGGCGGCCTCGGCGCCGCCCCGCCCCAGCCCCGCCGAGGCGGTCGACGCTGGGTTGGCTACGGCGCCGGCCTCGCGCTCGGAGCCACCTCCGCCCGGCGCCGCGCCGCCGCGCCGCGCCTCCCTGTCGAACCCAAACTTGAGGCGCTTGTCACAGCCGCCGCCGAAGCCCGCGGAGGCTCCCGGTCGTTACGCGGCATCGAGGCCCGCCACCATCTTCGCGGACGCTCCGAAGCCCAGCGCCGCCAGCATCTTTGGCGACGGCGCCATCCGGGAGCAGTCCCTGGACGACGTCATCCTCAGCTACCTGAAGGAAGATCTGGACGAGCAGGAGTGAGCTTGCGTCGCCCGTAAGGCCGCTCGAACACCGAGCGCCTCGAGCTCGGCGGCGGCGCGCTCTCCGGAGCGCTGGGGGTGACGCGCGCGAGCGAGGGTGGCGAGGGTCGCGCCGACGGTGGGTACGCGCGCGGGCGAAGCTCAGGCCGGGCGACACCGCGGGTCCGGTCGGTCGATAGTGCGGGGCGACGCGACCAGGGCCGAGTACAGTGCCGAGGTGGTCCGTTCCTCGTCCCTGTTCACTGTGTTCGCCTCCGCCCTCCTGCTCCTTGGGGCATGCGCGCACGCCCCAGAGTCCACGGCGTCGGTGGCCGGGCCCGTCCCGTCCGCAGCGCAGCAGACGACCGCCGAGCTCCAGCGACTAGGGGTCGTCGTTCGGAGGCTCGCCCCCGACGTCTTCGTGGCCATCGCGGACAGTCCGAACCACAGCGCGGCGAACGTGCTGTTCGTGAGGGCGCGCGATGGGAGCGTCGTGATCTGTTCCTCGCCGTACGACACCGAGGCGACGCGCGCCCTCGTTCGCTACGTCCGCGCCTCGCTCCACCCGACGCGGATCCTCGCCATCAACACGCATTTTCACGTGGACGGGACGGCCGGCAACGAGGGCTACGCGGCCGAGGGCGTGGAGACCTACGCGAGCGATCACACGCTCGCCCTACAAGCGGCGCGAGGCTCGTCGGAGCTCGAGGGGATGGCGCGCTATGTCGAGTCGGACGATCGCGCGCTCGCCGCGCGGATCCGGGCCACCCACGTCGTCGCCGCGCAGCACGTCTTCCCTGAGGCCGAGGGGCTGACCTTCGACCTCGGGGGCGAGACGGTGCGCGTCCTGTTCGTCGGTGGCGGGCACTCGGTCGACAACGTGGTGGTGCACTTCCCCGACCGGGGGGTGCTCTTCGGTGGCTGCATGGTTCGCTCGTACCCGGGGCTCGGGAACACGGAGGACGCAGACCTCGAGCATTGGGCTGCATCGGTCGAGGCGGCGCTCGCGCTGGCGCCCCGCCTCGTGATCCCGGGGCATGGCGAGCCGGGTGGGCCGGAGCTGCTCCGCGCGACGGCAGCCGCCGTACGAGCGCGCTGAGGGCGCGCCTTGGCCGTGCAGCGCCACACGCCAGCACCTCGTTCAGGGCGGTTGCGACTGGTCCGTCGCCACGGCTGGGCATCGAGCGAGGGCTGGGCTCCTAGCGACGGCGCCCGAGCCGCGCCACATCAAGACCCGCGGCCGGAGCGACGTCGGGCGTCAGGTCCGGCCCCGCGGCGACGTGCGGAGGCCCACCCCGCGTCAGCGGTGGCCCGTCGGCGCTGCGTCACGCGCGACGAGGACGGCGCAGGGCGCCTCCCTCAAGACGCGCTCCGCGACCGAGCCGTAGACGAGGCGCTGCAAGCCGCGGCGCCCATGCGTCCCGAGCGCGATGAGGGAGGCGCCCGTCTCATGCGCGAGGCCCAAGATGAGCTCCGCGGGCTCTCCGACGCGCACCTCGGGGATGACCGTGATGGAGGGGGGTAGAGCGCTCAGCTCCCGGTGCAGGTACTCCTCGAGCGTCGCCATGGCGGCGGTCACGAAGCTCTCGGTCGGGGCGGCCGACAGCTCCGGTGGGAGCAGCGTCATCTCGCGCGCGGCCACGGAGAGCACGTAGAGCTGCGCGCTCTCCAGGCCGCGCGCGTAGCGGACGGCGTGATGGAGCGCGCGCTCCGCGAGCTCTGAGAAATCCGTGGCGACCAGGACGACGGTGCGGCTCGACATGTCTGGGCGGCCATGGTGGACGCTCCACCCAGGGGAGCGCAAGCGCGCTGACGGGCGGTGGCGCTGGATGCGCGGCCCGCGGCGCCGAGCGTACGGCGCATTTTGGACGTTGACCCGCGGCGTGGGGCCGCTAGGCTGCCGCATCCGGCCCCCGAGAGGGTCTTCGGCGTGGTAGCCAAGTGGTTAGGCAATGGTTTGCAAAACCATCATACGTGGGTTCGAATCCCATCCACGCCTCTGAGCCACCCGTGTGCGGTGGGGTGAGCGGCGCTCGCTCAGGGGGTCCAGCGGAGCACGGTGCCCGGGGGTAGCCCCCGCACCTCGACGCGCTGCTCGTCGGCGAGCCCGAGGTGGACGGGGGTGCTGAGCGACAGCGGCCCCCAGGCGCGCTCCACGACGGCGCGCCCGCCCGTGACGCGCACCGCGCCGCGCGGCGCGGCGGTCTCCACGCGTCGCTCGCCGAGCTGGAGGATCACCTCGAAGCGCTGACCGAGGGGCGGCGCGCCGCTCGGCCAGGCCACCTCGGCCCACGCGGCGCGCACCCAGCCCTCGCCCCGCTCGCGCGCGTCTTGAGCGCCGATGGTGCGCGGCTCGAGGCGCCCACCGACGCGCACGAGGCGTCCTTCGCCGACCGCGCGAGCCCCGCCGGGGGTGCTGACCCGCACCAGGGTGCCCACGCCGACGCGATCGGCCAGCAGCTCCTCCACCTCGACGCGCAGCTCGAGGTCCTGCGCATCGGCAAGCTCGAAGGCAGCGGGTGCGACGCCAGCCTGCGCGCCGAGGAGGGTGTCCCCCGGATCGATCCGGCGGGCGAGCACCACCCCGTCGATGGGGGCGACCAACCGGGTGCGCTCGAGCTCCAGCCGGGCGAGCTCCGTCGCCGCTCGGGCGGCGGTGACCCTCGCGTCCGCCGCTCGGGCGTCGCTGGCACGTCCCCCAGCGCGCGCGAGCTTCAGCCGCGCGCGCGCGCCCTCCACCCGCGCCTGCGCGATCTCGCTGGCGCGCCGCGCCTCTTGGACGCGCTCGGAGGTGCTGGCGCCCCGGCGGTCGAGCTCCTCCTCCCGTGCTTGGCGCTCCTCGAGCAGCGCCAGCTCCGAGGAGGCGGCGCGCAGCTCGGCCTCGGCCGCGTCGATCTCCTCGCTGCGCGCGCCCTGGCGCACCGAGCGCGCGCTGTAGCCGAGCGACTGGGCCTCGGCCTCTCGCAGGGCCACCGCCGCGCGGGCGCTCTCTGGCTCGAGCTCAGCGAGGAGCTGCCCGGCCTTGACCTGCTCTCCTTCGCTCACGCTCACCGAGAGCACGCGACCGTCGATGCGCGGGCGCACCTCGGCGACGCCATGCCGAGGGACCACGACGGCGCGCGCGAGCACCTGCTCGAGGATGAGCGCTGGCTCGAGCCGCGTCGTCGCTGCGCGCGCGGCGCGCAGGGCCCACAGCGCGCCGCCGCTGACGAGGAGCACGAGGGCGCCCGCGCCGAGGAGTCGCTTGCGGTTCATGGCTGAGCCTCGAGGCCTCCCGGCTGCTGCGCGACCTCCGTGGTGCTCACGACGCGGCCGTCTTCGATGTGGATGACGCGGTCGGCATACTTCTCGAGCCTCCGGTCGTGAGTCACGATGAGGATGGCGCGCTCCGGCGTGACCTGGGCTCGGAGCAGATCCATGACCCTCAAGGCGGTGGAAGTGTCGAGCGCCGCGGTCACCTCGTCACCAAAAATGAGCGCTGGGTCGCCGGCGAGCGCGCGCGCGATGGCGACGCGCTGCTTCTGTCCCCCCGACAGCTCCCCCGGGCGGTGGGAGAGCCGGTCGCCCAAGCCGACCCGAGCGAGCGCGTCCTGCGCCCGCCGCCGCGCCTCTCGGGGAGCAAAGCCTTTCATCTTCAGCACCTCGGAGATGTTCTCCAGCGCGCTCAGCGCCGGGAAGAGGTTATAGGTCTGAAACACGAAGCCGAGGTGGTGCCGACGCACGGCGGCGACCTGCGCCTCCGACAGCGCAGAGATGTCCCGCCCGCACAGCTCGATGCGCCCGGCGGTGGGGCGCAGCAGGCCGGCGAGGATGGAGACGAGGGTCGTCTTTCCGGAGCCGGAGGGCCCCATCAGCAGGACGAGGCTGCCGGCCTCCACCTCGAGGGAGATCCCTCGGAGGACCGAGACCGCCAGCTCTCCCGTGCCGTAGGTCTTCTTCAGCGCCTCGGCGCGCACCAGCACGGCGCTCACTTGAAGACCTCCGCGGCTTCCACGGTGAGCACCGCGCGGATGCTCCAGAGCGCGGCGATCGCGCACATCCCCAGGACCGCGCTGGCGCTGATGAACAAGACCAGGGGCGACAAGACGATGACGAGCCCGATGGCGGCCGTGCTGCCCGAGAGGACGTAGGCGAACAGGAAGCCCAGCCCCCCGCCGACGAAGGCGAGCACCGCCGCCTGCCAGGTGACGAAGCTGATGACCTCCCCCGGCGTGGCGCCGATGGCCTTGAGGGTCGCCAGCTCTCGCAGGTGCTCCTTCGTCACCGCGTAGAGCGTCTGCCCCACGATGACGGCGCCGACCACGAGGCCGAGCAGCGCGCTGAACCCGATGGCCGTGCCCGCGCCGGAGCCCGCGACCCAGTAGTCCTCCGTCATGCGCTGAAAGGTGGCGCGGTCGTGGATGTCCAGATCGCCGTGGGCACGCACGGTCGCGACGACCTCGTCACGGCACTCCGGCCCGGCGAGATCCACGAGCCAGTAGTGGGCTTGGTCCGTGCCCAGGTGCGCGATGCGCCGCGCGTCGCCGATCTGCGCGAAGACGTAGGGCGCCAGGGTAAAAGAGCGGATCCCCGAGGTGATGGCGGCGACCTGGACCTCCTCGGTGCCGATGTTGAGCTTCGCTCCGAGGGGCTCCGGGCCGATCTGCAATTTTTCGAGATCGAGCGCGTCGACGGCGACGCGCCCCGG
>WBZO01004135.1_pt1 | contig 15296 bp, 14 predicted proteins | sample 5204261 | NCBI WGS metagenome assembly WBZO01 (sample SAMN12412400, study PRJNA552823) | activated sludge metagenome | isolation source: activated sludge from anammox sidestream of wastewater treatment plant... | place: USA: North Carolina | collected 2017-09 | reverse complement strand
GAGTACTAAAATAGTTAAGTTATTAAACATCAGTGAACAAAGAAGATTATATAAAAAGATTACCGATATACTTTCTAAACATCCACATAAATATTCTGGAAGAGTATACAAGCCACGATCAAAACATGCAGCAAATCCAAATTATTATAAAAATATATTAAAATACATATTAAAAAGGGATAAGCTAAAGAAAAGTTTACACCTTGAACTAAAAAATAAATTTCGTGATATAGAAAAACATGCTAATTTATTAAGAAGTAATGTTTTACATGATTTAGTGATGGAAGGAATTTATAAATCATTTGACATTATTGATCTTTTAGATTTTAATTTGGAAACTACACATATTCAGGATATACCTATTGAACACTCCACACCGATAGATATACATACTGCTCGCGCTAATCGTGAAGTATTACATAGACAGGGAGATATACCCGTTAAAATTGAAAAGGGTATAAGCGATGAATATAATGGAATAATAACAACAACATATAGAATCGAAGCAGATGAAAATGTGGCTTTAAGTGATGATTTATTATATAATACGATAATCGATAAGATACCAGAAGATGCTAAGGGTAGGGCTATGGTTAAAATTCAATTCACGCAAAAGAATGATGATGGGAGTATTGAACGGTTTTATAGAATGTTTAAGCCTAGTAAAATTGATACATATAATCATTTTATGGAAGCTATAGATCATGTTTATACTGAAGGCGAACCTTCTTTCGTGCCAGATACTGGTAAAAGCACGGATATAACTAATTTCAGTATAACAACAGTTAACAGTAATATAATTGGAAGAGGAGGAAGAGAAAAAACCATATTTGCTATAAATAATTATAAGGTGATTGACAAAAAGGCATTATGTTTATGGAATTCAGTTTTTTCTATTTTAGGTATAATGGATGAAAAGATTGATAAAAAAATAATATTATTTTCAGAAATGGAGGATAAGCTAATTAATTTATATGGTTATTCAATAAAGTTATATTCTGATATGTGCATACTACCGAAATTAAATGAAATAAAATGTGAAGAGATTAAATATGATGATGGTGTTATATCAGGATGTAGATTTAATGCAGATAAATTGATAACGCTAAAAGAAGCAAAAACTGATAAGTTCATAGAGTTAGTATATTTTAATGAGCATTATATACCTTTTTCCGGAATCAAAACCGGATCTTTTTCTATCGATTGGACATTAAATATCAATCATATTGAAGATAATAAATTAATAAACAAGATAAAGAGAAATAAGATTGAAACAAGATTATTGGATTGCAACGCGCCATTATTAAAAGATGGTGTGATGTATAGCAAAGAGGAAAATGATACAGCTATAGAAGAATTAAAAAAAGATTATGATCATATATTTGAAATTAAGAAAGAAAAAGAAGATTTTAACGAGTTAGCATATAAGCACGTTAGGGGGATAAAAAAAGATGATAGTGATGTATTGATAATAGCCTTTGATGTGGAGACAGTATTTGATGAAAAAGAATTATCGATATTAAAAACATATTCAGTAAGTTGGGTATGTAATGATAAAGCGTATTTTTATTTTGGTGATGATTGTATTGAGAAACTAATAGATTTTACGATAGAAGTAGGAAGAAATAAACGCGTCTGCTTATTAGGTTATAATAGTTCAAGGTTCGACAACATGTTTTTAATACCTACGTTATTAGATAGGGAATTACTTAACGACGTATTTTATCAAAAGAGTTCAATATTGAATGTGACATTTTGCGGTAGACACACAGTACATGATATATGCAGATTCACAAACTGCTCATTAAAACAAGCATGCAGTGATTTTAAAACTAAATATATTAAACGCGGTGATTTTAATCATGAACACGTCCAAAATCATTTTATTAAAAATAATAATACACATAGTTTTTTTCATGATTTAGATTGTATTAACAACAATAAAATTTTATCATTTAATATTGATGAACCAGACGCGTTAATAAAAACCATTGAAGAAAATAGCGGTTGTAAATGCAAAGCATACACTAATCTAGTAGTATATAATATTTTTGATGTATTGAGTACAAGAGAATTATATGAAAAAATTGAAGAAGTATGTAAAACTACGCAAGTAATAAAAGAGGAGTCATTTTTAGTTGATCATAAAACAATTGGAGGTTTAATATATAAAAAATTTGCTGAGATAAATAGGAAAAAAAGCTTAGCGGCTAAAGATAATAACCTTAAATTACCTTTACCGACAATAGAGAGATATTTCGATATAAGAAATGGGTTAGTTGCTGGTAGAACCCAATGCTATAAAGGAGTAAAATTTTCTAGTTGTAAAGATATAACAAAAAAATATGCGATGATAGACGTTAAATCTCTGTATCCATTTGCAGCATTAAATAGATTATACCCAACCGGCGAAATTATTGAATGTAATAGACATTTTGGATATGAATGGTGTGTGAAAAATAATAAGATTGGATTTTTTTACTGTCTAATCAACCAGAGCAATATATATGATAGAAGTGGTAGAAGAATAAATGTTTTACCTAGAAGAGTGAAGGGTGAAGTATTAGATTGGACGTATGATGGAGATATGATAATGTTTATAGTTACGGTTGATATAAAATGTATATTAGACTATGGTGGAAAAGTTGAAGTGTTAAAACGTAATGATAAACGTTTAATAGAATATAAAAAACTAAATGGTGATGATAATGTCATTAAGCCTAGCATGAACATACCAATCATCGATAAAGATTTCGCTAACAAAATTGAATCACATCAGAATATTGATAAAATGATTAAAGAGTTAGGTAAAAGTAAGAAAATGAAGAAACGAGAGAAGGAAACCAATAAACGTTTAGGAGGTAATGACCCAATACACGTAAATAAAAAAGAACTTGATCCCGAAGGTGATGATGGTATATTTTTTACTGGAACGGCAGACGGTAAAGAAGTTTTTTCATGTTTAGAAGACTTTAAAAGAATAAAAGAGAATGAAGACGTAAAAAAAGCGAAAGGAGAAGAGTTTAATCCAGTACTACGTAATATGGCAAAATTATTTTTAAATTCATTAACCGGTAAGGTAATTGAAAGACTGCACACCGAGAAAAAAAGTTTCATAAGAAATGCGAAAGATTTACAGCATTTAGTTCATACAGAAACACCGAAAGGTATATCATGCATTTATCCGTCGGTAATTTTCAATAAGAATGCCGGAATCATATCATATGATGTAACAGCTGAATCAGTATTTAAAAAAGATAGACGTCCACTATATTTAGGTTGTTTAATATATGCATACTCAAGAGAACATATGTTTAGAAGTGTATTACATGATTACAAAGTACTTTATCAGGATACCGATAGTGCGTTAATATCAGTAAAACAATTAGAATTGATGAAGAAAGAAAAACCGGAAATGTTTGGTGGTAATTTTGGACAATTCGAAGAAGAACCTGGTAGTGGTAATTACACAAGATATGTCACCATTGCACCTAAAAACTATTTTATATATGGCGTAGACCATAAAAATCCACAAGAAGAAATATTATATAAGAAAGGATTTAAGGGTATCAACTTAAAACAAGATAAATTAATAGAGGATATCAATGACCCTTTAATAAAAAAATATGTTAACACACATACACATAAAAGTGGTGAAAAAAGTTATACAATAAAAAACGCATATGAGTTATACACATCAAACATACTAAAAACTGTATATGAAAACACAAATAAATTCGTTGAACTCATGAAACGTGATGGATATACTTATATACTATCATCATCACTAATAAAACCACAATCAACATCAAGCACAGGAAGACAAAGCGGTGCGATACATCAAAGTTTTACATTGAAAAAAACATTGTGTAAAAAAGAACTTAATATAGAAAAAAAAAAATCTAACATAATGTTATAGAATGGAAGAAAATAGACAAGAAATAAATGAGAACACTCAAGAAAAACCTAAGAGAGGGAGAGGAAGACCAAGAAAAAACCACATCGAAGAGAAAAATATAGACGAAGAGAAAAATATAGATGAAAGTATACCAAAAAGAGGGAGAGGTAGACCAAAGAAATTTTTTACTGAAGAAGAATATAAACAGCGTAAGAGAGAATATAATTTAAAGTATAAAAATACAGATAATGGTAAGAAAGTCACAGCTAAAGCGATGTCGAAATATGGTAAACGTATAAGACAAGAAAAGAGAGAGGCGATGAATTTAAATAACGAAATATAATATATTATTACATACGATGTTAATAATATATTATTATGCATGATAAATAATAAAATCTAAATTAATAATATACAATGTCGTTAAATCCTTCACCATTAGAAGTAATAGAAGTAAGAGATCCAAGAACTATAATAACAAATAAAAGACAATACGGATGTTTAAAAAGTGGTCAACAAACCACATTTAAACAATGTACAACAACTAATATATCATCATCATCAATTTCATTCTCATGCCCTCCTCCGAATACTGACGTTATTATCGATAGAAAAATTCTAGTAACCATTGCCGCAAGAATAACAATAAACGTGACCGCTAACGCTATAGGCGTAAATGTTTTTAGGACTGGTAGATATGCCCCTAGAGCGTTACCGATATCATCAAGTATTGAAACATTAACCGTTAATATAAATAATCAATCTATTTCTACAAATTTATCCGATATATTACCAGCATTACAACATTATAACAGTTGTGATTTAGTTAAAGCAACAGAATATTATTCACCTGCCATGCCAGATCAATCTCAATCATACGATGATTTATTAAATACATTCCGCAATCCATTGGGAGCATATGGAGATTCATCTTCTAGCAATTTACCACCAAGAGGAGCATATCCTTTTATAAATGTCGTTCAAAATCCTATAAGTACATCGGTAGGTCAACAACTAACTGGAATAATTGACATTCAAAGCACTGAACCTTTATTATGCAGTCCTTTAATATGGGGTAAACAAAGGGGTGCCGGTTTATACGGAGTAAATTCATTCGATGTTCAACTTAATTTCTTAGGAAATGCTGCGAATAGATGGTTATCATATTCAACAGATAATGGTGCTGTGACATTCTTATCATCATCAATATCTTTCACAGGCACATCATTCCAATCTTCTCCAACGTTATCATTTCAATATATTACACCAATGGATACGCAAATAATACCTAAAAATTTACCGTTAGTTTATCCATTTTTTCAAGTAGAACGATATCCAACAGATTATAGTAGTCAACTACCTGTTGGTAACGTATCTATCCCCATACAGAGTAATAATATTCAATTATCAAGTGTTCCACGTAGAATGTATTTATATGTTAGATTACGTAATCAAGATTTATATAACAGTCCAGTTAATACAGATACATTCGCTAGAATAGATAATGTAAACATACAATTTATGAATCAAACGGGTTTGTTATCATCCGCATCAGTTCAACAGTTATATGAGATTAGTGTTAGTAATCACTGCAATATGTCTTTTCCACAGTTTTATGGTTATAATTTATCAGCAGCTGGAGGTTTACCAGGTAATACTATATCAGGAACTCCTCCAACACCAAGCCAAGGGGGAAATCAAATAAATGGTATTGGTAGCGTCGTATGCATTGAATTCGCTAAAGATATAAGCCTACCGGATTTATTAGCTCCAGGTGTATCTGAACAGATTATGCTACAGGTAACGGTAAACTGTACTAATTTATCATATGTACCGATATTCGCAACATTCTACATAGTCACAGTATTAGAAGGTACGTTCACCATACACAATCAAAATTGTATGAAAAACATTGGCGTGTTAACTAAAAAAGATGTTTTGTATGCTTCTCAGAGTGGAGTCGTAAATTATCATGATGTGGAAGAAGTTAATGGTGGTGATTTCTTCAGTAGTTTAAAGGATTTAGGTAATAGAGTATGGACATACATAAAACCAGTACACGATTTCGTTAAAGATCATAAATTATTATCAACAGGTTTATCGTTAATCCCACAAACAAAAATGTTAGCTCCTATGGTTTCATCATTTGGTTACGGGGAAGGAGAAGGAGAAGGAGAAGGATATAATAGAAGAAATAGGGGTGGCGTTTTAATTGGTGGAGCGTCTATGAGTAGAAATAAATTACATCAACGTTTAATGAAATAAATTATATCGTTACTTAATCAAATAATAATATTTTATATAATTATTTGTTTTTGTATAACGATTTTTTAAAGAAACCTATTTTTATTGATGCGATAGAACCCTGATCTAAAATTAATGGGTGAATATATCCAAAATTATCCTCCCAGAATATTTTTAGATCGATGGATTTTAATGGTATGTTACTCATCATATCTATTATCCTATAATTATCTTTACCGCTAGGTTGATAAAACGCAACTGTCTGACTGTCACCTGCATTTATTATTTGCGGAACAAAATCGGATATTATCGGTAACCCAGAAGACGCATAAGATGATATATTACTCTGAACTATTTCCTGTCTTATAGGTATAGTATTGGATGTTATTAATAATCGTCTAACGGCTTGTATATTAGATATACTAGAATAATTTTGCGTGTATGTGTAGTAAGTTCTCGCTCCTACAACATAAGAAGTTGGTTCGATAGGATTAGGTGATATATTCATTATATTCATATGACCTACCATATTCCCTACATTATATGATGAATTTGTGAATAATGATGAAAAATAGTAATATAGTAGATCATTCATAAAAAAGTAGTTAGATGTAGATGGAGGATTAGGATAGGTTGTAACGAATGGAGCTGGTAATGTCAATGAAAATAGATCGGTGCTTTTATTAAATGAAAAATATGGTGGGTCATATCCTCCCGTTAATGTTGCTAATGTTGGCGTAGGATTCGGTGGATTTAATGGAGTGTTCCACCAACTCACTAATGTCTTATTTATCGAAAAAAGAAATAGATCATATGAATATAAAAAATAATATGCTGAATCTTGAGATGTTGAATTAGTTGGTTTATTTTCACCGTTTACACAAAAATATATGATATTAGTCTGATAGTTTACATTATTAAATCTACAACCAAAAATTAATGGTGTTATATCTGGGTCATTCGTAGGGTTATTTTTTAAAACAGGCATCTGCATTATCGGTGTATCCAATGGAATTGTAAATCTAGTTATCGCACAATAATAATTCTCCGGATTATCTAATATATTATTTGTTTTATATTCATTATACACTGCTTCTTTATGATGAGTAAAATTTACACCTCCGGATTTAGAAGAGTCATAAGTGGTGTCTAAATTGCTTATTGATACGTTAACATATATATTATCTACTTCGTTATCAGTCATTTATATAAATACCATTAGATTTTTTATTATTTACTCGTATGTATTAATCTTAATAATTTTTTATTATATTCATCTGTTAATTTATGTACTTTCGTTTTACGATGATTCGATACATTATTTCGATGATATTTAACACCACACACATCACATATAACCATATTATTGTTAATTTTTTTGGGTTGTTCAATTATTGATTTACCGATAGGTTTCATTATTTCTATTATCTTATCATCATCTTCTAATATTGGCGATGTTATTTTTTCTAATATATCGTATTTACTCATTATATATTATACATATATTATTTTTTATAGTGTATGTAATTTATTTTAAATTGTATATACTTTAATATTTTTTATTATGTTAGTATATATTATAATGTTAACATACAACGAGACAGATAAACCCATCGTTTCAATAGGAAATAAAGATATATTATTTATAGATGAAAATAGTGAATATGATGACGATTTTACTGAATTTAGAAACACTAAACATAAAATTAAAATTATACCAAACCCTAATTATAGAAGTGTATTTTATGTTGCCGGTCCGAGTGGAAGCGGTAAAACATCATTCGCTGTAGATATCGTAAGAACGTATAAAAAACTACATCCTAGACAGCGTTTTTATTTATTTTCTAGAACCAATTACAATAACGATCCAGCTTTCACGGGTATAAAAGTTAATCAGGTTATGATCGATGAGAATTTAATTGATAATCCTATTGATATAGAGAAAGATATCGGTGAACCATGTATCATATTATTTGATGATTGTAATACTATACAAAATAAAGAACTTAAGAGTGCTGTCGATGCTTTATTAAATGATATATTGGAAGTTGGTCGTAAATTAGAAATCACTGTCATTGTTACTAATCATCTTGTTATTCCTAACGAAAAAAAGATGGCTAGAACGATATTGAATGAGATGCAATATTTAACGGTATTCCCTAAATCAGGGTCAGCATATCAAATAAAATATGTATTGAAACAATATTTTGGATTAAGTAAACAACAAATAGATAGGATTATGTCATTAGATAGTAGATGGATATTTTTAAGTAAATCATACCCTTTATATGTGGTATATGAGTATGGAGTTTTTATTTTATGATCATATATATATGAATAAACAAGATTATCCTCTAAGCAATTATGACATAAAAAACTTATTAGATAATAATATAAAAATAGTGTTATACAGTGAGTTAAATAAATATGCTAATATTGACGAATTATTATATCCATTTAACGCTTTCATTCTTTTAATAGAAACTAGGCCTAGATATGGTCATTGGGTTAGTGTTATTAAAATTAATGATAGTGATATTGAATTTTTTAATAGTTATGGAGGATATCCGGATTATACATTAAATAAAATGAGCGATAATTTTCCATATTTATCGATGTTGTTATATAAATGTGATTATAATTTATTTTATAATGAGTTTGCTTTTCAAAAACATGATAGTGATGTAAAAACATGTGGTCGACATAGTGTATGTAGAGTTATGTATAAAAATTTAGACATTTATGAATATAAACAAATATTGGATAAGCTATGCAATAAATATAAATGTGATTATGATACAATTGTAACTATAATAACCAATAAAATAAATTTTATCTGACGCATATATATATATATATTGATGAATAGATTAGAACCCTCAGAATTAGAACATTATAGAGCTATGTATAGATTATATAATAATAAAATAGCTAATGGTGGAGTGATGACAGGTGGAGTGATGACAGGTGGTAGGGCACGACTTGATGGTGGTTGTTCTGATTGTTATGGCGGTGTTTTAATAGGAGGAGCGCGTGGAAAAAAACAGGTGAAAAGTGGTAAAAAAACGAATTTTGATAGTAATATTATGAAATCTTTACTTATGAAGCAGCGACATCTATGTGATACTAATGCAACATTATATGACGTAGTCGGTCATTTAAATAAATCTGATATGCAAAACTATAAAAATAAATATGGTGATGTGACAAAACGTAAAATGTTAAATCTTGTTGATGCTTATTATAATTCCACTAAAAAACCAGTTAAACGTGTAAATAGTAAAAGAAAAGTTGTTAAGCCTGTCAAACGCGTTACCGTCAAACGTGAGAAGATTGATAAATTAACACCATTGTCGTTGAGTGAAGATGAAGATGAAGATGAAACTTTTTATGGTCATATTAAGGCTATCCCTAGTAAATTAAAAGATATATATATGGAAAATGAAAGTGAAATCGTTAAAGCCATACCAAAAATGGCTAAAACAATTTATGAAAGTGCTAGCAAAGCATTAACAGGTAATGAATTAGTTGATGTTAAGATGTTGACAAATATATATGACGATAAAACTCATGAACTTGTTGATGTTAGAGATATTGATTATAAACTTACACCAAATGAAATAAAAGAAATAGATACCTCGAAACCTTTAGAGCTTACTGTGTCAGAATTAAATGCAAATGTTGATAGTGGAGTAGCGTTAAATTTAGGTGAACCTGCGACTGCATTATTAGCAGCTGGAGGAGCTAAAAAAACACGTAAAGTGCGTAAAAATAAATATCCAAGTGAAAAACAGTTGATTAGACTCGGTCTTAATAAACAACAACTTGAAAATAAATTGAAACGATCATATTCTTCTCCTGTTGTTAGAAGTAATTTAAGAAAACGATTAGGTAATAGATATGAAACTCTTACTAAAAAAAATACATGTATGATAGAAAATGAAGTTGGTCCTTATTACTTAAATTCAAATAACTCATGTGTACCATTTTCGGTTGCTAAACATAAGAAAGTGATGAATAAATTGCCGGATGAACTAGAATATTCTAAGAGAAAATATAAAACATTTAAAAATAAGAAGAGAGGAGTATGTAGACACCCATCTTTGACAGGTAAATATGTATTAAAAAATGGATTATGTGTTACTGCAAGAAGTGGATTGACACCTTCAGAATATGCAAAATATTACAATAAATAAAAAAAAAATATCATTTAAGTATATAAAATGGATGAATTAATTTCTGGAAGTGCTTTAATCGGATATTCGAGTCAATATAATTGGCCAAATTTAAAACCACCGTCTGAAGGTTTACCACATTATCCACCGATAAGCGATGATGTTAATCAAAATTATTCTTTAACGTATGGTTCTACTAATGTGTTAGTTTTTCAGAGAAATATACAACATGGTAATACACCGGGAAATAAGGGTGAATATTGTTTTGGTACTGTGTCAACTAATGCCGGACTAACTGGTTGTTTATACTATTGTTTTGATGATAATAAATGGTCGCGGATATTAATGGATCCTAATTTTTAAAATATTATATCATTAATATAATATAATATTATACAATGTCAGTCGAAACTTTAAACTCTTGTAGTGAACAAATAATATGTGGTGGATCTTTATCATGTTCAACTTCAAATAATAACAGCGTATTAATAACTGCTAGCGATGTTAATGGAGATATTATAAGCGATCGCGCTGGTAATAATGGATTTAAGATATTCCCATTTTATTATAAATTCCCTAATCAATCTACTCCACCGACAATGCCAGTAATAGCCACTATTTCATTACCATTAAGTACTGCGATTTATATCGAACTTATAATAAATGCATATTCTGATAATATACCAGGTGGTCCCATATGTCCAAGATATATGTTGATAAGTTTTCAAAATATTAATGGTACTATTAGCGCAGGTATGGCTGTCCAAAATTTAATTTCTACGTTTATAGGTAATTTTAGCATGAATTCTTTAGTAAATTTATCTTATAATGCTGTTAATGGAACACCGGCGAATAATTATTTAGGCTATGTTTCTATTCTACCAGGAACAAGTTCAGCAAGTATAGTAAACTATAATTGTTATATTAGTGGTGTTATGCGGATATATCAATAATTTCACGCACATATAATATTTATTTTATCATATATATTATATAAATGTCTGTAAGTTCGTTGTCTACTCCAAATAATATAAATTTAAATGGGTCATCTATCTGTTTATCTAATAATCCGGCATCATATCCAGTCGGTATATTAAATTGTTTAAATAATTCTTACACACCAGCATTAAGAGAAGTAGGAGGTGGTGGTTATAGCGTTATACCAATAAAATATGTCTATCCTAATCAAGCAACTGCGCCAACGATACCGACAGCTATCACTATACAAATACCTAATAATAGTCATGTATATGTATTATGTAATTTTGTGTGTGTTAGTAACACAGGTACATTCTTTGTTAGGTATACACTTCAATCATTTTATAATGCTGGTGGAAGTATAATTGATGGCGTGCCAATAACTTCGTTGGGTGGAACGGCGGGAACGTTAACAAATATATATTTAGGTACACGTGTTTTTACGAATGGGACTGTAGGAAATGGAAATGTTGGTTCTGTTAGTTTCCCATTATCCGCAAATACAACGGCTATCGTAGGTCAATCATGTACTGTATCGTGTACTTTTACTATAATTCAATAATATGATTAATATAAATATATTATGTTTATATTAGTGATAAACATCTAAAAATCATCTAATATTTTAAATATTCGTGGATTGTCGATTTTCGCGTCTGAATATCCATCATTACGTTCTTCGAAAAAATTACTTTTAGAATATGCGTCTATTTTCTTCATAAAATCAAAAGGGTTATCAGTATTATATTTTTTGTTATAACCTAATTGTACTAATAGTCTATCGGCAACATATTTAATATATTGAGACATTAACATCGCATTCATGCCTAATAATCTGCATGGAAGTGAATCATTGATAAACTCGTCTTCAATTTCAATAGCTTCATCCATAATATCATAAATAACGCTTTCCTTTAACTTATTCGATAATAATGAATATAATAAACAAGCTAATTCAACATGTTTAGCTTCATCTCTTGCAATGAATTTATTCGATTTTCTTAATCCTGGCATGATACCACCATTACGAGTCTTTAACCAAAATATTGACGCGAATGATCCACTAAAAAATACTCCTTCCACGATAGCAAACGCTGTTAATTTATGTGCAAAAGTTTTATCACAGTCTATCCATTTTTTACACCATAATGCTTTTTTCTTAATTGATGGGAATGTACTAATGGAATTTATCAGATTATCCTTTAGTGTATTATCTTTTATAAAAGTATCCAACATCAATGAATACATTTCTCCGTGAATATTTTCCATTTCCATCTGTTTACCATAAGCACATTCAGCTTCCTTTATTTTTATCATATCGATCAAATTCTCTTTAATATTCACATTCACTATTCCATCAGCTGAAGCAAAAAATGCTAAAACATACATTATAAATTTCCTATCGTCATCACTTAGTTTATTCTCCCAGTCTTTAATGTCTTTAGAAAGATCTACCTCTTCGACAACCCAATTTAATTTAAGTTGTTCCTTATAATTTTTCCATATACTATTATATTGTATTGGTAATACCGTATATCTATGATTTTTATTAGATAATATCGCTTCATATTGTATTGATGCGCTAAAATCATCATAATATTTAGTGTATGATGATGTATATGTATCTTCCATTATATAATATTACAATATATTATAAATTATTTTTTCTATATTAAAACGTTCTACTCACTGTCTGATGGGAGAAAGTCAATATCATCATAGTATGCCAATTTACGTCTTCTATCTGTTTCCTTTCGTTCACGTCTTTTATTTTCTTCTTGGCGTTTCTTTTCTTCTTCCCAACGTTTTTCTTCTTCTTGCTTCTTTCTATATAATTGTGTATTAGTGTATTCACTATATTTCGTCGCATATGCGAATTCTAACTCTTCCTTTCTTAATTTAAGTTGTTTATGCGCCTCACTATAACCTAATTTATTAACGTCATCCGTACTTGGATATCGACCGCAATCTTTACGTTCCCTATCGCATGTATCTAGTTCACGCTCTATCGTTTTCTCCATTAATTCTATATCACTTTGTTTTAACTTATCTCTATTATCGCTAAAATATTCAGTACGTAATTTTTCAATATATATCTCTTTTCTTCTTCCCCTCTCATATTCAAGTCTATGTTTCTCGCTTTCACGCTGTCTTTCTGCGTATTCCTCTTCTAACTTTTTTTGAACTTTATCAATTAATGACTTGGGTAGTATCCTCTCATAGTGGTGTGCTTTCCATCCAATACTATCAAGCTTACCATTGTGTTTAAATTTTCGTTCTTCTATGGTGCGCAAGCCGCTATATTCAAGTAAATTATAGTATTTTTCACCTTCTTGTTTTATTACATCAGTAGATAACTTTTTACCACTATCTACATACTTTATAAGCGCGCAAAAATAACATAAATCACCTTCCTCATCACACCACGCAAACACGCCACGATTGGCTTCACGAGCTGTCGCTTTACTCCTTGCACTCCTTCCAAATATCATATCAACTCCGCTTTTGTAAGCATTTCGCGCGTAAATTTCACTATCATATTCTATCTTTATACCAACATTTTTTACTTTATAGCCTCTATTTTTATGCAACATATTAAAACAGGGTTTTTTTTCTCCCGGTCTTATATTATGACATCTTTTTGCGATCTGCGTGATACCTTTTTCTTTATGATATGTCACACATGCATCACATAAATAAATTATATTACCATTGTATGATAAATTATTATTCCCATGAGTCTTATGCATACAATGTTCACATCTATGTTTATATTTCTTAATAAAATCAAACTTATATTTTTTATGAAGGTAAGCGCATATTTCCTTTGGTCTATACACCGTACAGTAACCTTCAAAATCTTTAAAAATGCAATCGCGTACAACCTTTTTTAATTCTACGGCTAGTTCCATACATTGTTCATTTCCGGTGTAATATAATAATTTCGCTTGTTGATAATAGTAACATCTTACACATAAACCGTCATTGCTAGCTTCTAATATATTACAATCTTTACAGATGATGATTTTATTATCCATCTCGTTGTTCTTTTTGCTAGCATTTTCATCATTATCAGTTTTATTATCGGTTTCATCATCACTTTTATCATCACTTTTATCATCACTTTCATTATCAGTTTCATCATCAGTTTCATCATCACTTTTATCATCACTTTTATCAGTTTCATCATCAGTTTCATCATCGCTTTTATCATCACTTTTATCATCACTTTTATCAGTTTCATCATCACTTTTATCATCACTTTTATCAGTTTCATCATCAGTTTCATCATCACTTTTATCATCACTTTTATCATCACTTTTATCAGTTTCATCATCAGTTTTATCATCAGTTTCAAGTTGATCGATTTCTTCAAATTGTTTGTATATATTTTCCATTCTCATATCATGAATTACATCAGATTTAAGCAATAATATTTCTCTATCTATTGCTTCTAATAATAATAATTCCCTATCTATCGCCTCTAAAAATAATCTACGTTCTTCAGTTTCATTATTATCGTTTTCATCATCACTTTTATTATTTTTATCGACATTACTTTCATCATCTTCTAGCGTTAATGGTTCTAATCTGCTATTTTCTTCATTGTTATGGTGTTTTTCACTTCTTTCCCATTCCAAATACCTATTTAAAAACCCACTATAATAATCAGGATCCGATGCACGTTTTGACCCTGGTTTATATATTCTACCTCCATATTGTTCCAACAATGAATGATATTTGGATATCCCACTATACATATTAACCAAAATTTTATACATTCGTTGTTGTTCAGTCACAGGTACGTTAAGTTTAGTCTCCATTTTTTTTCTATACTTTTAAAAAAGATTTTTTTTTTTTCTATATTTTTGGTGAAAAAATGTATGACAAAATCAGTGCTTTTTTCTACCGTTTTGTCACCCATTATGTTACCCCAATCTTCATCGGTAATCATAATATACATATCCACTACGCAAATCTTCATTGGTGATCATAATACA
>WBZO01004390.1_pt1 | contig 15298 bp, 8 predicted proteins | sample 5204261 | NCBI WGS metagenome assembly WBZO01 (sample SAMN12412400, study PRJNA552823) | activated sludge metagenome | isolation source: activated sludge from anammox sidestream of wastewater treatment plant... | place: USA: North Carolina | collected 2017-09 | reverse complement strand
ATTTGGGCGGCGTCTTTTGGGCGCTGGCTGTGTTAGTGAAATAGTTACGTAGCTAAGGCTATGCGCCTATTTCACTGCCTTGCCAGCCCCCAAAATACACTCGCCGAAACACCCAACTTATTTCCGGCACGTTCCTTAGGAGCTGTTTGGCTTTAGCTACCGTAGAGGAAAAGGCAACTTTTAGAGCTTGTTTGGGATTTGGTCACTTGGCTAAAAAACGCAAACAAACTCTTAGCTATTGCTGAAAAATTTGCTTGGCTCTGGACGGAAAAGACACCTTTTTAGCCCGGTAAGCTCCATCCAAACAGCATCTCTACGAAAGCACCAAAACACAAACAAACTCTTAGCCCGGTGAGCTAAATCCAAACAACTTCTGAGCGCTCGGGGTTTCAAAGTTGGAGAAAAGAAACAAGGTAGCTAAACAGCTAAGCGCCATGGAGTTAGCAACGAAAGGCCCGACAGGATTGAATCTGCCGGGCCTTTTCGTAGCGCGGGGCGGGCTTGAACCGCCGACCTTGTGATTATGAATCACACGCTCTGACCGGCTGAGCTACCGCGCCGTTTTTCCAAAGTGGCCGCAAATATAGCGCATTTACTTTTCAAAACATTTTACCTGTAAAAGTTTTCCAAAAAAAACTGTGGCCTGGCCTGCTCAGGCTGACATGTTTTGCCTTCAGATTTCAGCCGTTGAGGCGTTTCAACCCCGCTTTGGCTTGCTGATGCAGGCCTGTTTTGTGGTCGTCGGGCGACATGGAAAGGCACTGGCGATAGGCTTCTCCTGCCTGTTCTGTTTTTCCTTGTGCTTCGAGGATATGGCCTTTTTCCAGGGCTGCCCGGCAGGCAAAATACCAGGTGCTCTTTGCACCCTGGCTGATGGTAGCCTGGTAAAATTGAAGGGCTTCGGCTGTGCGCCCGAGTTTGTGGGTGATCCGCCCCATGCGGTAGGAAAATTCCAGTTGGTTTCTTTCAGAAAAATAATCCTCCTGTTTTTTGTTTTTCAACTGGTCAAAGGCCTGTTGAAAATGCCCACCGTCAAAAAGGAGTCTGGCTTTGAGCAGATCCAGAGCGGGCAGCAGGCCCGATTTAGCTTCGTCAAAAGCGCTGCGGTCGCTACCAACGACAGTGTAACCTTTCGACTTACAAAGTCCTACGTACTTGCTGTAGGCTGGCCTGTCGCCATGAATCAAGCTGTACCAGGCCAATTTCTGGTAGGCATCTTTGATAAAATTTCGCCCTTTGAAGTTGTTCACATATTGCAGGAGGTATTTGTCGGCGTCCTCGTCCAACCGCTGCAACTTGGTCAAGCCGAGCATGTAGTCGAGGTAGTGAAAAGGGTAATATTGATTGCCCTGGGGTCTTTTTTCCAAAAGAGCAATGGCCTCGTTTCCTCGGTCGGTGCGCATGGCTACATTGGCCATAACGAAACAAGCCAGTGGATTTTCGGCAGGTTTGAGTCTGGCCGTGTTGATGACTTTCCAGGCTTTTTCGTTGTCGTTATCCAGATGCAGGAGCAGGTAAGCGTAATACACGTAAATTTCCTGCTCGTAGATAAAGTCCTTTTTTCGGGCGTAGGCGATCACCTCTTCCAGTTCGCTCCTCCCCTCTCCTATTGTTCCCTTCAGGCTACTCAGCCAGTCAACAGCCCATCTGTAATTGCCCGGGATGGTTCCCGTCATGGCGTGGAGGATGCCCAGGTCTTTTTTGTTGGGCATGAAGTGGGGAAACTTTTCTGCGTTTTCCGTCAGCAACTTGAAAGCCTTGTTAGTTTCAAAAAATGCGGTCGGGAATTGCTCAAACTTCAACCTTGCCAAGGCCCATTGCAGGCGAATATCGGCCTGCAAAAACAGGTAATAGGGAGATTCTCTATCGCCCAGTTTTTGAATTTGGCTGAGGCGCAGGTCCTTGTTTTTTTCAAGCTTTTTAAACTCAGCCTCGTCTTCGTTTAAATAGACGTGAAAGAAATCGAGGTAGTTTTCAAGGTGAAGGATGAGCAGGTTGCCGGGGTCAGCCTGCCGGATATGGGCCAGTTCACTTTCTGCCTCTTCAAAGCGCAGGCTCATGATTTTCAAGTAGGCTGATTTCATGTCGGGTGTCCATTCGAAGCGTCTCTGAGCGTCGGCCGAAGAGGCAAGCAGCATGAATAAAAGTGATAAAAGCAACAGTTTCGGCATCGGGGAATGGCTAATGGCTGGTAGATTTTAGAAGTATTTGAATTGCGCTTAGGGGGTTAAAACGTCGCCTTTTTCTCTCAGGCGGCCAAATCTAAACAGTTTTTTAGCTATTGTTAAAAAATTTCCTTTGTTCAGAGCTAAAAAGGCACCTTTTTATTTCCAGCAGCCCAACCCCAACCGCATCTAAAAACGGGCAATTTTTCGTTAATTTTTCTCCTATTTTCCGTTGCGTAGCAGCGCTACGGAACGGAAAAAAAGGGGAAAAGTGGCGTAGAAAGGCCGTTTTTTAGCCAAGTGACCCAATCGCAAACAAGCTGTAAAGCCTGGGCTGTGTCTTCCTGACGCCGACCGTGCCAGGAAAATAGCTGGCAGAATCAGGTAGCTGTTTCACGACCTAGTCCACTTCTGAAATCCACTTGTCGAAATATCGGGTCTACACCTTAGAAATCCAGCTTTGTTTTGAAAATGACACTTGTATAGGCTTTGTTCCCAACCTATACTTATATATTTGCGCCCGGTTTTGGCGAAGCAGATGAATGTAAAATCTTACTTTTAAAACCGCCCAAGCCTAATTTTCATGAAAAAATTGCTATTTCTCCTTCCCATTGCTTGTCTTCTCTCCTTTTCTATTTTTGGTCAAAAAGGTGGAACAGTGCGGGGAACCATGTTGGACAAAAACACGGGCGAGCCGCTGTTGTTTGGAACCATCCTGCTGAAAGACACCAAGATAGGCACCAATACCAATGAAGAAGGTTTTTTCAGCATAGGCAACGTGCCTTCCGGAAACTACACTTTAATTGCGAGCTACACAGGCTACGAGAGTTTGGAAGTTGAGATCAGTGTAAAAGAGGGCGGCATCGTGACCCAGCAACTCATGCTTACTTCATCGTCCGTAGATTTGAGCACGGTAGAGCTGTCTGCCAGAAGGGAGAAAGCCAGGTCGGACATTCAAATTTCCAAAGTCACCGTGACGGCTAACCAGATCAAGTCGCTGCCGGGAACAGGCGGGCAAGCCGACATTGCTCAATACCTGCCAGTGCTGCCGGGCATCATTTCCACGGGCGACCAGGGAGGGCAGATCTACATCCGGGGTGGCTCTCCTATACAAAACCGGATATTGCTGGACGGCATGACTATCTTCAATCCATTCCACAGCATTGGCTTTTATTCTGTTTTTGAAACAGAAATCATTCGCACAGTGGACGTTCTCACAGCAGGCTTCGATGCGGAATACGGTGGCAGGGTGTCGGCAGTACTCGACCTAAAAACAAGAGACGGCAACAAAAAGCACCTGGCAGGTCTGGTCAGTGCTAATCCTTTCCAAGCCAAAGCATTGCTGGAAGGGCCTATCCGGAAGTTCGAAGAAGGTGGGGGCCACAGTTCATTCCTGATTACTGCCAAACACTCTTATATTGACAAAACCTCTCCTCTGCTTTACCCTTACGCAGTGGATACCACTTTTTACAGATACAGCAATGACACTACCTTCGGCGGAAAGGACGCCAAAAGGCTGCCCTTCAGCTTTACTGATATTTACGGAAAGCTCTCTTTCGGTACGTCTAACGGTAGCAAACTCAACCTCTTTGGATTCAACTTCAACGACAACGTAGATTACGTCGGAGTGGCCAGACTCGGTTGGAACTCTGCCGGTGGGGGGGCAAATTTCACGCTGATTCCACCCAACTCCAACCTGATCATCGGCGGCACAGTCGCCTATTCGGACTACGATATCGAGTTGAAAGAAGCCGACGGGCAGCCTCGCACAAGCAGTATTTCCAACTACAACGTCTTGTTGGATTTCACCTACTTCGGCATGAATCAGGAAGTAAAATACGGCTTCGAGGTCAATGGATTGGACACGGACTTCCGCTTCAGGAACTTCCTGGGGCTAACCATTGGCCAGAAGAGTTTCACCACCGAGCTGGCAGGTTTCCTGAAATACAAAGCCAAATTAGGGGACTGGATCCTCGAACCCAGTTTGCGAATTCAATTCTACCCTTCTCAAAACACCTCTAACATCGAACCTCGCTTTGGCGCCAAGTGGAATATCTCCGACAGATTCCGCTTCAAGGCAGCCGGCGGGCGCTACTCCCAGAACCTCATCAGCAGCGTCAGCGAGCTGGACGTAGTCAACCTTTTCGTCGGCTTCCTCACGGGGCCAGAGGAGCGGGTAACAAAACCCGGCAGCTTTGAAGCCGCACCTCACCGCCTGCAAAAAGCCTGGCACGCCGTCGCAGGGGTCGAAATTGACGCAACGAATAACCTCGAGCTGAATATTGAGCCTTATTACAAAGGCTTCACCCAACTCATCCAGATCAACCGCAACAAGCTCAACCTGACCGACCCAAACTTCGTCACCGAAAAAGGAGAAGCATACGGCATTGACCTCACCGCCCGGTATGAAAAGCAAAACTTGTACCTGTGGGCTACTTATTCCTTTGCCTTCGTCAACCGGGATGACGGTGAGCAGGTCTATCCGACGGTCTTTGACCGCAGGCACAACGTCAATGTACTGGCTTCCTACAAATTTGGCGAAGGGCGGGATTGGGAAGCATCCGTGCGTTGGAACTTAGGCTCGGGGTTCCCTTTCACCCTCACACAGGGATTTTATAACGACTTCAATTTCCAGGATGGAATAGACTCCAATCCCATCACACAAAACGGCAGCCTCGGCGTCATACTGGATCACAAACGCAACGGTGGCCGGCTCCCTTATTATCACAGGATGGACGCCTCGTTGAAGAAAACCTTCAAACTGGCACATCGCACTACGCTGGAGGCAGTGGTCAGTGCTACCAACCTCTACAACCGGGAGAACATTTTCTATTTCGACAGGATCAGAAACCAACGGATCAACCAGTTACCGATCATGCCGAGTGTCGGACTAACTTTTAACTTTTAAAATAACCAGGCCTGGCGGGCTGATTGACCCGAACGTCTCTCACCGGGGCCTTTATAATCTTTTGTAATGAATCTGCACGAATACCAGGGTAAAGAATTACTCAAAAGCTATGGTGTTGCCATCCAGGAAGGCTTTGTCGCCCACTCTGTGGATGAAGCGGTTGAAGCTTGGCACAAAGTCAGAGAAGCAACGGGAACCGACTTTGTGGTCGTCAAAGCACAAATTCATGCCGGAGGCCGCGGCAAAGGCGGTGGGGTCAAGCTGGCAAAAAACCTCGACCAGTTGAAGGAGTACGCAGGAAGCATCCTGGGCATGATGCTCAAAACGCCTCAAACTCCCGGCGGCGTGAACGGCCCCGGCAAGCTGGTGCGCAAGGTGCTGATCGCAGAAGACAGCTACCGCCCAGATTTTGATGCCTGCAAAGAGTTTTACATCTCCATCCTTATGGATCGGGAGAAAAAATGCAATGTCATCATCTACTCCACCGAAGGAGGAATGGACATTGAAAAGGTGGCCGAAGAAACACCCCACCTCGTCCACAAAGAATACGTGCACCCGACGCTGGGGCTTCAGGGTTTCCAATGCCGCAAAATTGCCTTTAACCTTGGCCTTAGCGGGGATGCTTTCAAAAATATGGTAAAATTCATCACGAGCCTTTACAAAGCTTTCACGGGCGGCGATGCCACTTTGTTTGAGATTAACCCCTGCCTCAAAACGCCGGATGGCCGCATTGTGGCGGTGGACTGCAAGGTGTCGCTTGATGACAACTCCTTGTACCGGCACCCCGATCTGGAAGCCATGCGCGACACCGACGAAGAGGACCCCACCGAGGTGGAGGCCAAGAATTTCGACCTGAACTACGTCAAACTCGACGGCAATGTGGGTTGCATGGTCAACGGCGCTGGCCTGGCTATGGCCACCATGGACATCATCAAGCTGTCGGGTGGCGAGCCTGCCAACTTCCTCGACGTCGGCGGCACCGCCGATGCCAACCGGGTGGAGCAGGCTTTCCGCATCATTCTGAAAGATCCGGCCGTGAAGGCTATCCTCATCAACATTTTCGGTGGAATCGTCCGCTGCGACCGGGTTGCACAGGGTGTTGTGGATGCCTACAAAAACCTCGGCAATATCAAAGTGCCCATCATCGTACGGCTCCAGGGTACCAATGCCGACCTGGCCAAAAAGATCATTGACGAGTCAGGGCTGAAAGTCCACTCGGCCATTTTGTTGCAGGAAGCAGCCGATAAAGTAAAAGAAGTGCTTGCAGCGGCATAAGCTCCAGCGATAAGCGGTGGGCCGCCGTTTAGAAGTTGTTTGGATTTAGCTGCCGGAGAGAAAAAAGGCGAAGAAGACGACTTTTTAGGCCGGTAAGCTCAATTCAAACAGCTTCTTATCATTCTTTGAAGGTCGTTTTTCCCCAGCGTTTAAAGGTGAAAAAAGTCATGATGAGAAAAATCCGACGCATGAGCCGATAGGAGAACCAGTTCCGAACCTGCAAGAAGTAGTTTTCCTTTTTGTGTACCTTGTCGAGGGTGATTTTTTCACTTCCTTCCAGCACCCAGCTCAACACAATGCCCAGCTCTTTCACTGTTTTAGTATCAATGGATTCCACGTTGGTTTCTATACTGCCGTAAGTGCTCAGGTAGTTCAGGTTGAACGAGCCGAGGGTGAACCACTTGCCGTCAATCAGCATGACCTTGGCATGCAGCACGGAATCATTCCACTCAAAGATTTCAACGTCATTTTTTAAAAAAAAGCGATACAAATGGGTGCTGGCGTATTTGATGATGGGCACATCAGATTGCCCAGGCAACACCAGGCGAACGGAGATGCCATTTTTTGCTGCCTTCACCAGCGCATTTCTGAATCGAAGCCCCGGCAGGAAATAACTCGCTACGATGACGATGGATTGTTCGGCCTCCTGAACGGCCTGGCGATAGCGGTCATCCACCTGGTTTTTGTAGCGAAACCAATCGTTGTGGATGACCTTGGTCAGCTCGATGAGCTTTTGCCCTGGAGCTTTTGACCTTCCCAGCAGCTTAACGGTTTTGAACAGCTTCCTGCCCCACAGATCCCTGCAAATCTCCTGAACCTGAAGGCAAACATTGCCTTCCAACCAGAGGGCAAAGTCGAGCCAGGGAGGAGCCGAAGCACTCCCGCGGTAGTTGTCGGCAATGTTGATGCCTCCGATGATGGCGTGTTTACTGTCGGCCAGAGCGATTTTATGGTGCAGCCTGCGGCCAAAGACCCAACCCTGGAAGAAAATTAGGGGGGAAAAAAAACGAACCTGTATGTTAGCCTGTTTCAATGAAGCTGTGAAGTTTTTTGATAAGCCTCCTGAACCGTAGGCATCAAGCAGAAGGAATACTCGGACGCCCCTGGCTGCAGCCCGCTTCAGGGCTTCTGCTACTCGCAAGCCGGTGCTGTCTTCAGCAAATCTGTAAGTTTGCAGGTGTAATTCCGTATGGGCGAGGTCAATAAGCCGTTCTAACTGCTTAAAAAAATACTCGCCTCCATGCAGAAGCCGGATAGAGGAATTCATGCGGGAAGATGATTTGCCGTGAAAATAAAGAAAACCCTGCAACAAGACGCTGCAGAGATTTCATCTTCAGTAACCTGCACGGGAATTGAACTCCGTAATCACCGAGGACGAAGAGTCAGGAAAAGTCAGGAAAATAAAGGGTTTGCAGAATCTTTTTTTTGGAACATACCCCAATCATGATGGGTATATCGCTATTTCACCAATGCCGATGGCTCGTTCAGGCATGCGTTCATTGCGACAAAAATTCCCTCCAGGCGAAATGCCTGCACCTGAAACAGAAAGGGCGACACCATGCCATACGCTCCCTGCGTGGTTGTGATCCAACGTTTCCTTCGGTATAAAACTCATGCAGCCCCAGCAACAAATTATTTATCAACCATTCGTCCATCGGAGGTTCAAGAGGTCGTTGTTTTCCACCCAAACGAGTGTGAAATCCGCACAGCTTGGTTCCAGCGTGAGAACTGAGGAAGGAAACACAGAAAGGGAGTAAAAAGAGAAGCCTTTCAAATATTTTGTTAGAGCATGTTGGAGTTTTGGCGCCTGAGCCAAGATATGGTTTGAATTGAGTTTGCCGAGTTAAAAAGATGCCTTTTCAGCCCAGTGAGCAAAGAAAATTTTTCAGGAATAGTTAAGACGCTGTTTGAATCGAGCTTACCAGGCTAAAAAACCGCCTTTTTGCCTCTGGCAGTCCAATCCAAGCAGTATCTGAGAACGAGCAACTTTTGTCAGGTTTTTAGCTTATTGAAGTTGGGGGGAATCCCTACGGAGTTGAAAAATGGTAAGAAGCAGACAAAAATGCGCCGTTTTTAGCCAAGGTGCCAAATCCCCACATGCTCTTGCCTGCTAATTGCAAAAAAGAAAGCCACTGTAAATCAATGACTTACAGTGGCTTCTTAGTAGCCCGTACGGGAATTGAACCCGTGTCTCCACCTTGAAAGAGTGATGTCCTAACCCCTAGACGAACGGGCCGTTGGTGTTTATTAACACGAGCTTTCTTTAAAAGCGGGGCAAAGATATACAAGTCTTTAGAAAATCAAAACGGGTAGAAAAAAAAAATTCAGCGGTGACAAAAGGCATTGGTAAAACAGATAGCGGTTTGATTACCTTTGCCACATCAAATATTATTAGTAACTACTTAGCGGATGTTGGGGATTTTGGGAAAGGTTTTTCAAATTCCTGCTAATGGCGCCCCGAATTGTGGAAGGAGGAAGAAGAATTTCATTTTCCTTCCTCCTTCCACACGTTCTTAGGAACGTGCCGGAAATAAGTTGGGTATTTCGGCGGGTGTATTTTGGGGGCTGGCAAGGCAGTGAAATAGGCGCATAGCCTTAGCTACGTAACTATTTCACTAACACAGCCAGCGCCCAAAAGACGCCGCCCAAATGCGTAAGTTAGTTCCGACACGTTCCTTATTTCAGAAGCTGTTTGAATTTAGCTTATCGGGCTAAAAAGTCGTCTTTTCTCTCCGGTAGCCCAATCCATACAGTTTCTTAAAGGACAGCCCAAAGTTTTAGTTGGGCAGCAAAGTCAGCTAACAGGCGCCCATTTCGCATAGGCCTGTATGACTTTCCGGGCTATTTTATCGTTGTCAAAATAATTTTCAGCAAACAGCCGTGCGTTTTGTCCGATTTTCAACATTTCCTCGCTGTGCTCAAAGCACCAGTTTATTTTTTGAATAAAATCTTCAGGTGTTTCCGCAAGCAAAAAGTGTTGGCCGTCTATTCCCCCGATGCCTTCAGCGCCCACGGCTGTTGAAATCACGAGGCGCCCCAGGGCCATGCTTTCTACCAATTTGACCCTCATGCCACTGCCGGAAAACAAGGGAGCCAAAAGTACAGCATGTGTATTCACAAAAGATTTGGCGTCGGGTATTTCACCGTGAAAAAACACGCCTTTAACCGATTTGTTGAGTAGCCAGGCCGGCGTATTTTTCCCTGCAACGTGAAATTCCAGGTGGGGGAATCTGCGCTGGAGTTCGGGCCATGCTTTCTCAATAAACCAAAGGACGCCTGCCTGATTTGGCATCCAATCAAGCGCACCAATGAAGGCCAGGGAAAGTTTTTTGCGAAAGCAGGTGTAGTCGGGTTGGTATGCCGAAAGGTCAATCCCTGCAGATGCCACCAGGCCGTCCCTGTTGTAGCCCAACTTCCTGAACACTCCGAGGTCACGCTCCGTGATAGCGACGAGCAGGTCGTATGCCGCCAGCTTTTTCACTTCAAATTTTCGCAAGGATAGATTTTGAAGCCACAGATACCCTTTGCGCAGCAAATTTCCAGTATCGGCGGTATAACGCTGCCAGATTTCGTGTTCTACATTGTGCGCACGCATGGCAATGAGCGCTCCGGAAAACTGCCGAATGGCTGCTGTGTAATGCGCCATGTAAACGGTTTCTAACTGAACGACATCGAAACGTTCTGCCTGCAGTACCTCTGAAAGCTTTGCCCGAAAGGCGTTTGAATCAAATCGGGAAAGAATGTAGGATTGGCCTCGCAGGATGCTGCCCACCGCTCCCCACATCGTGATGCGGTTGTCCACCTCTACCGAATAAATTTTTTTAAAAAAATGACATGCACCGGGAATGTTGTCGGCATCGAAGCGGTGCTTGGTCGTGTTCATCACTAATAAACTGACCTCGCACCCAAGCCGATGCAACGACTTGCTCAGATTGAACGTTGCAATAGGCTCTCCTTCCCGGAGCGGATAGGGGAATTTTTTTGAAAGAATGAGGATTTTCATATCGGAGCGTAAAAGTAATGATAAGCAAGCGGTTTATGGCTCCTCAATTTCCTCATCTTCCAGGCGCCAGGCTGGAGCTACTACGCAGAGGAATTTCAACACTTCTGCGCCTTCGTTGCGCAGTGACTGGCTCGCGTTGGGTAGCACGAGTGCTGTATCGCCAGAGGCAAGTGTCCTGCTCTGCCCGTTTACCTCTATTGTTCCTGATCCGTCAATGATGAAATAGACCTCGGCGCTCTGCACCAACCTATGCCGCAGGGAAGCCGTGCCCGGAGCCAATTCTGCATACGCCAGGCTGAAGGGCAGCCCCGCTCCTGCAGCGTCTTTCGCAGGATGGAGCAACTCCCGCAGGAAGGTGTTGTCACCTGCAAAAAAAGGCTCCGCTTCCTCCAGCTTTTTTATCCACATTTTATAAAAATTTTAGGTCCTGGTTTTTCCGTGCTACCCAAAGAGCTTGTTTGCGATTGGGTCACTTGGCCAAAAAAGGCTCTTTTTCGCCCTGTTTTCACCTTTATTCAGTTCCGTAGTGCTGCTACGCCACTTCAAAAAGCTAAAAACTTGACAAAAAATTGTTCGTTTTGAGATGCTGTCAGAATTGAGCTATCCAGGCCGAAAAGTCGTCTTTTTCTCTTCGGCAGCCAAATCCCAACAGCTTCTAAGCCCCCACTGAAAGCCCCACTTTGTACTGGCCCGTTCCAAAGCAAAAAAGGCCGGCACTTTTTGGTGCCGGCCAGTGATAAAAAAATAGTTAGACTTTTGGTTACTATAGCAGGGAGGTGTTTGAGTTTGAATCATCCATCAAACCGCTACCATTGGCGACGAATAAATTCTCAGAATCTGTTTGAATTTAGCGCATTGGGCTAAATCCAAACAGCTTTTCAGGAAGCGGTCGGTATTTTTTAATTTTCAAAGAAATTAAAAAAAAGTACCGTTCCCTGAAAGATTATTTGGTGGTTATTGCGACCCTTAGAGCTTGTTTGCGATTTGATACAACCTCAAATATTCCTAATTGAGGGAAGAGGGAGAAAAAACGAAATTTTTCTTCCTCTTCCCATTCCCCTCCAAGTAGTTATAACTTTTGAATGCAAGAGCAGGCAGCAGACAGCAATGCCGGCAACCACCGGACAAGCTCAAAGCAATTTCTGCAAAGTTTCTTCGATCATTGCCGCTCCGCGGATATTCATGGCAGCCACGCGGCCCTCTTTGTCAATCATAAACGTGCGGGGAATGCTGCTAACACCGTAAAGTTGGGCAGGTGCACATTCCCATTTTTTCAGGTCGCTGACGTGATAATCCCAGATGAGACCATCTTTAGCAATGGCTTCTTTCCATTTTCTGACTTCATTGGCTTTTGCCTCTTTGATGCGGGCGGCGTCATTCTTCAACATAGCTTCCGTGCGGGAGTCAATGCCGTCCAGCGAGACGCTGAAAACCGTGAAGCCCTTGTCTTTGTACTGGTTGTAAATCTTGACCACGTTGGGGTTTTCCATGCGGCAGGGTCTGCACCAGCTCGCCCAGAAGTCCAGCAGGACGACTTTGCCTTTCAAATCGGACAGGGCGTATTCTTTGCCCGAAGGGCTTGGCAATTTGATGTCAGGTGCAGGTTTGCGCATACTTTCTTCGATGAACTGGTAGCCGTCACCACCACGCGGGTTCATGGCTGCCTGTTGCAAAGCCAGCAGGTAGGCCCCGTAGTCTTTGGTGTAGGAAGAATTGGGAAAGGTCTCCTCCAATCTTGCTTTTGCCTTGTTGTGGATATCCAGGACGGAGGTATTGTCCCCCAGCGACTGAACAGCCACGAGCATGGCCGTCATGGGGTTGGAGGTCGTGTCCACGAAGTTTTTTATGTCTGTGACCTGTAATTTTCTGGCAACGAGCTGTTGCATGATATTCCGGTAGGTTGTTGAAGCTGGTGAGCCTGTCAGCTCATATTGGAAAACGTTCAGCTTTCCCAGATCGCCATTTATTTCAATATCTGATTCACCATCGTTGAGCGTCAGATAGATGAGTTGCTCGCCCACGCGCAAGCGGTAAACGCCCGCTGATAGCGGTTCAGTTAGCGCCAGGTTGAAATTCCCATTGGCGTCGGCGTCCGTTTTGCCGATTACCAGGTTTGCGCTGGTCGGGCTAATGCCGGTTTTGTCGAGATAAACGGATAGGTTGCCCGCATTTTTGAGGGTTCCAGAAATAGAATTGCCGCCACCACCCATCTTCCCGCAACCTGTACCTATGGCAAATGCACTTGCTACCAGGAATAAAAAAAATATATTTCTCATGCTCAAATAAGGATTTATGAAAGTTTATTTTTTGTAACTACTTAGAAGCTGTTCGGATTGAGCTTACCGGCTTAAAAAGGCGCCATTGAGGTTGAATCATAAGCCCAATGGCGGTTCGGCAGCCACCAAACAAGCTCTTATGAGATAGCCTCAACATTCCGAACTAAGAGAGGAGGAAGAAAAAGTTTTATTTTATCTTCCTCCTCCCTCCTCCTTCTACGTGGTTATTAATTTTTTTCATAAGGAGGTGGTGTTTTCCACCGGATTACCTGCCAAAAATTGCCATGCTAGCCTCGTCATTAATTCTTTTCCACTCATTTACGCTTCCAAAATTTTCATTATTTATCAGCACTCTGTTCCCAAAAACTTCGCCAAGTTTGGTAAAGGAAACGTTGTTATTTATCAAATAGTTTTGCAACTCATCTTCGTCCTGGGGTAAAATGGTGATGACAATGCGGCTATGGCTTTCCCCGAACAGGTAGCAATCCTTGCGAAAAGTTTCCACTGTTTCGATCTCAAAGCCGAGGCTGCCCGCTATGGCACTCTCCAGGAGGTTAGTAAACAACCCACCGGCAGAAACGCTGTGTGCCGAGCGAACGATTCTGTTGCGGATCAGCTTTTTTACGAGGTGCTGTATTTCAAATTCTTCATGCAAATCAAAAACGGGCGCCATGGACTGCTGCAGGCCATGCACGACCCGGAGGTACTGTGAGCTACCCAGGTCGTTGTAGCTATTGCCCAGCATGTAGATCAGGTCCCCCTCCTTTTTAAAACTCAGAGTCGTTTGAAGTTCAGGGTCTTCAAAACCACCCAGCATTCCAAGTACCGGGGCCGGCTGCACGATGGGCGGCGCCTCTGCTCCCGCCGGCGATGGAGCAAAAAAGCTGACGTCATTGCCTGCCACAGAAATATTAAACTTGCGACAGGCATCTCCAATTCCCTTGATGGCATGAATAAAGTGGTAAAAGGCACCCGGGTTGTCTGCATCCCCAAAATTCAGGCAGTTTATCGCCGTCAGCGGTATTCCGCCGCTGCAAACGATACTCCTGGCGGCCTCCGCTACAGCCATCATGCTGCCTGCAAAGGGGTCAGCATACACATAATCGGCATTGCCTGCAAGGGTAAGGGCGAAGATTTTCTTCGACTTCCCCGCCTGCAAAACTGCAGCATCGGACGCCAGGCTCTCCGCCTGGCTGGCACTCTGCCACCCATACAGGCGCCTCCCTATCAGGTTGGGCGAGGCAAACAATTTCTTCGCTGCCTCTTTCAGGTCTTCCTGCGGCTTTACCTGATTGACATGGAACTTCCCAACTTTAGATAGATAGGCCGGACGAGCGTATGGTCTCTCCTGGGATGGGGCACCCTTGCCGGGCACCAGCGAGGCAACGGGAATTTCAGCTATTTTTTCATCGTGAAAAAAATACGAAAGCAAGCCATTGTCCGTGACCTCACCCACCTGCACCAGTTTAATATCCCATTTTTCAAAAACCTCGTGCAGCAGCGGCTCCTTACCAGCCCTGCCAATGACCAGCATCCGACCCGGGATTTCCGTCAAGGGGATATCGCTGGGACTCGCAGCAGTCTGGCTGTGCGGTATTTCTTCCAGCCGGGTGACCATGCCTGCACCCGTTTTGTAACACAAGCGGGCAGCGGAGCGAACGATGCCTGCCGTGTCAACACACTGCATCCCGGCATGTGCCTCTGTTGTCGTCAGCTCCAGGCAGGCCTCAAGCAGTTTCTTTCCTTCGAAAAGACCAGTGAGTTGCTGGACGGGAGGGTGTTCGGTGTCTCTGCTCTGAGTAAGCTCCAGCTTTTTTGAGCCCCCCGCTGACGAATCAGCGATAAAGACCGGGCTACCAGGCTCAGGTTCCGATGGCGATGCTGCCTGGTCCGATGCTGCCCAGCCCGCTGCCAGGAAGCTTACCAGTACCTCCTTGCCCCCCAAAGGCTCAAAACAGATTTCACTGTTTGCTACCGGTGCATCGAACAAGCCGGCAAAGTCATAAACAGCTTTTATCACCTGGCCGGACCGATGCTGCACTTCAGGAGACTGGGGGTCGCCACCATACCGAATGGAAAAAAGAGTAGCTGCCGGGCGGATTCCCTTTCTGGACAGGTCGCAGTAAACTTCTTCCATACCGGCCGTCAGCAGGGAAAGTGAGCTGTCTGCTGGTAGCAGAAAGGATTTGAACTGCAAAGCCCCCAAAAGGCCATTGCCAAATTCAAGGAGACCGGCATTTTGTAATCTGCGCTTGGCCTGGTTGTGCTTGTTTTCCCTGGGCAGAGTTTTCAACAGCTTGATGGAGCTTTTTAAGGAGTAGCGCTCCGACCACAGAACGGAAAAGATTTCTAACTCCGTAAAACTAGGCTCTCTTCCCAGCTGCTTCTGAATACGCGCAAACTCAGATGGGCTGAGGCCTAATCTTCCAGCTGTTTCGATGGTTATTTCCGGCTCAGTCTTCGGCATGAAAGGTGCGTTTGAAAACGAAGGCACTAAGATAATACCTGGAATCCACTTAGGAACCTGTCAGAAATAACTTACGTATTTGGGCGGCGTCTTTTGGGCGCTGGCTGTGTTAGTGAAATAGTTACGTAGCTAAGGCTATGCGCCTATTTCACTGCCTTGCCAGCCCCCAAAATACACTCGCCGAAACACCCAACTTATTTCCGG